>WNGB01007653.1_pt1 | contig 27694 bp, 29 predicted proteins | sample 5400681 | NCBI WGS metagenome assembly WNGB01 (sample SAMN13153367, study PRJNA577476) | soil metagenome | isolation source: 115 cm soil or saprolite under grassland replicate 2 | place: USA:California | collected 2016-06-15
CGCGAGGGCGAGGCGCTCCTCGCCGCGAGCGCGTGATGGTCGTCTGCGCGCAGTGCGGTGCCGAGAACCGGGCTGAGGCCCGCTTCTGCGATTCCTGCGGCGCAGCGCTCGTTCCGGAGCCCGGCGATGCTCGCGAGGAGCGCAAGGTCGTGACGGTGCTGTTCGCAGACCTCGTCGGATTCACGAGCAGGGCCGAGCAGATGGATCCCGAGGATGTGCGCGCCGTGCTCGAGCCCTACCACGCGCACCTGCGCAGCGAGCTCGAGCGGTACGGCGGCACCGTCGAGAAGTTCATCGGGGACGCGGTCATGGCGCTCTTCGGCGCTCCGGTCGCCCACGAGGACGATCCCGAGCGCGCGATCCGCGCCGCGCTCGCGATCCGCGACTGGGTGCAGGAGCAGGAGGATCTTCAGCTCAGGATCGCCGTCACGACGGGCGAAGCCCTCATTGCGCTCGGCGCTCGGCCGAGCGAAGGCGAGGGCATGGCCTCCGGCGACGTCGTCAATACCGCGGCACGGCTTCAGGGCGCCGCGCCCGTGAACGGCATCCTCGTCGACGAGACGACGTATCGCGCCACCGCAAAGGCGATCTCGTACAGCGATCACGACGCGGTCGAGGCAAAGGGCAAGGCGGCGCCGATCGAGGTCTGGGAGGCGCTCGAGGCTCGCTCGCGCATGGGGGTAGACCTGGCCCGGCGAGCGGGTGGTCCACTGGTCGGGCGAGAGAAGGAGATCGACCTGCTCCGTGACGCCCTCGCGCGGGCCAGACAAGAGGAGGCTCCCCAGCTCGTGACGCTCGTCGGCGTGCCCGGGATCGGAAAGACCCGCCTCGTGTCCGAGCTCTTCGCCGACATCGAGGCCGACCCGGATCTCATCTACTGGCGCCAGGGGCGGTGCCTGCCCTATGGGGAGGGAGTCACTTACTGGGCGCTCAGCGAGATGGTCAAGGCGCAGGCCGGCATCCTCGAGAGCGACAGCGAAGAAGGGGTGGAGCAGAAGCTGAAGGCGAGCATCGTCGAGGTCCTGCCGGCGGCCTCCGACGCAGCCTGGGTGGGGGGGCACCTGCGTCCTCTCGTCGGTCTCGCAGAAGCGATCCCGACCAGCGGCGACCGTCGAGCCGAGGCGTATGCCGCCTGGCGCCGATTCTTCGAGGCGCTGGCCGAGCAGCGCCCGCTCGTCATCGTCTTCGACGACCTGCACTGGGCCGACGAGAGTCTCCTCGACTTCGTCGACCACCTCGTGGACTGGGCTACCGCCGTCCCGCTGCTCGTCGTCTGCACCGCTCGACCGGAGCTGCTCTCGCGCCGGGCAGGGTGGGGTGGGGGCAAGCCGAACGCGACGACGATCTCGCTCTCGCCGCTCTCGAACGACGAGACCACCCGGCTCGTGCACGCGCTGCTCGAGCGAGCGGTGCTGCCCGCCGACGTCCAGACGACTTTGATCGAGCGCGCCGGCGGCAACCCGCTCTATGCGGAGGAATTCGCCCGCATGGTCGACGAGGTCGGTGAGCAAGGTGATCTCCGGCTCCCGGAGTCCGTGCAGGGCATCATCGCCGCGCGCCTCGATGCTCTCCCGCTCGAGGAGAAGCTGCTGCTCCAGGATGCCGCGGTCGTCGGCAAGGTCTTCTGGCTCGGCACGCTCGAACGGATCGGCGATCTGGATCGTTCCTCCGCCGAGCAGCTCCTCCATGCACTCGAGCGCAAGGAGTTCGTGCGCCGAGAGCGGCGATCCTCGGTCGGCGACGAGAGCCAGTACGGCTTTCGCCACATCCTCGTGCGTGACGTCGCCTATGCGCAGATCCCGCGGGCGGCGAGAGCCGAGAAACACGAGCGCGCCGCCGCCTGGATCGAGTCGCTGGGTCGTCCTGACGATCACGCCGAGATGCTCGCGCATCACTATCTGAGCGCGCTCGAGTTTGCGCAAGCCGCGGGCGAGGAGCTGCCGGACATCGTCGACCACGCTCGCATCGCTCTGCGAGCCGCCGGCGACCGTGCACTCGCGCTGAGCTCGCACGAGCCGGCGGCGCGGTTCTACGACGCCGCTCTGGAGCTCTCAACCGCGGATGACCCCGAGCGGGCCTACCTGCTGCTCGGATACGGGAAGGCGCGATACGAGCTGGACGTCGAGGGCGACAACGCGTTGCTGGAAGCGAGCGCTGAGCTGGAAGACCGTGACCGCGAAGCCGCGGCAGACGCAGAGATCAGCCTCGCGGATCTCTTCTGGCGGCGAGGGCAGCACGCTGAATCTGCGCGGCACCGCGAGCGTGCCGCGAACCTGATGGCAGACGCCGAGGTCTCGCCCATGAAGACCCATGTGCTCGGTCAGCTCGCTCGGTTCCACATGCTCGCCGCCGAGTACGAGCCCGCAGTCCGCTTCGGAGAGAGCGCCCTGGCGATGGCGGAAAGTCTCGGATTGGATGAGGAACGGGCGCGCGCCCTCAACACAATCGGAGCAGCCTTAGTGGAAAACGAAGAGGAGGGCATACAGCTCATCGAGCGCTCAATCGAGATCTCGCGCAATCTCCACTCGATCGAGCTCGCTCGGGGGCTCAACAACCTCGCCCATCAACTCGCCCATCGCGGCCGCCTCTCTGCGGCGGATGCTGCGGTGACGGAGATGGATGCAGTAGCCCGTCGCTTCGGGTATCGCGACTGGATCCGTTGGGCCGAGGCGAAGCGCGCGACTTTCGGCTACTTCCTCGGAGACTGGGCTCGCACATATGCTCTCGCCGACGCGCTCATCGGCGAGATCGAACAAGGTGGATCGCACTACCTGGAGGGCGAATGGCGGATGTATCGCAGCCGGATCCGTCTTGCCCGCGGTGAGCGCCGGGAAGCGGTGGAGGACGCGCGCCGCGGACTCGAGGCAGCGAGAGCTGCGGGAGACACGCAGATGGTCGCGCCGCTTCTGTCGTGGAATGCGCGGCTGTTCGGAGCGGAGGCCGAGGGTATCGCGTCGTTTGACGAGTTCATCGCACTCTGGCGCCGGACGAGATCCATCCAGGGTGCGCCGACCTTCGCCTCCGATGCGGCCTTTGCGGCGCGGAACCTGAGGCGAGGGGAGGAGTTCGTGGCTGTGGCCGAGACCATCGCAGGCTCGCCGTGGTTCGAGGGCGCGATAGCAGTCGCCTCGGGCGCGCACGCACGGGCGGCGGAGATCTTCGGCGAGATCGGTGCTCGCCCCGAGGAAGCCGACGCGCGCTTCGCACTCGCGACGGAGCTCGTCGACCTCGGTCGGCGGGCCGAGGCCGAGCCGGAGCTGCGGAAGGCGCTTGAGTTTTGGCACTCGGTCGGGGCGACGGAATACGTCCGCGAAGGCGAGGCGCTCCTCGCCGCGTCGGCCTGATTCTTCTTAGTCAGCTCTTACCTTCGGCTGCTTTCCTAGAAAGGTGGCGCAGCACTCCAGCGCTCGCCTGAGCCGGGGCCTCCTGATCGCGACAAGCGCCTTGGCCGGCGCAGCCGCCGCGCTGCTCGTGATCGCCGCCTTCGACTGGCCCGCCGCGCCGCGGGCTACCGCCGTGCAGTTGCCGAAGGCGAGCCTGAAGACGAACAAGCAGCCTCTGTCGCAGGCGGAGGCCGCGACGCTGTTGCGCTGGGCTGCCCGCTACCGGAGCTGCGTCGCGAAGCGAGGCCTGCGGCTCGCTCCTCCCAAGCTCGGTGAGGACGAGGTGCTGCTGGCGGCAACGAACTCAGCGCCCATCGGACTCCGAGAGTTCGACCGGGGGCTCAACTGCGCGGTCGAGCTTGGCGATCCACCGCCGTTTACGTCCTTCGTGCTCGCCCCCGATAAGCGTGTGCACCTCTACAGGCCGAGGACGTGCCTGCTCCCGGTCGTGCCGAAGAAGGCGACGTGAGCTCCCGCGCGCGCTCGGCGGCTCAGTGCGGCGCCGTCGCCTTTGTCTCCTTCCTGCTCGTCCTCCTCGTCTGGCGAGTCACGCACGCAAACGGCGGCGTCGTTGCCGAGCTCGCGAAGGGAGGAACGACTCCAGCGCCCGAGATCTCACTCGAGAGCCTCGACCGAGGCGGCCCCAAGGTCACGCTCCGCACGTATGCCGGACGAGTGGTGGTGTTGAACTTCTGGGCCTCCTGGTGCGGGCCGTGCGAGCAGGAGGCTCCGGGTTTCGAGGCGGCCTGGCGCCGCTGGCGGTCGCACCTCGTCAGCTTCGTCGGGGTCGACGTCCGCGACTCCGCCCGCGATGCGCGCCGGTTTGTCACGCGCCATCGCCTTTCCTACCCGATGGCACGCGGCTCGGAGGGGACTCTCACGCTGTACGGCGTCGGCGCCTTGCCGCAGACGTTCATCATCACGCCTCGCGGCCGTGTGCTCGAGCACCTGTCCGGCTTCGTCTCGGAAGAGACCTTGAACGCGCGGATAGCACGCGCTCTGAGACTGGCGGGAGCGGACTAACCGCAGCGACGGAACTGGACGGTGTCGCCGCCGCGCTCCGCCCAGTCCTGGACGCCGCCCCCGAGGACCGGGCGCGCCTCGACGCCGGCTGCCTGGAGGACGCTCGCCGCCACTGCGGCGCGGGCGCCAGAGGTGCAGATTGTGACGATCGGGCGATCGCCGCGCAGGTCGTCGGCGCACTTCCGGACGATCCGATACGGCATGTGGCGGCTGCCGACGATGTAGCCCTCGTCGCGTTCGTCCTTCTCGCGGACGTCGAGCACCTCGACCGAACCGTTCTCGAGCAGCTCCTCGAGCTCGTCGATCGCGACCGGCTCCATCGTCTCGGTCGGATTCGCCTCGGTGATGAAGCTGCGGGCCTCGAAGAGTGCGACCGAGTGCAGGCCGCGCGCCGCGGGAGCGGCCTCCTCGCGCGAGGAGGCGTGAATGACGACCGGTTCGTCCGCCGTGAGCACGAACGCCGACTTCGTCGAGAACTTCGACCCCGAGACAGGCACGTTGAAGGCGCCCTCGATATGCCCGGAGACGAACGCGCTCGCCGGCCGGACGTCGAGCACCGTCGCCCCGTCTGCGGAGGCAGCCTCCTCGAGCGGCGGCCTGGCCCCGACGAACAGGCCCCGGTTCAGCTCGACGATCCGGTCCATGTTCGGCGGCCGCGGCGTGGACGAGCTCGTCGTCTCGGCCACGAACTCGGCTTCGCTTGCTCCGACGAGACCGAGCTTGTGATTGAAGCTGCGCTCGAAGCCGATCGTCGAGGAGTACATCGAGCTCATCGCCGCCCCACAGAGCGAGCCGGCGACGTGTCCCGGATAGACCTGGACGCCGTCGGGAAGCTCGAGAAGCCGCTGCATGCTCGTGAACATCCCCCGCGCGCCCTCCTCGGCCGCCGAGGCGAGGTCGGGGCGGGCCGTGTCGCCGATCAACAGCGAATCTCCGGTGATCACGAGCCACGGCTCGTCGCCACGCGACCCGTCGACGACCGCGAAGCAGCAGTGCTCGGGCCGGTGCCCGGGCGTGTGCAAGACGCGAATCGTGACCTCGCCGAGCGACAGCTCCTGGCCGTCCGCCAGCGGCTCGAACGCGTACTCGGGCTCGGCCGACGGGTGGATCGAGACCGGAATGCTGTGCTCGAGCGCGAAGCGCCCGTGGCCCGAGAGGTGGTCGGCGTGCGTGTGCGTCTCGAGCACGCGGGTGATCCGCACCTTGCGCTTCTCGGCCTCCTCGAGGTACTGCTCGATCGCGTACGCGGGATCGACGACTACGGCCTCACCCGAGGACTCGTCTCCAACGAGGTAGGACGCGCAGCCGAGGTCGTCATTGACGAACTGACGGAACTGCACCGATGGAGCGTAACAGGGTGCCTGGCCGGATCCCAAGGCTATGTTGTCGGTCGTGACGGCACTGCCGGGAGAGGAGCTCGTGCGCAAGGGCCTGGCTGATCTCGAGCGGGGGGTCGAGTCGGAAGAGGCGTTGCTCGTCTCGATCGGGCGGCCGCGGCTGGAGCGACTCGGCTACGAGATCCCGTCGCCGATCGCATCTCCGGAGCACAGGCTGTACGAGCTTCTCGCGCGCGAGAACTCGGACTCAGCCCACTCCCGCTACAACGCGCTCATCCGGCGCCTCGTCAGCTTCGAGCGCGCTGCCGAGAGCATTCGCTAGTGCGGGAGCCGGCCGACGCCGAGCGCATCCGGCGCTTCATGCGAGCGCTCGGTGCCGCGGCCGACCAAGAGGCGGACGTGTACTTCACGGGCGGAGCAACGGCCGTTCTCTTCGGCTGGCGCTCGACGACGATCGACGTGGACATCAAGCTCGAACCGGAGCTCGATTCTCTCCTCCGTGCAATTCCGGAGATCAAAGACGAGCTACGCATCAACGTCGAGTTGGCTTCCCCGGCGGACTTCATCCCGGTCCCGGACGGGTGGAAGGAGCGCAGCATCTCGATCGGGCGCGAGGCGAAGGTCTCGTTCCATCATTTCGATCCCGTCGCCCAGGCGCTCGCGAAACTCGAACGGGCCCACGAGCTCGATCGCGTCGATGTGAGGGCGCTCGTCGAGGCGGGGCTCGTCGGGCCGGCGCAACTCCTCGAGGTCTTCGGCCAGATCGAGCCGGAGCTCTACCGCTTCCCCGCGATCGACCCGGCGACCTTCAGGCGCTCAGTCGAGGAAGCGTTCGCCTAGCCGCCGGTGGCGGTTGAGCAGCTCACGAATCGAAGGCAGCTCCGGCTCGCTCGACTGGGTGGCCTCATCGGCCTTGAGCAGCGTGCCCTGCAGCGAGTCGTGCCCTGCCTGGGAGCCTCGCGGGCGGAGGAGACGCTCGACCCGACCTCGGTAACGCGCATCGCCGAAGACGATCTCGGCGATCTTTCGCTCGCTCATCGCCTCGGCGGCCAACGAGCGAACGTGCTCGATCTGCGCGGGTGTTGCGGCCCGGGGTCGTCCTCGGCGTGGCATCGGATCATGACAGTGCCTCGAAACTCGGGAAAAAGCCAGGCCGATTTCGCGGACTGGGGGACAAGGCGGGAGGGGGTGGGCAATCTGCGCCGTCAGAAAAACGCGCACGTTCTTTCAGCGGGTGGCCTGTGATCCCACGACAATGGGTATCGCATGCCGTGGTACCTCGTTCTCGTTCCGGCTACTGGTTGCGGTTAAGAACTTGACGCGCGGCGGTCGTCTTGGCGTGGGCGGCCGCCGCGCTGTTTTTCCGTGTCTCGTTGGTGCTGCCGTGCTTTTGGCAGCGACCGTGGTGGCATGGATCGTCGCCTCGAGCACGAGGCAGGGCGCGAGCGCGCCGAACATACCGAGCACAGTCGTCAGCTCAGGCAAAATCGTGCCTGAAGCGCAGCTGGCAGAGCTCAAGCAAATCCTCGGGGGCTTCAGACGACCTTGGCTCCCTCGGATTGAATTAGGCCCGACTCCTTACGGGTGGGGTCGCGGTGGCGTCTGGATTTCATTCAAGGTAAAGGCTCCTAACGCAGTAGAACTAGGTCGTGCTCAGTGGTATGCCCTAATAGCGGCTGGCCTTTTGCGGGACGTAAGCCGGAAGGAGCGCTGGCCGCAGGTTCGAGGCTATAGCTTCACCCTCGTTGAACCGAGCGGTAAAGAGAAACTCGATGAGATGAGCGTGATCGGAAGCGCGTTTGGGGGGAAAGTTGTGACGTCGTCGGAGCGCAGCCTGCGGACGATCTTGGCTCGGTCGGCAGCGGCGGCTGGCTTCAAACTCGTCGAAGTGCGGTTCGTCTCGCCATTGGGACATGTGTCGCCTGAGATCACGGTTGAAACAAATGATCCCCAAGGCGTACTACGAGCCGGAACTCAACGGATCTGGCCGATAGTCGGTCCTGTTAATCGTGCGCAGGGAGGTCCCCGCGCGGAAGGCACGTACGTCTTGGTGCAGGATGAAAACGGAGAGTGGGTGACCGCGGCTGGCTACGCCGTTCGCGCAGCGAGTGGTGTGGGGGTCAGCAACCCAACTTTCCGTTGATGCTGAATCGGCGCGAGGCGCTCGTCAAGGGAGTTCCGCTCTGGTCCTGACGTGGTCTTTCCCGTGTCGATTCCACTCGCAGTTCTGGCCGGAATGAGTGAGCCGCGGCTAGTGAATACCCGCGTGTGCACGCGGTGCGCCGGCCTCGGCAGGATCATGAGGCGCGACACCCCACCTGAGGATCCGACCAGCGAAGAACGAGCAACCCGGGCACTCGTCCTTTTGAGGCATGGCCTTCTCACTTGGTCCCGCCGTTTCTCTGTGAGGCCGTAGGCGTCGACGGTCCGTCGACTGCGATCACCAAAAGTCTGCATGCCTATTCCAATTCATGGTCAATCTCCTCTTGACTTGCGCAGCCGGTCGCCGTAGAGTCGCCGCGCTCAAAGACCGCCTAGTAGAGGCTCCGATGCCTAGTAACCCGATTGTGCGGGTCAGTTCAGAGTCCGAGGTGGCGTGCAATGACCATCCGCTGATAGTGCACGCCCAAGCCAGGCTGAAGCCTGGCACGGGATGAAGAGGCCAACGAAGCCCAGCCGTCAAAGGCCAAGGTGTCTTGCGATGACCATGCGCTGGACTTCGTTGGTGCCCTCGCCGATCTCGAGGATCTTCTGGTCGCGGTAGAGGCGCGAGATCGCGGACTCGTCCATGAACCCGTACCCGCCGTGGATCTGGAGCGCCTGGTTCACGACCCGGTGTGAGAGCTCGCCGGTGTAGAGCTTCGCCATCGCGGCCTCCTTGGCGAACTCGCGGCCCTGGTCCTTGAGCCAGGCCGCCTTGTAGACGAGGTTTCTTCCCGCCTCGATCTCCACGGCCATGTCCGCGAACTGGAACTGGATCGCCTGGAAGCTCGCGATCGGCTTCCCGAACTGCTCGCGCTCCTGCGCGTAGCGGAAGGCGAGGTCGTACGCACCCTGGGCGAGGCCGACGCCCATGGCCGCGACCGAGATCCGGCCGCCGTCGAGGATCTCGAGGAACTGGCGAAAGCCCTGGCCGCGCTCGCCGAGCAGGTTCTCCTCGGGAACGCGGGCATCCTTGAACGAGAGTTCACGAGTATCGGAGGCACGCCAGCCGAGCTTCTCCATCGGCGCGGAGATCTCGTAACCGGGGGTTCCGTTCGGGACGATCAGGTTCGAGATCTCGTCCTCGCCGGTGAGGGCGGTGATCGTCACGCAGGCCGAGATGTCGGTGCCCGCGTTCGTGATGAAGATCTTCGAACCGTTGATCACCCACTCGCCGTCCCGCAGCTCGGCTCGCGTGCGCGAGGATGCGGCATCCGAGCCCGCACCCGGCTCGGTGAGGCCGAAGGCAGCGAGCTTCTTCCCGGACGCCAGCTCGGGCAGCCAGTCCCGCTTCTGCTCCTCGCTCCCGAAGAGGAAGATCGGCATCGTTCCGAGCGAGGTGTGCGCTGCGACCGTGATCGCAACCGAGGAGTCGATGCGTGTCAGCTCCTCGACCGCGATTGCATAGGAGATGGTGTCGCTGCCCCCGCCGCCGTACTCCTCGGGAATCAGCATCCCCATCAGCCCGAGCTCCGCGAGCTCCGCGACGAGCTCGTAGGGGAAGCGGTGCTCGCGATCGAGCTCCTCGGCGACCGGCGCCACGCGCTGCTCCGCGAAGTCGCGAACCGTGCGCCGGACGAGCTCTTGCTCTTCGGTGAGGTCGAAGTTCACGCGGCGAGCCGGCCCGCGAGCTCGACGATGAGACGGACGCCGTAACCGGTTCCGCCCTTCTGTGCGAGATAGTCGTTGCGGGGCCAGGTGAAAAAGCCGGTGCCGGCCATGTCGACGTGCGCCCACGGCCCCTCGCCGACGAACTCCTCCAGGAAGGAAGCGGCGTAGGTGGGCTGGGCCTGTCCGCGCACCGAGGAATTCTTCATGTCGGCGAACGCCGACTCGATGTACCCGCGGTAGCGCCGGTGCATCGGCCAGGGCCACGCGTGGTCTCCGCTTGCCTCGCCGGCGGCCACGACCTGGTCGCGCCAGGCATCGTCGTTCCCGAAGACGCCTGCGTAGAGGTCGCCCAGGGCCCGCTCCATCGCGCCGGTGAGCGTGGCGAAGTCGAGGAGATGCGTGGCCCCGAGCTGACGCCCGTACGTGAGCGCGTCGGCGAGCACGAGCCGCCCCTCGGCGTCGGTGTTCGTGACCTCGATCGTCTTCCCGTTCATCGCGCGCAGGATGTCGCCCGGCCGGTAGGCGCCGCCGCCGACCATGTTCTCGGTCGCGGCTACGACTCCCAGCGCGCGAAGCGGGAGACCGAGCTGCGCGATCGCGCCGAGCCCTTCGATCACCGCCGCCCCGCCGGCCATGTCCCCCTTCATGTCCTCCATGTAGAGCGCCTTCTTGATCGAGATCCCGCCCGTGTCGAAGGTGATCGCCTTCCCGACGAGGCCGAGGACGACGTCGGCCGCCGGGGACGGCGGGTCATAGCGGAGGACGATCATCCGGGCCGGGTTGTGGCTGCCCTGCGCGACGGCCGAGAACGCGCCCATCCCGAGGTTGCGAGCATCGTCGAGGCCGAGCGCTTTCACGCCGAGATGGGGGCGCTCGCGCGCGAGCTCGACGGCGCGTTCGGCGAGCTTCCTCGGCGTGAGCTCGTTCGCGCCCGCGTTGGCGAGATCGCGTGCCCGGTTCGCCGCCTCGGCGACGAGGGCCGCGCGCTCGGCGCTTTCGAGCAACCCCGGCTCCCCGCTCCCGAGGAGGAGCAGCTGCTCGAAGGGAGGCCCGTCGGAGGCGCCGCTCTTCCAGCGACCCGGGTCGTACGTGCCGAGCAGGAGACCGTCGACGAGCGCCCGCGCTTGCTCGTCGAGTGCCACGGGCAGAGAATCGTCGAGCAGCCAGGCCAGAGTGCCGCCGACACGCTCGGCCGCCTCCGCGACCGAGGCGGCGGCCGTGCGCAATGCATCGGCGTCGAGCTCCTCGGCCGGGCCGAGGCCGACGAGCACGACCCGGGAGGGCGCGCCGTCGTCGGGATAGAGGACGGCCGTTCGGCCGACCGCTCCGGCCAGATCCTCCTCTTCGGCGACGCGGGCGGCCGTTGGGAGCGAACCGGCGGCGGCAGCAGGCAGGCCTGTCGGGCCGACCGGAAGTGCCAGGACGTCGGCTTCCGGCGGCGTGTCTGAAGCGGCGCGAACCTCGACGCGCATCGGGCTCGCGATGCTATCCGACAGGGTTTCTACCGTGAACGGCGAAGGCCCCTTTTCAAACCTTTCAACGGGTCTTAACTTTCCCTTGAAAAGGCCGATAGAGAATGAGTTCATGAGTTCATTGCGGAGGCCTTTCGCTTTCCGGCGTCGTCGTGCCATGCCGACCGTCGAGTCGCTCCACGAGCGCCTCAGTCGGCTCACGTCCGAACGCCAGGAACTGCGCGCGACCGGTGCCGGCGCTGTCGTCCTCGAGCAGAATCGGATGGCGATCGCCGGCGCGCAGTGGGAGCTGGCCTACGCTCTCATCGAGCGCTACGTGCCGCAGCCGGAAGCCGCTCGCAGCGCCGCCTAAACGTCCCTGCGACCCGCACCTCAGCCGGCAGTTCGCTAGGCTCGGAGGCATGGAGGTCCGCGAGTTCTTCGACACGCTCGAGTCGCGCGTCGACCCGTCGAAGATGGCCGGGCTGAACAACTCGTACCTCTTCGAGATCGAGGGCGCCGGAGTCTGGAAGGTCGACGTCATCGACGGGAATGTCAGCGTGACCGAGGGTGGGGGCGACGCCGACGCTACGATCAGGACGTCCGAGGAGACGTTCCGCGCGATCGCGAGCGGCGAGCAGAACCCGACCACCGCATTCATGACGGGCAAGCTGAAGATCGACGGCGACATGGGCGCGGCGCTCAAGCTCCAGAAGCTGTTCTGATCTCTTCGGCGGCGTAACTTTCTCCTCACACGGGCGCCGTATGGTCGAGCTTCCGTGCGGTCTGCGTTCCTCATCTTCCTGCTCGCGGCCCTGGCTCTGCTCGCGGCCGGCGCCTCAGCGGCCCCGCGAGGTGCTCCCCTTCCAGACCGGCAGGTCGGCTTCGACGACTTCGTCATGGACTGGTCGCCCGACGGACGGATCGTCTATGCGCACGTCTTCGAGCCACCGTTCTCCTCCGCGCTCGTGCCCGTCTTCTATCTCGCGGTCATGCAGGCTGACGGAAGCGGCAAGCGCATCCTGACCCGCAAGCACAAGGTCGAGTACGAAGAGTGGGACACCGCGGCCACGTGGTCGCCGGACGGGACGCTCGTCGCGTTCATCCGCTTCATCGCCCTCGAGAAGACCGACGTTTATCTCGTGCGGCCTGATGGCAGTGGGCTGCGGAACCTGACGGCGACCAACGAGGCTGACGAAGGCCAGCCGCTCTGGGCGCCGGACGGCCGGGCAATCGCCTTCGCGCGTGTCAGCGAGGCCCATCCGCAGGACTCCGGCATCTGGCTCGTGCGTCCGGACGGTACAGGCCTGCGTCAGCTCACGAGCGGTGATGACTCGGCCCCGCGGTGGTCACCGGACGGGCAGACGATTGCGTTCGATCGTTACCGCGGGAATCTGCAGTACGCGATCTTCACCGTCCGGGTCGACGGCCGCGGGCTGCGAGGCGTCACGGATTTCGGCTTTGTCGCGGTCGACCAGTGGTCCGCGGACGGGCAATCGCTCCTGTACGAGGGGAGGGGTGGCGTCTGGACGATTCGCGCGGACGGGAGCGGCAGGCGGAAGCTTGCGAAGGGCGATCGGGCGGCATGGTCGCCCGACGGCAAGCAGCTCGTCTTCGCCCGAACGCGGATCGACAGGAAAGGGCGACAGCAACACCTGATCGTCGTCGCCGACGCCGCCGGGCGCCATGCCCGAGCCGTCTTCCGCGGCGCGGAGGACGCAAGTTTGTCGCGGGCGATCTGGTCGCGGGACAGTCGCTTCCTCGCGATCGCCGCGCGCCGCGAGTGCAACGGTCTCGGCGTCTACGTCGTCCAGGTAGCGCCCTTGCGCGCCCGGCGCATCTCCAACGGGTGCCGCATCATCGGCACGTCGCGCTCCGACAGGTTGCTCGGAACGCGCGAGCGCGACCTGATCTGGGGCTTGGAAGGCAACGACGTGATCTATGCCAGCCCCGGAAACCCGGACACGCTCTGGAAGCCGCGACTCGACCACAACGTCGTCTACGCGGGCCCGGGAAACGACCGGGTCGTCGGGGGGCGGGGCCAGGACTTACTGATCGGCGGCCCCGGTCGGGATTTCCTGAGCGGCCGCGGCCAGGACGACGTCATCCGCTCGCGAGACGGAGAGCGAGACGTCGTCGTCTGCGGATGGGGAAGTGACCGGGTTTTCGCCGATCGCCTCGACAGGGTTGCGGCGGACTGCGAGCGGGTCTTCCGGTAGCAAAATCCTTTCGCCGCGCTAATCGATCCTTCACAGGACGGGAGTAGCGTGGATCTCGATGAGGTTGGGAATCTGCGCAGCGGTTGCGGTTCTGCTCGGCTCTCTCGCGGCCGTCGCCCACGTCGATGCGACGCCGATCCCGCCGAGCTTCGAGATCTACTCGATCGGCGTCAACGGCGCCGGCATCCGGAATCTCACCCACAGCCCGCTCGACGAAGGCTCTCCCGCCGTCTCGCCGAACGGCCGCAAGATCGCCTTCGTCCGCACCACCGCCGGCAACCGGGATCTCTGGGTCATGAACGCCGACGGATCGGGTCAGCAGCAGCTGACGAGCTCGACCGCGGAGGACGAATCGGAACCGGTGTGGTCGCCCAACGGCGCGCTGATCGCATTCACGGCCGGCACGCGAGACGCCTGCCTGCCTTCTCCCTGCCCGCGCTGGTCGGTTCGCGTCGTCCGGCCTGATGGAACCGGCCTCCGTGACGTCGTCGCCTATGCACGCGCCGGGCGTTGGTCGCCGAATGGGCGCAAGCTCGTCCTGGAGACCGACATCGATCCCTACCAGGAGGCCGAATCCATTTCCGTGGCCGATCTCGCCGGCGGCGTGCGCAAGATCGTCGACGCGGGCGTGGTCGCGAACCCCGTCTGGTCGCGCGACGGCCGCATCGCATTCGTCCTTCAGGGTTCAGGCCTCTATGTCGCCCGAGCGGACGGCACGGCTCGCCGGCGCATCGCCGCGGACGCCGAAGAGCCCGACTGGTCGCCTACGGGGCGCCAGATTGCCTTCCTGACGCTCAACCGGGTGAACGTCGTCGCCGGCAGCGGGGGCCGGGCGAAGAGGATCGCGCTCGCCGACGGCTTCGCGTGGAGTCGCAGCGGGCGGCGTCTCGCGCTCTTCCGGGAGCAAGGGCGGATCGCGGTCATCAAGCCGAACGGAAGGTCCTTCCGAGTCGTCGAGCGCGTCCGCGGCCGGCTCGACGCCTCCTGGCTCGGCCCGTGGACGTGGTCGCGCGACGGGAAGAGGCTCTTCTACGCCGCGCGCGTCGAGCAGTCTCCGCCGCCGGGCTGAGCTACCTACTCGAGCTCGACGAGGAGCGCGCCCCCGGCGACCTGGTCGCCCTCGGCGACGTGAACCGCGCGCACGACCGCTTCGTACGGCGAGACGACCGGCGTCTCCATCTTCATCGCCTCCAGGACGAGCAGCGTCTGCCGATGAGTGACGCGGTCGCCCGGCGCGGCGAGCACCTTGATCACGGTGCCCGGCATCGGAGCCGTCAACGAGCTCTGCTCTCCGCCGCCGCCTCCGGCAGCGCCGTGGGAGACGTCGTCGACATCCGGAGGCGAATGCGGCGGCGGGGTCGCAAGGTTCAGGCGCCAGGCGCCGTCCCAGGGGCCGCTCGGAAGCCGCGCCGGCGGTGCCGAGAGTGGTGGGTACTCCCCGAGGAACGCGGTCGTCGTCCGGCCTGCGCGGACCGCGGGATGAGCGACCAGCCAGCGGAGGAAGGGTAGGTTCGTCGTCAGCCCGGCGACCTCGGTCTCGGCCAGCGCGTCGCGTAGGCGCAGGAGCGCCTCGTCGCGTGTGGGGCCGTGGGCGATCAGCTTCGCGATCAGCGGGTCGTACGTGACGCCGATCTCGTCGCCCTCCTCGACCCCCGCGTCGACGCGAATCCCGGTCGGCAGCCGGAGCCGCTCGATCCTTCCGGTCTGCGGGAGAAACGTCCGCGGATCCTCCGCGTAGAGCCGAACCTCGACGGCATGCCCCCCGGACTTTGCAACAGTCTGTTGCAAAGTCTCGAGGCTCTCGCCGGTGGCGATTCGGAGTTGCTCTCGCACGATGTCGATTCCCGTGACGAGCTCGGTGACCGGGTGCTCGACCTGGATGCGGCCGTTCAGCTCGAGGAGGTAGAAGTCGCGCCCGTCGAGCATGAACTCGACCGTGCCGGCGCTGCGGTAGCCGAGAGCGCGGCCAAAGGCGACCGCAGCCTCGCTCATGCGCGTCCGGAGCTCGCCGTCGAGGGCCGGCGAGGGAGATTCCTCGAGCACCTTCTGGTGGCGTCGCTGGATGGAGCACTCGCGCTCCCCGAGCGAGACGACTCCGCCGTGCTCGTCTGCCAGGAGCTGGATCTCGACGTGCCGGGGACGCTCGACATAGCGCTCGCAGAAGACGGTGTCGTCACCGAAGGCCGCTTTTGCCTCGCGCTGCGCCGCCGCGAGCGCCTCGTCGAGCTCCGACGGGTCGCGGACGACGCGCATGCCTCTCCCGCCTCCGCCCCCGGCGGCCTTGACGACGAGCGGAAAGCCCTCGGGCGTCGGCCCGACAAACACGATCCCCGCGGCCTCGACCGCCTCGGCGAAATCCGGGTTCTCGGCGAGAAAGCCGTAGCCGGGATGGATTGCATCGGCGCCCGTTCGTTTGGCCGCCCGGATGTGCTCTTCCGAGAAGAGGTAGTTGGGAATCTCGACCGTTTCGCCCGCCACCCGCGTGTGCAGAGAACCGCGGTCGTTCGGGGGAGCGACGGCGACCGTTGCGATCCCGGCCTCGCGGCACGCGCGAAAGACCCGCACGGCGATCTCGCCGCGATTCGCTACGAGGAGCTTTCGGATCTCCACGGCGCGGGCCGCTTGTCGAGGAACGCCCGCAGGCCGGCCTGTCCCTCTTCGCCTGCGCGCAATCCGGCTGCGACGTGTGCGGCCTGCTCGCCGCCGGGCCGGTCGCGGATCACGCGCTTGGCCGCCCGCACCGCCTCCGGCCCGGAGGTGAGCAACTCGGCGACAAGACTCTCGACCGCCCCGTCGAGATCGGACGCGACCTCGTGGACGAGCCCGAGCCGGAACGCCGTCCCTGCGTCGAAGCGCTCACCCGTCAGGAAGTAGCGGCGCGCGGGGCCCGAACCGATCCGTGGAAGGACGAAAGGCGAGATGACGGCCGGGACGATCCCGAGCTTGACCTCCGAGAACCCGAAGGTCGCGTCCTCGGCCGCGAGCGCGACGTCGACGGCGGCGGCGAGCCCGCAGCCTCCGCCGAGGCAGTAGCCCTGGATCCGAGCCACGACCGGCGCGGGGCAGGTGTCGATCGCCTCGAGCATCCGGTAGAGCCGCAGCGCGTCCTCGACGTTCTCGTCGTATGAGAGGTCGATCGCGGCGCGCTGCCACTCGATGTCCGCGCCGGCGCAGAAGCTCTCGCCCTCGCCGGCGAGCAGGACGACCCGCGCATCCCCGACGTCCCCGAACGCCTCTGTCAGCTCCCGGATGAGCTCCGCGTCGAAGGCGTTCCGCCGCTCGGGCTTCGCAAGCGTGACGCGGGCCACCGGGCCGTCTCGCTCGATCCGCAGCGCGTTCATCGTCAGAAGCCTAAAGTCGGGGCGTGCTCAGAGGATTTCTCGCAGCCGCAGTCACGCCGCTCCGCAACGGCGGCAGCGCCCTGGACGAGGAGGCGTTCGCCCCGCTCGTCGACTTCCTCGCCGCGGCCGGGCTCGACGGTGTGTTCGCGCTCGGCACGACCGGCGAGGGGATTCTTCTCTCAGCAGAGGAGCGAAAGCGCGCCGCCGAGCTGTTCGTCGAGGCGGGCAAGGGGCGCCTGTCCGTCGCCGTTCACTGCGGCGCTCAAACGACCGCCCAAACGAGTGCGCTGGCCGGCCACGCCGCAGAGATCGGAGCCGATGCCGTCGCCGTGATTGCGCCGCCATACTTTCGGCTCGACGAGGACGAGCTGGTCGAGCACTTCGCCGCAGCGGCCGAGGCCTGTGCGCCGCTGCCCTTCTACATCTACGAGTTCGCCCGCGTCAGCGGCTACGCCGTGCCCCTCTCGGTCATCGCGCGTTTGCGCGAGCGTGCCTCGAACCTGGCCGGCCTCAAGGTCTCCGACCGCCCCTGGGATGCCTTCGAGCCGTACCTGATCGAGGGCCTGGATGTGTTCGTCGGACCGGAGGTGTTGATCGAGCAGGCCCTCGAGCGCGGTGCGGCCGGAGCCGTCTCGGCTCTCGCGACGGCATTCCCCGAGGAGGTCGTGGAGCACCACACGGCGCGGCTGGCGCAGCTGCGTGAGGCGATCGAGCGTTTCTCGTTCCACGCCGCGCTCAAGCGCGTCCTCGGGCGACGCGGAGTCGCGGTGCGCGAAGACGTGCGCGCTCCACTGCGTGGACTGACGTCGAAGCAGCGAGACGAGCTGGACCGATGGCTCGAATCGTCGTAGCGGGCGCCGGCGCAATCGGAGCGAGCATCGCCTACCAGCTGGCGCTGCGCGGGGCGGCCGACGTCGTCCTCTGCGATCGAGAACAGATCGCGAGCGGAGCGACCGGGAAGGCGATGGGCGGCGTGCGCCAGCAGTTCTCGACCGAGGCCGAGGTGCGGCTCGCGCAGGAGTCGATCGGCTTCTTCGAAGAGCTTGGCCCGCCGTACTTCGACCAGGTCGGCTACCTCTTCTGCGCGACGACCGAGGAGGGCCTGGCCGAGCTCGAGGACCGCGCGGAGCTCCAGCGAGGCCTCGGCGTCCCGGTCGAGAGCGTCGACCCGCGGATCATCGAGGGCCTGAAGACGGCCGACGTGCTCGGAGCTGTCGTCTGCTGGCAGGACGGCGTCGCGGAGCCCGCCGAGGTTGCGCGGGAGCTCGTTCGGCGATCGTCGGAGCTCGGGGTCGAGGTCCGGGAGCACACCGATGCGCGCGCGGTTGAGCACGACATCCTCGTGATCGCAGCCGGGGCATCCTCTCCCGAGCTTTTCCCCGAGCTTCCAATTCGGCCGCTCTGCCGTCAGCTGGTCGACGTCGGCCCCGTCGCCGACCTCCCGACCGACCTGCCGATGATCCTCGAGGCGGAAAACGGGTTTCATTTCCGCCGCCGCGGCGACACGCTGCGGCTCGCGATGGGGGAGGCGTCGCCGCGCTGGACGGATCGCGAGGAAGTGGACGAGGCGATCGTGGAGGACTGGCGGCAACGGCTGGCGCATCGGTTTCCACCCGCTGCGGGGGCGCCGGTCGCTCGCGCCTGGGCGGGCCTCTACGACATGACGCCCGATGCCCACCCGATCATCGGCTGGGTCGGCGACGGCGTGTACGCCGCCTGCGGCTTCTCGGGGCACGGCTTCATGCAGTCGCCGGCGGTCGGGAAGGGTGTGGCGGGCGAGTTGCTCGAAGGCGAGTCGTCTCTCGACCTATCCCCGTACCGGCTCGAACGCTTCGAGAAAGGGGCCACCTTCCCCGAGACCCTCGTGCTCTAGACACAGGTTGCGCTCGGCCTGCCCCTGGTACCCCTGACCTCCTCCCCGATTCGATCGTACCGAGGAAATCCGCCCGCACGGGTGTCGGCTTGGTGACGAGCTGCTACTCGAAAGCAAGGCCGCGGCGCGACAGCTCTTCGATCGCGAACCGGCCCTCGATCGTGGCTTCGACGTCGAACTCCTCGCCGATGTCCGGCTCCTTGCCGATCAGCTCCCGTGCACGGCTGGGCACCTCTTGCTCAGCCGCCTCTCGCGACTCCCAGAGGTAGTTCGCGCCCCAGCGCTCGGTTGCCTCGTCCGAGATCCACGCCTTGAAGCGGAGCCCCGGGACGTCCTCGAACGCGTCGACTGACTCGTCGCGCAGGTAACGGCGAAGCTCGTCGATCGTCGTCTTGGAGTCGGCGAGGCTCCAGAGGACGAGCCGAAGGAGCACGCTCAGCCGGTTTGCGGCAGTTTGGCGATGAGGGCCTTGAGGTCGCGGAGAACGTCCGCTTCCTCGTGGCCGAAGTCGTTCAGATAGGCGTGGAGCGCGGCATGGATCATGCGCAGCTCCTCGTCGGTCAGCTCGATCGTGTGCATGGCGCGAGCCTACTGCCTCGGTTGTGTCCGAACCGTTACGAACCCGTGACCTCGGCGTTTCGCGCGGCGAGCAGGATCGAGGTATCGCCCACGCAAAAGGAGAACATCGTGAAGAAACCCGTCACATTCGCAACCTTGATCTTCCTCGCCGGCTTGCTCGGCCTCACCGCGGCGAGCTGCGGCTCCGATAAGAGCGCATCTGACCGCGCCGCGCCGAAGCAGGGCCCATCGACCCCCAAAAAACCCGTTGGCGACGGCCGTCATTTCGGCTACATCGAGGCCGCGAAGGCCCAGCCGCCGACGATCAGCTTCGACGTCGCGCAACTGCTCACAGGCGAGGCGGCGAATCGCGCGGCCGCCGAGGACGGAAGCGTCGAGCCCGGCGAGCCGGTTCCGAACGACTACTACGTGCGAAACCCGGACAGGCAGACAGAGGCCCTGAACCTGGCGAAGGACGTGCAGATCACAGCGGCGGCGCCGGTGACGCGGCTCTCGCTGCCGCCCGAGACGCGCGGGCGCTGCCGCTCAGGATGCACGGAGGCGATTCCGGTGACACTCGCCGACTTCGTCGCCTCCTTCCGCAAGAGGAAGGACGCTCTCTCTGCTGCCGGCGGCCCGTTCTGGGTGACGATCGAAGACGGCCTCGTCGTCAGGATCGACGAGCAGTACTTCCCGTAGAGCGAGCATCAGGACGGAGGGGAGACCGGAATGAAGACGCAGGTGCAGGTGTCGACTACGGCAGTGGCGGCAGCGGCGGCTTTCATCCTCAGCGCGTGCGATGGGAGCGGCGCCGGCTCGCGCTCGGCCGGGGCCGCGCGCCAACCGACCTTCAAGGAACGAGAGGCCCTGACGGCGGCGCTGCCTGCTTGGCTTCGTCGTTACCCCATCGGTTGTGTCTGGCTCGAGTTCTCTGTATCGAACAACGGGAGGTTCGCCGAGGTCGGCCCCGGATTCCTGAACGCGAGGCGGCCACCGTGTCTGAAATACGCATCGAACGGCTACTGGTTACTCAAGAAGCAGACGAGGTGGAGGATCATCTTCAACGGCTCCGATCCTCCGCCGTGCTCGCTGAGAGTCCCACGCGAGCTTTCTCCCTGTCTTCGATAAGGCGGGAGTCAGTGGGCGGTATGCCCAGAACGGCCCTGCGCGGCTCGTAGCTGCCGCGTCGCGCCCCGGCGCGGATCACGGTCAAGCCGACGAGCGCGCGGCCATCACATGCGGAAGATGCCGAACGTCGTCTCCGGGATCGGCGCGTTCAGAGCGGCGGAGATGCCGAGCGCGAGCACGCGGCGCGTGTCGAGCGGATCGATGATCCCGTCGTCCCAGAGCCGCGCGGTCGAGTAGTACGGATTACCCTCGTGCTCGTACTTGGCGCGGATCTCGTCCGGATCCGCGTCGCCGACCATCGTCAGCACCATCGCCGCCTGCTCGCCGCCCATGACCGAGATGCGTGCGTTCGGCCACATCCAGAGCTGCCGCGGGGAGTACGCCCGCCCGGCCATCCCGTAGTTGCCCGCCCCGAACGAGCCGCCGATGACGACCGTGAACTTCGGCACCTCGGCGCAGGCGACGGCCATCACGAGCTTCGCCCCGTCGCGCGCGATCCCGCCCGCCTCGTATTCGATGCCGACCATGAACCCGGTGATGTTCTGAAGGAAGACGAGCGGCACCTTCCGCTCGCAGGCGAGCTCGATGAAGTGCGCGCCCTTCTGGGCCGACTCCGCGAAGAGGACGCCGTTGTTCGCCAGGATCCCGACCGGGTAGCCCTGGATCCGCGCGAAGCCGCAGACGAGCGTCTCCCCGTAGAGCTCCTTGAACTCGTGGAAGCGGCTTCCGTCGACGATGCGGGCGATCACCTCGCGTGCATCGGACGCCTGGCGGTAATCCTCCGGAATCAGTCCGTAGAGGTCGGCCGGGTCGACCGTCGGCTCCTCGGGCTCGGCGACGTCCCACGGCGCGTCCTTGCGCCGATGGAGGTTGCGGACGATCGAGCGCACGAGCGCGAGCGCATGCTCGTCGTTCGTCGCGTAGTGGTCGGCGACGCCGGAGCGGCGGGCGTGGACGTCGGCCCCGCCGAGCTCCTCGGCCGTCACGTCCTGTCCGGTCGCCGCCTTCACGAGCGGCGGCCCGCCGATGAAGATCGTGCCCGTGCCCTTGACGATGATCGTCTCGTCGCTCATCGCCGGCACGTAGGCGCCGCCCGCGGTGCACGATCCCATGACGGCGGCGATTTGCGGGATGCCCTTCGCGGACATCCGCGCCTGGTTGAAGAAGATGCGACCGAAATGCTCGCGATCGGGGAACACCTCGTCCTGGAGCGGGAGGAAGGCGCCCCCGGAATCGACGAGGTAGATGCATGGAAGGTGGTTCTGCTCGGCGACCTCCTGCGCGCGGAGGTGCTTCTTGACCGTGAGCGGGAAGTACGTGCCGCCCTTGACGGTGGCGTCGTTGGCGACGAGCACGCATTCCTGTCCCTCGACGACTCCGATCCCGGTCACGATCCCGGCCGAAGGAGCCTGGCCGTCGTACATCTCCCACGCGGCAAGCGCGCCCAGCTCGAGGAAGGCGCTGCCGGGATCGAGCAGACGGTCGACCCGCTCCCGGGCGGTCAGCTTGCCGCGCGAGCGGTGGCGCTCGACAGCCTTCTCGCCACCGCCCCGCGCGACCTGCGCGCTTCGGTCACGGAGCTCGGCCACGAGGGCGGTCATGCGCTCGCTGCGCTGCGCGAAGAGGTCTGATTCGCGCTCCACCTGGGAGCCGAGGACGGCCACGGCGTGAGCGTAGCGCCCGCGTAGGCCGTCCTCCACGAGATCTACCGAAAAGTGGACAAAACCTCTGAAATCGCCCACAGTGAGCGGGTAGAGGAGAAATGAAGATCCGCGTGCATCCAGATGCGCGTGAGGAGCTCCTCGAGTTCCTGCGGCGCGCCCATTGCGAGGCTTACGTCGACGACGACGGAACAGTCGTGGTCGCGGTCCCGAACGCGCTCAACGAGGAGCAGGCGCAGCTCGAGGTCGATCTCTATCTCAAGGCGTGGCAGGCGAGCAGGCCCGATTTCTCGGCGCATCTGCTCGATGAGCCGGAGTAGGGAACGTAGAGCCCGGCAAGCCCGAGTTTCGACGTACCCGTCTCTAGGGATCGAGCGCGGGGCGCACCTTGCCGATCTAGGCAGGGACATGCGCCGCTTCCTCGCCCTCGCTGCGGTGGGGATCTCACTCCTCGCCGTCCCGCAGGCCGCCGCTACGATCCGGCCTCAGCGTGGAATGTCGGGCGTCGTGCTCGGCATGACGAAGGCGCAGGTCGTTGGCAGGCTCGGCCGCCCGATCGGCAGCGGGGGCGGCCGACTTTACTTCGCGCGAGTCTGGGTCGGCTTCCGTCTCGGCCGCGCGGTGGAGGTCACGACGACGCGCTCGACCGAGCGCACAGGCTCGGGAGTCGGCGTCGACTCGTCCGAAGCAGCGGTCCGCCGGGCGTATCCCTCCGTCGTCTGCGGTGCGTTTGGCAGCTTCCGCCGCTGCCGGTTGGGAACCGGAAAGCCCGGCACGCGCGCGACGGACTTCATGCTCGGTCGCGGACGCGTCCTCCAGGTCACGATTCAGCTGCTGCCCGGCTGACGTCGAAGCGGTGGCGGGCTCTACGCCGGCTCGCGAGCGGAGTACTCTGAGGGCCGGAGATCGGGTCTGTTGAGGCGTCGCGCATCGTCCAGCTCGGCGTCGCCGCCATCGCGGCGTTCGTCGTCTGCGCCCTTCCGGCGGCGGGACAGGCCGGCGATCCGACTCCGTTCTTCGTCGGTGGCGTCGCCGGCGACGAAACGAGCGGCGACATCTGGTTCAACTACGTGGCCGGCCACGAGGCGCGCCACATCACGGCCGGGACGTACTGGGTGCGGATCGACGACGAGTCGCCAACGCTCAACTTCCGGCTCAAGGACTTGACGTTCCAGCACTGGCCCGACTTCTTCACCGAACCGGCCTTTGTCGGCACGGTCTACTGGCAGGTCACCTTCGAAGCGACCGACACGATCAACGGGGACTACGAGTTCGCCGGGTCACACGGCTGCCACCGGGCACGTACACCGTCCAGGTCCACGATCTCTCGACCTCGCACAACTTCCACCTCATCGGTCCCGGGATCGACGAGCGGACGCCGGTCGGCGACATCGAGCATCCGATCTGGCGGCTGACGTTCAGGGCGGGCACGTACACGTTCAAGTGCGACGTGCATGCCGCCATGAAGGGGACGTTCGTGGTCGCCGTGGGCGCCCCTCCGCCCGTTCGGTGTCGGGTGCCGCGCGTCATCGGGCAGACGCTCGTTCGTGCGCGCCGGGTCATTCGGCTCGCGCACTGCTCCGTCGGCCGAGTTCGCCGCGTGCGCTCCTCCCGCCGCCGCGGCCGTGTCGTCCGTCAGACGCCGCGCGCGGGGAAGAGGCTGGCGAGGGGGAGTCCGGTCAACCTCGTCGTCAGTCGCGGCCCCGGCTGATCGGGCGCGGATACCCGCTCGGGTAGATACTTCCCCCCGGCGAGCCCGTCCGCCGGTTTCGGATCTCGCGACCTCCGGACGGGGAACTGCGGTCTGAAAGGAGGGCCATGACGAAGGTGAAGCGCCTGGGCGCGCTGCTGTTCGCCCTCTGCGTGTTCGCCGCGGCTGTGCCTGCGGCGTTCGCGGACGCGGGCGGCGGCCCCGGAAGCAACAACGGGTGTCCTGGACACCAGCCGCCGCCTCCGCCGAACCACAACTGCGGCCACTAAGTGTCGCCGGAGCCCCGCGCCAACGCGGCGCGGGGCTCTTCCTTCACTTCAGGCCGATCCCCGGAAAGGGCGTAGCGAGCGGGCCGGCGTTCCTGTAGGAAGGTTGTGTGCTGCGGCTGATGACCTTTGCATTGATCGACGGGCGCCTGACCCTCTACGTCCTCGCTGTTGTGGCCACGATCACGACGCTGGCGCTCCTACTCTGGGTCCTCGGCTCCGCCCTTCCTCGTGAGCGACCCTCGGGGCCCGATCATCCGCGCGAGCGCAGGCGGCCCCCGTCCGCCGCCGGGCGAGATGCCCGCGAGGCTCTCGCGCTTGTCGGCGATGCCCTCGCAGCCACCCACAATCCGCGTGCGCTCCTGCCGGTGATCCTCAGCGTGATCACGGAAGCCACCGGGGCCCGTGGCGGCCAGCTCCTCAGCGGCGGCCGCGAGCTCGAGTGGGTCGGTGAGGTGGACACGGACGGAGACGTGATCACATTCCCTCTCGCCCCGGGGGCCGACGAGGGCGAGACGAAGCTCGTGCTCCACGCTCCTGCGGGCGGATTCACGGACGACACGCGAAAGCTCGCGGAGTGGCTCGCCTCCCAGGCGGCGATCGCGCTCGAGAACGCTCGCCTCCACGAGATCGTTCAGCGCCAGGCGATCACGGACGAGCTGACGGGTCTCGTCAATCGCCGTCGCTTTCTGGCTGCGCTGGATGCGGAGATCGTGCGCGCGAGGACGCTCGGCGGGCCAATGTCGGTCGTGCTGATCGACCTGGACGATTTCAAGCGAATCAACGATCAATTTGGACATCCGGCAGGAGACACGGTGCTCGTCGCATTCGCGGACCTCATGCGCGCCCACGTCCGGGAGGTCGACGTTCCCAGCAGGTTGGGCGGCGAGGAGTTCTCCATCCTCCTGCCGGAAACGGATCTGCTGGGCGCTGCGGCGGGCGCCGAGCGGCTGCGTCGCGCTCTCGCCGAGCAATCTCTCGAGGTGGCGGGGACGACGCTCAAGGTCACCGCCAGCTTCGGCGTGGCCGAGCTCGCCCCGGGCCAGTCGGGGGACGAGCTGCTGCGATCTGCGGACGCTGCCCTGTACCGGGCGAAGGAGCAGGGGAAGGACCGAGTCTCGCCCCCCGCCGCGTAGCCTGCCGTCCGGGGCAAGTCGCATGCTTGTTGCGTGTTCGTCTCCAGACAGGCGCTTCGATTAGCGACGCTTGTCGCTGCCGCGACCGCGACCGGCTACCTCTGGCGCGCAGCGCTCGAGCCTCCTGATCGGCCGCATGCCTTCGGGATTCGGTCCTCCGGGCTTCGGTTCAAGGTTCCGGAGAGCGCATTCAATCCTCTGCTGCTGGTGCTCAGGCCCACCGCAGGCGGGGGTCGCCATCGGGTCGTCGCACGATCGCGCCAACACCGGCAAAGCCGGTCTCAGCGAGCTGCTCGTGCCACCCTGATCGCGAGGATTACGCCGACGGCCGAGTCCAGGCAGCAGCGGCCAAGCGCACGCGCGCGAGTCCGGTCGGCGCCTCGCGCCACTCGGAAGGCGCGAAGGCCGAGGGCGAAGCCGGCCGCGCCTCCGCCTCCTCCCGCGGCCGTTCAGCCCGCTCCTCCGCCTCCCCCCGCCCAGCAACCTCCACCGCCGCCCCCGCCACCGGTAACGCGTCCGGGCCGGGGCCGGGGAGACAGGAACCACGTCCACACAGGGCCGCCGGGACAGCAGAAGAAAAAGAAGAACAGGTCCGACCCGGCGGCGGGTCAGGAAAAGGAGAAGAAGAACAAGTCCGGCCCGGCGGGTCAGAAAAAGGAGAAGAAGAACAAGAAGTGACGCCGGCGCGCCGGGAAGCCCCGAGGCCGGGATTGCTTCACCTCTCCTGAGCTACACTTACTACGGTGTAGTCATGCGTAGACGAAGGCCGCCCAAGACGCAACCCTTCTCGGTCCGGCTCGGGCCGGCCGCGAACGTCCTCGTGACTGAGGAGGCTCGTCGCGTCGGCCGCTCGCGGAGCGCGATCGTCGAGGAGCTCGCCGAGGAGGCGGCCAAGATGCGTCTCTTTCCAGGGATCGGCTACCGCGGCCGACCACGCCGCGCCTGGGTCATGGGCAGCGGCCTCGACGTGTGGGAGCTGGTCGACCTCCTGAACTCGTATGACGGAGACACGGAGAAGCTTCGCGAGAAGCACCCGCTCGTCAGTGACCGTCACCTCCGGCTTGCCCGGGCTTACGCCGAGCGCTTCCCGGAGGAGATCGAGGCGCTCCTCGAGGCGAACAGGCGCCCACTCGAGGAGCTTCGGGCTCTCTACCCCTTCCTTGAGATCTCCGAGTAGCGCCGGTGCGGCTTCTCCTCGACGCCCACGTCTCAGGGCCGAGCGTCGGCGGACCGCTCAGCCACGATGGCCACGACGTTCGGGCGCTCGATCAAGAGCCTGAGCTCGAGGGACTCGAAGACGAGGAAGTCCTCGCGCTGGCAAGCGAGGACGAACGCATTCTCGTCACGCACAACGTCGCCGACTTCCCGGAAATCGTCCGAGAGTGGGGCGGCGCGGGCCACTCGCACGCCGGGGTGATCCTCGTCTACGGAATCGAGCACAGCGAGTTCGGCCTCATCCTGCGCGGCATCGAGCGCCGGCTCGAGCTCCGACTAGGCCAGGAAGACTGGGTCGACTTCCCCGCTGTCCTCGGCCGTGAGTTGCCTTGCCGTAGGCCGCGGCCGAGAAGCTGCGCCTAAGGAAGGGTGATCCAACAGGAGCGGCAGGGACTTGAACCTGCAACCCCGGTTTTGGAGACCAGCTGGGCCACCGGGCCCATGCCGCTCCGAATCCAGGCTACCAAGCGGATTTCGCCGTCTCGAGGGGCGTCGAGATAGCGCTCGGTCTACCTCTCGTCTACTCTCGTCTACGTCGAGCGCACGCAGGGGTCGTACCGCCTCGCAGCTTCGACCAGTCCGTCCGCCATCACCCCTGTGGGTGGAGACGTCTGGGGCGACGTGGAGAGCAGCCGCTTGCCGAACCTCAGGCACGGATCCCTGACCCACGTCAGGGTGCGGAGCGCTTCTGCAACTCGCCGAGCAGAGCGCGTGCCTTGCCCGCTGAAACCAGATTGCCCTTTTGTTCGTACAGACGAAGCGCTTTCTGGATGAGCGGTGCCGCTTCGTCGGGACGTTCGGCGAGTCGAAGGACCGCCGCAAGAGCCATCGACGCATTACCGCGGAGGTCGATGTTGTCTGTGTCCTCTGCGAGCATCACCGCCTCGCGCGCGAGGCGCTCTGCTTCATCCAATCGACCCTCACTCGCGATTACCTTTGCTCGCACCGAGCGCCAGAGAATCTGCGATAAGTAGTCGTCACGAGAAGCGGTGTCCTCGCTGATTCGCGTGTACTGCTCGGCCTCCTGAAAGCGCCCCTGGACATAGAGTGCATTGGCCAAATTCGCGGCGACGGTTGACAGAAATCCGGTCACCCCGGCTTCTTCCAACGCTTCGAACCCCCGACTCAGGTACTCCTCCGCGGCGACGGGCTTGCCGGCAAGCATTTCGACCGCACCGAAACCCGTGGCGCTCGAGAGCGTCGCCCTGAACGTGTTCCCGAAGTCTTCTTGCACCGCCGCGGTTTCGGCAATCAGCTTCCGCGCAGTATCGAACTGGCCCCGCATCGCGTGTACCTGACCACGTAGTCCATGCAGCGACCGGCCGCGAGCCTTCACATTCATCTGAGCAGGCAGTCTCTCCATATACGAGACGACGTCGTCGAGCGGGGCATCGCCGTAGAAGATGGAGCTGCCAATATTGATTCGCGCGTCAGCCTCCAACCTCTCATCGCCGGCTGCGGTCGCGTGTGTAAGCGCTCGCTGGCTGGCCTCACGGGCTTCCCTGTGGTGGCCGCGAAAGTTGTGGTGGTCGGCGAGGACCTCCCAGGCGCGCGACTGGCCACGCTCGTCCCCGAGCTC
>WNGB01002837.1_pt1 | contig 27689 bp, 27 predicted proteins | sample 5400681 | NCBI WGS metagenome assembly WNGB01 (sample SAMN13153367, study PRJNA577476) | soil metagenome | isolation source: 115 cm soil or saprolite under grassland replicate 2 | place: USA:California | collected 2016-06-15
TGTTCGAGAGCGCCTCGTTTTCCTCGTATGGAGTGGACTCGTTCATCAACATAGGACTCTTCTACTGCGTCCTGATGCCGCCGAGCGCCACGCCATCCGTGGCGCGGCTGTTGGCCGGCCCTTGCCACGCTCGGACGATTGCCACGGGATTGCTGCTCCGCACGCTCCAATTGCACGTGTGCATCATCTACTTCACCGCCGGCCTGGCCAAGGCCCGGGGCCATCAATGGTGGACGGGTGAGGCGATCTGGCGGGCGGTCATTCAGCCACAGTTCCATACCCACGACATGTGGTGGCTGGCCTCCGTTCCCATCGTGGCCGCGCTGGCGGCGTGGTCGACCTTACTGGTCGAGGTCGGCTACTGTTTCTTCATCTGGTCGCGTCGGACGCGCACTCTGTGGCTGGCGGCCACGATCGTCATGCACTTGTTCATCGGCTTCGTGCTTGGGCTGAGGTTCTTCGCCGCCGTATTGATCGTGCTGAACCTGGCCGCGTTCGGCTCCGAGGCTCTGGCCGACGGCCAGCGAGTCGCCGTCAGGATGCTCCACCAGTTCAAGCGACAGGTGCTGGCCCCGCGATTGAGCTCGGCTGTATAGCGACACCGCGACGCATCGCGCGCCGGTCCCTTCGTGCGACGTCGACGGAACACGACGTTCTTCATCATGGGCAACGCGCGCGGACGGGCTGCGCCCATGCGTCTCTAGCGGCGCGCCGTCGGCTACTCGTTCGCCGACCTCCCGGGCACAGGTCACGCGATCGTGATGAGCCGTGACGTGAACAACGTCTCCCTCGCACCCGTGATGGCCCGCTTCCTACGGGTGACGATCACGGAGCGCCGGGGCGGGCCAGTCGGCTTCGAGGAGATCTCGGTGCATCCCAGGTAGAGCCCTTGCGAGTCCGGATAAGCGATCCGGCGCGCCGCTGGACGGCATCGTGGGCGTTATCCTCGGGGTTCTGACCCGACCTTTGTACGACCCGCTTCAAGGCGAGGCGGGTACGCCGTGACTCTGTGGAGATGATTGAATGAAGACCTCATCCATGATCCTGGTTTCGCTTCTCCTCATGGCCGGGTTCCCCATCGATGCTCGCCATGGAACCCTGATCGCGGCCGCCCCTGACCAGAGCGAAGATCCCGGCGCCTACGCCATCGGCCTTCAGGTTACGCAAGCGGGTGGCCACTCCACCTGGCGGTACACCATCGACAAGACGACGGCGGACACGAAGGACCTCGGCCATTTCATCGTCGGCCTGGAGAGTTGTGGGAACCAGGGGCCCACGATAGCGAACATCGTCTCCGCCACCGTCGACGGCGTGGACTGGTCGGATCATCTGGAGGCCTCGGAAGGCCGGACGGGTTGCGACGTGACTTCGCAGAATTTCGTCAAGTTCGACAACCTTCCGGCCGCGGATACGCACATCGTCGAGTTCACGATGGACGACATCTATCCTCCGATGGCAACGACGGCCTGGCTGAAACGCGGAAGGTCTTGTACGACCACGCCAATCCTCGGGCCGGGCTGCCGGGGTTATGTGCGCACTTCAGCCATGGAAGCGGACGCATCCCTGGTGGGCAAGCTGTACGGTGACATCAATACCTACATGAGGAGGTTCGGATTCGACTACACCGAGCACCCGAATTGCACCGGCGGCTATGGAGGACATATCAGTGGCGTTCACGGCGACGTCGACGTCGAACCGTCGTTGGATCGATACGCATTTCGCTTTCACATCCACATCGATCCGGTCATCGACGGGGATCGTTGCAGCTCGAGCACCGTGGACCGCCAGCGCAACGAGATGAAGTCGATCACCAACTCGACCTGGGCGCAAGTCCAGGGGAACTGGGATGAGTGGCAGGTCCTGGAATGGAAATTCAAGCTCCCGACCGGATTCCAGCCCACGGCCAACTTCTGTCACATCCACCAGCTCAAGGCCCAGGACGGGCCCAACAACGGGAGCCCCTGCATCACGATCACCCCACGCGCCAGCAGCTCGGGGGGGAACAAGAGAGTCCAGATCATCCATTCCGTCGACGGCGCGAGCACCGGCAAGGGCACGATCGTGGACAACGTCCCGTTGTCGGACTTCGAGGACGAATGGGTGCAGGTCCGTGAAGAGGTCCATTACACCCACGATGGGTACTATTCCATCAAGATCACGCGCATCCGCGACGGGAAGGTCCTGATCGATTTCAAGGACGACCACATCGACATGTGGCGGATCGGGAGTTCGTACATCCGGAGCAAGTTTGGCATCTATCGCAGTCTCGCCGGCGGAATGTTGAACAAGGTTCCCGTCGGCCAGAGTCCACTGCTGAAGAACGAGTTCATCTGGATCACGGACTTCAGGGTGTACGAGAAGAACTCGAATCCCAACCCGGGGCTCCCCCATGAGTGAAGAATCTCGCTGATGGCCACGGCGCAGGAGGAGCTCCTCACGGAGCAGCACGGTGCGGCGGTCACTCTCTGGCTCAACCGGCCCGACCGCCTGAATGCGTTCAGCGAGAGCATGGCGCTCGCTCTCGTCGACGCGATCGCCGAGGCGGGCGCCGATCCGGGCGTGAGGGTGGTGATCCTCCGCGGCCGCGGTCGGGCCTTCTCCGCCGGGGGCGACGTCAAGCAGATGGCCGAGGACGCCGCCGAGGGCAGGGCGGCCGCGTACTTCGACCGGCCTCTCACCGCCATCCACGCGGCGGCGGTCGCCGTCCGCAACCTGGAGAAGCCGGTGATCGCGGGTCTCCAGGGGGCGGTCGCGGGAGCGGGCCTGAACCTCGCCTTGTGCTGCGACTACCGGGTCGCGGCGGAAGATGTACGCCTCATCCAGGCGTTCACGAACATCGGTCTCGTGCCTGACACCGGAGGAACGTACCTGCTGCCCCGCCTCGTCGGCCTCGCGCGCGCCACCGAGCTGCTTTTCGAGGGCCGCACCGTCGAGGCGAAGGAGGCAAACGAGCTTGGCCTGGTCAATGAGGTCGTCCCGCTGGCCGAGCTGGACGCCGCAATCGAGGGCAAGGCCCAACGCCTCGCGGCTCGGCCCACCCGGGCTCTCGGACTGACCAAGCGTCTGCTGAATGCGAGCGCGGCTCAGACCTTCGAAGCGCAGATGGCTGCGGAGCAACGCCTGCAGCAGACCCTCGGCGCCGACAGCGCCGACGCCACCGAGGGCATCCGCGCCGTCGTCGGGAGGCGAGAGCCACGATTCGAGGGACGATAATGGGGGCCAACTGGAGATTCCCTTGCGCAACCCGGTCCCTCCTGGAGGCAGTGGGGGTTCGGGTCCTGGACCAGACGTTCTTCGCCAGTGGCAAGCTCGCGAGCGCCGGGGGGTGCCTCTCGTCGCCTTGTCTCGCGACCTGGGTCATCTGGAGCCTCCTGGACCGGGCCGCCGCGGAGGCTGCGCTCGACTACGTCGCGCCGGTGGGCGAGCGCGCGGAGTTCATCTCCCGCGCGATCGCGACCGTCGAGCCGTTCGTCACGTCGAATCCGATCCACGCCATCGCCAGCCGCTGACGCGCCGTGCGCGGCGCGGCGGACCCAGTGCGCGATCCTGGGACGCCTGAGTGTCACTAGCGGGACAACCGGCGGCTCTGGTGGAGAGCCCCGGCCTGGGGACAAGGGCTTGCCGTTCAGCGCGATGTGGCCCGGCGGCAGCCCTGGCGCGCGATCTGCTTTACCGCGGGGGCGGAGCTCAGTGCCATGAACGATCTTCGCTTCGCCATCCGGTCGCTGCGTCGCTCTCCGGGCTTCGTCTTCGTTGCCGTCGTCACGCTCGGACTCGGCATCGGCGCCAACACGTCGATGTTCAGCGTCATCAACGGGTACATGCTGCGCCCGTCACCCTATCCCGACAGCGGCCATTTGGACCGCATCTATCGAACCACTCCCCGGAATTCCCAGGGCGATGTCTCGCCGGCCGACTACGTCGACCTGAAGTCGCAGATGAACGGCTATGGCGAGATTGCCGCCTACGCCCCTTCGGGCATGAGCCTCTCCGAGCCCAGCAAGCCGGCCGAAACGGCCAGCGGCCTGCGCGTCTCCGCCAATCTCTTTCCCACCCTCGGTACCGAGCCTCAACTCGGCCGCCGCTTCCGTCCCGACGAAGAAATCTCGGGCAACCACCGCGTCCTCATCATCAATCACCGCTACTGGCAGAACCGTTTCGCGGGTGACCGTCACATCATCGGGCGCACGGTGCGCGTCGACGGCGAACCCTACGAGATCGTCGGCGTGCTCCCCGCCACCTTCGACGACTGGCGCCATCTGGGCTCGTTCGAGGTCTTCCGGCCACTCGGTCTCGATGAGAAGGAAATCCGCGACCGAAGCTCCACCTGGCTCCGCCTCGTCGGGCGTCGCGCCCCCACCCTCACTCGCGCCCAGGCCGGAGCCTTCATCGCCAACTTCGGCCGCCACCTCGCTCGTGAGTTCCCCGCCGCCAACGCCGAAAGCACCTGGCGCGCCATGCCGATCGAGGACACCTGGCTGTCCAAGAGCGGTCAGAGCATCATCGCCATGCTGATCGGGCTCTCCGGCTTCGTGCTGCTCATCGCCTGCTCCAACCTGGCGAACCTCCTCCTCGCCCGTACGACGGCCCGCGCTCGCGAGTTCGCCGTGCGCTCCGCCCTCGGTGCCTCCCGCTCCCAGGTGTTGCGCCCCCTGTTCGTCGAGTCCCTCCTGCTGGCCTTGGCCGGCGGCATCTGCGCCGTCTTCATCGCCGTGTGGACCTTCGACTGGATGGCGGCGGCCAGCGCCGGGGAAAATGGCGTGGCCAGGATGGTTCTCACCCTCGACTGGCGCGTGCTCGGTTGGGCCTTCGGCGCCTGTCTCTTCACGGCCCTCGCCTTCGGCGTCGCCCCCGCGCTCTTCGTCCACCGGCTCCAGCTCAGCCGGACTCTCAAGAGCGGAGGGCGCGGCACCACCGGAGATCGCGGCCACCAGCTCTTCCGCCACTCCCTCATCGTCGGCCAGTTCGCCCTGGCCATGGTCCTGCTCGCGGGCGCCGCCCTCTTCGTGCGCGGACTCCACGATTTGAACGACCGCCATTACGGTTGGGAGTCGGACCGCCTCGTCACCGCCACCGTGGTCCTCCCGACCACCACCTACCGCGGCGACAAGGAAATCACGGACTTCCAGCGCCTCGCCCTGGAGCGTCTCGAAGCGCTGCCCGGCGTCGTGTCCGCCAGCATGTCGTACGACATGCCCTTCTTCGGTCTGGCCGAACCGCGCAAGTACCTCGTCGCCGGTCGCGAGGCTCCTCCGCCCGGCCGTGAGCCCGCCGCGGCCATGAACGGCGTGAGTCCACACTATTTCGAAACCGTCGGCACGCGCGTACTCAGCGGACGCACGTTCAACGCGGGCGACACCCTCACTTCCCCGAAGGTGTTCATCGTCGACGAAGCCATGGCCCGTGGTCTCTTTGGCGCGGAGAGCCCGCTCGGGCGCCGCATCGCCCAGGCCGGTGGCCAGACCATCGAATGGGGAGAGATCGTGGGCGTCGCCGCTGATGTCGAATCGGTCTACGCCGATCAGATCACGGTGAAATACCAGCTCTACCAACCCATGGCCCAGGAGCCCCGGCGCTTCAACCAGATCGCCGTCCGCACCACGGGGATCGCGCCGTCCACGCTCGTCGCCAGCATCCGCAGCACCATGATGGCGCTCGACGCGGACCTCCCGGTGCGCAGGCTCCAGGCCGCCGAAGCGACCATCGCCCGGGCCACCCACCCATGGCACGTCCTGGCCACGATTCTTTCGTCGTTCGCCGTGCTCGGGCTCGGTCTGGCCGCCCTGGGCATCTACGGCGTCATCGCCCGCACCATGGCCCAACGCACCAGCGAGTTCGGCATCCGCCTCGCGCTGGGAGCCCAGGCCGGAGACATCACCCGCCTCGTGCTCGCTTCCGGAGCGAAGCTCGCGCTCGTCGGATCCGCGCTCGGCCTGCTCGGCGCCTTCGGCATATCGAGGCTCATCGCGGCGTTCTTCCCCGGCCTGCAGACGGGCAGTGCCGCCGTCCTGACCGGCGTCACGCTCCTGCTCGTCGCCATCGCCCAGATCGCCGGCTACATCCCCGCCAGAAACGCCTCGAGAATAAGCCCGACGGAAGCGCTGCGGGCAGAATAGGCTCTTCGGGGTTCCCTCCTCACCACGCGATGCCGTAATCCTCGCCGTGGTTGCTCGACCCGCCCCAGAACGTCCCGTGCTTGTGGTCGAAGAGCACGGCGTTGATGGGGCCCGACGTGAGCCGCTGGTACTCCAGCCGATAACCCATTCGCTGCAGCTCGCTGCGCACCCACTCCGGCATGGAGGCGCTGAGCGTGAGCCGCCCCGGCTCGGAGATGTGGACGCCGAACGAGTCCCGCATCTGGTAGCTCGTGAAGTTCGGCGCCTCCACCGCCTCCTGGATGGTCATGCCGAACTCGACGACGTCGAGGAAGCACTGCAGCAGGTTCTGGTCCTGCGTGTCGCCGCCCTGGACGGCCATGGCCAGGAAGGGCTTGCCGTCCTTGAGGGCGAGGGTCGGCGTGAGCGTGACTCGAGGATGCTTGCCCGGCTCGATCACGTTGAACGGGTTGTCGGCGGCATCGAGGACGAAGCTCTGCATGCGCTGGCTCATGCCGATCCCCGTGTGGCCGGCGATCACGGCGGGCACCCATCCGCCGCTGGGCGTCACGGACACCACCCAGCCCTCCTCGTCCGCGGCTTCGATGGACGTGGTGCCCGACGGGTTGTCCTGCTCACCGCCACGGCGCGGCATGACCTTGGGTTTGGGGGCGCCGGTCGTCCGCCACGCGGCCAGCACATCGCGGTAGGGATTCTCGCCGCCCTGGAAGGGATAGGGATCGCCCGGGCGCACGTCGGGATCGTTCCGCTCCGCGCTCAACTGGGCCAGCCGCTGCTTCGCATACTCCTTGCTGAGAAGTCCCCGCACCGGCTCCTCGGGTGGGAAATAGATGTCGCCGTAATAGAAGTCGCGGTCGGCGAAGGCCAGGTTCATGGCCTGATAGACGGTGTGGACGTAGCGCGCGGAGTTGTAGCCCATGGCCTTGAGATCGACGTTCTCCAGGATGTTGAGCGCCTGCAGCATGGCCGGTCCCTGCGTCCAGACGTTGAGCTTGTAGACGTCGATTCCCTTGTAGGTGGTGCGGACCGGCTCCTCGATGTGCACCTTCCAGCTCGCCAGGTCCTCCTTGGTGATCAGGCCGCCCTGCTCGCGCATGCCGCGCACCAGCTCGTCGGCGACGTCGCCGCGGTAGAAGCGGTCGTAGGCGGCCATGATGGCCTCCTTGCGGGTCTTCTTCGCGCGGAGCGCCTCCTGCTCGGCCTCGACGAGCTTGCGCAGCGTGGCCGCGAGGTCGGCCTGACGGAAGATCTCGCCCGGCTCCGGCGCTTCGTGCTTCTCGCCCACGTGCGGGAAGAAGACGGCCTTCGAGTAGGGCCATTCCCGGGTCCGATCCCGGGTCCGCTCGATCGTGCGCACGAGCTGCGCCTCGATGGGGTAGCCGTCGGCCATCTGGATAGCGGGAGCGAGCACGTCGGCGAGCGAGAGCCGTCCCCACTCGGCGAGCATGACCATGAGGCCGCCCGGCGTGCCCGGTGTGACCGCGGCCAGCGGCCCGAACTCCGGCGGGGCCACCATCTCCTTGGATTTGAAGAAGGCCGGCGTCGCCCCCGTCGGCGCCACCCCGAGCGCGTTCACGGCGATGACCTTCCCCGTCTTGGGGTTGTACACCAGGGCCTGTGTCTCGCCGCCCCAGCTCAGCGTGTCCCACATGGTGGTGGTCGCGGCCAGCATCGCGCAGGCGGCGTCGACGGCGTTGCCGCCCTTGGCGAAGATCAACGCGCCCGCGGTGGCGCCCAGCGGCTTGCCGGTGATGGCGACCCAGTGCCGGCCATGGAGCGGCGGCTTGGCGGTGGCCGCCCTCGTGACGTGATACGGCGTCATCGCGAGCGCCACGACGGCTCCGATGACGAACGCCCTCTGTTGCGCTCTGGACATCGATCTCCTCCGCTTGGTGCGTCCTAGTGGAACTCTCCGGGGGCCCCGACCCAGAGGACGTGTGAGGCCAGAGGGCCTCCGGCAAGCGCGTTCACCAGGCGTTCGTCCGCGGTCACGAGCGAACACTCCAAGGCGACCGCCAATGCCACGTAGACGCTATCGTAGACGCTCCGCCCGGTCCCGAGCGCGATCTCCAGCGCGCCTTCGAGGACGAGACGGGACGGAAAGACCGTCACCGGGAACTGGTCCAGCGCCTGCACGATGTGCGCGGCCTCCTTCCCGGTGAGCTGGCCCGCGCGGGCCTTCTTCCAGAGCACGCTGCCCAGCTCCGGCCACAGGAGATCGGGCGAAGCCAGTTCGTGCCTCTCGTCGAGGAGGCGGACGGCCTCCTCCGACAGGCGTTCCGGAACGAACCACTTCGCTACGACGTTCGCGTCGACCACATACAGGCTCAACGCGCCCGATCCTCCGCGAGCAGCTCGACACTGTCGGTGTGGGCACGCCCGCGAAGCTGTCGACGGATCCGGTCCGCGAGGGCGCGGGCATCGACGGCGCTGTGCCGGGAGGCCGTCTGGAGGATCTCCTTGAGCTCGGTCTGGAGGGAACGCCCGTTCCGCTTGGCCCGCGCCTTCAGCCGAGCGACGACATCCGTCCTGAGATCACGGACGAGAACCTGTGCCACTGGCCGCCCTCCCTGCTAGTGAAATGATAGCACTCTCATTCCGGGCCGGCAGGCCATGGAGGGCACGCCGCGGGGGCTCGACGACTGACCTGTTGCTTTCCCAAAGGAAAGGTGGCATGCTTCCTGTTGGGAACCCACACGTTGGGGAGCCATGAAACAGAAGACGGCCGTCCCCCAGGGCACACTCGCGTTGATGGTCCTCAAGACCCTCGATGTGCTGGGACCGCAGCACGGCTACGGCATCGCGCGGCGCATCGAGCAGATCAGCGGGGATCGGCTGGCCGTGAATCAAGGGACGCTGTATCCCGTCCTGCTCAGGCTGGAGCAGGAAGGCGCGATCGCCTCCGACTGGGGTGCTTCGGAGAACAACCGCCGCGCGCGCTTCTATCGGCTGACCCGGGACGGACGCAAGCAGTTGCAGGTCGAGACCCGGGATTGGGAACACACTGCCGCGATCGTCGGGCGGTTCTTCGAGGCCAAGAAAGAGGATCTGTCATGAGATCCCTGAGACGGTTCCTCACCCGTCTGGTCAACTCGGCGACCCGGCGGGCAGAGGACGAGCGGTTGAGGGAAGAGATCGAGGAACACCTCGCCCTGCTCACGGCCGACAATCTTCGCGCCGGTCTGCCCCCGGCCGAGGCGCGACGCCAGGCCCTGCTGACGTTTGGCGGCGTGGAGGCGACGAAGGAAGACTATCGAGCCGAGCGCCGGTTGCTGGTGTTCGAGAACCTGGTGCAGGACGTTCGCTTCGGACTGCGCATGTTGCGCAAGTCTCCCGGTTTCACGGCGGTGGCCGTCGTGACGCTGGCGTTGGCCATCGGCGCCAACGCCGTGGTCTTCGGGGTGATGGATTCCCTGATCCTGCGCCCTCTGAACGTGCCGGAGGCGGAGAGCCTCTGGGGAACCCGGTATGGGGTCGATACGGGCTTCCAGTCGTATCCCAACTATCTCGATCTGCGCGATCGCAACCGGACTTTCGATGGTCTGGCCGCCTTTGGTTTCGCCTTCGTCGGGCTGGACACCGGCCGGGATCCCTCGCTCGCCGCGGGCTATGAAACGACCGGGAACTACTTCGACGTGCTGAAAGTTCAGCCGTACCTTGGCCGCTTCTTCCACGGCTCCGACGAGCACGGCCCGGACAGCGCCCCCTATCTCGTGCTCAGCTACGCGTATTGGCACAGCCGTTTCCAGGACGACCCCGGCGTGGTCGGCCGCACGGTTCTGGTGAACAAGCACCCTTTCACGATCATCGGCGTCGCGCCGCCGGAGTTCCGCGGGACCTTGTTGTTCGTCTCTCCCGATTTCTTCATGCCGATCGTCAACCAGGCGCAGGTGGACGGGGACAGTCTCCTGGACGCGCGCGGGAACATCCTGATCTTCGAGGCGCTCGGACATCTGAAGCCGGGAGTCACTCCCGCGCAAGCGGCCGCCGACATGAGCGCGGTGGGCGCCTATCTCGAAAAGACCTATCCCAAGGACTTCAGTCAGAAGAGCTTTTCCCTCGTACGGCCCGGCCTCACTTCCTTCGGCGGGGCGGTGCGGGCATTCCTGACGGGATTGACGCTGCTCGCCGGCTTGATCCTCCTGGCGGCCTGCGCCAACCTGGGCGGTCTGTTCGCCTCACGCGCGGCGGACCGTTCTCGGGAAGTCGCCTTGCGGCTGGCGCTCGGTGCGAGCCGCCGGCGCATCCTGCAGCAACTGTTGACCGAAGCCGTGCTGATCTCCCTGATCGGAGGCGCGGTCGGGCTCCTGGGCAGCATCGCGCTGCTGCGCCAGCTCAGCGTGTGGCAGCCCTTTCCCCGGGTTCCCATCCATCTGCCCATCAGCCCCGACGCGAAGACCTACGCGCTCGCCCTGGTTCTGGCCCTCGTGAGCGGATTGCTCTTCGGCATCGTTCCGGTGCGCCAGGTGCTCCGGGCCAATCCCTACGAGGTCGTCAAAGCGGGATCCAGCGCCAGGGTCGGGCGACGGATGACCGTCCGCGACGGGCTTCTCGTCCTCCAGATCGCCATCTGCGCCCTTCTCGTCACGTCTTCGCTGGTGGCCGTCCGGGGGCTGGTGCGCTCGCTGCACGGCAACTTCGGCTTCGAGCCGCGCCGCGCCATGCTCGTGAATACGAACCTGGCCATGGCCGGTTACAGCGGAGACCAGGTGCTCACGATGCAAGGGCGCATGATCACCGCGATGGAAGCGATTCCGGGCGTCGAGCGCGCCGGACTCGTGAATTTCTACCCTCCCCTCGTCTACGGTGCCGGCAACCGGGCCAATGTCTTCAAGGAGGAGGCGACGGACCTGCGGCCATCGAATGTCGCGGCCGTGCCCTACCGGTACGACGTCTCTCCGGGTTACTTTCACGCCGCCGGCACCGCGCTGCTCGCGGGCCGGAGCCTCTCCGCGCATGACGACAGGCACGCTCCTGCCGTCGCCGTGGTCAATCGGGCGTTTGCCGCCAGGATGTTCGGCTCCGTCACCGGCGCCGTGGCTCGGCATTACCGGATGCAGGATGGAACGCGCGTCCAGGTGGTGGGCGTCGTCGAAGACGGAAAGTACTTGAACCTCGCCGAGGATCAACAGCCGGCGATGTTCCTCTCGTTCCTGCAGTCGCCCTCGAGTCAGTCCTGGCTGGTGGTGCGCTCGACCCGCGATCCGCAACAGTTGGCGGCGGCCATCCGGAGTCAACTGCGCGAGCTGGATGCCGGACTGCCCGCGGACATCGACACCTGGGACAATCGGCTGGAAGTCGTCCTGTTTCCTTCGCGTGTGGCGACGATGTCGCTCGGCGTGCTGGGCGTGATGGGCGCGTTGCTCTCGATCACCGGCATCTTTGGCATGGCGGCGTATTCGGTGAGCCGGCGGCTGCGGGAGCTGGGCATCCGTCTCGCGCTCGGTGCGCAGCGGACAGAACTGTTGCAGGCGGCCTTGGGACGCGCGGTCAAGTTGCTGGCCGTTGGTTCGGCCGCAGGTTTGCTCCTGGGTATCCTGGCCAGCCGGGTGCTGGCCTTCATCGTGTATCAGGCCACTCCCCGCGACCCGCTGGTGCTCGCGGGCGTGGTGGTGGCCATGTCGTTGCTGGGGCTCCTGGCCACGTGGATTCCCGCGCAACGCGCGCTTTCGGTCGATCCCGCGATCCTGCTCCGCGACGAGTGAATCGGCCCGCCTTCCGATAGACTCGGCGTCGAATGGCGCGCATCAAAGGGTTCGCGATCCGCGGGCTCCTGAAGTCGGTCAAGGAGTCCGGGGGCTCGATCCCCGCCGTCCTCGCCGTCCTGCCCGCGGCCGAGCGTGCGACCTTCGATCGCTCCATCGTCGCCTCCGAGTGGTACCCCTACGCCGCGTTCGTGGGCCTGGTGCGCGCCATCGACGGCATCCTGGGGAAAGGCGACCTCGCCTACGCGCGCGATCTGGGCCGCGCCGCCGCCGCTCGTGACCTGGGCGGCACGTTCCGGATCATCTCGGCCGTGGCCTCACCCAAGTTCCTGATCGAGCGGGGCCACATGTTCTGGGGGAAGTACTGCGACATGGGACGCCTCTCCCTCAGCGCCAGCCGGGAGCAATTCTTCGTTGCCCGGCTCGAGGACTTTGCCGAGATCGACCGCGCCCACTGCCTCCTCATCGAGGGATGGCTGGAGGGCCTGGGTCATGCTCTGGGCGCCGTCGGCATGGCCAGCCGCCAGGTCCGCTGCGTGCACCGCGGCGACCCCACGTGCGAGTTCGAAGGCTCCTGGGACGCGGACCGCCCCGGGGGTTGGCACGCCTAGGCGGAGCGCCCCGCGTACGCCGCCTCCAGCCCCGCGATGTCCAGCTTCACCATCTTCAAGATCGCCTGGGCGACCCGGCGTGCCTTCGCGGGGTCGGAATCCTCCATCATCTCGCCCAGCCGGGCGGGCACGATCTGCCACGAGAGGCCGTACTTGTCCTTGAGCCAGCCGCACTGCTCCGCTTGGCCGCCGGCCAGGAGCGCGTTCCAGTAGCGGTCGAGCTCGGCCTGGTCGTCGCAGGCCACGACGAGCGAGATGGCGTGGTTGAACGGGTCCAGCGGCCCGGCGCTGATCGCCTGGAACGGCTGCCCGAACAGGGTGAAGTCAACCATCTTCACGGACCCGGCCGGACCGCTCGGCGAGTCGACGGGCAGTGGCGTCGCGCGATTCACGCGCGAATCCGGAAAGATGGAGGCGTAGAAGCGCGCGGCCTCCTCGGCCCCCGTCGCGTACCACAGGTGCGGGGTGATCCTCTGACGAACCCTCGAAATCATGGGCGGCCTCCTCCCCCTCCCGGATCGTAGGTCAACCCCGCCTCGTGAGGGCTGGGCGCGGGGTCAAATGGACGCCGGCCTATAATCCACGGCGGTGGTCAGCGACTCTTTCCTCAGCATCCATGCCGTGCGCATCTTCGTGCACGACCTCGATCGGAGCCTCCGCTTCTACCTCGACCAGCTCGGCTTCCGGCTCGTCATCGACACCCGCCTCCAGTCCGGCGAGCGGTGGGTCGCGGTTTCCCCAGCCGACGGCAACGCCATCCTCAACCTCGTCGCTCCCCGGCCGAAATCGGTCGAGCACCGGCTCATCGGCCGCGCCACCCAGGTCGTCCTCATCACCGCCGACGTGGCGGGGCGGTTCCAGGAGTGGTCGCGGAAGGGAGTCCGCTTCGTGAGCTCACCGCGGCTCCGGCGGATCAAGTACGACCCGCCGCCGGCCGCGCCCGCGCCGTCGCCCCGGCTGCTCGGGGAGGAGGCCCCGGTGTGGGGCAGCGTTTCCGCGCGCTTTCGCGACGTCGATGGGAACACCTTCTCCCTCGTCAGCTTCGACGAGGTCACTCATGCCGTGGAGGCGGGGCGCCGCGCCATCGCCGAGAAGCTCGAAGCCGAGCGGCGCGCCGTTCACGAGCTGGCGATCGCGCGGCAGGTCCAGGCCCGGCTCTTCCCCCAGTCCCGGCCCGCGCTGGAGTCGCTCGACTACGCGGGCGTCTGCTTCCCCGCGCAGGCGGTGGGCGGGGACTACTACGACTTCCTGACCCTGGGCCCGGGCCACGTGGGCCTCGTGATCGGGGACGTGATGGGAAAGGGGATGGCGGCTGCCCTCCTCATGGCGAACCTCCAGGCCAACCTCCGCAGCCAGGTCGCATTCGCCCTCGACGAGCCGGGGCGCCTCCTCCAATCCGTCAACCAGCTCTTCTGCGAGAACTCGCCCGAAGGCGCCTTCGCGAGCCTCTTCTTCGCGGACTACCACGATCCCACGGGCGCGCTCCGCTACGTGAACTGCGGCCATCTCTGCGCGCTCGTCCTGCGTCGCGACGGGACCCTGGACCGCCTCGCCGCGACCTCGACCGTGCTGGGGCTCTTCCGGCAGTGGGATTGCGCGGTCGGGCAGTGCCGTCTCGAGCCCGACGATCTGCTGGTCCTCTATACCGACGGGGTCACGGAAGCCTTCGACGACCGCGGCGAGGAGTTCGGCGAGCAGCGTCTCGTCGAGGCCCTCCGTCGGCACCGGGATCGCGCGCCCGAGGCCCTCCTTTCCTGTCTCGTGGACGAGGTCCGCGCCTTCAGCCCCCACGAGCAGCACGACGACCTCACTCTCATCGTGGCCCGATGCCTCAGCGCTTCCCGCACGGCCGTGGCGTAGAGACCAATTCGCCTTCAGCGTCGAGAACGAGGGCAAGCAGAAGGGTTTCGTGGCGCACTTGACCCTCTCCGCCACCGGCGCTAGTCTGCCCTCCTCCATCGTGGTCGGAGGTCGCCAGGGCGGCGGGCGCGTGGCCCGACGCCCCCCCTCGGGGCCGTACGAGAGAACGGATCTCGGAGGGCCTGCCCGTGAAGATCACGTGTCCACGACTCGCGGCGTTGTCGTTCTCGGCGGGGATGTGCGCGCCCGCTACAGCCCTGGGCCAGGTCGACGCCGTCGACCCCTTCCATCTGGTCTCGGCCGACCTCGCCACCAGCGAAATTCCCACGTTGCCGTGCGGCTTCGCCTTGCTGAACGTCGCGGGCCACAAGGTGCCCTTCATCTTTCCCTGTCCGCTCGAGGGGCAGCCGATGAGCGGGGTCTGGGTGAAGACGACTGCGAGCAGCGACGCGGACACCACGGCATGCCGCGCCTGCGCCTTCACGGCCGGCGAGGACATCAAGTCCAGCTTCAAGACGGACACCACCAGCCCCGCCGCTCCCGCGCTGGTGGCCTCGCTGCCGGTCTGGGACGCGCAGGGTGGGCTGCGGCAGCAGTACCAGGACGTGGTCGCGGCGACGTCCGGCCTGCTGCCCTCCTCTCCCGTCCAGCCGCTGCTCGACCGCCTCGAGGCCGCACGCGCGGTCCTCCAGCCGTTCGCGACCCTGGCCGGAACAACGATAAAGCCGCCACAGACGGGACTCTCGTCGACGTGGACACGTGCGTTCGCTCCCATCCACGGCCGCCACCTCGTCCACGCGCTCCGGCCTCCGGAGCTGATCCCACAACCCGCGGGGTGGATCGCCCACGATTACCCGGACCCGCAGTGCCTGGCTGAGCTGCGCTGGCGCGGCGCGCGCTCCTACTGCGCCATGCGACAGGCGGCACTGTCGGCGGGCGGCGCCCGGTTGAGCCTCGGGAGCTGGAGCATCGGAGACGCGCTCTTCTGGTCGTTTGGAGACGTCGCGCCCTCGCTGCGCTTCGCGCCTCCGGTCAAGGATCTCGACGCGTCGTCCGCCAATGCCTTCGCCATCCCGCTCCTCCTCGGCGGCGACGTGACGCCCGCGCGCGGGCCGATCCTGCCGAACTTCGGCGACCTGAGCCACCCCCTGGTCTGGCTGACCGGCGACGCCGAGGTCTTCTCCGACGAGGACTTCGGCTCTTTCTTCCTCCCCCCCACCGAGTGCTTCGGCCGTGGCGTCTGCAAGCCGAATCCGCAAGAGGGCTTCCGCAAGAGGTTCCGCAACCTCAAGCACGTGGATGTGCTGGCCGGGACCTCCGCGAGCGCGATTCTCGAAGTTCCCGACGTCCTGCTCGCCACGTTCGGCCCGGCCTCCCTCTTCCTCAACGGCACGATCACGATCGACAGCGGGCTCGTCGAGGATGGCAACCCCATGACCGGCGGCGCGGTGGTGGACCCCTCGGCCCCGATCCCTGGCCACCGTCGCAGTGGCCGGCGCCACGCCCCGACGTGCTGGACGTGCTCGGGATCCCGGGTCCCGAGGCCTCCGATGCGCCGCTCCGGCGTGTCCTCAGCGGCGGCTACCTCCTGCGGCCGGTCGAGGGCGGGATGCCAGTTGCCTCCTGGACCATCCCCACCGAGGCCCCCGTGGGGACGCCGGTCGCGTTCGGCACCGTCGCGAGGTGGCGCAACGACGATGACCGGTCGGTCGCCGTGCGCGACCGCATCGAGGAAGCCATGAGCATCGTGGGCAAGCTCGGCTTCTCGCTGGGCCCGGTCCACGCAGACGTGAGCGGCTCCTCCACGTTCACCGCGACGTCCTCGGAGACCCTCACGTTCCGCGAGCAGCTCTCCGCCGTCGACCCGCCCCTGCTGGGCGTCGCGCTCCCTCCTCGCCTGCGGCTGACGCAATCGAACGCGGTGGTCGTGGCCGAGCCGCACAGCGAGGTCGCGTACGATCCCCTGACCGTCAAGCTGGAGCTGTCGCTGCAGATCGAACTTCCCTTCAAGACGTTCACGCTCCACTGGGAGCAGCAGCTCCTCAAGCTCGAGAAGGTCCCGCTGGGCGAGGTGGCGGCCGAGCCGGCCGAGGAGCACGATCGCCTCCGGGCCGGGGAGTTCTCCGAGGTCGGCCTGTCCGCGTTCGACGGCGCCGGGGAGAAGCCGGCCGCCTTTTCACACCTCCCGGGCGGCGCAACGTTCGTCTCCTTCCCCGACACGGTGGCCGCGTGCCTGGCCGACCCCGACCAGCCGGTCGAGCCGGTGGACGGCGAGCCCGTCACCAGCGGCGACCCGCCGGTGAAGGGAGAGCTGTGCGCGGTCGGCATCCACGCCGTCTCCGGACCGCTGGAGAACCTCGGCCCCGTGCCCGCCAATATCTGCGACGCCGATGCGATCGCGGCCTACACGGCTGGCTACGTCTGCGGGACCGGCAACGAGATCTGCCAGGCGCGGCGGAAGTGCCTCGTGGACGCGCTCACGTTCCTATGTGCCCCGGCTTCCAGCGTGCAGACCTGGTACTCGCCGCCGCACACGGTCGTCGCCCACGTCCTCACCGACGACCAGCACGCGCAGATCGGGGGGATCGTCCAGGCCTGCGCGACCGCTTTCGCCGACGGCGAGCCGGATCCGGAAGCCGCAGCGACGGCGTTCGCGGCGAACTTCATCGATTTCATCGCCTGCAACGGCGACGGGACGCTCCTGGGCAGCCCGGCAAAGTGAATCCCACAACCGGGGCCGGCTCGGATGACGGCGGCGGCGAGGGCGCCGGCAGCGCGCACAACACGAAGCGCTGAACAGATGGAAGAGGAACGCATGGCCGAAGGCGGGAGCGCAGTGGAGGACGCGGAGTTCGCTACGCCCGCGCGGCCTGGGCTTCCGTCGGCTGACGCGTGCGGCCGGCCAGGCTCGCTACCGCGGCCACGAGCTCGGCCGGTCGGACGGGCTTGGCGAGCTGAAGCTGGAAGCCGGAGAGGAGGGCGCGGGTGCGGTCGCCCGCGCCGAAAGCGGCGAGGGCCGCGGCCGGCGTCGCTCCCCCTTCTTCCGCGGGCAAGGCGCGGATCTTCCGGATCAGGGAGTCCTCAGCGGCATCGGCGAGCTCGAGGTCGAGGAGCAGGACATCGGGCCTCTGATCGGCGATGACCGCGAAGGCCTCCTGGATCGAGGGCAGCCCCGTCACGCGAGCGCCGCGCTTTTGCAGGATCGTGGCCACCATCTCGCGCGCCTCGTCGGAGTCCACCACGAGCACGAGCAGGCCTTCGAGCGACGGCATCCGCCCGCTCGATTCCCGTTCCGGAGCCGCGGGCGGCCCCGCCACCGGCCTGGCTTCACCCGGCCGCAAGGCCTTGATGGGCAGGCGCACGGTGAAGACGGCCCCCGGGCCGGGATCGCGGTTCGCGGCGACGATGGTGCCCTCGTGCAGCTCGACGACCTTGCGGGCGATGGCCAGGCCCAGCCCCAGTCCCCCTTTTCCACGCGTGGCCTCGCCCCCGGCCTGTCGAAAACGCTCGAACACGTGGGGCAGGAAGTCCGGCGGGATGCCGGGCCCGGAGTCCTCCACTGTCACCTCGACCTGCCCGTCCACCGCCTGGACGCGCACGCCCACCGTACCGCCCTTCGGGGTGAACTTGATGGAGTTGGTGAGGAGGTTCCACAGGACCTGCTGCAGCCGGCTAGGGTCTCCGGTGACAGGACCCGCCTCCGCGTCCACGTTCGAGGTGAGCGTGATGCCCTTGGACTCCGCCACGGGACGGACCGTCTCGAGGGCGGCGCGGATCACGGCCACGGGTTCCACGGCTTGCATCTCGACCTGCATGGTCCCGGCCACGATCCGGGAGACGTCCAGGAGGTCCGCGATGAGGCGCATCTGCGCGCGGGCATTGCGCAGGATCGCGTCGAGGGCGCGCACGGACGTCGCCTCGTCGACCTTCTCTTCGCGGAGGACGTGAGCCCATCCCAGCATGGCGCTCAGCGGAGTGCGGAGCTCGTGGGCGACGGTGGCGAGGAAGGCGTCCTTGAGGCGCCCGTTCTCGCGCAGGCCCTCCGCCTCCTGCCGGAGCTCGTCCGCGCTGTGTCTCAGGTCGGCGAGCTCGGCCTCGAGCCGTCGGCGATCGTCCGCGCGGTCCCGCACGACGGCGGCGCTGCCGGCCAACGTCTCGGTGAGGTACGACAGGCAGGCGCCCACCGCGAGGAAGACCGCCAGCAGGAGCCACTGCGCGGGCGAGCCGGGTGGCGGCACGAAGACGCCCAGCACCAGCGCCCCGCCGAAGACCGTCGCGGCCAGGCCCGACCACAGGCCACCGTAGCGGGCACTGACCATGACCGCGACGGTGAACAGCAGGTAGGCGGACTCGGCGCCGACCGAGGGCGCCAGCAGACGGCCGAGGCCGGCCGCGGCCAGCACGGAGAGGACGCTGATCGCCCAGCTTGGGAGACGTGGTGGCACGGGCCGCGTCAATGGCTCAGTCTACCAATAGCGGAGGCGGTCCGACGACGGGCGAATGTCATTTCCGATGCCTGACTCCCCCTGTGGGATGATCCCCGTCGCGGTGGTCCCCGTCCTCCTGCTGCTCGCCCTCCTGGCTCCGGCCTCTCTGGGCGAGAAGCTCGTCCTGCTCGGCACCGCCGGAGGGCCGACCCCCAAGCGCACGCGCGCGGCGCCGGCGCAGGCGCTCGTCATCGGCGACGCCGTCTACGTCGTGGACTGCGGCAACGGCGTGGGGCGCCAGATGGTGCTGGCGGGGCTGCCCCTTCGCGGATTGCGCCACGTCTTCCTGACCCACCACCATTCGGACCACGCCGCAGATCTGGTCACGCTGCCACTGCTCGCCTGGGCCGCCGGCCTCGACACGGAGGTGCCGCTGCATGGACCACCTCCGCTGCGGCGCAGCGTGGAGGCGGGGCTGCGCGCGGCCGCCTTCGACATCGCCACGCGGGTCACGGACGAAGGCCGGAGGCCGCTGGGCGATCTCCTGCGCGTGCACGAGCTGCGGGGCGACGGGATCGTCCTCAAGGATGCGCAGGTCACCGTGCGCGCGGCGCGGGTCGAACATCCGCCGATCCGCGAGGCCTATGCCTACCGCTTCGACACCGCGGATTGGAGCGTGGTCGTGTCGGGCGACACCGCGCCTTCGCCCAACCTGATCGCCCTCGCCCACGGCGCCGACGTGCTCGTGCACGAGGTGCTGCTCGAGGACGCGGCCGAGGTCGCGAAGTGGGTCGACCAGCCGATCGGCCATCCGCTCGTCCAGCACATCCTGCGCAGCCATACCAGCTTCCGCGACGTGGGGCGGATTGCTCGCGACGCCGCCGTACGCAAGCTCGTCCTGAGCCACTATGTCCCGGGAGACGCGGCCGTCGATCGCGACGCCGTCCTCTCCGAGATCCGCAAGTCGTTCGACGGCCAGGTCGTCTTCGGCGAAGACCTGCTCGTGATCGAGCCATGAACCCCGCTCTCGCCCTTGCTCTTTTCGTGCTCGCCGCTCCCGCGCCTTCCGCTCCCCCGGCCTGCGATCCGACACGTGCGCGCGTCAGCACCGCTACGCCCCCGCAGGGCGGAGTCGTTCTCCTCGAGCTGGAAACGGAGGCCGCGGCCGGCGAGCCGGCCGCGACCTGGCAAGGGAAAGCGGTCGGCTTCTGGCGCGATGAGCCCCGGGGCCCATGGCGCGCCCTGGTCGGCATCGACCTCGGCCAGCGACCGGGGGACGCGCGCGTCCTCGTGGAGCGTGGTCTCGACCGAGCCTGCGCGGTCGGCCTCTCGATCACGGCGGTCGCGTTCCCCGAGGAGCACCTGACCTTGCCGCCGCGGTTCGTCGAGCTGAGCCCCCAGGATCAGGCGCGGGCGGCACGCGAGACCGCGCGTCTCGCGGCCCTCTTCCGGGCTCTGCCTACGGAGCGCCTGTGGCATGGACCCTTCCACGTCCCGCTCGAGGATGCCAAGCCGTCGTCGAGCTTCGGCCGGCGCCGGATACTGAATGGAAAGCCGCGCTCACCTCACACCGGCGTGGACCTCGGCGCCCCGGCCGGGACTCCCGTCCACGCCATGCAGCGGGGACGCGTGGTGCTGGACGCGGACCTCTTCTTCTCCGGCCGCACGATCATCCTCGACCACGGCCTGGGACTCTTCAGCTTCTACGGCCACTTGAGCGAATCGCGGGTGCAGCCCGGCCGCGTCGTCGACGCGGGCGAGGTCATCGGACTCGTGGGCGCGACCGGCCGCGTGACCGCCCCTCACCTCCACTGGGCGGTGCAGCTCGGCAACGCGCGCGTGGATGGCCTCGACCTGGTCCGAGTGACCTCGCCATAGCCCGAGCGCTTCTACAGCACCTCGCGGCGCAGCTCAGAAGACCTCGAGACCTTGCCCAGCAGGTAATCGCCGTAGGTCCCGTCGAAGGCATGGATGTTCGGCCCGTCCCAGCGGGCGGCGCGATCCTGCGCCGCCGCGGACGCGGCCAGGCCCGCGATCGGACGTACCCGCGCCTCGAAGTGCGGGTCGAAGAAGAAGGGCATCGAAAGGCGGTCGTGGCCCGACGTGTTGAGGGCCACGCGGTGCGGAGTGGAGCGGTAGAGCCCGCCCGTCATGCGGTCGAGCATGTCGCCGATGTTGCAGACGAAGGACCCGGGCACTGGCCGCGCCTCGATCCAGCCCTCGCCTCGAGACCCAGGCTGAGGGGCTCGCCTCCGGCCGGAAAGTAGCCACGCCAGGCCCGCCCACCCAGTGACATGCGCGCGTCCATCTTGGTGGCCTGGAAAACAGGGGCCGGTCGCCCGCTATTATCGTCCCGACATGGACGAGCCGAAGAGGCAGCTCCTCCGGGGCCTGACCGCGACGGACACGACCGCCCTCGTGGTGGGCACGGTCATCGGGTCGGGCGTGTTCCTCAAGACGGCGGTGATGACCCAGGACCTGGGAATCCCGGCGCTGGTGCTGGCGGCGTGGGTGGCCGCCGGCCTGCTGTCGCTGGCGGGAGCGCTCAGCTACGCGGAGCTGGGCGCGATGCTGCCCGAGGCCGGCGGCGAGTACGTCTACTTGAAGAAGTCCTACGGCGAGACCGCGGCCTTCCTCTTCGGGTGGCAGCGCTTCATCGTGGCGGGGAGCGCCTCCATCGCCAGCCTGGGCGCCGGGTTCGCGATCTTCCTGGCCGCGTTCCTGCCCCTGAACGCGGTCTGGGTCCACCGCGAGCTGTCCCTTCTGGGCCAGACCATCGACTGGCAGTTCGGGCCTCGGCAGGTCGTGGCCGTGGGCGCGATCCTCTTCCTGTCGGTCTTGAACTGCTTCGCGGTGGCCCTGGGCGGCAAGGTCCAGTCCGCTCTCACCCTGCTGAAGATCGGCGGCATCGCCTTCGTCGTGCTCGGCATCTTCTTCTTCTCGGGCTCGGCGGACTGGTCTCACCTCCGGGCGCCGGCGGGGACCGCGGCCTGGAGCGGCGGGGCCGCCTTCGGGACGGCGATGCTGGCTGCGCTCTGGGCCTACGACGGCTGGAACAACATGCCCATGGCCGCGGGCGAAGTGCAGAACCCGGGCCGCAACATCCCACGCGCCCTCATCGGCGGGATGCTCGTGGTGATGGCGATCTACGGCCTGGCCAACCTCGCCTACTTCTACGCCCTGCCCGTGGCCGAGGTGGTGACGAGCAACTCCACGCGGTACCGGGCCGCCCTCCCGGTGGCTTCGAAGGCCGCGACCACCTTCCTGGGCGAGTACGGCGGCAAGCTGGTGGCGGTGGCCTTCGTGGTGTCGGCCTTCGGCGCCCTGAACGGGTCCATCCTCTCGAACGCCCGCGTACCGTATGCCATGGCCCGGGACGGCCTCTTCTTCGCGAAGATGGCGCAGCTCAGCGAGCGCACGCGCGTGCCCGTGTGGTCGCTCGTCGTCCAGGCCGTGTGGTCGAGCGTGCTGGCCGTCTCCGGCACGTTCGACCAGCTCACGGACAGCCTGCTCTTCGCGTCCTGGATCTTCTACGGCCTGGTCACGTCCTCGGTCTTCGTCCTGCGGCGCCGGATGCCCCAGGCGCCGCGGCCCTACCGGACCCTCGGCTATCCGGTGGTCCCGGCGATCTTCGTCCTGGTGTCCGCCTGGCTGGTCGTCAACACCTTGATCGAGAAGCGCGTCGAGTCGGTGACGGGGCTCGTCCTGATCCTGGCCGGGCTCCCACTCTTCTACTGGTTCCGGTCCAGGTCCCTACGTGACCAGTCGCTATCGTGATTTTCCTGTCACGCCGGGAGGGCCTGTCCGGTCCACCATGTAGGAGGTGGGACCATGCGGCTCTTCATCCTTGGCGCCAACGGCAAGACCGGAACCCAGCTCGTCGACGTCGCCCTGGCTCGGGGCCATGAGGTCACGGCGTTCGTCCGCTCGCCGGCGAAGATCACGCGCCGGCATAGGCGGCTGCAGGTGCACCGCGGCGATCCGCTGCGCGTGGACGAGCTGGCGAGCGCGCTGCCCGGACACGACGTCGTGCTCTCGGCCCTCGGCGTTCGGCCGCCCCGGGCCTTCCGCCCGCACGCGGTGGTTCAGGAGGCCGCGGCCAGCACCGTCGCCGCCATGACGAGGGCCGGGGTGAGGCGGCTCGTACTGGTGTCGGCCGCCATCCTGTTCCCGGAGAAGGGGCTCCGCTTCGCCTTCTTCCGCTGGCTGCTCACGCAGGTGATGCGCGACCTCGGGACGGCCGAGCAGATCGTGCGCGCGACGCCCCTCGATTGGACGATCGCGCGGCCTCCACGCTTGATCGAGAGGCCCGACGAAGCCTATCGCAGCCGGCGCGACGCCCTCCCTGTCAATGGGTTCTCGATGTCGTTCCGGGCGGTGGCGGCCTTCATGGTGGATTCCGCCGAACAACGGACGCACGTGCGCGAGATCGTCGGGCTGGCGAGCTGAGCGATGCCGAACACGCTGCCGAAGCGAGAACGGTGGATCTACCGGACGGCCACAGCCCTCGTCCTGGCCGTCATGGTGTTCAGCATCATCAACTTCGTCTTCAACGACCATTTCCCGTTTCCGAACGGACCCGAAGGAGCGTTCGTCCACCTGGGATTCCCCCCGTATTTCAAGGTCGAGCTCACGGTGGCCAAGATCCTCGGCGTTCTGGCCCTTCTGATCCCGGCCGTGCCCTTCAAGGTCAAGGAGTTCGCCTACTTTGGCTTCGCAATCACGCTCGTGTCGGCCAGCATTGCCCACTTCGGTCGTGGGGATGCCCGCCTCAGCGTGTTGTTCGTCATCGATCCCCTGGTCTTTCTCGGCCTCTTGACGGTGTCCTATGTCTATTTCGAAAAGAGCCATTCGCTCGCCGCGGCCGCGACGAAGCCATCCTGATGTCGGATCCGCGGGCGGCGGACGACCTCGCCGTGTTCGAGTCCCACCGGCCCGCGATGCTGGGCCTCGCGTACCGCATGCTGGGAGACGTCGGACGCGCACAGGACATGGTCCAGGAGGCGTGGCTGCGCTGGCACCAGCGCGACGTCGAGGTCGACTCCCCGAAGGCATTCCTGGTGACGGTGGTGACGCGCCTGTGCCTGAACGAGCTCACTTCGGCGCGGGCGCGGCGCGAGGAGAGCCGCAGCGATCGCCTGCCCGAGCCGGTCGACCTCGAGGAAGGAGGAATGGCTCGTCTGGAGGGGCAAGAGCAGCTCTCCATGGCCATCCTGGTGGTGCTGGAGCGGCTGACTCCCGCGGAGCGGGCCACGCTTCTCCTCCACGACGTGTTCGACTTCGCCCACGAGGAGATTGCCACGCTCGTCTCGCGCACCCCCGCCGCCTGCCGGAAGCTGCTCGAGCGCGCGCGTCACAAGGTGGCAGCCGGGCGGCGGCTGATCAGCGCCTCGCGGGAGCAGCACCAGGTGCTCTTGGACGCCTTCATCCGCGCCGCTTCCGCGGGGGACGTCGCGGGCCTGGTGGATCTGCTCGCGCCGGATGCCGTCCTCATCACGGATGGCGGGCCCGAGGGCCGGGTCTTCCGGGGCCTGCGCAACCTTCGGCGGCCGCTCACGGGCGCGGCGCGTGTGGCCGCCTTCGTGGTGGCCACGTCACGCCGTGCCGCGGTCGACGTCGAACCGCGGGAGCTCAACGGCCAGCCCGCGCTGGTCTTCTACCGGGACGAGCTCCCGTTCGCGGCCGTCCTGCTGGCGGTGGCCGAGGGCAAGATCCAGCGCGTCTTCTTCCACGCCGACGTGAGCCGCCTCCGATATCTCGGCCATGGCCGACCCCGCCCCGGAGCGGGCCGCGGGCGTTGATCACCGCTTCGTAGAACCCCTCGTCGTGTGGTACCAGACCGGATCCACGGTGGCCAGAGGATAATGCGACGCGATGTCCGAGGACTTCGACGCGCCGTCTCTCTCGAACCGGTTCGAAGAGGCCCTCGTCCTGGCCACGCGGCTGCACGGCCTCCAGCGCCGCAAGGGCACGGACGTGCCCTATGTGGCGCACCTCCTGGGTGTGGCCTCGCTGGTGCTCGAAGGCGGCGGGGACGAGGACCAGGCCATCGCGGCCTTGCTGCACGACGCGGTCGAGGACCAGGGGGGGCCACGCACCCTGGAAGAGATCCGCCGCCGGTTCGGCGACCGCGTGGCCGGCATCGTCGAAGGATGCACCGACTCCGACACCGTCCCCAAGCCGCCGTGGCGCGAGCGCAAGGAGCGTTACGTCGACCACATCCGCTACGCGCCGGCGGAGGTTCGCCTGGTCTCGGCCGCGGACAAGCTGCACAACGCCCGCGCCATCCTGGCCGACCTGCACCGCCACGGCGACGCGGTGTGGCAGCGCTTCACCGCGGATCGGGCGGGCGTCCTTTGGTACTACCGCTCGCTGGTCACGGCTTTCCGGGAGACGGACACCGGCTATCTGGCCGACGAACTGGACCGCGTCGTCACCGCGCTGGAGCGTGGCGCGGGCGCCTGACCGGCGGACGCCGCGACCAACCGGCGGCACCGCTGCCAGTGCCAGGTCCCCAGGCCACCTTGGCCTTCGACCAGCACCACGTCGTACTCTTCCAACATCGGGAGGAGCTCGTGCTCGAGCTCCCGTTTCCAGAGTTCACCCTCGTAGAACTTGTCTTTCATCGGTCCGCGGCTCTCGAGGTCCGGGAAGCCTCTCATGAAGAAGAAGACGTCGGCATCTTCGACGGAGAGGAACGGGCCAAGGATCTTCATGCCGATCTGCTGATGGGCGGGCAGGCTCTCGGCCGTGAATATCTCGAGGAATTCCGCGCTAATCGTCCGCGACCAGCTCCCGGCCCCAGCGTTCGATCGCCGCCGCCACTTGCTCGAAGCCGCGGCCCCTGGGAGTCAGGGTGTATTGCACGCGCACGGGGGGCCCAGGCTCGACGTGACGCGCGACGAGCCGGCGTGCCTCCAGCTCCTTGAGGCGGGCCGAGAGCGTCTTGGCCCCCACGCCACGCGTGTGCTCTTCCAGCTCGCTGAATCGTAACGGGCCGTTCTGAAGGAGGCTCAGGATGAGTCCGGTCCAGGGGCGGGCGAGCAGGTCCACCGCGTTCTGGAAGGCGCGGCAGTGGGGATCGACCCGCTTGCTCATCCTGCCTGGATTCTATCGCATGTGACTTTCCAAAGGGAAGGGACTTGACACGGGAGACCACCGGTCCTATTATTGGTATCTAGAGGGAAGTAAGTAGTGCCTCGATAGCATAGGCACGGAGGTTCAAATGAGCGTCGGACTCTTGATCTTGCGTCTGGTGGTCGGCCTCACCCTGGCCGCGCACGGCGCGCAGAAGCTGTTTGGCTGGTTCGGCGGCTACGGCATTGCCGGCACCGGCCAATTCCTGGAGCAACTGGGCTTCCGGCCGGGCCGGCTCCACGCCGCGCAAGCGGGAATCGTCGAAGTGGTGGGCGGCCTCTTCCTGGCCGCCGGCCTCCTGACCCCGGCGGCGGCCGCGGCCGTAGTGGCCGTGATGCTGGTGGCGGCGGTCAGTGTCCATCTCAAGGGCGGCTTCTTCCTGCAGGGTGGCGGCTACGAGTACACGCTGGCGCTGGGCGCAGCGGCCCTCGCGCTCGCCTTCACCGGGCCCGGTCCGATTTCGCTCGATCAGGCGCTCGGAATCTCCTGGTCCGGCGAGACGTGGGGTCTGGGCGCCCTGGTCGCGGGCTTGATCGGCGGCGCCGTGCCGCTCGTCACTCGCAGGATGCCGGGGACGTCGGCCGCGCAAGACCCCGCCTGAACCCACGATAGAGAACCACGACAGAGAACAAGGAGATCGAGACATGAGTCGCGAGGTCGAGCGCGTGATCACCGCCCACCGCCAGCTCGAGGGCGGCGGCTTTGTCGTCCGTCGGCCCTTCCCGACCGCGGGGTTGGCCCTCGTCGATCCGTTCCTGCTGCTCGACGAGATGGGGCCGGCAGCCTACGGCCCGGGTGAGGCCAAGGGCGCACCCGATCACCCGCACCGCGGGTTCGAGACCGTGACCTACATGCTGGAGGGTCAGTTCGAACACGAGGACTCCGCGGGCAACAAGGGCGCGATCGCCGCGGGTGACGTGCAGTGGATGACCGCGGGCAGCGGCGTCGTGCACTCCGAGATGCCGTCGGGGGACATCCGCCGGCGCGGGGGCCGCATCCACGGCTTCCAGGTCTGGGTGAACCTGCCCGCGCGCGACAAGATGATGCGGCCGCGTTACCAGGAGGTGCCCGGCTCCCGGATTCCGCGGGCGGCGACCGAGGACGGCCGGGCGGAGGTTCGCGTGATCGCGGGGGAAGCGCTCGGGGTCCGGGCCGTGATCGACACGCGCACGCCGATCGTCTACCAGGACTGGACGCTCCGACCCGGGGCTCTCGTCGAGCAGCCACTCGCCGAGGGCCACCACGGGCTCGTCTACGTGTTCGAGGGACGCGCGGAAGTCGGAAGCAACCACCAGGCGCTGAGCGACGGAGAGCTCGGCCTGCTCGGGCCGGGCGATGGCGTGCGGCTCGCGGTCCCGCCCGGCGCGTCCGCCGGAGCGCGGCTCCTGCTCCTGGCCGGCCAGCCGCTGCGCGAGCCGGTCGCCCGCTACGGACCTTTCGTCATGAACACGGAGTCCGAGATCCGGCAAGCGATCTCCGACTTCCAGTCGGGCCGGTTCGCAGAGATCCAGCGCCCCTGATCGACGCCGATCCGGGCTCCTCGGGGTTCTAGTGGGGCCCGCTTCGGCCAGGGGCGACGGCGGCCGCGATCCGGGTGACGAGCACGGCCGGATCGAAGGGCTTCGTCAGCAGGTCCGCGGCGCCGGCCGCAAGTGACCGCGCCCTCCAGTTTTCCTCGCTGTGCCCGCTGATGACGAGGATGGGAACGGCGATGGCACGACTGGAGGGCGCGCTGCGAAACTGGCGGATGAGCTCCAGGCCATTCGCGACCGGCATCGAGTAGTCGGTGAGCACGACGTCCGGGTCGAATGAACGGTAGACGCAGTCCATGGC
>WNGB01005165.1_pt1 | contig 27686 bp, 24 predicted proteins | sample 5400681 | NCBI WGS metagenome assembly WNGB01 (sample SAMN13153367, study PRJNA577476) | soil metagenome | isolation source: 115 cm soil or saprolite under grassland replicate 2 | place: USA:California | collected 2016-06-15
AGTCGCGAGAATCCGGGCAGTGCGGCCTATGCTCCAGAACGCAAGGAAGAAATCCTTCGCGCTTATCAAGAACGCAGTAGTTTGCGAGGACTGGAACGCACCTTCGGTGTTGCGCGCAGTACAGTGATCAGTTGGCTGAAAAAAACCGTCAGGGCAATGACCCCGTACGTTGTGGCAATAGTCTCGTACGCAGGACCGTGGTAGACTGAGGCACGAATCAGAGGCCTGCTTGCCCGAAGGAGAAGCCTATGCGCTGCCCGAAAGTCTACACTCAGCGCACCAAACGCGTCTTGCGCGCCGAGTTGACCACCTGCCTCACCTGTGGCACCCGCCTGCGCCGCTATGCGACCCTCTCCCAGCGTAGCGTCATTACGCTGGAGGGTCCCATCCATCTCACTCACTGCGGCTATCGCTGCCCCGATTCCAACTGTCCGACCCACCAGCGTTCCTACCGCAGTGCCGCGGCCGATGCGCTAGCCTTGCCCGGCTTTACCTTTGGCTTGGATTGCGTCATCCTGGTCGGCCAGTTGCGCCTGGCCCAGCAGCACACCCTCGATCAAGCCCACCAGGCCATCCAAGCCCGCCTGACGCCCTTCGCCCTGACGATCTCGCGTCGCGAAACACTCTATCTCTTTGAGGCCTATTGCACGTTGATCCGCGCGGCCCAGCAGATCGCGACCGACAGCGCCTGGCAGGACCAGGTCCGCGCCAACGGCGGCCTGATCCTGTCGATCGACGGCATCCAGCCGGATAAGGGCAACGAGACGGTCTATCTGGTGCGCGATCTGCTCACTGGGCGCGTGCTGGCGGCCGAGAATGTGCGCTTCAGCGATACACCAACGATCACCGCACTCCTCCAGCCCATCTACGATCTCAATCTGCCCGTCATTGGTGCCATTAGCGATGCTCAGGAATCGCTCCTCCAGGCAATCGCGGGACTTTGGCCCGCCAGAGAGCACCAGATCTGCCAGTTCCACTATCTACGCGAGGCGAGTCGGCCGATGTATGAACTCGATCGCGGCCTGCGGAAGCAAATCCGCAAAGCGATCCAGCAACCGGTGCGCGATGTGCGTGGACAGATCGCGCGCCAGATGTCGAAGCTAGATGCGGACGATCCGGCCACGGCATGTACCAGCACCCAACTCCAGGTGCTGGACGATTATGGGTTGGCCATCCAGACCGCGCTCAATTTGGAGGGGCAACAACCCTTCCGCTATGCCAGCCTGGTGGTGGATGATGCCCTGAGCGAGATTGCGAGCAGCCTGGAGCGGCTGGAAAAAAGGGGCACACCAGACTTGTCGCCGCCAAGCTTGAGCGGCTCACGGAGTTAATGGCGCGCCGGATGCGCTGGCAAACGGACGTGCGCAGTGTCCGACGCCTGCACATGCGGGTGCTGGAGGCGGAGCGAATTCTGTCGGGCGATGCACTGCGGGCGGATGGCTTGCCGGTCACCAATACGACCGTTGGCCAGCGGTTTGATGCCTGGTGCGCCGTGCTCCAAGAGCAGTTGCAGGATCCAGCTTTGACCGCGACCGAGCGCCAGTGCTTGGAGCACTTTGCGCATGTGACCCGGAATATGCGCCCGCAACTTATCCAGTGCTACGATCTGGAGCACCTGCCACGGACGAATAACGACATGGAGGGCTTTATTCGCTCGATCAAGACGCGCTACCGGCGGATCAGCGGGCGCAAAAACTGGAACCGCTACTTGCTGCGCTATGGTCGACGGGTCGTATACTACGAGGCACAGGTGCGCAGGAATGATAGTTCATCGGACATTGACGCTCGCGTGCGCGCGGTTTCACCTGAGCGGTGGCGCACGACCCGTGCCGAGCAGCAGGCCCGTCAGGCGGAACAACTCAAACAGTATCGGGTGCGCTATCGCCGGCAACAGTTTCTGGCAGCCTTAGAGGCCCGTTGGATGGAAATGCCTGAACGTACGGGACTATTGCCCTGACGGAAAAAAACCGGGGCGCTTCGCGCCTGGGGAGGGCGGCAATGAGCCCTCCCCACCGCCCGCCAAAGAGCGGGCTCCCCCTCCGCTAGGATATTTAAAAAGGTGATGCGGGGTTAATTTTTAGCAATTATTTGTAGAGTGGCCCCTCTTGTATTGTTTTATGATATTCAAACAGTGAACGCTCAATATTCCGAGCGCCAACTTCAAACTCGCTAGCCCACTGGCGTAGTTTGGGTAGATAGTCTTTCCAGTGTCTTATAGACAAATATGTCCCCTCTGGGTCGTAGTTGACTTCACCATATAGGTGGAGCAATTGCCACACTCGTATATCAATAACACCGTATGCTTGCGGGTCTGTCGATGTGAGAATCGCAGAAGCTATGGGAATGCCCACGCCCTTAAGCCCGTCCAACAGAGTAATGCGCTTGTATTCGTCATTCGTGGCAAAGGCTTGTGTCGAAATATCTACGACTTCCGGTTCTGTGTTAGCCCTCCAGTCGGTACGGCGTCGTTCTCGCTTGTCTTTCCACTTGCACATCACTAGGAGCTCTGGCTTGGTGAAGTAACCTTTGGTCTTCACGTGGCGCAAGTCTTCAATCAATTTTTCTGCTTCTTGGTCTTCATCTCTGAGCAGGTGGTTTCGCAGAAGCTCTTGGATGTTAGCGTAATGCCTTTTCATGCCTCGTGCCGTTGTGCGGGCCGTGCGCTCCTGTTGCGTCTCCGTGGTGATGCGCTCCATATCGAGTGGTATGGCGTCGCCGCCGTTCTCGCCCTCGTCAATGGCGGCGCGCAGCTTGGCGGCGTGGATCTGGTCGCGCTCCTCCATGAGCCGCAAGGCTTCCCGTACCACTTCGGAAACATTGTTGTAGCGCCCAGAACCTAACTTTGCCTCCACAAACTCTTTGAAGTATGGGGTAAGGTTCACGTTGATGTTACTCATAAGTTGCCCCCCTCGGTGAATGGTTAGAAATAAGCATTTTAACAAAGATTGTTAGATTCTGCCAATTATTTTAAGCAAGGTTTATCGGTAAGCGAAGTGCCCTTCTTGCGGGCAGGCGGTGGTGGATGGTATACAGAGGGTGCGGTACAGCCGGGGACGGCGATGACCGTAAAGGTGATGGGGCGACTCCGCAAGGGGTCGCCCTTTTAGTTCGAGCCGATTGGATAGCTGATTACTGCAACTTTTTGAACTGTGCAGCGTACTATCTATGTGACCATTTGATGGTCGCTTTTCGTGAGAGGAATTGCGATGAAGGGTACGTACAGGCCCCCGCTACCAGAGATCATCCTTACTTTTTGCGGCTACGGGGGATGCCGGTAGGGAGTAATCCCATCCCGGAATTAGCCGCTAAAGGTGCTTTATGGAGCGCTCGAAGCGGTCGCGTGGTATTCCGAAATGGCTGCTAATCGGTGAACGTGTCGAGATAGAAACGACCCGCTCAGCCATTGCCTGCTGAGCGGGTCATTCTATGAGCTGCTCTTTCGCCCTGCTCGTCGCCGTCGCGTCGTCTCGCAGGTCGTGGGGCGCTCCGTAGGCCGGGGCCTCGTCAAGGGTCTGCCCGCAGGGCCGCGAAGCGCCCTTGACGGGGTGGCCGCAGGTGCGACACTCAGACCGCAGAGACAGAGCGCATGGCAGAGAGCGGGAGCGAAGGCCCGCCCTGCTTGGAGCTTGAGCTGAAGTTGAGTACGGTAGGCCCCTGTCCTGTTGGGCTTCCTATACGTCGAATGGGTTAGGCGGCTTTTTGGGATGTTTTCTGCGTGGCTAATTCCAGTTTTACCTGTATGGCATGACCACAGACCTGAATCCAAGCACATTTTAGAACGTCCTCAAACTTTGTTTCTATCCATCCTTTTGAAAAACCGGATGGTGCCCCTAGTTCAACGCTGTCTTCCGATAGTTCGTTGCAAATCAGGGGGGCGATCCAGTTACGGAACGCTGCGTCTCCAAGCTCACGCCGCACGATAGACCGCACTTCCTTCCATTCTGCCGGTTGAATGCCTGCTTCTTTTGCATCGATATCCGCAAGCTCGGCTGTGCCGGGCTGCACTGCTGGTAGCTCCCACCCTTCCTTGATGGCTGAGACGGTGAAGGCGGCAAGGTTTTCGATTTTGCCTTGCTTGTTTTGCTCACGGACGCAGGTAATCGCTTTGTCGATGTCTTCGGAAGGATATTTCTTGAGAAGGGCTGTGGCCTGCCGTGCAGATATGCCGAATTCCTCGCGCAGTACGTGCTGCTGGTTGCGCTCTACTGGAGTGTCCGCCGGATCTTCCGAGTGTTCTTTGTCACCGGCAAGCCCCAGTGAGAGCTGATAGCTGTCTTTTCGCTTGATGTGGAAAGTAAGCGCAATGACGCGCTTCTTGTCCTTTTTGTAATCCACGGAGACTAGAAGGTCGGAAACGGTGTTGATTTCCTGCAAGGCCGGTTTGAGAATTTTCTGATTAAGCTTCTTGAAATTGTCGTAGTATTCCTCGACTGCTGCCAGGAGTTTGCGGAGATTTGTCAGCTCGATGTATCCGGTATCGATCTCACGCTCCCGCGATGAACAGAGGGCTTCCACAAAGAATTCCCACAACGCTAGCGAGTGCTTGCTGCGGAAGGATTTTTGAATCTCCATATCCAGCCTGGCGTAAATCGTCGGGCTTGCGAGGATTTCGCGCATTCCTTTGTCGTAGCGGTAATGAAGCTTACCGTCGATAATCTCCGCCCCGGAAAGAATGGTGGTTACACCCCACCCTTTCTTGCGTTTATCCTTGCCCAGAATATTCCATTCAATCTGGGTCGTGTTGAGCGTTCGCAGCGCATTCTGCAACTCATCGTTGGAATTGGAACTCTCTGCCCACCCAAGTTCTTGCGCGACCGTGGAGAGAGGGATGGTATGGGTGATGTCATCGGATAGGCGCGGCAGGGCGTACTTGAGAAGCACGTTGGAGGCTTTGCGCTGGAGGAGGGTTAGCGTGTTGGAAACGTGGATGACAGCGGTGTGCTTGAGCAGATTATTTGTAGGTACTGCTGGCAACAGTGAACCAACCATAGTTCCCTCCCTTTCACCAGACGATAGGAGATATAGGTACCCTGAGTCAATTCAAATAATGGTACCCATTTCATAGATGCAGGAGGCAATCCATTTCCTGGCAATAGGTACCCAAATCATAGATGGCTATCGAGCATATCAACCCGGCCTCTATCATCTGGGTACCTATGACTCATATTCAGCAGGCATGGTTAAAAGATAACAATATATTGTATTCGGATACGGCTGACGCACTTGCTTTAGTGAAATAAACACGCTTATCAAAGTCTTAATGGACATAGCTTCGCTGCTCGATGTGTAGATAGACCTATTTCACGTAAAGATAATGCAGTCATTCGGGCAGAATCGTGTCCATATTGAGCAATACTTCCTATCAATGGAGAGCGCTGTGAGCGCATATAATCGGCAATACCTATGCCTATGATGATGCATATCATGCTCGTCTCCATTTTCCTGCCTCCTAGTGATGAGAGGGAGGAGAGCAGACTAAGGTGGGGACCCGCGAGTCTGCTCCCCCAGTGGGCCTGGTACAGTACAACCTGAGTTGCCTGCACCTCAACCTGTTGGACGTTTGATATTGTAGTCACTTGGGCGTTTAGAAAACATTATCAGTAGAGGTACTTTTACTGCAACCCATTTCCCTATATATATAATAATAGAAACAGCAAGGAAGGACTCTTCTCTTCTAGCCATTACCATTGCACTGACCATGACACACCTCCTCATCCATTGCACTGACCATAATGCTCCTCGATTGCAAGCCCAGTTCCGTCAGAGACATGATAGGACTCCTATGACCTTACCAATGACAATGGACCGTGAGTTCAGAATACACCCTACTCCGTTCAGAGACCATCATCACTCCAGATGACCTTATTACCAGTATTGGACAGGACACCTCATGACCCAAATCCATTACCTTAGATGCATGGATACATGCTGACTCCAACTCATCCCAAAAAACCTACGACTCCGCTTAATACGGTACTAGGTAATACTGTCTCCCTTCGCACTCACATTGCGATATTTCATCGCACTATTAATATACATACTTCATTTCATAATATGAATCATAATAGTACCATTTTGCATCATACTCCGACTTATAGTATATTCCCATATAGTACGCTTGATTATAGTACTATTCTTTGAAGTACTATGATGGATCGTCAGAAATGCGAGAAAATCAACCGGTTTTTAACTTTCGGGCCGCGTTTAGATTGCCTACTCAATTCTACGCACACTTCCGCAACATCCGTTTTTTAAACCACTCTTGAACAAATTCGGCTGCGTTTAGCGCGCATAATCAATCGTGAGCACCCGCCGGCAACGCCAGGCGGGTGTTTAGTTTTCCTATCATTCTGCGGCAATAGATAAACGCCAAAACGTTTGCCAACCACATGCGCGTGTGGGCTCGCAATGCTATCATTCACAGCGCAGCTAGGGAACAGGTGGGGACCCGCGACCGTGCTGCACGTGGGCTTCGGTACAGGGCGGCGGCAACGCCGCCGCCTCAATCTGGAGGACGATCATGGACAAGATCAACCTGACCCGAAGGGAGCGCGGGGCGCTCACGAACCTCGCCAAGGGGGGCACCCGGCCGCAGGCCGCCGACGCGCTCAGGATCGAGCGCACGACGCTGCGGGTGCATCTCCGCAACATCAGGAAGAAGCTCGGCGCGGGAACCGATCAGGAGGCGATCGATCGCGCCGACGCGCTCGGGCTGCTGAACCCGGCGCAGCTGCCCAAGGGCGTGCCGCAGGAGTGGGCGGATCTGACGCCGCGCGAACTGGAGACGCTGGAGAACCTGATCAACGGGTTCCGAGTGCTTTCGGACGAGGAACTCGCCGACGCGCTGACGGTGGAGCCGGCCACCGTCCGCAAGCACCTGCAAAACATCTACCGCAAGCTCGACATTCGCAGCCGGGCGAGCGCGGCGCTCCTGGCATCCAAGGTCTTCGCGATCACGGCGGCGCTCGACAGCGCCGCCGCGGCCTAGAAGGGAGCCCGACGATGAGCTTCCCCAAGACCGTCGCGTTCCTGATCTCGGTGCTCGGCTTCATCTGGGTCTATATCCAGGTCGGCGGGTTCCTGCACGAGCGCGTGCCGCTCGGCCCGGACCCGCTGTTCTGGGCGCTATGGACCAGCTTCCTGGTGAACCTCGGCCTCGTGGCATACCTGTTCGACACGCGGGGTAAGCGCGGCGGCGGCAACCCGCCGCCGGCGCCGCCGCAGCCCTGTCCCCGATAGCGGCTGCGGCAACAGGATCGGAAAAAGCCTTGGCTCGCTCCAGCCAAGGCTTTTCTGAGGCCCAGAATCAGCGCCATGATCATCCCGATGTTGTCGCCGACGATCGCCAACATCGCGCCGACGGCGGTGAAGATCGGCGCGATGTTGGCTGGGTTCCGGCCGCCCGCGAAGAGCGCGGCGTCAACGTTGAGTTGACATCCACTCATAATTCTCCTTCCGCGGTGCGCTAGAATCAGGGCGGTGTTTTCTAGCACATTCGGAGGAGCCGCCATGAAATGGGAACTGGACTGGAATGACCCGTTCACCAGCTATCTGGAGTCCTTTGAGGCACTGGTCGGCGATCGCCGCACCTGGACGACCTTGACCGAAACCGTCAAAGGCATTATCAGCAGTGGCAGCCTGGTCTGTACCCGGATTGCCGCCCAATCGCCGGTGCTGGGTCGAGTGAAGAAGGGCGCCCAACGGATCATTCGCATGGTCAGAGGCGCCACCACCAAACGCTCGCCCGACCTCGACGCCGAGCAGCTGACCGCGCAGTTGCGCGCCCACGCCCTGGCCGACTTGGCCGAGGCGCCTGGGGAGCAACTCTGGTTGATTGGCGATCGCTCAGACTTGCGCAAACCCTACGCCAAAGAGATGCCGCAGCTCATGAAGGTGCGCGCACTCTCTGGCGGGTTGGTGAACGGCTATCAGACCCTCACCGTGCTCGCCCTGACACAGCAGCGGCGCGGCATCCTGTATCATCGGCTGTTCAGTAGCAAAGAAGACGGCTTCGTCAGTGAACCGCACGAGGTGCAACGGGCGCTGACGACGGTCAGTCAGGCGATTGCGCCGCTCAAGACCGACACCTCGGTGACCTGGATTGTGGATAGCGGCTTCGATGATGTGGCCGTCTGGCGCACGATCTGGGAGCAGGACGAACATGTGGTTGTGCGAGTGTATCATCTGGATCGGCTGATCAGCTTGCCCTCTGGGCAGGGCGGCTGGCACCCTGGGAGTATTGCCCAAGCGCTGAAGAGGCTGCCGCTGCTGGCGCGCGCACAAACCCTGCTGGAGGTGCGCAAGAGAGGGCAGAGGCGCGCTAAGCGCCAGACGGTCACGGCCGAGATCCGTGCCGGCGCGATCCAGCTGAGCTATGCCACGAATGTGCGACGACCAGGCCAGGGAGTGAGTGTCAGCAAGCTGGTGTGGTTGGTCGAGGTGCGCTTGCTGGACAGCAATCTCGACCCCTGGGTGCTGATCAGCGATCGGCAGGTCAGCACCGAGGCGCAGGCGCTGCGCATCTTCCAGATGTACCGTCAGAGATGGAGCGTGGAAGACAGCTTCACATTGAGCAAAGAGTGCCTGGGCTGGGAAGAGGTGCAACTGCTCGACTTGGAAGGCATCCGCACGCTGGTGGCTTTGGCCTGGGTGGCGGCGGGGTTCTTGTATCAGTTGGGCGTGACGCTGGAGTGGGAAGCGGTGCAACTGCTGGCCAAACTGGGCGGCTGGGAAGTGCGCGCCGACCGCAGGCCAGGCAAGATCACGTTGACGCGCGGGCTGCGACGCCTGCTGGAAATGGTGACGACAGACGCCATCCTCAAAGCGTACTATTGTGATCATGGTCCATTTCCGCCTCAAATCGCGGCCTTCCTGCACGGGTGGCGCCCCGATATGGGATTATGAGTGGATGTCAACGTTGAGGCGTTGACGCCGCAGCCGACTCACTGCCTGGGCTTCAACTGAATGCCTGTAATGTCCCAATAGGACGCGCTAGACGCCGCGGTGTGCTCGCCCTCGATCAGGTCGAACGGCAGCAATGGGTCGTCAAGCGGCGCGAACGTCAGCGTGAAGATCAGCGAGCCGCCCACCGGCACCTGCTGCGACGTGGAGCCGATCGCGATGCCGGCCGCGGCGATCAGCGGGTAGCGCTTGCCGCCCGACACGATGTAGAAAGCGTCCTTGTGGCCCGGCGCGAAGATCCCGATCTTGCGGCTGTCCTTGGCGTCGTAGTTCATCGTCAGCACCAGGCCGGTGCCGGTCTGGACCACGTTGATGACGCGCACCGTCGACGCCCAGGTCTGCGCGGTCACGGCGTAGAGCGCCGGGCCTGGCCGCCCGTCCGGGATGGCCGTCGCGATGCCGGCGAACATATCCGGGTTGTTGCCCTGGCGGGCGTCGGACGGGTCGCCTCCTGGCGCATCCGCAGGCGCAGCGGCCCTGGGAGCTGGCAAGGGGGGACGCCGGCGGCCGGCTGCTGCGCGGCGCTCCCCGGCAGCGTGATGGGCGCGATCTCCGGCTCGGTCGGCCGAAGATCGAGCGTCGGCGGCACGTTCGCATCGTCCGCGCCCGCCCTCGGATAGGCGAACCAGCCTTGGCGCGCCTCGGCGGTCGCCTGCTGGTCGCGCGCCGCCCGGAACGTATCCCGGCCGAACAGCGTCAGCGGAACCGCGGCCAGGACGATGCACGCGAGCGCCACGGCTCCATAGACCCCGACCAGCCAGAAGAACACCCGCTTGCGCGAGGGTGGAGTGTAGGTCTGCATGGTTGTCATTGCTGTGCCTCCGGGGTCCTCGCCTGCGGCTCCGGCCGCAGGTTCGCCGCGAGAATCGCTTGCAGGTCGATTGCCGGCGTGCGCGACACCGGCGGCGGTTCGAGCGCGTCGGGCATCCCGTCGCCGTTGCGGTCGAGGGCGCAGGGCAGCGGAATGGCCGACCAGCCATCCTTCTGCTTATTGGGTTCGCCGCGCACCGACGCCATCAGGTTCATCGACACGATGCGTGCGTCGTTCATGTTGAGAAACAGGTCGCGCTCGCGGTAGTACAGCATCTGGTTCTTGGCAAACAGCGCGCATGCCGCCAACACCAGCCACAGCCCCAGGGTGAAGGTCGGAAGCTGATTCAGGTAACCGAGCAGCACCATGATCCAGCCGAGCAGTAGGCACATGGCCGGCTCGACGTACTGGTAGATGAACCAGTCGTCGATCGCGGGCAGGGATCCAAGCCGCAGGCCCACCAGGCGGTGAAGATGCGAGATGCCGAAACTGCGCGAGTACCACGGCAGCTCGTCGTAGTGGTTGCGATACCAGATATCGAAGCGGTGCGCGAACCCGGTTAGGAAGTAGACCGCAATGAAGGGTAGAATAAGCGAAGGTGACACCAGGGGCAACTGCTGCAATCGATGGCTTTCTGAAGCCATGGTCTTGAATCATAAGCTCACTGTGGTGATGCTCTTGTTTTATTATGTATTACTGATAAAAAGCACCACAACGGCTTCCTTGAAGGCCGATGGCCCCGCATAGCAGCCTCATTTACTCTACCCCTATCTCTGCACCTTGCTCAGCGCGAGTTGCGCTGCACGATTCAACGCATCCTGGAGCGACCAGAGGCATCGCCGCAGCTGATCTTCACCACCTCCGATGGGCGATTGGCAGGGAAAGGGCCGGAAACGTCCATAGCCGTCCTGCTGCGATGAAGGATAGGCCGTCTCCGCTCTTGGTACGAACAGCAAGCTCACCAGTAACATGATCAATCTCTGTCCAGGAAGGCAAAGATCTGTGTGAAAACACATATAGGCGCGCCAGAATGCCTATGCTACACTCGGTTATCGGGTGAACGCAGCGTACTCAAGAGAATACCGCTCCGGCGAGGACCTTCGCGTGCAGAGCAATACTCCCTGGCCTTATCTGGCCGCAACGCTGCGTTCACCCTGAATTACAGTGGTCGGTCACGTGGGATGCAGGACGCTTTTCGGAAGCCCCGCCCCAGGCGTCGCCGGTGCCGCTGTGACAGAGGATAAATGATGATCGATGAGAACTCACCCAGTTCGCCCAAGCGCCGTGGCCCGCGCGGGGTTGGCCGGCCGATCCAGATCCAGGAGCGCGATCTTGATATCTTATACTCGCTGTCCGTAGGACGCTATCTCACAGCACCGGCGATCGAGTGGCTGCATTACCCACGCTGGCGCGAGCGCTACAAACGTTACCTCGATCAGCAGCAATCCGACGAGTCGCTGATCTATCGGCCAACCAATGAGGTCTACCGACGCCTCGTTGCGATGCGGGCAGGGGAGGCGCCTCTCGTCTACCGGCTCACCCGCACGAACGAACGGGCACGGCTGGCCTACACCCGCCTGGCGGATGCCTATGCGCTGGCTGAGGCTGGCGCTGAACTGCTGAGTACGCATTCCGCAGTACCCGGAGTGTGCAAGCGAGGCAGAGTTGCTGCGGCAGGCAACGCTGCTCGGCGTGTATGTGCTGGCTGCGCAGGCGACTGGCCACCCGCCGCATGGCGGATACCAGCCAGGCGAACTCGTGGCACTGCTGAAGTATCGCGTGTTGCCGGCGATCGATTTCCTTTATGAGCATGGCGCCTACCCGGCGCTCTATCGTACGCGTGAGGTCGCGGTAGCTTCGCCGCCAGCATCCGAGGTCACGGGTAGCGACACCGTGAACACACAGATTATCCCGAACGCCGCCGCGTTCCTGGGTGAAATCGGGACTGGGTTTATGGATGATTGAAGGGATGTGGGATCTTCCCTTTCGACTTGTCCCAAGACCTGCTCAATTCGCTCCAAGCCTCCAAAGCTGGTAGGGGCGACGAGGCGGTGCTACTCCTGAAAGCCTCGCCATAATGATCCTATGCAGTACTCTCTTGGAGGTCCATCGCTCGCATGTTGCCTGCGCTGGGTGTCAAGCTGAATCTGGCTTGGCTGGTGCCATATTACTCGCCATACACTGGAATGCCATGCATGTCACAGGCTGCTGGCCGCAATCTGCCGGGCCACTGCCGCGATCTTGGCGCCATAGTCAGCCCCAGGGCTGGCCCAGCCATCGCCCGCCGGGTTATGGACTTTCTCCAGCGGCTTGAGCGTGGACGCGGTGCCGCGCAGCCGATCGGGCAAGCTGCGGTAGGTCATGGCTCGCTTAATCAGGTCTCGCTGAGCTGCATCTTCAGCTCCCTTCGGTAAGGCATAGGCGAGCAGTCGCCCGACATGAGCCGGGATTGCATCGTCCTTCCACGTCTTAAAGCTAAGCCCCATCTCCCACACCTGACGTTGGGTGTTGAACGCCCAACCAGTTGGGTCAGTGGGCCGGTCGACCTGCTTGCGGCTGTTTACGCCGATGCCAGCTGGGTTGCGCTGCGGACGTGCCGACCAGAAGCTGGTCAGGTTGCCGGTCTCGTGGATCATCTGCGCGATGACGAGGATCGGATCGATGCCCACGCTGGTGCAGGTTGCGAAGTAGGCGGGCACAATCGCCGTGCGGATGTCGTCGTCGCTGTAGTTATCGTGCGGGTGCGACAGAATGTAGGCGACAACCTGCTCAGGGCTGGCGAAAGGCCGAGCGGTCAGGGGAGAGTCTTCGGTGTACATATAGTCTCCTTGCGAAGCGCCGCCGTTACAGTAGTGAAATTTCATGCCTGATTCGCGCGGGTGGTGTAGGTAAGCTCTAGCCAATCGCATCGCGGAGAAATGGCAAGTCCATATGTTCCTTGCTACATTCGAGCTGCGGTACCTGTGTAAACTGCCCACCCATCGCCTGCCCTACCTGCTTGATCAGCGCGGAGTAGGGCATCTGACCTCCGGCGCCCGCTAGCGCCTCGGTCAAGTAGTATGTCAACGCGCCGTGATAGCTCTCGTCGAAGCGCGCGTCTGCCGCGACCTGGTCCGCGCGGCACGCGGCGATGAGTGTAGCGTTGCCTGGCATCGCTTCGAGACCATAGTGTATTTTATCAAACTGATCTATCACAGCTTTGATACGTCGATCTAGCTCGCTCTCGGACATAGAGCCGGCCTCGTGCTGCAGCAGCTCGGTCATGCTATCGCGCACAAAGGCTGCTTTCAGCTCGCGATTACGCTGTGCAGCGGTTTCAATCTGTTTATTCAGGTGTGCCTCTTCTTCATCTGTCCCTCTGAGATAGCGGTAAACAATATCATTAGCTATATCCTTTTGGCTGCCCCCTGAATGACAACAATCCATCAGGAGTAGCAAGTGCGTATCGGCGCTAAAACGAGCGTAGCTCTCGTGCAGTGTATCATCGGCAATGTAGCCGGCCGTCTGGTAATCCACCGGGACCAAACACTCATCACGTCCATCCTGCTCATCATGATCGTTATCCGGGGTAAACACTCCATGCCCGGAGAAGTGAAACAGTCGCACCGGCGTCGTCTCGCCTGGGTCGGTCTGGGCAAGCCAGCGCAATCCGTCGGCGATCGCGGCTTTCGTCGCGGCGGCATCCGTGATAAAGCGTATCCGGTCGTCGGCTAGGCGGTAGCGCTGGGTGAGCAGGTCGCGCACCTGTACGACGTCGTTGACGCACCCTCGCAGCGGTACTTTTGCGTACCCATTGATTCCAACCAGCAGCGCTTTCGCAGGCATAGAAACCTCCCTGATTAACGCGTGAATGCAAACGTCCACCATTCTGATTTCGGGCTTCCGCGCCCTGCAGTATCAACCGCCCAGACGCGCCAGCGGCCAGGCTGGGCGCCAACAAAGTCGAACGTATAGCTGGTCTGCTTGAGATCGGGCACCAGCAGCCAGTTTTCGACTTCCACGGTATAGCTGCTTGCACCGGGCACAGTGGCCCACCGTAGTGTCAACGTGCGCGGGTAGTGGTGAAATGTCGTGCCGCTGGCAGGCGATTGTTGCACTGGGGCGCTCAGCTCTTGATCACCGATCGCTTCAGGGTATGCATCCCCGGCTGGAACTGCAGGGATAGGCAGATTCAGGCAAGTTGGCTCGTACGGAATGCCTTCGCCGACAAAACTGCGCCATTCCTCATGCGTCAGGTTGCGCCAGACTTTCTCACAAACCAGGCCGGCGAGCTTGCCAGTATCGGCGATCCAGAACTGGATCGTGCCATCATCGCCGCCAACCGCCAGCGATTGGCCATCGGGACTAAACGCCAGCGAGCCGATCCCGTCAGTCGACACTGGAAGATCAATCTGAAGCACCTTCGGCAGATCGTCAAGGCGTTGCATATCCCACAGCCGTACTGTTTTGTCATCGCCTCCCGATGCCAGCAACAAGCCATCGGGGCTAAACGCCACAGCCCGCACTTTCGCCACATGACCACCTAGAACCGTTGGTGCAGTTTCGGGCTGGCGTGTGTCCCAGAGCCGTACAACCGTATCACTCCCACCCGAGGCAAGCGTGTGGTCGTCCTGGTTGAATGCGAGGCAGCAGACATGCCCTACGTGGCCGCGCAGCACAACCGGGGCTGCGTCGAGATGCGCCATATCCCATAAGCAGATGGTAGCGTCGTGGCTGCCGGACGCCAGCGTGCGGCCATCGGCGCTCCATGCCAGCGCGCCGACCCAATCGGCGTGATGGCTCAGGATTGTCGGCTCGGCGGTGAGCTGCCGCATGTCGCGCAGCCGCACGGTCTGCTTGCCAGCGGAGGCTAGCAGCGCGCCGTCGGAACTAAAGGCCAGCACGACGCCGCCAGGGTTGTTAAGAGCTATTGGCTTAGATTCTAAAGCTCGCGTGTCCCACAGCCGGATCACGCCATCGTACGCTGCGGCGCCCAAGGTCTGACCGTCGGGGCTCCACGCAACCGAGCAGATGCCTGACGTATGGCCGGAGAGCGCAATCGGCGGTGCGTTCGGCTGTGCGAGGTTTCGCACGTTGAGAGCATAAGGGCGGATCGAGGTGCTGAAGCTGCCGACGGCAATCAAGCGGCTATCCGGGCTCCATGCCAGCGAGCCGACCGCATCTGCTTGCTTCAGAGTGACAGGCTTAGTTGCCGGCGGGCGCAGATCCCACAGTCGGACGCTATGATCCTCGCTAGCTGAGGCGAGCGTGCGCCCGTCGGAGCTGAACACAACTGAGCTTACGGCACTTGTATGCCCAATCAACTCGATCTGCTGTTCGGCGATGTGATCGCTATCCCGATTGGTGTCCCATATCAGCACACTGCGATCATTGCTAGCCGAGGCTAATGTATGTCCATCAGGGCTGAAGGCGACTGAGCGCACCAGGTCGTGGTGGCCCTGGAGAATGTTGATCTCAGCACCTGGCCCATTGGACTGCCAAACGCGAACAGTCTGATCATGACTAGCCGATGCGATGCGCTTGCCATCTAGACTGAAGGCAAGACCGCTGATTGTACCGGTGTGGCCCTCAAATACCCTTGGCTTGGCGCCTGGTTGGCGAAGATTCCAGAGCTGTACGGTATGATCATCGCCACCCGATGCTAGCAGGTCGCCAGTAGGGCTGAACGCCAGCGCTCGGATCGCGGCGCTATGCCCTGGCAAGACACCAGGTTGTGCCTGGGGTTGCGCTAGATTCCATAGCCGTATGGCTGCCTCCTCGCCGCCTGATGCTAGTGTTTGACCTGTCGGGCTAAATGCCAGTATCCATACCCGACCGCTATGCTGAAGGATGGTTGGCGAGCTATCTGGCTGATGCAGATCCCATAACCGAACCGTCTGATCGTCGCTAGCAGTCGCTAGCAGGCGGCCATCCGGACTGAGCGCTAGACATGTGACCCATAGCTCGTGGCATTGCAGCGCCAGCGGTGCTTGACCAGGCGTATGCAGATCCCACAGACGTACGGTTCCATCAAGACCGCCAGAGGCCAGGATGTGGCTGTCCGTACTGAACGCCACAGTCCATACGCGATCGGTATGCCCACGAAGTGTGACGCTGAAGAATGGAACGCCGAGCACGGTGCGCAACGCATCATCTATCTGCTCAAGCGCTGTACCTTGGCTGTGCTCGTTGAAGAGATATGCCTGGCGTGCAAGCAGCGCCCCAAGCTCATCCTGTTTTAGTTGCTTCTGCCTACGCGGCGCCTGGCCCGCCAGCGCGGGCGCGAGCTGGGTTTGGAGCTTGCGCCGCTGCTCCTGATCGCGGGCAGCGACACTCGCGGCAACAAACTCCGCCTCGCTGCGATTCAACCAGCTATCAGCAGCACATCGCGCACTATCGGCAGAGCGTAGCCGCGGGTCAGAAGTCTGGAGCCACTCTGGGTAGCGCCCATTTTGCTCCCACAACATAGCAGCAGGCGTCAGCCATGCCCGTAATATAAGCAACTCCTGCGCGTCGCGCACCCAACTCTGGAAGCGTGCCCAGCCACGCACAAGCGCGTCGTGAGCTAGCTCGACGTAGGCGCTGCCTGCTTCCTGGCCGCTCACAAGCAGCCGCGCATTCTCCAGCCGCGCAATAACCTCAGCAACCCGCTGGTTTTCTTGCTCATTCGGCAAGTCGAACTCAGCACGGGGCACGCGTCGTCGAACCACTGCCCCCCCTTCCAGCTGGATCATCCGCAGCAGCACGCGCTGAATCGTCGCCTGTTGAGCGGTGTCGAGCTTGCCGTACTCTGCCTCAGCATGTGTGCGCAACGCCCCCGCTACACCCTCCAGCGCGTCATAGTCGGCCTCTCGCAGGGCAGCGCTGTTGTCGCCACGCTCCAGCAAGCGCACATACAGCTGGCTAAGCGTGAACGACAGCAGCGGCAGCCGGCCCGGCATCTCTAGCACATCATTGATGATCCGCTCCACCATCGTATCTGGCTCGAACACTAGCGCATGCGCGGTCGCCGGACCAACAATCGCCTGGCGCAGGTCGTCCTGCGCCATGGGCGGCACGACGATGCGCCGCCCGCGCCGCCAATGTTTAGCCAGCGGGCCATTGGCGAGTGGCACCTCAAAGTCAGCACGAACGGTCAGCAGGATACGCAAACGCTCAGCGTGCGCCGCCGCAGCGTCAGCCAACTCTTGCAGCACCAGCGCGCGCTCCTCTGGCGGGCACAAGCCAACCAGCTCGTCGGCCTGATCGATCAGCACGAGCAACTGGGTGTCTGGGTGGTTCGCAAGTTCCACGCCGATACGCTGTGCCAGCGTTGGTGGGTCGGATGAAGGCAGCTGTATTGCTGCCAGCGAACGCCGCGCGGTAGCGCCCAGCCGAAGTGGCGGAACAATCCGCCATGTAGGGTCGTTCCGCAGCCGTGGCAACAGCCCGGCGCGAACCAGCGAGGATTTGCCGACGCCCGACGCGCCGGATACGATGACGAGAGGGGAGTAAGCGCCACGTGTACCGGCTATGCCCTCAGGCTTTGATGAAGCTGTGACGATCATATACAGCGCGTCGATCGTCGCTTCGCGCCCAAAGAAAAGCTCTGCATGCTGCTCGTCAAAGGACTCAAGCCCGCGGAAGGGGTTGTTGTCCGGCGTCGGCTTTAGATCGACGACCACGCCAGGAACCTTAAACACAAACTCACCTTTGTCATGCTTGGGCAAAGGCCACAGCCCAGGCGTCTGGCGCAGTTGGGCATCGACCAGCTCCCCAAATCGCTCGCCCAAGTAGATGTACAGCTCGGTGGCAGTAATCACGCCATCGCCGACCGAAATGCCGCGGCGCGCCGAGATATCCGCATCGCCTGTGAGCGCGTCAAGCAGGGCTTGAGCAAACGGAGAGTGATCCCCAACGCTTGCGCGCTGATCGAAGCTGCCCATCACGTCAAGCGCCCGCTCGTCCGCCGCAGCAGAGGTTAAGACCTGCCAGGCTCGATCGTGTATGTAGCGTTGGTAACGTTCACGATACAGTTTATGAGGCGCGATCGGCAGGTTGCGAGTAGCAGACCAGCGCACAGCCCCGGCGAAGCAGCAATCGAGAACGAGTAGCAGGTGGCGGCATGGTATGCCGGCAAGCACGTCGCGCAGGGCCGCCATCGGCAACCAGCTAGCCAGATCGGTGGCACTGGCATCCTGTGGTATCAGGTAGCCAGCCGGCCCGTCATCACCCTCAAGCGCAACACCGTGGCCGGAAAAGTAGATCAGCAACCGATCATCGGATCTGACCTGTGCCGGTAGCGCACCGGTAAAGTATTGCATGAGCGCCGCATACGTTGCCGCGTGGTCGAACATCGTTTGCACGCTATAGCCGTGAAGCTCTTTCAGGATCGCCCCAATGGCGCGGGCATCGTTAACAGCGTTACGCAGCGCCGTAATGCTGTTGGTATATTGATCGATGCCAATGACAACGGCATAGCTGTGCGCAAACTCCGGCGCGGAGTCGGACTCAACGGGAATGTGCTGCTTCATAAGCGGTCAATCCTGTATGGCGAATGCCGCGCTTAGCCTGCGCCAAGCCGCTCGGCTGCCTGACGAACCACGCCCAGGTAGAACTCCTCGGAGATCGCCGCACCCGGGCAGGCCGGCTTGTTGTAGTCGCGGTGCGACGAGAGCCCGCCGAAGCGCAAGCGTTCGGGGTGCGCGACAAGCTGCACACCGTTCTTGAGCAGCATGCCGGGCTTATCGAGGGCGTTGGCATACATATAGCTCAGATCAAAGGTGCCGAGCCGCCGCTGGAGCACGGCCACGGCGTGGCCAACCAGGTGTGCGACCGGCTCGGACCAGGTCATATGTTCGTAATAGCCGATGACCTCGATGCCGATCGAGTAGTGCAGCTTGCCACCGGATCTGAACTGGTTGCCCCACTTGGCGTGTATGCCCTCGTTGTACATCGGCGTGAACACCCAGATGAAGTGGTTGTCGACGAACAGGTGCGGGCCGCGGTTCCACCCATTCTTGGTCTGGAAGATATCGCGCAGGTTATCCAACTGGCGCTTCCGCTTGGCGCGAACCTGCTCCGCGCTCATCCCGCCTTCGCCGGCATCCCAGGTCTGTGAGCCTGGTTCCGCCGCCGCACCTAATCCGGGCTTCTAGGTATGGTGAAGCACCACAAAGTCGGGCGGCACTTTGCCGAAATCATAGGTTTGGACATACGCCGTAAATTCGTCGGCGGTAAATCCGCGCCCATCGTAGAGAAACTCAAGACCTCTTGATGCCTCATCGTCTGCGGCGTCCTGGTCGAACGGCAGCACATCGTCGGGATTGAAGCGCTGGTCGTGGTTGGTATCATCAGACATCTTATTACTCCTCGTACTTGCTAACGCCAAACATGATGTAGTTGTAAGGAAGGAGCTGGCTTGGATTGGCCTTGCTGACAACGTGGCCGTTGGACGAGTCGTAGATCCACTCGTTCCAGTTCCAGGCGGCTGTCAGCTGTTCCGGGATCTGGATCGCCAGATAGCTGCCTTGCGCGAGGCGCGCGCCACCGGGCGTATTGCTAAAATCGAGGCCCAGCGCGAAATCCTGCACCGGCACGTTCTGATGCTGCTGGGCCATGGCCTTGGTCACGCCAAGTGCCAGTGCCGAAAGCGGCGCGATCGCCGGTTGCACCGTAGAGATGAGTTTCAAGCCAGCCTTAAACACATCGGTCTCGAGCATGTCGAGCAACGCATGGTCAGCGTCGTTCTGGACGTTCACGGTGTAGCACTTGAGCATCACGCCGGCCTTGCCGACATTCAAACCGCTGAAGATCGGGAAGCCGACAGTCGCGGCTGTCTCGCCCTCCTGGGCCCGGTAGGTCGCATTGAAGTGCAGGTCTTCGCCGCCGCTGGCCGTCTGGTTCTGGGCGTAGAAATCGAACAGGATGCGGTGCGCGCCGCGGCCGGGGTAGTCGGCCACGCGCAGGCGGTTGAGCGCGATCGTAATCCGCGCGCCGCGCAGCGATTCGTCGGCGGCCATATTGCCGGCGAAGGTGATCGCGACCTGCCCACTGCCGTCCGGCGCTGCGGCAGGGATGTAGCCAAACGCGTGGGCAGTATGCTGCCAGGCGCGATCCTGAAACGGCCACTCGATTGCGTCGAACAGGCCCCTCGACTGTGTCTCCTCAAGCTGCGTGGCGGCCTGCTCCTCGCCCTGCTCGCGCAGGCGCGCGGCGGCCTGGGCGGGCGGCAGCTTGCCCAGGACGGGGATGTCGTCGAGGGAGCGAGGTGAGATGCGTGCGGAAGAACCGCTTTCATCTGCTAGATGGCTTTGTTGAACCATAGTATTACCTCTATGCGCAGGCGGAAATATTCAGCCTTAACCGATATCGATGGGATCGTTCTGAATCTGCCGAAAGCTGATGATGTATTTCGTGGGTGGCTATTAGCTCCTTCAAGATTGGTGGTAGCCATCGCGCCTTTGACGACGAAGAGCCATTCATCCGCACGGTCAAAAAAGTGTCCTGCTCCCTATGATCTAGTCAATCTGCCGTGAAAGTATTTTTCTTCTCCAGCGTCGTCAAGACACTGAGCGAGAGGGTACAAGCAGCCTAGGCGCGACTAGATGCGATTCGGCAATGCTCATGTTGGCATTCATCTTGACCGATCTGCTACGCTTGGCGTCCCCACGCTGGAGAAGAGACTCTCATACCAAATGGTACAATTGTTAGGGGCCTGCCAGGGCACCCAATCCCCCAATTTTGCCGCGCCGTTCACTCTTCACGTGCCCGGCGCGGCTCACATCGTGCGTCTCGCTTGGGCGCCCAAGCGATTTGGTGTTCTAGGTCTGCTGGAACAGCACCATCACCTCCTCCACGCTCACGTCACCTATGCCGTCAGAGATGGAGAAAGTCACCTTGTTGTTGCCCTTCTTGAAAGCGCCGGCCTTGAGCACGTTGTGGAACGTGTGCCAGCTCGTGCCCTGGAAGTTGTTGGTCTGCTCCCAGTATCCGTCGTTGGCGGTCACGCGGAAGTCCACGCTCTGCGCTTGGTTGTGCAGTAGCCGATACTGGATCATCGTGGCCGAAGCGATATTGGTGTTCTCGGGGAGGAGGAAGTTGATGGTCAGTGGCTGTGTCTTGGTTACGATAGCACTGCCATCACGAAGAACGACGAAGTTGCTCATGCGTAGAGACTCCTTTTCAACAAGTTGGACCATCAGCCCGGGTTACCTGGTGCGGTAGAGGACGACAACCTCCTCGATGTCCAGGCTACCGGCACCGCCCTGGATCGAGAACATCAAAGTGTTGCTACCCTTCTTGAGAGTGCCCGCGCGCAGCACATTGTGGAACGTGTGCCAGCTCGTGCCCTGGAAGTTGTTGGCCTGCTCCCAGTATCCGCCGTTGGCCGTAACCCGCACGTGGAGGCCGACATTCCCGTTGTGGAGCATCCGGTACTGTACCACTGCGGGTGAGGCCAAGTCGAGCGACGCCGGCAAGGTGAACGACACCGTCAACGGGTTCGCGCCCGTGACAGACTTGCCACCGTCGAGGGCCACCACGTAGCCGCCAGTGGTGCCGCTGCTATCATCAGCACTAGGTCCCACCGCGTAGGTAGCGGTGATCTTCGTGCCCGAGGCCACGATATCGGTGATCTGAACTGTGGAGGGTTTGCCGTCGTAGCGCGTGCTTGCCGGCGTCGTACTGCGGCCGAAGGCCTTGCCCGGCATGTAGAGATCCCCTGCGTTGAAGCCGCCACCGGCCTCGATCTCCTCCTTCCCATCGGCCTCCATCAGGCGGATCAGTTTATGTGTGGTATACGCGTTATCATAGGCATAGCCACCGTCGCTCAACGTCCCGTCGACATGCCACACCATCAGGCCGCTGGTGGGGAACTGGATGTCGTTGCCGGTCTTCTGGCGGTTCTCTACGATGAAGAGTTCGCCGAAGACATCCTGGCTGTCGATGTCGGGCCAGATCGCGACGCACTCCTGCGACGTGCCAGCATCCTTCAGCGTGATAGTCGCGATGCCATTGCCTATGACGGTCGGTTGAACCCAGTCGAGGATCCACTTGCTAAAGCTGTTGTGATCGTAGTGGTTGGCGTCCATCATGTCAGCGCCGCCCACGCCGCCATCGGGGCCTTTGTTACCGTCGTAGTCGTAGAGATCGGGGAGACCGAGCGCGTGCCCAGTCTCGTGGATGACGACGTGGGGCGAGAAGACCGAGCCGACCGGGTTGGCCTCCCACTGCCACGAGTAGCGACCCAGGCTGACGCCGTCGACCTTGAAGCCGTCGTCCGTGAAGTTCGTCTGGTACCCCCACCAGAAGTTGGCCCAGCCATTGTCAGGCCCAGTCCAGAACACAATGAAGTAGTCGATCACACCGTTGCCATTGTTGTCGTACTGCTTGAAATCGTGGCCTTGCTGGTTGAAGTGGTTGATCGCCTCCTTGATGAGCGCCTCGCGGCCGGCGGTCGTCTGAGCGATGTCCGCACGCTTCTTGTTCACCTTGTACCAGCCCAGCGTCGAGCCGCTGATGTTGAGCTTGTTGTACGACGCGCGCTTGTAATAGGCGGCCAAGCTCTCGTATGGCGCGCCAGTGGTCGGCGCCCCGAACAGCGCGGCATCGATGGTTGCCTGGGTATTGGTGTGGGGGGTGTCGGTGAACTCGATCAGCAGCGCGAACGTCCTCACGTTCCCGATTGAGGGCATGCCCCGCCAGTTCGGCGGAGGGGCCATCAGCGGCAGCCGCAGGTTCAACTCGGCGGCGGACATACCCCGGGCCTGATGATACGCGCGCGCCGTGCGGAGCAGCGCCTGCTTCAGTAGGAATCCGTCGACTCGATGGTTGCCCAGCGTTTTGGCGCTGGTCTGGCGGCCGACGAGTTCCCCAGAAGCCTCAAGCTGTTTCCGTTCTCCTTCGGTCAATGGCTGCATACTCACTCCTTGCATCACATGCTCTGAAATAGTTGTCAGGTGCCGAATGGGTGGCCGTCCAGGTCGACGGCGATGTCGTGCGGGGAGCTTAGTGCATTAGCGACTAGCCCCCGCGAAACGTCTGGTCACCTCCTTTTTATTCAATACGATAGGCCGTAACCGAACACCATCTCCAATCTGCTGTTCCAAAAACAACACCATGCTCGCCAGATCAACAAAGCCGTGCCGCTCGTGCGTAACCACATCCTCCAACGACATCCGCCACTCCGGCGCATTGCCGTTGCCGGCCCGCCAGAGCCGCAGCAGGTAGGAGCGATGCAGCTGTCGCGCGTTCGATGCCATGCCATCCCCAGTTTGGGCACTCTTCCAATTCTTAAGTCGTTATGATTAGCTTGCCGATGCCCGCGGTCTGTGTCCAAAGGATAGCAGGCCACCGCCTAGAAAAGCGCCCAGAAAAGCGCAAAAAAAGCGCAAAAACGTACGAATTTTGTTGACGGGAGCGTTATACTATGTAGTAACTTCCAAATCGCTTAAACCTGGTAGCAGTGAAGACCATGGCACGAATGAGAGTGGCCCTGCTCGGGCCCCTGCATGTCTCTTTGGACAGCCAGCCGGTCACAAACTTTGGCTATGATAAAGTGCGTGCATTGCTGGCCTACCTGCTGGTGGAGGGCGACCGCCCGCTCCAGCGTGACGCGCTGGCCACGCTGCTCTGGCCGGACGCCCCCGCAGGCGCCGCACGCAAGAGCCTGCGCACCGCGCTCGCGATCCTGCGACAGGCGATTGGCGACGCGACCGCCCAGCCGCCAGTCTTACAGATCGATCGCGACACCATCCAGCGCAATCCGCACGCCGATGTCGTCCTGGATGTGACAGAACTGCGCGCGCACCTGGCTGCCGTCGAGCGGCATGCCCACGCGACCGGGCTCATTTGTGTTGACTGCGCCGATCGACTGGCTCGCGCGGTGGAACTGTATCGTGGCGCATTCCTGCAGCAGATCAGTATGCCGGACAGCGTGGCCTGGGAGGAGTGGGCGCTGCTGATTCGCGAGCGGCTGCACGGACAATTGCTCGACGCGCTGGCGCAGCTGATGGTCTACCACGAGGCGCGCGGCGAGGACGAGCAGGTGCGGCAGTATGCCTGGCGTGCGCTGGCGCAGGAGGCGTGGGACGAGGCGGCGCATCGCTGCCTGATGCGAGTGTATGCGCGCGGTGGCCAGCGCAGCGCGGCGCTGGCGCAGTACGAGCGCTGCCGCAAGCTGCTCGCCAACGAACTGGGGGTCGCGCTGGCCGCCGAGACCACCGCGCTCTACGAGCGCATCCGCTCGGGGCCGCTGGAGCGTGTGGCTGGTATACCTCCGGCTAGGCATTCGTACCCCAACGCCACACCAGTGATCGATGCCCCTTCACAGCGGCCCCCTACCCGTGCGTCCAACGTACCCATACCGCCTACACCGCTGATTGGCCGTGCCGATGCGGTGGCTGCGGCGGCCATGCGCCTGCGGCAGCCGGATGGTCGGCTGCTCACACTGATAGGGCCGCCCGGCGTTGGTAAGACACGCCTGGGATTGGCGGTGGCCCAAGCGGCAAGCGCGCTTGCCCATGTGCTGGGCCTGAAAAAGGTCGGCGATCAACCATATACTGAGATCCTACGAGCGTTCTTACAGAGCAAATCGCTGCTGCTCCTTCTCGACAACTTCGAACACCTACTTGAGGCTGCACCGTTGCTGGCCCACCTCTTGAGTTCGTGTGCGCATCTCAAGGTATTGGTTACCAGCCGGGCTGCACTGCAGCTGCGCGCCGAGCGCCGCTGCCCCGTCGCACCGTTAGCGCTTCCCGATTCAACACAACAGCCAGCTCTTGCCGCGATGGCCAGTGCGCCGTCGATCGCCCTGTTTGTCGAGCGTGCCCAGGCAGTGGCGCCGGCCTTCACCCTAAGCGACGCGAACGCCTCGACGATCGCGGCGATCTGCGCGCGTCTGGATGGCCTGCCGCTGGCGATTGAGTTGGCGGCGGGGCGTTTGTCGCTCATGACGCCTGCAACACTGCTAGCTCAACTCACCCAACAGTTATCTGTGCTGGACAATGGAGCACGCGATCTACCGGTTCATCAACGCACCCTGCGCACGGCAATCGGTTGGAGCTACGAACTGCTACCTGCCCAAGCCCAAAGGCTGCTACGATGCATCGGCGTGTTTGCCGGTGGCTGTACATGGGAAGCGCTGGCAGCGGTGAGCGATTCTGCGGCTGATGGTATGCACATGTTGATGGAGGGAGTAGAGACGCTGGTGTACCAGAATCTCGTCCAATCGGATACTACATCGGACGACGATAGACGCTTTACCGTATTCGAAGCCATCCGTGAATATGCGTTGGAGCGGTTAGCACAATCGGATGAGATCGAGCTACTTCAACGCCGGCATGCTGCCTATTATCTGACATTGGCGGAAACGGCGGCGCCAGAACTCGAAGGCCCTACGCAAGCCAGCTGGTTGAAACGACTGGAAGCAGAGCACAACAACATGCGCGCGGCGCTTCAATGGGCACTTGACCAGGGTGAGCGTGAAGTAGCGTTGCGCTTCGGGGTTGCACTGCGAATGTTCTGGCATGTCCACTGTTATCACAGCGAAGGCCAGCGTTTGCTAGAGACGGCATTAGCGATGCCCCACCAGACCGATGATTTATTACATGCCGAGGCACTACGTTGCGCCGCACTCCTGGCCAACGCAAAGGATGACTTTGATCGAGCGCAGATATTGTTTGAGAAAAGCCTCACTATTTGTCAGGACTTAGACGATCCACGCAGTATTATGCGCGCTCGGTACGGGTTAGCTCATGTTGCTGAAGCTCAGGGTAATGCCGCACTGGCCTACCATCTGTATGAGGAGAGCCTTGCTTGGAATCGGGATGCACATGATGAACCGGGTGCTGCCTGGGCGCTTAAAAATCTTGGGAGTATGCATCTGTTCTGGTTTGTCGATCCGGTGACAGCAGCTCGATATATCGAGGAGAGTTTACAGCTGTTTCGTAACTGACCTTTCGACAGTGATGGGCGTAGTTTAGGATTTTCTGGCGCCGGCGATGGCAACCCCGGTCTCCTGTGGTATAACCGACCCCGAGTCGGTGAGCCCAGGAGGTGTGCCATGACCAGCCCGCAGATCGAACGGGTCGATGCCATCCCCATTCTCGTGACCTGGTTGCAGCATATGGCCGTCGTTGAACATATCGATAGCATGTGGACGCCCCATCGGGAATGGGAAGGCCTGAGCTACGGCCAACTCGCCGTCCTCTTTCTAACCTTCGTGCTCCACGAGCGCGACCATCGCCTCTCGGTCCTGGCCGATTGGCTGGCGGCCCATCACGCCACGCTCACCGCGCTCACGGGCTGGACGATTACCCCTGCCGATGTCACCGACGACCGGCTCGGGCGCCTGCTGGAGGTGCTCGGGGAAGACGCCAGCCAGATTACCGCCGTGCAGCAGGCCCTTGGGCGCCATGTCGTGCGTGTCTATGCCATCCCCACCACGGTGGCACGGGTCGATACCACCTCCTTTAATGTCACCCACGCGCCGGCCGACGGCGGCCAATCCGACCGCGCCCTGCTCCAATTCGGCTACAGCAAGGACCAGCGCCCCGACCTGCTCCAGTTCAAGCAAACCCTGGCGACGCTCGACCCTGGCGGGGTGCCGCTCCTGAGTGCGACGGTCGCCGGCAACGGTGCGGATGACCCGCTCTACGTGCCGACCTGGCAGGATCTCGTCACGTTGCTGGGGCATGCCAACTTCCTGCTGGTGGCCGACAGCAAAGCCGCCGCGCTCGCAACCCGAGCGACCATTGCGGCCGGTGGTGGCCGCTATCTGATCCCCATGCCGTTGACGGGCGAGGTGCCCGACCTGCTGCGCACCTGGGTCTTGACGCCGCCGGTCACGCCGCACACGGTCGTGTTGCCCGCGACCCAGGATGACCCGGCCACACCCCGGGCGGTGGGCCTGGGGTTCGAGGTGGCCCGCGTGCTGGACGGCCAGACGACCACGAACCAGCCAGTGCAGTGGACCGAGCGCTGGCTGGTGGTGCAGAGCACGGCCTGGGCGCAACGCCAGCAGCATGCCATCGAGGCCCGGCTGCAGCGCGCCGAGGCCGAGGTGAGCCGTCTGCGGGTGAAGAAGGGCGAACGCGCGGACGCGGTGCGGGAGCGGGTGGACGCCCTGGTGCAGCGCCACGACGTGGCCGGCTGGCTCCAGGTCACCGTGACGGAAACCGCCATCGTGCAGCGGCGGAGTGGGCGCAAAGGACGCCCGAGTGCCACCACCCCGGTCGAGGAGGTCACCACCTATCGGGTGCAGTGCACCAGCCAGCGTGACGAGGCCGCGCTGCTCCAAGCCCAGGCGCTGGCGGGCTGGCGCATCTACGTCACCAACAGTCCCACCGACGACTTGTCGCTGGTGGACGCGATGGCGCTGTATCGTGAGGAGTGGACGGTGGAGCACGGGTATCACCGCTGGAAGGGCGGCCGGCTCCCGGCGCTGCCCCTGTTTCTGCATCTCGAATGGCGCATCCGCGGCCTGATGCTGCTCTTGCTCATCGCGCTGCAGGTGCTCAGCCTGCTGGAGTGGCAGGCGCGCCGCACGCTCGCCGCCGAACAGGCCACCCTTGCCGGACTCGTCCCTGGCAACCCCAAGATGGCAACCGCCCGTCCAACAGCAGAGCGCTTGCTGAGCATGTTCACCAGCCTGCATCTGTTGATCCACCAGGTCGGCAACCACCGCATCGGTCAAGTCCTCGAACCGCTGACCCCACTCCAACAACGGATCCTACATTTGTTGCGGTTACCGGCCCCACTGTACTGCTTTCAGGCTACGTTGTGCGTTCCAGATGCGGCGGCAGAAGGGTGATTGCTAAAAATGCGAAACCTACGCCAGCACTATCGAAAGGTCAGTCATACAGCTGAGCAGCCTTAATTGGTTTGGTCAGGTGTGCGGCGAATTGGTTGGCTGCTAGTTCGCTCTCGCGCCGGCCAAGCGATGTAAGCAATACCA
>WNGB01004924.1_pt1 | contig 27679 bp, 25 predicted proteins | sample 5400681 | NCBI WGS metagenome assembly WNGB01 (sample SAMN13153367, study PRJNA577476) | soil metagenome | isolation source: 115 cm soil or saprolite under grassland replicate 2 | place: USA:California | collected 2016-06-15
ATCACCTCGCCTCGCGCGACGTCGTAGAAGAGGCCGTTCGCCGAGGAGGACGCGGTCCGCCGCGACTTCACGGTGAACGGCCTCTTCTACGACGTCGCGCGAGGCGAGGTGATCGACTACGTGGGCGGCCGCGAGGACCTCGAGTCCCATCGCATCGCGACCATCGGAGATCCCGAGATCCGCATCCGGGAGGACCCGGTGCGGGCGCTGCGCGCCGTGCGGTTCGCCGCGCGGCTCGGGTTCATCATCGCGCCGGACACGTTCGAGGCGATGCGCCGCCACGCCGGCGAGCTCTCCCGCTGCGCGCCAGCGCGCGTCCTCGAGGAGACCTTCAAGATCCTGCGCTGCGGCGGCTCCGCGCGCGCCTTCGAGCTGCTGCGCGCCTGCGGCGCCCTTCCAGTCGTGCTCCCCGCGCTCGCTTCAGGGCTCGATCGCTGGGACGAGCCCCGGCGCCGGAGCTTCTTCGCGCACCTCGCCGCCCTCGACCAGCTCGTCCGCTCCGGGGAGGAGGTCTCGGACGCCGTCCTCCTCGGCGCGCTCCTCATGCATCTTCAGGGCGGGGGGACACTCGGTCCGCGGGGCGGACGCGCCCCCCCGAGCGCCGATGCTTCGGCTTCGCCTCCGCCCGTCGCCGGGCGGAGCCCGGCTCCTCCGCCGATCGCTCCGGGGCAGCCTCATCCGGCTGCCCCTGCGCTCGCTTCGAGCGACCACGGCCAGGCCGACACGGAGGCGGACGGGCTGCTCGCCTCGCTCGTCGCGACCTCCCGCCTTCCGCGCAAGATCGCGGAGCGGACGCGGCTCGCGCTTCACGCGCAGCGCGCGTTCCGCGATCCGACGCGCCGGCGGCGCCGCCGCGGGCGCGGGCCCGTCGGGCAGCCGATCGCGGACGCGACCCAGCTCCTGCGGATCTCCGTCGAGGCCACCGGTGAGGGGCACGACGTCCTCGAGCGCTGGACCGCCGCCGCCCGCGAGGAGCCGGCGCAGCGCGACCTCGACGGGTCCCCGGCGCAGCGCCACGTGGAGCCGTCCCCGCGCCAGCGCCACGTGGAGCCGTCCCCGGGCCAGCGCCACGCCGACGTGCCCGCGCCGCACCGCGAGGGGCAGCCGCGCGAGGTGGACATGTCGCCGCGGCAGCGCAACGCGCTGGGCGGCGGCGCCGGGGAGCCGCGCGAGGTGTCGATCGGGGGCGGCGACGTGCAGCCGGGTGGACGCCGGGGACGCCGGCGCCGGGGAGGGCGGCGCCGCCGCAGGCGCGGTCAGGATTCCGCCGCTCCCGCCGGGGACGCTCCGAGCGAATGATCGATGCGCGGCCCATCGCGGCGAGGTTCGGGTAGAATCGTCCGGACCTGCGCCGTTGAAAGAAGCGGCGCGGTCCGGTAGAACGCGCCGACTATGCCCGCCGAGAAAGCAGCCCCGAAGCCCATCTACAAGCGCATCCTCCTCAAGCTCTCGGGCGAGGCGCTGATGGGCGACGGCAAGTACGGCATCTCGACGAAGACGCTCTCGGCGATCGCCCAGGACGTGAAGGACGTCGTGGACCTCGGCATCGAGGTCGCCCTCACCATCGGCGGCGGCAACATCTTCCGGGGCGTCTCGGGCGCCACCGAGGGGATGGATCGCGCCTCGGCCGACTACATGGGGATGCTCGCCACCGTCATCAACGCCATGGCGCTGCAGGACGCCCTCGAGAAGATCGGGGTCGTGACCCGCGTCCAGACCGCGATCGAGATGCACCACGTCGGCGAGCCGTACATCCGCCGGCGCGCGATGCGACACCTCGAGAAGGGACGCGTCGTCATCTTCGCCGCTGGCACCGGCAACCCGTACTTCACGACCGACACCGCCGCCTCGCTGCGCGCGATGGAGATCCACGCGGACGTCCTCCTCAAGGCGACCAAGGTGGACGGCGTCTACACGGACGATCCGAAGAAGAACGCCTCCGCGACCAAGTTCAAGCAGCTGAGCTACATCGACGTGCTGAAGAAGAACCTGAAGGTGATGGACTCGACCGCCATCAGCCTCTGCATGGACAACGATCTCCCGATCATCGTGTTCGACTCCACGAAGCGCGGGAACGTCCGCCGGGTCGTGCTCGGGGATGAGATCGGGACCGTCGTGGGGCGCCTCCCTGGGCGCGCCCCGAAGCACAGCGAGGAACGCCCATGAGCGTCGCCGAAGACATCCTGAAGGATCTGCACGACCGGATCGCGAAGACCCTCGAGGACCTGAAGCGCGAGCTCTCGAACGTCCGCACCGGCCGCGCGAACCTGCACCTCCTCGACGGGGTGCGGGTCGACTACTACGGGACCCCCACGCCGCTCAACCAGATCGCGACCCTCTCCGTCCCCGAGGCGCGGCTCATTCTGGTGAAGCCGTGGGAGAAGAACATGATCCCGCCGATCGAGAAGGCGATCCGGGACGGGAACCTCGGCCTGAACCCGCAGTCCGACAAGGACCTCGTCCGCGTGCCGATCCCGCCGCTCACCGAGGAGCGCCGCCGCGAGATCGTGAAGCAGTGCAAGCAGCGGGCGGAGGACCACAAGATCGCCGTCCGCAACGAGCGCCGCGACGCGAAGGAGCTCATCGAGGCGTCGGAGAAGGACGGCGACATCGCCGGGGACGAAGCAAAGAAGTCCCTCGACCGGATGCAGAAGGAGACGGACGACGGCGTGAAGAAGATCGACGAGATCGTCGCGGCGAAGGAGAAGGAAGTGATGCAGGTCTGACGTGCGGCTCCTCGCCCTCGGCGCACCGCTCCTCCTCCTCGGGGTCGCCTCCGGCGCGCTGCGGGTCCTCGCGAGCCTTCCCGGCGCACTGCCGCGCCGCCGCCGCGCCCTCCAGGCCGGCTGGATCCTCGTCCTCATCGTCGGGGTGCCGCTCTGGCTCGTCCTCGCCGCCGCGCTGCGGCTGTGGTAGCTCGGCGCGCTTCCCCTGAACGTGAACGTGCCCGTGCACGCGCCCGAAGCCGTGCACGGGCGCATTCACGTTCACGGGTGCCTTTCATAGCGGGGCTCACTTGCATTGATCCCCGTGAACGAGCCCGCGCCCGAGCCCGAGCCCGGCTTCTTCGGGCTCGGACTCGGGCGCGTTTACGGGCTCGGGGCTCATGCCAACCGAGAGGCGCTGTCATCATCAGATGGGAAAGATCATTCCGGCGAGCGCGAGCAGCCAGAGCGTGTGCGCGATCCCGGAGAGCATCGCGACGCGCCGGGCCGCGGGATCGGTCGTGGGCACCGTCTCGCCGGCCCGGAGCCGGGCGGCGATCGAGCGGAACGCGCGCCGGACCGCGGCGAGGAGCCCGAGCCGCACCGCGGCGTCGAGGCCGAGCGCCGGGCGGACCCGCTGTGGCAGCAGGTCCACGTGCGGGCGGCCGCTCGCGAGCGTGCGGCGGACGTCGCCCGCCACCCAGAGCGCGGCGGCCATCCAGACCGAGATCGAGAGGACGTGCAGGAAGGCGAGGAGCGGATGAAGGAGGGTCACGGACCGACTCTACGCCACCACGCGTCGGCGGCCCCGTCCCCGTGAGGTACCGAGGCCGACCTACGTCCGGGACCGTTCGAGCCTCGCGAACGGGTCGCCGCATGCCGCCGCGGGTCACCGGCCGCAGCCGGCGCTCGCGCGCGGCGCCCCGGTCTCCGCTCCGCCGGCCGCCGCGGTGCGCCGCGACTCGAGCGCCGCCTCCACCGCGTCCACCGCCGACTCGAGCCCGGCGTCCTTGCAGACCACCGCGTCCGCGCCCGCCGCGGTCATGCGGAGGCGGCGCGCGCCGTCGCTTTCGGCGGTGACGAGCACGAGCGCGAGGTCCTGCTCGCCGCCCGCGCCGCGCACCGCTCGCACGAGGTCCTCCCCGGAGAAGCCCGGCATGCACACGTCGGACACGACCGCGTCCAGCGAGAACAGCTCGTCGATGATCGCGCGGAGCCCCGCCTCTCCGTCGGCGGAGGTGGAGACCTCGAACCCGCGCCTCTCGAACACGTCCGCCAGCAGACGCCGCGCGAGCGCGTTGTCGTCGATGACGAGGACGTGGCGGCGACGCGCGGCGATCGAGGTGAGCGCGGCGGAGAGGACCGCCTCGCCTGACGCGTCGAGCGCGAAGGACACCCCCATGCCGCTCGGCGAGGAGTGGACCACGGTGGCCGGGGTCGCGAGCTCGCCGCCGCCGGGCAGCCGCATGCGGAGATCGACGCTCGTGCCCGGAGCGCTCGGGGCCGAGGTACGCACGAATGCTCCCCCCGCCGAGAGATTGCCGAGGAACGCCTCCGGCCCGCCCTCTCCGAGGTCCACCCTCCCGGCGGCGCAGCAGCGCGCGGCGCGCCGGCTGGAGCCGCTCGCGCGGGGCGCGCACCGCGCCGCGAGCGCGAGGTGCATCCGCTCCGCAGCCTCGAGGAGGACGACGGAGAACCCGGCCGGACCGCCCGGTCGCGCGTCGCCGAGCGACCGCACCGCGGTCACGCGCGCGCGGGTGGCGAACGCGACCCGCAGGTCCGGAACCTGGAGCTGCAGCGTCAGCTCGTCTCCGACCGGAGGCGCGAGCGGCATCGGGACGTCGAGGGTCCGCGTGCCGCGATCGTACGTGAACTCCTCCCAGCACGGTCCCCCGACGTGCAGCGCGAGGACGGGACGCCCGGGCACCAGGGGAGCGCAGGAGCTCCCCGCCGCGAGCGCCAGCTCGCGAACCGCGCTCCGGTAGCGATCTGGAGCGACGTCGCGGAGCAGGTGGTTGCACGCGGCGAGCTCCTCCCGGAACCCCGCCACCTCGAGCGGCGTCATCTCGTCGAGGGGACGCGCCGAGGCACCCTCGCGCGCGCTCCAGAACGCGAGCCGGTCCCGGATCGCCCCCGTCGTGCGCTCGCGGCACAGGTGGAGGACGGCGGCGAACCGGCGGCGAGGCGTTGCAAGTCCGAGATCGGCCGACGCCAGCGCGCCGTCTGCGAGCGCCGGAACGAGGCTCAGCAGCTGCTCGAGCGCTGCCGCCCGTGCGCCCCAGAGTTCGGACGTAGCCGATCAGTCACTTGAGCACCCAGCGCAGCCGTCGGCGGTCGGGATCGCCGGGCAGCGCGAGCCGCAGGCGGGTGACGTCGCGGAGGAAGGCGCGGAGTGCGACGCGCTCGGACTCGGTCGCCGCCGGCATCAGGCGGACCGTCACCCCGCGTGAGGAGACGCGGACCGTGCCGGGCGCGGCGAAGATGGTGGCGAGGAGCTTCTTCACCTCGCGGGGCCGGTCGAGGTGGCGCGCGAGCATCACCGCGAGATCGCTCTCGAGGTTCGAGAGCGCGATCCGGAGCGTGTCGAGCACGTTCTTGTAGCCGAGCTCATGGCGGCGGAGCTTGCCCGCGAGCGGCGTCTCGCTCACCGGCGCGATCGCGGGGACCTTCGCGCGGAGGGCCATGAGGTCGCGCTGCCGCTCCATCGCCCGATCGATGTCGCGCTTCGCCTGCTCGCGTTCAGGGTCGTCGGGCTCGAGTCGCGCCCACCGCCGCCACGCCTCGCCCTCTGTCGTGTGCGAGAGCTTGAGCAGCCGGTCGATCCGGCGGCGCTCCGGGTTCGGCACCAGCGCGTCCGGTGGGTACTCCTCCACGCGGCGGCCGTCGAGGTGGTTGATGCCCCAGCGCTCCACGCCGTGCTTGAGCTGGTTCTCCTGCAGGCCCCACCGCGCCAGGTGCCCGCGGATGAGCGTCTCGGCGGGCAGCTCGGAGACGGCGAGCATGTTCACCTGCGCGCCCTCTTCGGTGAGGAGCGCGATGCGACGGACCCGGCCGCGCTCGGCACGGAGGTTCTTCTGCGGTGCCTCCGTGTAGCAGATTCGGATCGGGTGCCGCGGCTGGCTCGGGAGCGTGATCGTGAGCGACTGCTTGAACTCCGTCGCCCCGAGCTCCGGGTAGGGTTTCCGCTCGTAGGTGACGAACTCCGCACCCTCGTCGCGCAGCTCCGCCATCGTCTCGGGGAAGGCGCCGCCGCGGTCGAAGACGAGCACCGGCTTCACCTCCTCGCCGAGCGAGAGGCGCGCGAACTCCACCACCGGCATGAGCCACGCGCAGAGCGAGTCGTGCGAGGTCGTGCTCACTCGCCAGAGCGGGCAACCCGACTCGTCGTGCACGTAGTAGTCGGTCGTTCCCGGCACGGCGCGCTTGTCCTGCATGCGCCAGCCCTTGCGGATCACGTGCTGGCCCGTGTACGGCCGCAGGTGGTTGTCCACGTAGAGCCAGACCCGGTCTTCGCCCTCGCCGGCGCGCGAGAGCAGGCGCTTCGCCACTTCGCCCGGGAACGTCGTCGAGCCCGCGTCGGCGAAGTCGTGCAGCACGCGCCGCACCCAGCTCGCCGAGGCGCCACCCGCGTGCCGTAGCAGCGTGTCCACACTCGGCGTCGCGAGGCGCCGCACGCCCTCGACGCAGCCCTCGCCCAGGGCAAGCGCGATCGCCGCCGCGTCGATGGCCGTTCGCAGCGACGAAAGCGCCACCTTGCCTCGATTCCGCGCGGCGAGGGCGTAGAAGCCGATCTGGTGCAACAGGCCGAGCAAGAGCCAGGAGCCGGCGTGCTGCACGATGGCGCCGGCCGGCGGCGCCACCGCCTCGAGCGTCGGCTCGCCGGGCGGCTCCTGCGTTGGCGTCGCCTCCGCCGTGGCGGGCGTCGCGAGCGCGTCGACCTGCTCCGAGCTCGCCTCGCCTGTGTTGACGAGCACCAGCGCGCCCTGCGCGGGCGCGGGCGTCACGGCGGCAGTCGCTCGCGCGGCGAGCCACTCTTGGTGAATGGCGTTCACCGTCCCGTAGCTCGCCTTCTTCGCGACCGCGCGGTGCGCAGCGCGCGGACCGATCCCCTTCTCGAACAGCACGGCCAGGCGCTCCTCCAGCTTCGGCGTCCTGACCGTGTGGCCACCGCGCCGACCATAGTCGGCGACCGCGCGGAACCCTCCGCGCTTGAAGCGCGTGATGACCCGACCCACCGTCGCCGACGACACCCGGAATGCGAGCGCGAGGTCCTCCCGCTCGGCCTGATCCATCACCACCGCGATGAAGACGTCGCGCGAGGCCACGTCGTCGCCAGAGTAGATGCCCAACAGCTCGCCGCGGACGAACACGGCGAAGGTGCCGTCGTCGTGCTGCTCGACGCACCCGCCACGCCCGAACCAGATCCGTCGAGGTTCCGCCTCCGCCACGCCCGCCAGCATCGCACCGCTCGCCGTCGCGATCATCGGAGACCATGTTGGCACGGACGATCTCGGCCCCATAGATCGAGGCGTGTCCCATCCCCACCTGGATCGTGAAGGGGCTGCGCCGATGCGAAATCCCGCTCACGCGAGCTGACCGATGCACTTCCGCTCAACCCCGCGGACTTCGATCACTCTGCTCGGAAGGGACGAGGGCGCGTCCGAACTCTGGCGCCCTCGAATCCGGATGCCGTGATCACGAGGTCCATGACTCACCTCTCCGGTTTTCCGCGAGCGCGCCCATCGCGCCCGCGAGGTCCCCGCCTCGACGCGGGCGGGCGCTCCTCATCCGACGTGGGCCCACCGCTCCGGGCCCCGGTTCCGCGCGCGCGCCGCGAAGCTTCGGCTCGGCGCGCCCGCGTGCGAGTGCGCATGCGCGAGGGCGCGGTGGAGCGGCTCGTCCTCAGCTACGAGGAAGAACCCGGGAACGCCCGGCCGCACGTTCGCAGCGAGGCCAACCTCGGCGACGCGGACGGTCCCGCACACGCGCGCGGCGCTCGATGGCGCGCCGTCGAGGGCGAGGCCGAGCTCGTCTCCCACCGGAGGGGCGAGGGCGCTCGGCACGAAGAGGCGCCGCGCGAACGGCTCGTAGCCGGCGCCCCCGTGGCCAACCTCGTCGGCGCGGATCAACAGCACCGGCAGCGGGACCGTCCGCGCACGGGCGTCCGGTCCCCACAGCAGCGCGAACGCCCGCTCGAGCACGTCCCAGAGGTCCTCTGGTGCGGCGGCGTGCTCGACCCGGTCGCTCGCCGCGAGCGCAAGCTCGATGCTCTCGATCTCGCGCGGCGGACGCCTCGCCGAGGCGTCGCGCCACGCCACCCGCGCAGGCGGTCCAGAACGCGAGCCGCCCGGCCGCCACGCACCCGGCGGCGCCTTCCGTGAGGCGAACGTGGAGCAAGAGCGAGCGCGCGCAGGTCCGCACGCCGACGGTGCACCCCTCGAGGGTGGCCGGCGCGAAGGACGGGATGAGCTGCGTCACCGTCTTCACCGCCTCGGCGCGCGGGACGCGGAACAACCCCCCGAAGCACATCGCCAGATCGATCGCCACGTCGCGCTCCCTTCCGGCCGCGCAGCCATCGCGCCCGCGCCCGTGCCGTCCGGGAGAGCAACGGGCGCGCCGCGCGCCATGATCGCGAGATCCGGCGGGTTTTCACGGACGGCGCACGGCGGCCGGGGTCCGGCAGCACCCGCCGCATCGAGCGGCTGCGCAGTCGCCCTTCGCAGCCGAAGCCCGATCCTGCGGAGGTGGAACCATGACTCCGGGTGAGGTACATCACCGCGAGAACACTGAGGCAAAGTATCGCGGCTCGCAAATCCCACGCCGTGATGCGCTGACCGGGGCTGGTGAGCCGCCGCCAGCGCTGACCCGTAGAAACCCATGGGTCCCCCGAAGGATGGACCGGCCCGCGCGGCAAAGAGCGCCGCGTCAGGTGCGGTAGCCGTGCGCGATGGGGAAGCGACGACCCTCGCCGAACGCCTTCGCGCTGATCTTGAGCACCGGCGCCGCCTGGCGGCGCTTGTACTCGCTCGCGACGACCATCCGCAGCACGCGTCGCACGACCTCGCGATCGTGGCCGCGCGCCACGATCGCGTCGAGCGGCAGGCGCTCCTCGACGTACGCCTGGAGGATGTCGTCGAGCGCGTCGTAGGGAGGGAGGGTGTCCTGATCGGTCTGGTCCGGCTTCAGCTCCGCCGAAGGCGGCTTCGTGAACGTCCGCTCCGGGACGATCGGCGTTCCGGCGCGCACGTTCGCCGCGCGCGCCACGCGGTACACGAGCGTCTTCGGAACGTCTCCGATGACGGCGAGCCCGCCCGCCATGTCGCCGTAGAGCGTGCAGTAGCCGACCGCGAGCTCGCTCTTGTTGCCCGTGGAGAGGACGAGTCCGCCCGTGTCGTTGGAGAGGGCCATCAGGATCTGCCCGCGCACGCGGGCCTGCACGTTCTGCTCGGCGAGATCGCAGAGCGGCCGCCCCTGGGCGTGCTCGAGCTGCGCGAGGAAGGCGGCGTGCATCGGCTCGATCGAGATCTCCTGGAAGCGGATTCCGAGGTTCCGCGCGAGGGCGGCCGCGTCCGCGCGGGAGTGATCGGAGCTGTAGCGCGATGGCATCGCCACGCCGAGCACCGCCGCCGGCCCGAGCGCCTCGGCGGCGATGCAGGCGGTGAGGGCCGAGTCGATCCCGCCGGAGAGGCCGATGATCGCGGCGCGGAAGCCGCACTTGCGCACGTAGTCGCGGACTCCGAGCACGAGCGCAGAGAGCACCTCGTCGGCGAGCGGGTCCGGTGCCGACGCAGCGGGGGCGGCGAGGGGCGCGCCGTCGAGGGCGAGGATGCGCGCGTCGCCTCCGGCGAGGTCGGCGACGACGAGCGCCTCCTCGAAGAGCGGACCCCTCGCGAGGACGCATCCGTCCGGTCCGAGGAGCATCGAGCCGCCGTCGAAGAGGAGCGCGTCGTTCCCGCCCACCTGGTTCACGTACGCGATCGGCACACCGTGCCCGCGCGCGCTCGCGGCGAGCATCCGCTCGCGCAGCGCCGGCTTTCCGGTCGCGTACGGCGAGGCGGAGATGTTCACGACGAGCGACGCGCCCGAGCGGGCGAGCTCGGCGACCGGGTCGCGTCCGTAGCGGGGCCGGTCCCAGAAGCGCTTGTCGTTCCAGACGTCCTCGCAGATGGAGAGGCCGAGCCGCAGCGGCACCCCCGCCGCGTCGGAGGCGGTCGACGAATCCGCCGGCAGGAAATAGCGGGTCTCGTCGAAGACGTCGTAGGTGGGGAGGAGCGACTTGCGCCCGACCGCGGCGATCCGGCCGCCGGCGAGGAGCGCGACGGAGTTGTAGACGCCCGGCGGGGGCGCGCCCGGCGCCGCCTCGGGGAACCCGACGACGACGGCGATGCCGCGCGACCACTCCGCCGGCTGGGCCAGCTCGGCGAGGGTGCGGTCCGCGCGGTCGAGGAACTCGGGAAGATCGAGGAAGTCGCGGGGGGGATAGCCGCACAGCGCCAGCTCGGGGAACAGGACGAGCGACGCCCCCGCGGCGCGCGCCTGCTCCGTCACGGCGCGGATCCGTGCGGCGTTGCCGGCGAAGTCGCCGACGGTCGTGTCGATCTGCCCGAGGGCGATGCGTCCGGAGGTGGCCACCGGCCAGAATGGTACATTAACGTCGCGATGGCGCGCCGCATCCTCCTCGCCGGCGACACCGACGCGGATCTCGATCGGATAGACGCCGCGGCGCGGCCGCGCGCCTAGCTTCGAGGCGATGACCGGCGCCTCCCGCGCGCTCCTCGCCGCCCTCCTCGCCGCCCTCGCGTCGCTCCCGGCCCAGGGTGCCCCCGCCGAGCGTCGCGGCCGCCAGCCCTGCGCCGGTCGCTACTCCGACACGCTCGCCGCGATGTCCGCCGCCGCGCGGGAGCGCGAGTCGCGGCCGGGAGCGGACTGGGTGTACTGCCTGCGCGCGACGGCGGTGTACGAACACCTCTCGTACGGCCGCGGCGGCAAGATCGTCCACGAGTACCACACGAAGATCCGCCACGGGACGGGGTTCGCGTACCGCCAGCGAGGGGGAGAGTGGCTGGTGGCGACGAACGAGCACGTCGTCGGGTATCCGGAGGTGACGGGAGAGGGGCAGGACGTGGAGGGCGTCCCGGCCGGCTCCCGCCGGGTACGGGTCGAGGTGCGGATCGTCGCGAACGAATCCGAGCCGGAGTCGCCCGAGCAGGTCCTGCTCCGGACGGTGCTCGTGGACGACCCGCTCGACATCGCGGTGCTCGCGTCGCGCGAGCCGCTCCGGGTGATGCCGTACCGGTTCGGGCGCTCGGCGGATCTTCGCGTCGGCGACGCCGTCCTCGTGCGGGGCTACCCACTCGGCGCGTTCATGGCGACCAACGCGGGCCGGGTGATCGGCGTCGGCCAGCGCGATCTGGAGCGCGGCTGGGATCACGAGGACTTCGCGGTCGACGCCCTGCTCAACCTCGGCAGCTCGGGCAGCCCCGTCCTCGCCGTCTCCTGCCAGACGGGAGAGCCGGAGGTCGTGGGCGTCTACCACGCCGGCTACCGGAACGCGCAGGGGATGAACGTGGTGATCGTCATCGACGAGCTGCGCGCGGTGCTCGAGGAGCTGCGCGCGCCCGGGCGCGCCGCCGCGCCACGGGAGCCCTCGGCGGATCCCTCCGAGGCCCGCGCCGCGCTCGGGAAGGGGCCGCTCCTCATCCCGTTCGGTCGGCGGACGGTGCAGGTCGAGCGCCAGGGCGAGGTCGTCAAGTTCGCGGTGCTCGACAATGCCTTCCCGCTCTCGACGCGCGTCGAGATCTCGATCGTCGATCGCGGCGCCGCCGCCGACGGTCGGGCAGCCGACCTGCGCGCGGCGCTCTGGGATCAGCTCGGGCTCGTCCTGCGCTATCGCGCTGCGGAGGAGGGGCCTGAGGCCCGCCGCTCGCCGGCGGTGCGGGAGCGGATCGCGGCGAAGCTGCGGCGAGGCGAGGAGGAGCAGGAGCAGATCCTCGCGGCGGTGAAGGCCGGCGCCGAGGGATTCGCGCAGATCACCCGGAACGAGCGCGATCCGGCCGCCCAGGGACCTGCCGAGGCCGCCGACCGGCCCGGCCGCGGAGGCGTCGAGGTGATCCTCGCCCCGCGTTGAGCGGGCGGTTGCGAACCTCCACCCGGGAGGCCCCATCAGGGTACGATGGCTCCCGGCAGTACGCCCCTTAAGGGAATCACTGGAGAAATTGTCTCTTGTCCCGTGGCCTTCGCGGAAGGCGGCCAGCGGGGGGTGGCAACCGGCCGGGGCGTTATTATCGTCCCCTCGCTGGCGACGGCCGACCAAGCAGGGGTGTGAAAAGGAAGCCACTGCCAGGATGGAGGCCGCAACACCAGTGTCAGACTGCCCCTGCGCGGGGCATTTCCGGGGAAGGAATGAGATGGCCCAGATCGATATCGAGATCCTCACGCCGTTCGCTGCAAAGTTCATGGAGGGGACGACGCTGACCCCCGCCGAGCGTGCGGAGGTCCTCCGCGTCGCCCAGGGCTTCGCCTGCAAGGACTCGGCGGCCGCCGCCGGCGTGTCTCCGGAGACGATCCGCGCCCGCCGCAAGCGGATCTACCGCAAGCTCGACGTGCCGGGCTCGGGGGAGCTCCTCGCCTCGCTGCTCTCGCTCTCGCTCAAGATGCTCGCGAAGGGCGAGCGGATCGAGCCGCGTCCGGTCGCGCCTGCGCAGCCGCAGCAGGCCCAGCAGGCCCAGGCCGCAGCGGGCGTCGCTCGCTAGCGCGAGCGCGCGCCCTCCGGCGACGGGGGGCGCGCATCCGAAAATCTCCGAGCGGCTCAGCGCGACTGCGCGAGCCAGCGCTCGAGCCGCTCCGCCACCTTCGCGGGGGTGAAGCCGTACTCGTCGGCGAGCGCCTTCTCCGGCGCGCTCGCGCCGAAGCGATCGATCCCGAGGACGAGCCCATCTCGGCCGGCGAGGCGGTACCACTCGATGCCACGCGCGGCCTCGACCACCGCGACCGGGAGCGACCGCGGCACCACCGCCTCCCGCCACTCCGCGGGCTGCGCCTCGAACAGCTCCCAGCACGGCATCGAGACGAGCCGGCCGGCGATGCCCTTCTTCGCGAGCAGCTCGAGGGCAGCCTGCGCGAGCGGGACCTCGGACCCGGTCGCGACGACCGTGAAGCGTGCCTTCGCCGGCTCCTCGACGACGTAGCCGCCGCGCAGCGCGGTCTCGGGCGCGAACCCCGGCGCGCGCCGCACCGCCGCGAGCTTCTGGCGCGTGAGCACGAGCGCCGTCGGCCCCTCGCGACGCCGCAGCGCGTGCGCCCACCCCGCCGCGACCTCGACGGGATCGCTCGGGCGGAAGACGTGCAGGTTCGGGATGGCGCGCAGCGCGGAGAGGTGCTCGACCGGCTGGTGGGTGGGGCCGTCCTCGCCGAGGAAGATCGAGTCGTGCGTCCAGACGTAGATCGCCTGGAGCTTCGAGAGCGCGGCGAGCCGGACCGCGGCGCGCATGTAGTCGGCGAACTGCAGGAACGTCCCGGTGAACGGAATGAAGAGGCCGTCGTACGCGAGCCCGTTCTGGATGGCGCCCATGCCGTGCTCGCGGATGCCGTAGTGGACGTTCCGCCCGCCGGGGCTCTGGGGCGAGAACGAGCCGCCCCCCTTGATGTCGGTGAGGTTCGACTCGGCGAGATCCGCGGAGCCGCCGACGAGGGCGGGGATGAGCGGGGCGACCTGCTGGATCACGGCTGCGGACAGCTTGCGGGTGGCGTCCGCTCCGTCCGCAGCCTCGAGGAGCCGCTCGAAGATCCGCTCCGGCACCCAGCGCCCGACGTGGACGTCGAGGAGGGCGGCCCGCTCCGGGTTCGCGCTGCGCCAGACCTTCTCCTTCTCGCGCGCGGCCTGCGCCTGCGACGCCTTCTCCGCCTGCACCCCGCGCCAAAGGGCGCGGACCTCGTCCGGCACGAAGAAGCGCGGCTCGATGGGCCAGCCCAGGTTCCGCTTCGTCGCCTCGAGCTCCTCGTTCCCGAGGGGCGCGCCGTGGACGGAGGACTTCCCCGCCTTGCCGGGCGAGCCGAAGCCGATCGTCGTTCGCACCCGCACGAGCGACGGCCTCCCGAGCTCCGCCTTGGCCGCGCCGATCGCGCGGTCGATCCCGTCATGGTCGCGGCCGTCCACCGACTGCACGTGCCAGCCGTAGCCCTCGAAGCGCTTCGTGACGTCCTCGCCGGTGAAGGCGATCGAGGTCTTTCCGTCGATGGTGACCTCGTTGTCGTCGTACAGGTACACGAGCCGCCCGAGCCGGTTGTGCCCGGCGAAGCTCGCCGCCTCGGCGGCGACGCCCTCCATGAGGTCGCCGTCGGACACGATCGCGTAGACGAAGTGGTCGGCGATCGGGCTCCCGAGCCCGAGCTTCGCCGCGAGCATCGCCTGGCCGAGCGCCATGCCGACGCCGTTCGCGAACCCCTGGCCGAGCGGTCCGCTCGTCACCTCCACGCCGGGCAGGTGGCCGAACTCCGGGTGCCCTGGAGTGCGGGACCCGAGCTGGCGGAAGCGGCGCAGGTCGTCGAGGGTGCAGTCGAAGCCGGCGAGGTGCAGGAGGGAGTAGAGGAGCATCGACCCGTGGCCGGCGGACAGGACGAAGCGGTCGCGGCCGATCCAGCGGGGATCGCCGGCGTCGAAGCGCAGGTGACGCGTCCAGAGCACGAACGCCATGTCGGCGGCGCCCATCGGCATGCCCGGGTGGCCGCTGTTCGCCTGCTGGACGGCGTCCGCCGCCAGCATGCGGATGGTGTTCACCGCCTTCTCGACGAGATCTCGGGACGCGTTCGGCAAGGGGGCTCCTCGGTGCTGCGGGGGAAGCGGAAGATCGCGCAGCGGGGAGGGGAGATCAAGGGGCGGGGTCGCTCACCACGGCCACGGGCGGCCGAGGAGATTCGACAGCCAGCGACCGAGCCCGGCCTCGCGCTCCTCCGCGTCGAGCCGCGCCCGCTCGCGGGCGCCCACCTCGCGCGCGAGCTCTTCGCCCATGGCGCGACGGGCCACGGCGAGGTCGACCTCGCCGAGCTCACGCGCGGCGCGGCGCTCCCCGGCCGCGCGCGCTTCGCGCGCCGCCTCCTCCTGCCGCCGCGCCCAGAGCCGCTCGTTGAAGTCGCGCTGCGCCGCCGTGTCGAGGCTCGTGCCGCATCCGGTGCACTCGGTGGCGAACACGTGGTGATCCATGCCGCACCGCATGCAGCGGGTGAACGGGCGCTCGGTCGCCGAGGTCTCCACGAGCTCGATCCGCGGGGCCGGCTCGGGGCCGAAACGCTCGAGGTCCGCCCCGGAGCGCGGCGACGCGGGAGGCTTCGTCGGACGCTCGACGCCCGCGAAGCGGCCGGAGGTCTCCGCGCCCGGAACGGCGGGGGCCTCGGATCGCTCCGACCGGGGGCGCTCGATGCGGCGGAAGCGGTCGAGGAGCGACACCGCCTCACCTCCCCGAGCCTGCCTCTCCGCGGAGCGGAGAGGGGGGAGCTGGAGGCTCTCCACGGGGGGGTGGGACGGGCTCGGGGACCGCGCTCGAGGCCGCCCGTGTCCGCGTCCGCGCCCATTCCCGCACGCGCGCGATCTCCTCGCGCATCGTGGTCGAGAGGGGCAGCGACTCGGCGACCGCCCGCTCGAGGTGGGCCGGCGCGAGCTCCTTCCCCTCCGCGAAGGCGTCGTACAGCGCCGACACGACCGCCTGCTCGATCTCCGCGCCAGAGAACCCCGTCGCGCTCCGGGCGAGGAGCTCGAGGTCGTGCGCGTCGGGAGCGCGCCCGCGGCGCCGCACGTGGATCTCGAAGATCTCCCGCCGCTCCGGGAGGCTCGGGAGGTCGATGAAGAAGATGTCGTCGAAGCGGCCCTTGCGGAGGAGCTCGGGCGGGAGCTGCTCGATCCGGTTCGCGGTCGCGACGACGAACACGGGCGCGGCCTTCTCCTGCAGCCAGGTGAGGAGCGTGCCCGCGACGCGGGCCGTCACGCCGCCGTCCGAGACCCCCGAGCCGGAGATGCCGGAGAGCCCCTTCTCGATCTCGTCGATCCAGAGCACCACCGGCGCGACGCTCTCGGCGACGCCGATGGCTCGCCGGAGGTTCTCCTCCGAGGAGCCCACGAGCCCGCTGAAGATCCGTCCCATGTCAAGCCGGAGCAGCGGCAGCCGCCACTGGGCGGCGATCGCCTTCGCGGTGAGGCTCTTGCCGCAGCCCTGCACGCCGAGGAGGAGGAGCCCCTTCGGCTCGGGCAGGCCGAAGCGGCGCGCCGCCTCGGAGAAGGCGGCCCCGCGGCGGGCGAGCCAGGTCTTCAGGAGGTCGAGCCCACCGACGTTCTGGAGCTGCTCGTCCGTCGGGAAGTACTCGAGGAGGCCGCTCTTGCGGATCACCTGCCGCTTCTCCTCGAGCACGAGCGCGACGTCGTCGCGGGAGAGCCGGCCGTCGTTCGCGATCGCCTTCGCGAACGCGTTCTCGGCCTCGGAGAGCGTGAGGCCGAGGGCGGCCCGGACGAGCTGTTCCGCGTCATCCTTCGTGAGATCGACCTTGGCGCGGTTCCCCTGGCGGACCACGTCGACGATCTCCTTCAGGAGCCGGAGGAGGTCGCGGGTGGTCGGGAGCGGCACGTCGAGGACCGAGACCTCCTTCTCGATCTCGGGAGGGATGACGAGCGTCGGCGAGACGAGGACGACCGTCGTGTAGCTGGACTTCAGCGCCTGGGCGAGCTCGCGAACGGCGCGGACGACGGCCGGATCGGAGAGGTACGGGTGGAAGTCCTTCAGCACGACGAGCGACGGCTCGGGGAGCTTCTCGATCGCGGCGATCGCGGCGAGCGGGTCCCTGGCGCCCTCCGGCGCCTGCGCCGTCTTCGAGCCGCCGAGCCGCCGGAAGCCGGTGGTGACGGACCACCCGAGGAGCACCTTCCCGTGGGTCTCCGCGAGCTGCGCGAGGATCGCCTCGACCCGCTGCTCCTCGGAGGTGACGAGGTAGACGAGCGGGTAGCGCGCGCGAACGCGCACGTCGAGCTCCTGCACGAACTTCGGAGAGGGCGAGGCAGGGGTGCCGGGGCCGGCCATCCTGGGAGTCTAGCAGGCTCGAGGAGGCGACCCGATCGGGCATCCTCGGCGTCGAACCGAGCGGCAGGCCGGCCGGCTCGAACGAGGAAACAGGAGGTGGCGCATGAGGTCCCTCGTCCTGAGAAGCGGAGTCCTCGTGGTCCTCGCGGCCGCGGCGGTGCTCGCCGGCGCGGCGCTCGCGGACGGCTCGGCCCTCCGCCTGCCGAAGCAGTTCCGCTCGTGGAGCCATGTCCGTTCACTCGCGGTGCTCGACCCTCAGCACGAGATGTACGGGTTCCACGACGGATATGCGAACCCGGCGGCGCTGCAGGCGCTGCGCTCCAGGGCGCGCCCGGTCTCGTACCCGGACGGCGCCACGTTCGTCGTCTCGATCTACGAGGTCGTCACGGCGGACGGGGTCACCCGGCCCGGAGCGAAGCGGCGGGACGTCGTGCAGCTGAAGGACCGCAGGGCGGTGGCGAGCGGCGGCTGGCGGTTCGCGGCGTTCGATCCCGCGGGCCGGCCCGTGCCGATCGACCCGAGCAGCTGCTTCGGTTGCCACGCGCGCGCGAAGGACACGGATTTCGTGTTCGCGACGTACGCCGAGTAGCCGGTGCAGCGGGAGGGCGATCCTGCCGTCGCGGGGTCGCTCCAGGTCGCAAGACGGCGCGCGCGACTTGATATTCGGCCATAGCCGAATAATTATGCGGGTATGTCTAGCGAGGACTTCCGCCAGAGCTACCTCGAGTGCCGGGATCTGCTGGCCAAGCGCCTGACCGAGCCCGCTCCCGGCCGCATCCAGCTGCTCGCCGGTCCCCGTCAGGTCGGCAAGACCACGCTGCTCCTGGAGATCGCCGAGCACCTTGGCAAGCAGGCCGTCTACGCCGCCGCAGACGCGCCGGAAGCTGCGCTCCCCGGGTTCTGGGAACGGCTCCTGGCCAGGCTCGAGGATGTCGCTGCGACGGAGGGCCGCGCCATCGTGCTCCTCGACGAGGCGCATCTCCTCCACGACTGGGCGGCGCGTCTGAAGGGCATCTGGGACCGCTTCCGGCGCAAGAAGACCGCTGTCCACATCGTCGCCACCGGGTCGTCAGCGCTGCACCTCGCCGCCGGGTCGCGCGAGAGCCTCGCCGGCCGGTTCGAGCGGATCACCCTGACGCACTGGTCGGCGGCGTCGATCGCGCAGGTGTTCAAGGTCGAGCCCATGCAGGCGGCCGATCTCGTCGTGCGCATGGGTTCCTACCCGGGCGCCTTTCCCCTGCGCGAGGACGTGACCCGCTGGTCGGCCTACGTGCGCGACGCCATCCTCGAGCCGGCCATCGGCCGCGACATCCTCGCGCTCGCGGCGGTGCGCCGCCCAGCGCTGCTCCGGCAGGTGTTCGGGGTGGCCGCCTCGTCGCCCGCGCAGATAGTGTCCCTGCAAAAGATCCAGGGGCAGTTGCAGGACGCTGGCGCCATCGAGACGATTGCCCACTACCTGGGGCTCCTCGAGGAGGCGTTCCTGGCGGCGCCGCTGCCGAAGTACTCCACGCGCGCCGCGAGGCGCCGGGCGGCACCGCCGAAGCTCGTGACCCTCAACAACGCGCTCCTCGCGGTGATGGACCCGCAGGGGATCGCCGACGCCAAGTCGGCCCCGATGCGCTTCGGAGCCTGGGTCGAGAACGCCTGCCTGGCACACGCCTGGAACGCGGGGCAGCAGGTCTCCTACTGGCGCGAGGAGCCGCTCGAGGTCGACGGCGTCCTCGAAGGGAGTTGGGGCTCGTGGGCCATCGAGGTGAAGATCGGCAGCTTCCAGACGAGCGAGCTCAAGGCGCTGCTCGAGCTCGTGCGGCGCCACCCCGAGCTGCGACCGCTCGTCATCTGCGACGGCTCGGGTTGCGCGACCGCCGAGCGCGCCGGCGTCCAGGCCATGACCTGGCAGGAATTCTTGCTCGGTGGACCGCCCGGAGATTCGGGACGCGGTAGGGACCCCGCCATGAGCAGCGCGATCCAGGCGAAGAGCAGGCCGTAGTGACGGACGCTAAACGCGGTCGCGGCGCAACAGGCGGACCTGCCAGAGCATCGTGCGGGGCGCTCCCATCGAGCCCGTGGTGATGATATGGGTAGCCCATATGAAGACGACCATCGAGATCGCGGATCCCCTGCTCCGCCGCGCGAAGAGGCTGGCGGCGAAGCGCGGGACGACGTTGAAGGCCATCATCGAAGATGCCCTTCGTACCGAGCTCGCCGCTGGCGAGGCGGGGACCGGCGCCGGCAGCGTTCGGACGCACACCTTCGAGGGGCGCGGGCTCAAGCCCGGGCTCGCATGGGGCGACTGGGCTACTATCCGCTCGCTCGCCTACGAAGGGCGGGGCGGATGATCGCCGTCGACACGAACATCCTCGTTCACGCTCACCGTGGCGACTCCCCCTGGCACGAGCCTGCGACGCGAGCGCTCTCAACGCTCGGCGCCGGACGCTGGGGCATCCCGTGGCCCTGCGTCCACGAGTTCTACGCCGTCGTGACGCATCCGAGAATCTTCGACCCGCCCACCCCACTCGAGGACGCCCTCCTCGCGGTCGAATCCTGGCGGTCCGCGTCGCTCCAGCTGCTCGGGGAGACGGACGAGCACTGGCCCGTGCTCGCGGATCTCGTGCGGCAGGGGCACGTCGTCGGTCCGATGGTGCACGACGCGCGCGTCGCGGCGATCTGCGTCCAGCACGGCATCGAAGAGCTGTGGACCGTCGATCGCGACTTCTCGCGGTTCCCGACGCTCCGTGTGCGAAACCCACTTGTGTCGAGCTGAGGACGGGCCATGTCGAGCTCGGAGTGCGGGTTGGCGTGGTGCGCGCGCTGTTGAAGGTGCCTCAGTGGTTCGACGAAGGACTCGCAGTCCTGTTCAGCGCGGATCCGGGTTTCGCCGAGGCTCGGTGGCTCGCCGCGACCGACGACGGCGCGAGAGCGCCGTACCGCTCGATTGAGGACACTTCGGGACGCGACCGGGGCGATAGGAGCGCCGGTCCGAAGCCGGCTTCCCGCTCCAGCGTCGACGGGGTCCTCAAAGTCTTCGAAGACGCTCTGCGACGACGCGATCCCAGGGAGTGCCGTCGGTATGGGCGCGAAGCTTGTTCAGGACCTCCTTCTCGGAAGGAGACCTGATGGGCGTGAGGCGGAAGGAATCGTCCCCCTTCGACTCGAAACGGTAGGCGCCCATGAAGACCGCCCCCGGGCGAGTAACCCGGGTCGTCGTGGCATTCGTCTCGGCGGTCTTGCCGAGGTCGTAGTGGTAGTCACCCCTGAGGGCGACGACTGCGACGGCTGCGGGCATCCAGCACGTTCCCATCGGGACGTTCTCGACGTAGAAGAGCGAGCCGTCGATCCTCATGGCTCGCCACCAGCCTTCGTTGCCGTTCTTGTCCCTGCAGAGGATGGTGGCCTGCTGCCAGCTCGAAGGGGACTTGCCGAGGTCGACGTAGGCATAGACGAGCGCCGTGTTCGGCTCGACGGGCGAGCTCACCGTCTTGGCGGGGGCACAACCGGTGAACGAGACAATCAGGACGAGAGTCCGCACCACGCGCGGGACGGATGGCATGTCGCTCATCGTACGACTGCCGACCGGAAAAGCGAGCTCGACATCGGCGCTCTACCCGCTCGGCGCCCGGCCGTAGACGTTCGCGACGTACTCGTTCAGCATCCGGGCCTGCAGCGGCCGCGCGCCGCGGGCAGCGCGAGCGCGCGCCGCGGGTCCGCGACGAGCAGGTTCAGCCGCTTGTACGACGCTACGCGGCGAGCGAAGCCGAAGGTGAGGACGTCCGGGTCGAACGCCAGCGCAGCGCGCTCCACGTAGCCGATCCCCTCGCCGCGCGACAAACGCAGTGGTGGAGGCCCCCGCCGAACGCGTTCGCCGGCGGCGGCTACTGGGACGCCATGCACGGGACGATGGCGGGGTATTACCAGGTCCGCGTCGGCGGCCGCGACCGGCGCCACGACCGGCTGCTGTTCTGCATGCTGAAGCGTGAGGGAGCGAGGCCCGGTGTCGGCGGGCCAGCCCGTGAGGAAGAGCATGTCGGAGCGCAGCTTCATCAGCTTGCCGCTGCCCTTGCGGCTCGATGAGCTCGCGCCGAGCTTCGGCATCACCGGCGAGGGGGGCAGGCTTCAGTCCGTGAAGGAGGGGTCGGCGCTGTGGTAAGTCGGGGCCGGGGTCGAACACCTCGGGGCGGCGGCTGGGCTCTGGCGACGGGCGGCCCCTGCGAGTCGAGGCCGAGGTGGTCGAGGATGCAGCAGGCCACGGTCGCCTCGGTGATGAAGGCGACGAGCTTCAGCCGGCCGCCGCAGTCTAGGCAGGCGAGGACGTCGACGGCGAAGACCTTCTTCAGGAGATCGGCCCAGGGGACGCGGCAGGTCCGGACGGGTTCGACGTTCGCATCGTCGTGTCTACGGGGGGCCCGGGGCGCTCGACCCGGAGGCCGAGCGCCCTGGGTGAACGGCGGAATATCGACTACCGCGGCGTGACGTTCGCCGCGTCGAAGGTCGAGACCGTCGAGGTGGGGCTCGCCGGATCGTCGAGGAACTTCATGACGGTCGTGATGGAGCCGTCGGCGTGCACGGTGACGACCGCATAGCCGAACCGCGGGTCCAGCCCGCCCGCCCAGCTCTTGACGGTCAGCTTCGGGTCGGGCGTGTACTGCCCGCTCGAGCCGCCCGAGACGAGCACCGGATCCTCCTGCGGCGCGCCGGCGACCCCGATGAGCAGCTCCTGGAAGCGGTACCCGGCCTCCGCGATCCGCTGGTAGCTGTGGACGTGCCCGGAGAAGTAGACGTCCACCTTGCCCGCCTGGAGCGCGTCCGCGAGATCGACGGGGCCGAGCTCGTCGGTCTTGTAGTTCCAGACCGGCTGGTGCGCGAACGCGAACTTGTGGTTCACCTTCGCGGCGAGCTGCTCACTCAGGAACGCCGCGTCGAAGCCGGGGGGGTTCTTCGCGCCGTTCGGGTACTCGTCCAGGCCGACGAAGAGCGAGCCCTTGTGCTGGAACGCGAAGGTGGTGAGGGCGCCCGGGATGCTCGTGTCCCAGGTGACCACGTCCTCGGCTGGGTTCGGGCCCTGCCCGGGCTGGAACAGGTGCTCCCGCCAGATCTCCGCGGCGCTGACGCCGGTCGTCAGGTAGTCGGAGACCTCGTACGCGTCGTGATTCCCGCGCACGTAGTAGACGGGGACGCCGGCGGAGTACACCGGCTGCATGAGCGCGTCGAACGCGTCGAGCTCGGTCGCGAACTGATCGCCCGTAAGGGCGGGCTTCTTTCCGCGGACGAGGTCACCCGGGTAGACGACGAAGTCGACGCCCGTCTCCCTCGCCAGCGCGTACGCGACGTTCTGGAAGTAGGGAGAGATGCCGGAGTCGCTGTAGTACGGGCTCGCGGTGCCCGCGGGATCTCCCGCGTAGCTGCTGCGGCTGTCGCAGAGGACGGCGAAGCTGAACGGCGAGGCCGAATCGGAGGCGAAGGCGCTCCTCGCCGACGCCGCGACGAGGAGGGCCATCGAGGCGAGGACGAGCGCGGCGAGGCGGTGCGCCGCCGTGCGCCGAGATACGGGTGTCTGCGGCATGCCATGCGTCAGGCGATGTGTCGTGGTCATTCGACGCTCCAGGGGATGGGTGAACGTTCCGGACCGCCGGCAGGAAGCCGGCGGCGCGCATGGTCCCGCTCCTGCATGCCAAGAGCGTGACGGAGGCACGAACTCTCGGTGAGATCGCGCTTACGAGCGAGCAGACCGGTGCGGTTGCCGAAAACCCCGTCCGTTCGAGCTTCGGGCCGCGGGTAGGCGAATCAAGCCGCGGATCGGGGTCGAACAGCTCGGGCGGCGGCTGGGCTCTGGCGACGGGCGGCCCCTGCGAGTCGAGGACGAGGTGGTCGAGGATGCGGCAGGTACGGTCGCCTCGGTGATGAAGGCGACGAGCTTCGGCCGTCTGGGCAGGCGAGGACGTCGACGGCGAAGACCTTCTTCAGGAGATCGGCCCAGGGGACGCGGTAGGTCCGGACGGGTTCGAGGTCGGGGTCCCGTCTCGGCGTCTCAGCGCGCGATGCGGCGACGGGCCCTGCGGCGTGTGCGTGCCGTTCGGGCACGGGCGGGGACGCCGGCTGTGGCACGATCCGCCTGCGCACCTTGGAGTTGGGCGCGAAGACCCCGTGGTACCTGGAACCTCTTCGATCGCGCGTGACGCGAGTCGCGGCCGCCGGACTCGGCGTCAGCCGTCGTCTCGAACGGCGCCCTTCTGTGCCGACGACTCGGGCTGGGTCCAGCCCTCCTCCTCGCGCGGATCGTCCTCGTCGCGGAGCGCGCGCTCCCGCGGGCCGCGCTCCGCGGCCATGAGGTCCGACACCTCCTGCTCCTCGCTCTCCGCCGTTTCACCCGGCGTGGGCCTAGGGTCATCCGGGTTCCTGGTCATGAACCGGAGGGAGCCCCGGGACGCGCGCTAAACGGGCGAGCACGATTCGCGATCACCAGAACCCCCGTTCGTGCTGAGCGTAGCGCCCGCATCAGCGGGCGCGGAGTCGAAGCACGCGCCTTGGAACGCTGGCGCCCTTCGACTTCGGGGCGCTGCGCGCCCCTTGTTTCCGAATCGCGCTCGGTCGTTTAGGTGGCGCTGACCGGAGGCGTAACTTGCGCCACCGGAACTCGATCGGCTCCTCGGCGCTCCACAAGGAGCACGACCGCGTGGGAACGCTCCTCGGCATCCGCGTTGACCAGGTGGCGTTAGACAAGTTCGAGGCGCTTCTCAAGTCGTCACCACTTTACCAGAGGGGATGCATCGACTTCCTACCAGTGGCGTTGCTGGGAGGCTGCGAACGGCGACGGCACGGTGCTCGTGATCGGGCGCGGCGAGGTCGATGCGCAGTTCCACGTTCTCGGACGAGATGAAGTCCGCCGCGCGCGGGACCTGCCCGAAGTCGAAGCGTGTGAGCCGCGCGGCGCCGCCGCGACCGCTACAGCCCCGACGCATACTTCATTGCCCAGCCGTCTGTGCCGTTACCGAACGTGACCATCGCGTTGCCGTAGCGGTTCACCGCCACCGAGGATCTCGATCCCGCCCCGAGCACGATCTCCGAGCCGCAGTCGCGGCCCGGCACGTACCGGCGCGTGACCACGCTGCCGCCGGAGCCGAACGCGAGGAGCACGTCACCGAGGTCGTCACGAGCGAGCACCGCATCGACGACGTCGCTGTCGCGGAGGAAGAAACAGAAGCCGCCCTGCCACACGCCGCCGGAGAACTCACGCGTGACGACCTCGAACTTGCCGATGGTGTCCGTCCGTACCCATGCGAGGGTGGCGTCGCCGTTCGGCGACATCGCGAGCCGGGGGTTGCGGCATCCAGAGTAATTCGTCGCGTCGACGGCCGGCCTCCACGAAGACCCGTCATACCAGCTCGAGGCGAGCCCCCCGTCGCTCGCGCTGAGCGGGAACACGCAGAGGGCATGCCCGGCGGCGTCGACCGCGATCTGCGGCGAGAGCGTCGTCCCGTGGCCTCCGAGCGCGACGGCGCTCCAGTCCGCCGTCGCAGGATCGCGAACGGCCACGTACACGTCCTTGTAGGCGGGGAACGGGGTCGGCTGGTTCCACGCCAGCGCCGCGGCACCGTCATCGCCGATCGCCGCCTGGATTGGGTCGGGGATGTTCTGGTACATGACCCCCGAGACCGGCTCGCGGTCACTCCAGCCCGATCCGGGCACGAAGTACCTGGCTGACACCTGGAACGTCGAAGTCCCGGCGTTCGTGAACTCCACCCACGCCGCGACGGCGTGGCCGGACCCGGCCATCGCCAGGACCGTGGGCTGCGTGGAATCGAAGAGGTGGCCGAGGGTGACGGGCGCCGACCACGATCCGGTTAGCGCATCGTAGTGGACCGCGCGCAGCTCGGGGAACATCTGCCAAGGGGTGGTCGTGTACGTGACGAGCACGTTCCCGCGATCGTCGATGGCGACGGAGGGACGGTAGTTCCAGCCACCGCCGGTGATGCGCGTCATCGACGTGATCTCGTCCCACGAGTTCGCGTGTGCGTACGGGCCGACCGGGTTTTCGTTGAACCAGCGGAAGTCGAGGTCGCCCGACGTCTCGAACACGACCGCCGCGTCGCCGTTCGCGCCGTACCCCACGTCGAACGAGACCACGTTCCTCAGGTAGCCATAGCTGAAGCTGTAGTTGAACTGGGTCATCAAGCCCCAGCCCGCGTTCTCGGTCGTGAACGCCCCCGGTGTCGTCGGCCGGCACCCGAGCCCGTACGCGTCGGTCACGTCCTGGGTCATCGTCCACGCGTACGTGGTCTGTGTGGCGAGCGGACCGTCGACGAAGAGATCGAGGATGGTGTTGCCGCCGGAGATGGCGTACTGCGCCGGGACGACGCCCTGCGGTCCGGAGACGAACACGGTGTCGGGACGCACGGTGGCCGGGTTCACCGGCTCGTCGAACGCGAGGCGCAGCCGGAGTCGGACGGGCACGCCCGTCTCGTCCCGCCTCGGGTTCGAGATCGAGACGCCCATCCTGTTCTTCACCCGGATCGCGCCCGAGATGGCAGGCGAGAAGCGCGGGTCCGGTACGCTCGCGGTGAGCGTCGCCGCGTCGGCGGCGGAGGCCCAGACGCTCTCGAACCTGGCGGCGCCGCCGACGAGCGTCACCGTCCGGGTGCCGTAGAGGGTCGCGCCAGGGCTCGCGGCGAGGGTGACCACGATGCCGCTCACGTCGTACGGCGCGCCGTCGAACCTCGCGCGCACGGTGAACGGAGCCCACTTCTCGCCCGCGGGCAGGACGCTCGGCAGTGGCGGGTCGTACACGAGCTCGATGTACTGGACCGAGACCGTGCTCGAGACGACCTCGACGATGTTCGGGTCCGCGGTTCGGGTCCGCGGTGGCTGCGGTGATCGTGATGGGCTCCGCCCGGTCGTAGCTGACGTCGTCGAACGTGACGGTTCCATCGACGAGCGGGCGCGTCAGCGTGCCCAGCAGGCTGCCGGTCGCGGCGCTGGACACCTCCAGCGTCACGAGCGTGCCCTGCTCCGCGTAGGGCGCACCGCCCAGCGTCGTCCTCACCCGGAAAGACGGCCACACGTCGCCGATCACGACCGCCGCAGCAGGCTGCGGCTCGAACGCGAGCTGCAGGTTGCGCACGTCGACCGCCGCCGGCGCGGTCGGGACGATCGAGGTGTCGGTGCTCCCCGCGGTGAGGTAGATGGTTTCCGGGACGGAGTAGCTCACCGTGAAGGTGGCGATCCCGTGCACCGACGTGGCCTGGACCGTGCCGCCGAGGGAACCGGTGGCGCCGGTTCCGACGCTCACGCGGACCACCGTCTTGTTGTCGGTCGTATCGAGAGAGCCAGCCTTGTAGATCCCGACCCGGAAGCTCCACGGCCTCACTGCCGCGACAGGAGCGTCGAACGAGTCGAGCCAGGTGAGGCTCTTCGTCGCCTTCGTGGCGGCGGTGACGGTCCCTGGCAGCAGGACCGGTGCGAGAATGCAGACCACGCGAAGCAGATCGCGACGGATTGTGCTCATCGTCCCCCCCCTTGCGCGATGACGCAGCCGCCATCCAACTCGCAGAGGCCCACCCAGTCAACCGAGAACGTCGCGTCGTGAACCGTGAGTGATTGCCGGAGCGTTGCACGGGGAGCGGACCGATCATTCGACAGACTTCGAAATTCGAAGCGCCAGGATCTACGCGCGCTGCGTTGAGGCGCCCGCAGGTCCGCTTTCGACCAGCTCGCGCCCTCGCAACCATCCGGAGCCCCGCTCGCCGCAAGGTGACCGGGGCTTGTGCGTTCCGGGGCATGGGATCCGCCCGCGCGGTGTCTTGAATCTGCGATATAGGGGGGTGATCTACTGTGCGCCGAGAACCTGGGGTACGTGGCGGGTAGGCGAATCAAGCCGCGGACCGGGTTTCGATAATCCCCGTCGCGGAGACGACCGTCACCTGGAGAGAGAGTCTTCCCAGATGGTGCGGGCCCCGCAAGACGCCGATCCCGGCCGATCCCGGAACGAGCCTACCCGTCGGAACTGAGGTCCTCGAGTTTGGCGCCGGCACCTGCGCGCAGGCTGGCGCGGGCCTTCTCGATCTGGCGCGGGCCTTCTCGATCCTCTCCAGGAACCTCGGGTCATTCTCCAACCGGAAGTCGAACCAATCGTCCTCCGACTCGAACCCGATGAGCACGCCGGCCGCCTTGCCGTGGCGCGTGATCACAACAGGCCCCTGCTCGGCCTCGCGCAGGTATCGGGACAGATCGTCCTTCACCTCCGAGAGCGGCACTTCCTTCATTCCCGACTTCCGAACCTGGCGAGCCATGCCTCTACCTCCGACTTGGCGACGATGGCGAGCACTTCGACGGTGTCGCCCGCTACGTCGTAGAACACCCGGACCCCACCGACCCTGAGCCGGTACTGCGGCCGGGACTGACCCCTGAGACGCTTGATCCGGCTCTTGCTCGTCTTCGTCGGCTCTTGCCGGAGATGCGTTTCCATCGCTTCTCGTACCTCGGTCCTCAGGTTCGCCTTGAGCGCCCGAAGGTCCTCGACTGCTTCAGGCGCGAGAAGGACCTCGTAGGCCATTCTGGCCAGATTCTAGCCAGACACAGGCCAGCGCGCTACTCGCCCCGCACCCTCGCTCGGCCGCACCCTCGCCGGGGTGCTGCGGCCTGTCGCGCGCACCGGCACGACCGCATCTCTGATGCCGTGCCGCGCGGATCAGGGCGGCCCCTCGCCGATGGCGGCCAGGAAATCCGCTGCAGCGCGCCCCTTGTCCGGAGTCCACTCGCGCCATTCGGCGGCGAAGGCCAGCGGCCCAACCGATTCTTGGACTCCGACCAGGCCCGGTACAGCTCACGCTGCGCCTCCGACCGCTGCCAGAAGCTGGTGGGGCGTGGATCGTCCGGCGAGATGCCCGCCGCCACCTGGGCGAGCGACAGCCCCATGAGTCG
>WNGB01002838.1_pt2 | contig 27677 bp, 24 predicted proteins | sample 5400681 | NCBI WGS metagenome assembly WNGB01 (sample SAMN13153367, study PRJNA577476) | soil metagenome | isolation source: 115 cm soil or saprolite under grassland replicate 2 | place: USA:California | collected 2016-06-15
CCCCCCCCCCCCCCCCCCCCCCCCCCCCCCCCCCCCCCCCCCCCCCCGTCCCCCCCCGTCCCCGGGGGGGGGGGGGGGACGGCCCGTCCAGCGTCGCCGCCTCCCCCGAACACAGAGTCGAGGGAGATGTTGTCCGCGGCAGGGTACGTGGGCTCACCGGGCGGCGGGCCCGCCGCTTCGAACGCTGCATCGAGCGTGCTGGGCGCGGCGGGCGGTGGCTCGGGCGCGGGTGCGCCGCGGCCCGACAGAAGGCCCTTCAGGAACGCCTGCGCCGAGATACCCGAGCGGCGCCGCCCACCGCTCGACATTTGTTCAATCTTGCCGCGGAGGCGAGCGTCGCCCGGCCGCTGTGCGAGCAGCGCCTGGTACACCCGCAAGGCGTCCTCCTGGTGCCCCTGCTTCAAGTACAGTTCTGCCATCGTCTCGGTGAGCACAGGCTCTGCCTGCGCCAGCGTCGCCGTGTCGGCGGCCCCGTCGTCGTCGGAGAGGGTCACCGCGGCCGGCACTCGAGGAGGCGACGGTGCGGGCGGAGGCCGCAACGGCGCCGGGGGCGTACGACGCGGCGACGCGTCGTCCGGCATGATCAGGGGCAAATCGATATGCGGCGACTCGTCGGCAGCCTCCGGCACGTCGGGCGGCGGCGGCGCGTCCAACTTGAACATGCCGCGCCCCTCATACTGCGTGGGCGCCAGCCCCTCGACTTCGACGCGCTCGATCTGCTGCGCGTTCAGCTCGACGTCTTCCTGGACTTCGAGTCCCTCCGCTTTCGCGGCGGCGTGGGCGGCCGGGTTGACGGTCAGCGTGCCGTCGAACGTCTCGACGTCGGGCGACGGCTGCGCGGCGGAGGCGGTGGGCGTCGCGTCCGCGGCGAGCGAGGTGTGCTCGACCACGAACTCGGCGTTCATGGCCACCGCGGGCGCGTCGGCGATGGCGGGCTTCGCGCTCGCCGCTTTCCCCTTGGCCCGCGCCAGCGCTTCCGCGGCGTCGCCGTTCATCGGGTCGGCGGAGAGCAGGCGCGTGAGCCATTCCACCGCCTGGTCGAACCGGCCGTTGCGCTCCGCGATCTCCGACAGCACCCGCAGCGCGATGATGTTCTCGGGGTCCAAGCCGAGGACCTTGGCGAACACCTCGGTAGCGCCGGCGTCGTCTTTCTTGTCGATGAGGCAGCGCCCGTAGACGATGTGGGCGCTGACGTAGTCAGGATGCAGCTTGAGGCCGGTCTGGCACAGCTCGACCGCGTTATCTATAAGCCCCGCTTTGCGATAGGCATCGGCCAACGGGGCGAAGTTCCGCCCCTTGGGGTTCTCCCGAAAACGCGCCTCGAGCTTGTCGATCTCGCTGGTGTAGGCCACGGCCTAAGTCTATGTGGGAATTGGACGAAGATAGTGTCCGGCCGGCGTCGCTGTCAATCAGACGCGGCGTCAGTCGCTTGAGTTCGAGTGTTGTCGTTTCTAGCTTTAGCGCCCTTATGCTCCGCACGATGCGCGCCAACGCCAAGTGGGTCTTCTACATTCTCGCCGGCTCCTTCATCCTGTGGCTCGCCATCGGCCAGGTGATGACCATCCTCGAGCCCAGCGCGAACATCGTGCTCAAGGTCAACGGTCGCGAGGTCCCCGTCGCCGAGTACCAGCAGCGTCTCCAGGCCGCCTACGAGCAGTACCGCCAGCGGTACGGCACCGCGCCGATGGCGCGGGAGGAGGAGCGGCAGATCCAGGATCAGGTCGTCAACCAGTTGATTCAGGAGATCCTGCTGCAGCAGGAATACCGCCGCCTCGGCATCCGCGTGACCGATGAAGAGGTCATCGAGGCGGCGCGCAGCTCGCCGCCGCCCGAGGTGATGCGCGACCCGCAATTCCAGACCAACGCGCAATTCGACATCACCAAGTGGCAGCAGTTCCTGCGCACGGGGGCCGACCGCGCCGTGCTCGCCCAGCTCGAGGCGCTGTACCGCGACCGCATCCCCCAGGTGAAGCTGGCGCAGTACGTCACCGCCGACGTCTACATCCCCGATGCCAAGTTGTGGCGGATCTACCGGGACCAGCACGACTCCGCGACGGTCACGGTGCTGGCGGTGTGGCCCGCCGCGCTGCGCGACTCGGCGCCCGTGACGGACGCGGAGCTGGAGCGCTATCTGCGGGCGCACGCCGACGAGTACAAACAGCCGGCGGTGGCGTTCGTACGATTCGTCGCGATCCCGCGGTTGCCGGATGCGGCGGACAGCGCGGTGGCGCGGTCGCGGGTCGAGCGGATCCGCGCCGAGCTGGCGCGCGGCGCCAAGTTCGAAGACGTGGCGCGGCGCGAGTCGAGCGACACGACCAGTGGCCGGCAGGGGGGCGACCTGGGCTGGGTGAAGCGGACCGAGTCCACCTTCGACCCGCAATTCATGCAGGCGGTGCGGGCGCTGCCGCCGGGGCAGCTGTCACGGCCCGTGGTCACGCAATTCGGCTACCACCTGATCCGGGTGGACGCGGCGCGCGGCGACTCCGTGAAGGTGCGTCACATCCTCGTGCCCATCGAGCCGCAGGGAGCGCACCTGGACTACGTCGAGGCGCGGGCCGACACCCTCGAGCGTCTGGCGGCCGACCAGACCGACGGCGCGCTGCTCGACAGCGCCGCGCGGCGCTTGAACCTGCCGGTCTCCGGGCTGTATCGGGTGGTCGACGGCGAGTGGCTGCAGCTGGGGCCGTACCGCATCCCGGATGTGAGCGTGTGGGCGTTCGAGGCGCCGGTGGGCGAGACGAGTCCGGTGATCGAGGCGAAGCCGGCGTACTACGTATTCCGGCTCGACTCGCTCGTGCCCGAGGGGGTGCCGCCCCTCGCGGCGGTGCGCGACCGGCTGCTGGCCGCCGTGCGGGTCGAGAAGCAGAAGGAGATGGCGCGGCGGCACGCCGATTCGCTCGCCGCGCAGCTGCGCGGCACGCGCAATCTGCCGGCGGCAGCCGCGGCGCGTGGCCTCGCCGTTCAGCGGTTCGGCCCGTTCACGCGGCTCCAGCCGCCGAGCTACCTGGCGCAGGAGCCGCTGCTCCTGGGCACGGCGTTCGGGTTGCGGGTGGGCGAGCGGAGCGGCGTGGTGGCAGGGGAGAACGGTTACTTCATCATCGAGTCGCTCGGCCGGAAGCTCGCGGACTCTTCGGCGTGGCGGGCGCAACGCGAGGCCCAGCGCACGCAGCTGCTCAACGCCATCCGGCAGGCGCGGGTCCAGCAGTACGTCGACGCGTTGCGTGCCAAGGCTACGATCGTCGACCGGCGCAAGGACATCTACCGCCGCCAGGCCGAGGCCCAGACCACGCTCTAGCGGCTCACTCCACGAGACGCTTCGGAGTCGCGTCCCGCGGCTTCTCGTCCTCGGGGAGCCGCTGAATGCTGTCTTCCGCGTCCGACAGGGCGCGCTTGAATTCGCGCAGCCCCTTCCCCACCGCCCGTCCCGCGTCCGGCAGCCGGTTGGCCCCGAACACCAGCAGGACGATGAGCAAGAGGATGACGATCTCGCCCCCGCCGAGATTACCGAACATCGGGGCCGCCTACTGACTCAGCCGCTTGGGGCCGGCGCCCTGGGGGGGGGGCGGCGGCAGCGGCGTGTCGGCGGGCGACTCCGGAGCCTCCTCCTTCAGCCCCCGCTTGAACTCCTTGATCCCCTTCCCGATCGACGCCCCGATCTCCGGGATGCGCTTGGCCCCGAAGAAGAGCACGAGGATGAGGAGGAGAATCGCGATTTCGGTGAAGCCGAGATTACCGAGCATGGTTCCCTCTGTTCAGAACAGCGAGCGGGCGACGAAGTACGCGATCGCGACGCCAACCACCGCGAGCAGCGACACGTCGAGGCCGATCGGTCCCAGTGTGATCGACACAACCAACAGGTCCAGGTGCACCGGCCCCAACGTCGGCGTCACGGACCACGTGAAAATCTCCTTCGCCGGTCCCTGCGGCAGGAAACGCCGCAGCAATGCGTGCACCAACCCGCCGAGCACGAAGCCCGACGCGAGCACGCCAAAGTAGAACAGGGGGCGGCGCGGGCCCTGAGCCACGGGCTAGCTGCGCCGCTCCACGGCGTACGCGATGCTGCCTTGCAGCGCCTCCCGGGCCGCGGACGGGGGGAGCCCCTCGAGCACCGCCTCCGCCTGCTGCGCCAGGTCCAGCGCCCGCTCCCGCGCCGTCTCGAGCCCGCCGGCGCTCTCCACCAGCCGGATCACTTCCGCCACCTGCTCGTCGGAGGGCTCCGCGGTGTCCATCAGGCCGGAGACCACGCGCCGCTCGGCCGGCGCCATGCGACCGAGCGCCGCAATGAGGGGCAGCGTGACCTTGTGCTCGCGCAGGTCGAGCCCCGAGGGTTTGCCCGTCACCGCCTCGGGCTGCGTGTAGTCCAGCAGGTCGTCGGTGATCTGGAACGCCATGCCGAGCAGCAGGCCGAACCGCGCCAGCGCGTCCCGGTACCCCGGCGGCGCGGTGAGCGCGCCGACCTCGCACGCCCCCGACAGCAGCGACGCCGTCTTGGCGCGGATCAGCTGGTCGTAGGCCGCCTCGCCGTACGCGAGCTTGTCGTGCGCCTCGAGCTGCCGCATCTCCCCCACGGTCATCTCGTTCGTCACCCGCGCCAGCACCCGCAGCGGCTCGGCGTCGTCCAGCTTCACCAGCTCGATGATGGCCCGGGAGTACAGGTAGTCGCCCATGATGACGGCCACCTGATGCGAGAAGAGGGCGTTGATGGTGGGCAGGCCGCGCCGCAGCACCGAGTGGTCCACCGAGTCGTCGTGCACCAGCGTGGCGAGGTGGATCAGCTCGATCACGGCCGCGAGCGTCACCGCGCGGGGGTCGCTCCCGCCCGCGGCCCGATGGGACAGCAGCAGCAGCGTCGGGCGGAACAGCTTCCCTTTCATCGTCAGGAGGTGCTCGTTGACCTCGGTGATGATTGGGAAGTCGCCGGCGATGATCCGGCGGAGCTCGTCCACGACCTGGTCGAGCTCCGCGGCCACGGGGCCCTGAACGTCGCGCAACGCGACGCGGGAGGGGGCGACGGTCATCGAGCCTTGGCCAGCGCCTGGGCGCGCTGCTCCACGTCGAGGAACCGGATGTCCACGGCGAACACCCGCCCGTACAGGTCGCGCGCCTCGACTTTCTTGCCTTGCTCCTCCAGCGCGCGGCCCAGCCAGTACAGGATGCCCAGCCGTTCCTGATCGCCCGAGGCCGACAGCTCCAATCCGCGCCGCAGGATCGACTCGGCGACGCCGTAGGCCGCCTTCTCGAAGAAGCACACGCCCAACATCTCGGAGGTCCGGAGCTTGCCCTCGGACGCGCGTAGCGCCTTCTGCAGCTCGGCGATCGCCTCGTCCAGCAGCCCCATCTCCTTGAACGCGACACCCAAGTCGTAGTGCGACTGGAAATCGGTCTCGTCGATATTCTCGTCGATCCCCTGCTTGAAGCGCGCCAGCATGTCTTGGAAGTCCTGCTCCTCGTCCCCGGTCGGCTCCTCGTCGGCCACGGTCATCCGGGTGTCGCGCGAATCGTCGTCGTCTTCCGCGTCCAGGATCATCGAGCCGAGGTCCACGAAGTCCCCGTCCACATCGGTCTCGTCCCGCACCTTCATCTTCGCGTCCTTGGCCTTGACCTTCCCTTCGGTCTTCGCGGGCGCGGTCGCCGGCGAGAGCATCGCGAGGGCCGCCTTGGCGCGCTCGTTCCCGCGGTCGTGGTCGGCCACGCGCTCGTACACCGACCGCGCCTTGTCCGGCAGGTCGGAGCGTAGCAGGGTGTCGGCCAGCTCGAGATACGCGTCCACGAGCTTCGGCTTGTCCCCTGCCTTGAAGGCGAACTCCACGGCCTTCTGGCGGTGGCGTACGCTGTTGGGATCGAGCCGCAGGATCTCCTCGACCAGGTCCTGCGCCTGCTGCAGGTTTCCCGCATTCTCGAACCCCGCGGTCGCGAGGTCGAGCTCTTCGATGCCGCGATCGCGGTCGCCCCCCTCGATCAAGGCCTCGCCCAAGGCCTGGTGCGCGCCGGGGTCGTCGGGGTTGTCGGCGACGCGCGACTCGAGCTCCTCGACGCTCGCCGCCTCCGGCGTCTCTTCGATGTTCGAGAATACCAGCGAGCTCGCCTGGTCGCCCTGGTTCGTGATTCCGTCGATCCCGAGGTCGATGAAGCCCGACCGGCGCCCGGTGGAGATCGACGTGTCGTCGTCCGTCGTGATGAAGCTCGGGTGCCCGTGTCCCTCTTCGATCGCGAGCGGCTCGTCGTCCACCTCGTGACCCGCCTCGGTCGTCGCCGTGTCGAAGTCGGGCTCGAGCTCGAGCGGCGGCACCTCGACCACCGTTTTCCGCTTGGGCGGGCCCGAGGGGGGGGGGGCGGGCGGCGGCCCGGAGGGGCGCTTGGGCACGACCGGCTTGACCTTCGGCGGCGCGGCCGACGTGCCGGCGGCGGGACGCCCCAATGGTTTCAGCTTGGGCAGCGGCGCCTTGGGCGGCGGCGCTTTCGGCGGCGGCGCGGCCCGGACCGGGACGGTCTTCCGGGGCGGCGGAGCGCGGGGGGCGGGGGGCGCGGGGGGCTCGATGTCCACGTCGCCCTCCAGCACCAGCTCCGCGTCGTCTAGCTCCGCCGCCTCGGCGTCTTCCGCTTCGGCGGAGACCGTCGGCTCGAGATCGCTCATCGGCTCGAGGTCCAGGTCCGCGGGACTGAGCTCTTCGCGAATCGACGGCGTGCGGGACGCGCCGGCGCGGATTTCGCCGAAGTCGGAGGCCGTCGTCTCGAGCCCCTCGAGCATCCCGCCGGCAGGCTGGGACTCCTCCTCCGTCAGGCTCGTGGTCTCGATCTGGAGCGACTCGTCAGGCTCCGGCTCGGGCTCGGGATCGCGCACCAAGCGAGGCGCCGGTCTGGGCGGCGCGGCGCTCGGCCGCCCTCCTTTGGGCGTCGCCGGCGCGTCGAGATCGAGGAACACGAGACTCGACGTCTTCCGCTTCCCCGATTTGCTCACATCATCGGGCGCCGGCGGCCGCGGGGCGGGGCTCGCCCGGATCGAAGACCGCCGTCCGGGGTCGCCGTACATCTTCAGGTGCTCGTACAGGATCTCCCGCAGGCTCTCGCTCTCGGGCGAGATGTCCGTGAACTCCTTCAGCGCGGAGAACGCGTGTTCGATCTTCCCGGCCTTTTGCATCCGCTCGGCGTATTGCACAAAGTGCTGTTGCGCTTCCGCCATGAAGCCCTTCGCGGCGTACAGCTTCGCCAACTTCAGGTACGTCGACTGCCGCGCCGGCGCGTTGCGCAGCACCTTGTTGCACATGGCGATGGCGTTGTTGTGGAAGCCCAGCTCCGCGTACTTGTCCACGGCGCGGTCGTAGTAATCCGCCGCCTGGCCGGGGTCCTTCAGCTTGATGTAGAGATCGCCGACGCGGTTGTAGACGGACAGATCGGGGTTCGGCTCCCCCTCCGACTCCTGCGCCTTGAGCGCTTCGATCCAGATCTCGATCGCCTTCTTGGGATCCTTCCCCTCGAGACCTTTGGCCTTCTCTTTCAGCTGCTCAAGTTTAGACATGGAGTCTTAAGATATCGGGGGGGCGCAGGTGGGACAAGCCAAACCCCCTGTCCAGACGGCGCTTACGACGTTCCCGCCCATCCAGTACGCCACTTCCCGCCAGTCCTCCACATCGGCCACGACGAGATCCGCCGCGAACCCGGGCGCGAGCTGGCCGCGCTCTGCGGCGAGGCCGAGCGCGGCCGCCCCGTTCACGGTGACCGCCGTCAACGCTTCCGCGTGACGCATGCCCAGCTGCGACACGCCCAGCGCCATCACCAGCGGCAGGCTCACCGTCGGTGACGTCCCCGGGTTGAAATCCGTCGCGAGCGCGACCGCGGCCCCCGCGTCGATCAGGCGGCGCGCGGGCGCCTGGGCCCGTTTGCCGAGGAAGAGCATCGTGGCTGGAAGGAGTACCGCGACGGTGTCGCTCCCCGCGAGGGCGCGGATGCCGGCCTCCGAGATCGCCGCGAGGTGGTCGGCGGAGAGCGCGCCCACCTCCACTGCGAGCACGGCCCCCCCCGACTCTTCCAGCTCGTCCGCGTGGAGCTTGAGGGCGAGCCCGTGGCGTTTCGCGGCAATGAGAACGGCGCGGCTCTCCGCCGGATTGAAGACCCCCGGCTCGCAGAACACGTCACAGCAGCGCGCCAACCCGCTCTGCGCGACGGCGGGGAGCACCTCCTCGCACACGAGACGCACATAGGCGGCGCGGTCGCCCCGATGCTCGGGGGGCACTTCGTGCGCGCCCAGAAACGTGGGGACGAGCGTCGCAGGCTGCGCGCCCGTCAAGCGGCGGATCACGCGCAGCTGCTTCAGCTCGGTCTCGAGGTCGAGCCCGTAGCCCGACTTCACTTCGATAGTGGTGCTGCCGTGCGCGAGCAGCGTGGCGAGGCGCGCCCGCGTGAGGGCTTCCAGCTCCGCCTCCGGCCGCGCGCGCACGTCGCGCACCGACTGGAGGATACCGCCACCCGCCGCCGCGATCGTCTTGTAGTCTTCCCCCAGCGCGCGCCGTTGGTGATCGTCCAGCCGCGGAGCGCCGAACACGGCGTGGGTGTGGCAATCGATGAAGCCGGGGTAGACCACACCCGACACCTCCACCACCTCCCGACCCCGTTTCACGTTGCCCGTCGCACGTTGCAGGTCCTTGTACGGGCCGACGGCGGCAATGCGATCGCCGTCGATGACGATCGCGGCGTCGGACAGGACCTCGACCTCGGCCATCTCGCGGCCGCGCCGGGCCCGGGCCGGGCCCCGGCACGTCACGACCTGCCGCGCCCCGACGAGCAGCGTGCTCAGTCGGAGGCCTCGCGCATGGGAAGCCGGATGCCGTGGCGCCGGGCCGCGTCCAACGCTTCGGGGTACCCGGCGTCGGCGTGCCGCGCCACCCCGATCCCGGGGTCGTTGGTCAGCACGCGCTCGAGCCGCCGCGCCGCCGCGTCCGTCCCGTCCGCGACGCTCACCTGGCCGGCGTGCAGCGAGTTGCCGATCCCCACGCCGCCACCATGATGGAACGAGACCCACGACGCGCCCGACGCGGTGTTGAGCAATGCGTTGAGGATCGGCCAGTCCGCGATCGCGTCCGAGCCGTCGCGCATCCCCTCGGTCTCGCGGAACGGCGAGGCGACCGATCCGGTGTCGAGGTGATCCCGGCCGATCACGATCGGCGCGGCCAGGTCGCCGTGTTTCACGAGGTCGTTGAGCGCCACGCCGAAGCGCGCGCGCTCCCCCTGCCCGAGCCAGCAGATCCGCGCGGGGAGGCCCTGGAACGCCACCCGCTCCTGGGCCAGAGTGATCCAGCGCCGCAGGTGGACGTTCTCGGGGAACAGGTCCAGCACGAGCTGGTCCGTCCGATGCAGGTCTTTGACATTGCCCGAGAGCGCCACCCAGCGGAACGGCCCCTTGCCCTCGCAGAAGAGCGGCCGGATGTACTCGGGGACAAAGCCGGGGATGGCGAACGCATCGGCGACGCCGGCGTCGCGCGCCTCGGTGCGGATGTTGTTGCCGTAGTCGAACGCGATCGCGCCGCGGCGCTGCAGGTCGAGCATCGCGCGCACGTGAGCGGCGATGCCCTCCCGCGCGCGCCGCACGTACTCCTCGGGCGCGCGGCGGCGCAGCTCCGCGGCATCGGCCGGCGCGAGCCCCGCCGGGATGTAGCCGTTCAGCGTGTCGTGCGCCGACGTCTGATCGGTCAGCACATCGGGGACGAGGCCGCGCCTCACGAGCTCGGGGAGAAGCTCGGCGCAGTTGCCGACCAGGCCGACCGACAGCGCCGCGCCAGAGCGCTTCGCCTCCTCGCACCAGGCGAGCGCCTCGTCGATCGAGCCCGTGGAGCGATCGAGATAGCGCGTGGCGACGCGGCGTGCCACGCGGGCGGGATCCACCTCCACGGCAAGACAGACGCCTTCGTTCATCGTGGCGGCCAGGGGCTGGGCGCCCCCCATCCCACCTAACCCGCCCGTGAGAACGAGCCGGCCGCGGAGAGACCCGCCAAAATGCCGTTGCGCGACGGCGGCAAACGTCTCGTACGTGCCCTGCAGAATTCCCTGCGTGCCGATGTAGATCCACGAGCCGGCCGTCATCTGGCCGAACATGATCAGGCCGCGGCGCTCGAGGTCGCGAAACACCTCCCACGTGGCGTAACGGCCCACCAGATTCGCGTTCGCGATAAGCACGCGCGGCGCGTCGGGGTGCGTCGTGAACACGCCGACCGGCTTCCCCGATTGCACCAACAGGGTCTCGTCGTCGCCGAGGGACCGCAGGGTGCGGCAGATCGCGTCGAACGACGCCCAATCACGCGCCGCCTTCCCCGTGCCCCCGTACACGACCAGGTCCTGCGCCCGCTCCGCCACCTCGGGGTCGAGGTTGTTCATGAGCATCCGCAGGGCCGCTTCCTGGATCCAGCCTTTGCAGGACTTGGTCGTGCCGCGAGGAGCGCGGATGATGCGGGGCGTGCTCACGGCTCGAACTTACCCTCCCGGATCCCACCGGCGACGCGCTCGATGTCGGCGCTGAACGGCCGGTCCCCGGCGAGCGGCGCCGCTTCGCGCCGTACCGCCGCATAGCTGCGCGCCACGCCCCGCCCCGGGGTGAGCGGCTTCAGGTGCTCGAGCCCCTGCGCGCCGGCGAGCAGCTCGATCGCCACGATCCGCTCCGCATTGGCGAGGATGCGCCCCGCCTTCCACGCGGCGCTCATCCCCATCGGGACGACGTCCTCCTGGTTGCCCTCGGTGGGCACCGACTGCACGCTCGCCGGCGTGGCGAGCACCCGGCACTCCGCCACCAGCGCGGCGGCCGTGATCTGCGGCGTCATGAAGCCCGACTCGAGGCCCGGCTCGGCGGCGAGGAAGGCGGGGAGCCCCGACGAGAGATCGGGGTTGACGATCCGCTCGAGCCGCCGCTCGGCGAGTCCCGCGAGGGTCGCGAGCGCGATCCCGATCACGTCCAGCGCCAGCGCGACCGGCTGGCCGTGGAAGTTGCCGCCCGACAGGACGTCGCCACCGAAGACCAGGGGGTTGTCGGTGGCGGCATTCAACTCCGTGGTCACCAGCCGCTCGGCGAAGGCGAGCCCCTCGCCGACGGCGCCGAGCACCTGCGGCGTGCATCGCAGCGAGTAGGCGTCCTGGACCCGCGGGTCGTTCTCGCGGTGCGATTCGCGGATCGCGCTGTCCGCGAGCAGGTCGCGCAGCAGGGCCGCCGACCGCTGCTGCCAGGCGTGCGGCCGCGCGTCGTGGATCCGCGCGTCGAACGGCTCGGGCGAGCCGCGCACCGCCTCGAGGCTCATCGCGGCGGCGGCGTGGGCCGCCCGCCACAGCGTCCACGCGTCGTGCACCAGCAGCGCGGCGAGGCCCGTCTGCGCCTGGGTGCCATTCACGAACGCGATCCCTTCTTTCACCTCCAGCACGACGGGCCGCAGGCCCTTCGTGGTGAGGACCCCGGGGCCACCCTCGCCTTCGCCGATCATCGCGAGCGCGAGGTGCGAGAGCGGCGCGAGATCGCCCGAGGCCCCGACGCTCCCCTGCGACGGGACGCGGGGATGCACCTCCTGGTTGAGCATCCCCACCAGCAGCTCCGGCAGCGCCGGCCTTACACCGCTCGTGCCCCGCACCAGCACGTTGGCGCGCAGCAGCATCATCGCGCGCACTCCCTCGGTGGGCAGCGGGTCTCCCACGCCGGAAGCGTGGCTGCGGATGAGATTGAGCTGCAGTTGGCGCGCCTGCTCGGGCGGGATGCGGACGTGGGCCAGCTTCCCGAAGCCCGTGTTCACCCCGTAGATCGTCCGGCCGGCGGCCACCGCCGCCTCCACCACGCGGCGCGACTCGGCCACGGCGCGGAGGGCTCCGGAATCGAGGGCGACGGGAGCGAGGCGCCGGGAGACGGACACGACATCGGCAATCGTGAGGGAGTGACCATCCAGCGTGACGGGCTTCAGCATGGAGCCAGAAGCTATCAGCGGAGACGGTAAGACGACAAGACGACAAGACGGCGAGTGGTCTCAAGCTGCCAGCTACCAGCTTCAGACCACTTGTCGTCTTGTCGTCTTGTCGTCTTGCCGTCTTACTAGTTACTGAGATCCTGGGACCTCAGAGCCGGTGGACAGAGACGTCACCTGGCCCGCCCGCCTCAGCAGCTCCGGATTGCCGAGATCCGTCTGCAGGCTCCAGTCGAAGATCATATAGTCGCGCCCGACGTGCGTGACCCGCACGGCCCCGTAGCGGAGCGTCGATGCGCCCTCGACGATCTCGAAGACGTAGCCGTAGGTGGGGACCGCCTGGAACAGATTGCGGCTGTACCCCGCCGCCGGCGCGAAGTCGATCGATGTGAGATCGCCCACCTGACCGTACACCTGCAGACGCGTGCCGCTGTAAATCGGCTCGATCCACAGCGTGTCACCGAGGCCGCGGGTCACGCGGAAGTCGATGTCGGCGGCGTTTCCGCTCTCGACGAGCCCCAGCTCGGCGCTCTGCCCCTTGCCGTCGTTGTTGGCGTCGTTCCAGAAGCGGAATCCCGCTTGCGTCGCGTTTTGCTGGAGTGCATAGACGAGCACGTTGCGCGCGTCGGGTCGGGGCGTGTCCTGCCGCAGCGGAGACCAGAGGCTCTCGTAACCGAGCCGGCTCACCGCCGACACGCCGAAGCAGCGCGGCACGCCGTTGGTCATCGCGCTGACCAGGAACTCCGGGGCGATTGTCGTCCCCTCGAGCATCCAGGTTGCGCCGCACACGCCGAGGTCGAGGTCGTACGACGTGCTGTAGATCCGGTACCAGCTGAACAGGGTCGGGTCCGCCTGGTAGGCGTTGTCGGCCCATTCGAGGTGGATGGCGCCGTTGAGCGAGATCGAGGTCAACGTCGCCGGGCGCTCGAGCTGTAACCACTCGTTCACCCGGATCACGTTGCTCGCCGCGCTTTCGTTGCCGTTCACATCGACGGCGGTCACGAAGTAATCCAGGTGCGGCACGCCGTTGTCGTGGAACGTGTTCGACGTCGTCTCGCCCCGCAGGCCGAACGAGCCGGAGGCAGAGCCGCGGGAATAGACCCGGTAGCTCGCCAGATCGGCATCGCCCACGTCATCCCAGACGAGCAGAATCCCGAGGGGCTGGTCCGGATCGCCGCTCGGCTCGAGCTCGTACGTGAGGTTTCGGGGAGTGGACGGCACGGACACGGACACCGCGTCCTGGCAGGCGGCGGCGGCCAGGGCCAGGCACAGCGCGGAGAATGGCAGGACACGACGCATAGAATCCTCTGAACGAGTCTGCCCGTGGGTAAGCAGGAGGCGTGCCTAAGGCTAACCCATTCACGTGCCATCACTTGAGATTCGGAACCGAGCAGGTAGTGTCACCGCCAGTGGACAGCTAGCGGGCGAAGGAGCGCTGATCGTAATCGAATTTGATGTCGGGCTGATCGGTGAGCGCGATGTTGAAGCTGAACGCGAAATTGCCGTTGGCGCTCTTGGAGAACGCGAAGCTCGCGTGCCAGCGATGCAGGTCGCGATCGAGCCGCACGAGGTGCTGGGCGAACTGGCGCGTGGCGAAGTCGTACGACGTGGTCCACATCGCGCTCCAATTGCGCGTTGGGCTGAAGCTCAGGTTCATGTTGACGACGCGCCGTCCGCTCTGATTGCGCAGCTCGGGCGTCGTATCGCCGCGGCTCCGCGTGGTCGAGAAAGACATGTTCAGCGAGAATGCCCGTCCCCCGACGCCTTGGCGCGGGCCCGCGAGGTCGGTGCGGGTCCCTCCCTGATAGCCCGGAAACCCGGCGCCCGCCGGCCGCTGCGCCTCTCCCGCCCGGCCCGCCGTATCGGGTGCGGCAGGCTGCGCGGCGCCGCCCCCCCCTCCTCCAAGCGCGAACCCCAGAAGCCCAGCCACGCCGCGCAGCGTCGCGGCGGTGACCGTGAACGACGACACGCTCACGCTCTGGAGAAAGGGATCGAACCGCGTCGAGGCCAGGCCCACCGGGCCATCCCACAGATCGTGCGTGACCGTGATCGAGATCCCCCCCGGGAGGAGATCGGACGCGAAGGTGTTGGTGAGCGACGACGTCTGCCATCCCACCCGGCCCGGCTGCTTGGCCTGCTCGAAATTGTAGCTGACCCCGCTGGTGTTGATGCCGAGCAGGCGGATCTTGCGCGGCGTCGACGTCGTGTCGCCCGGGGGCGGTTTGAGCTTCGCCTCGATGTTCTGCGAAAGCCCGAGCGTGATCGTCTGCTGGGGATCGGTTCGCGAGTTGAGCAACTGCCCGGTGGGGTCGAAGGCACGGGCGTACGCCTCGGGCACCGTCACGCCGGGCGCATACTGATAGCTGATCAGCGGCGACACGGAGTGACGGATGCGCTGCAGGGGCCCGATGCCGGGGAAGAACCCGAAGAACGCGGGCGACATGCTGGCGGTGAACGCCAACCGCTTCCCCTGCTGGACGAATTCGCCGCCCGAGAACTGATTCTTGAGCATGAACGGCCCGCTGGTCGTGTTGATGATCGCGACCCCCGGCTGGAGCTTCCACGTCCCCGTGAACAGCGTCGGCAAGTTGATGCTCGTCTGCCAGTCCACCTCTGTGCGGAACGTCTGCCCGTAGGTGACGCGACGGACGCCGCCCGGGACCGTGGTGTCGGGAATGAGGAACTCCTGCCGGCGGTTCGAGACGACGTCGAGCACCCGCACGCTGTTCCCCCAGTTCCACCGTCCGATGCGGAGCGGCGTCTGCACGCTGATCGTGGTGGTGCGGTCGTCGGCGAAGAGCGGAAGGGTACCCACCGGCGTGGTGTCGCCCGGCTGCGGAGGCACGAACAACGTGCCGGCCGCGCTGTGGAAGGTCTGCGAGTTGGTGAACGTGAACTGGGGCGACCAGCTGACCCATGACGCGACGTTCACGGCCGACGGCGCGAGCCGCACGTCTGGGAACGTCTGGCTCACGAGACCGTTCGACAGCTCCTGGTTGCGATTCCCGCCGAGGGTGAACGAGCCCCAGGAGAAGCGCTTGTCGAAGTTCACGCTCGACCCGAGCCGCGCGGTGGCCTGATTGGGATCGAGGCTGTTGCGCAACACGACCTGCGCGCTCGTCGAGTAGTTCACCTGGGCGTTGAAGTGCGTGTTGGCGTTGAAGGTCTGGCTGTGCGACCAGACGATCCCGGTCTGGTGGGCGGGGCGGTCCAGCTCCTGGGTGCGGGTGTAGGCGATCCTGCCTTGCACGAAGCGATCGAGCCACCGGTAACTCGTTTCCCCCCGCAGCGAAAGGCTGCGCCCGGCGTACCAGTCGCCCGACACCAGGAGGTCGGCGTAGTCGCTGAGGACGAAGTAATACCCGAAGTTGGAAATCTGCCGGCGGTAGCCGCGCGTGGGCCGCACCAGGTCGTTCAGCCCGAACCTCGGGACCAGGATGCCGCTGCGCCGGCCCGAGCGGATGTCCTGGAAGATGAACGGCAGCCACATGACCGGCACGTCGCGCACGTAGAGCACCACGGGCCGCGCGACCATGGTGTTCTTGTTGAGCCATTTCATCTCGCCGGCGGAGAAGTGGTAATCGGGGACGGGCTGAGGGTCGGACGTGAACGTCGCGCCGGAGCCGTACACCCGGCTGCTGCCGGAGTCCACCGCGAGGCTCCGCCCGCGGGTGTACCAGGTGGCTCCGCCCTGCTGAAAATCGGTCAGCGCGTCGCGCACCGTGCCGCGCCGCAGGCAGGTGTCGTAGCGCATCTCCTCCCCCACCAGCACCGTGCCCTGGTCGAAGAGCTTGGGGGCGCCCCCCGTCGCATCCAGCCGGCAGCTGGCCTCGTGATAGCGAATCGAATCGGCCTCGAGCTGCGTGCCTTCCCGCTCGACGAAAGCCTGCCGCCGCAGGAAGATCGTCTGGCTGTCGCCCTGCACCACGAGCGTGTCGGCGACGTACCGCGTGATGCGAAAGCCGTGGAGCTTGAGGAGCGAGTCGATGATGGGATCGGCCTGCGGGAAGCTGCGGCTCGGGCCCGTCGGGAGGCCGATCTTGCGGGCGGTGGCCGTATCGAGGGCGCGGCCGCTCCGTCCGGTCGTGTCGCGCAGCATCGTGTCGCGGGACACGGGGGGCGGGGGCGGCCGGCCCTGTGCCGCAAGGGAGCCCGCCCCCGCCCCGAGCAGCAGCAGCACCAGCAGGGCGACGCCCGCGCCGGCCGCCGCCTCGCGCCGCGCGCGGCGCCGGCTCGCCACCCAGGCGCACCAGATGCTGACCTCGTACAGCAGGGCCAGGGGAATGAGCATCAGCATCATCGACACGGCGTCCGGGGGAGTGAGCAGCGCCGCGAGAAACGCCGAGATGACGAACGCGTACCGGCGCTGGCGCGCCAGAAACTGCGGCGTGACGAGGCCGAGCGACGCGAGGATCGTCATCACGAGCGGCAGCTCCGCGACCACGCCGCACGCCACGATGAACGGCACCGCCATCCCGAAGTACCGGTCGATCGTGATCATCGGCGCGAGATCCTCGCGCGAGAAGCCGAGCAGCACCTTCAAGGCGGCGGGAAACAGCCACTCGTAGCAGGCGGCCGCCCCGGCGAGGAACAGCACGACGCCGACCGAGAGCGCGGGCACGATCAGGCGCCGCTCCCGCTCGTACAGGGCGGGCGCGAGGAACGCCCAGATCTGATAGATGACCACGGGCGAGGCCAGCACGCAGCCAAGGCCGAACGCGACCTTGAGGGTGAGCAGGAACGGCTCCGCCGGGCTGGTAAACACGAGGCGCCCCCCGGGGAGGTAGGGCGCGATCGGCCGCTTCAGCAGCTCGATGACATCAATCTTGTCGAGGATGATCCAGCCGATCACCATCCCCAGGGCAATGGCCAGCAGGCTCTTCAGGATGCGCCAGCGGAGCTCCTCGAGGTGGTCGAGGAACGGCATCTCGCCGCGCGGGGAAGCGTCAGCCACGGGTGCCGGCTAGGGCCGGAGGCGTTGCTGATTCTGGCGCGCGAGATCGGCCTCGGGGGAGCGCGGATAGCCGGCGATCACTCGGGCGTAATACGTGCGGGCCCTGGCTTTGTCGTTCCGCTGCTCGGCGAGCAGGCCCAGCTTGTAGAGGGCCGAGGGGGCGCGCGGCGAGTTGGGAAAGGTCTTCACGACTTGCTCATACACCGCGGCCGCCGAATCGGGGCTCTCCCGCTCGAAGCTCTCGCCCACGTAGAACAGCGCGTCGGGAGCATGCTCGTGGGTCGGGAAGACCCGGAGGAACTCCCGGAACCCGAGCCGGGCGGTGGACACGCTGCCCCGGCGGTACTGCTGCAACGAGAGGTCGTACATCTGGTCGGGACCCGGACCCGCCGCGTTGCCTGACGGGCCGACGGGGGGCCCGCCGGCGGACGGCACCGCGGGCTCGGGCTGCCGGGCGAGCTGCTCCAACCGGGCCCGCTGCTCGCTGAGGCGCTGTTGGGTCTGTCCCGTCAGCTCCTGGACCGCCACGAGCTGTTGCTGTACGGCCAGGAGGTCGGTGCGCATGTCGCCGCGCAGCTGGACCAGGTACGCCTGCTGCGCGGCGAGCGCCTGCTGCACGGCGCGGACGACGGCGAGGATCGAATCCCGCTCCGCCGCTCGCGCCGCATCGCTCCGGGCGAGGTCCGCCTGGAGGGTCTGGACCTGGAGCTCGACTTTCCGGACGTCGCCGCGAAGGGCGCAGCCGGCGACGAGCCCCAGGGCCAAGACGAACGGATGGTTACGGCCGGACGAGCGCGTCCCCGCCCCCGATGATCTCGAATTCGTCGCGGCGGTTCTGCGACCAGGCGGACTCATCGTGCCCGTCCACCAGCGGCCGCTCTTCGCCCCACGACTGGGTCTCGATGCGCCCTCCGTCGATGCCGTGGCTCATGAGGTACTGCTTGGCCGACTGGGCGCGCCGGTTGCCGAGCGCGAGGTTGTACTCGTCCGAGCCGCGCTCGTCGCAGTGTCCGTGGATGCGGATGCGCAGGTTGGGATTCGCCTGGAGAATGGCGATCTTCTGGTCCAACGTCCCCGCGTCGTCCGAGCGGATGTTCGCCTTGTCGTAGTCGAAGTGGATCATCGTGGCCAGCATGTTGCGCACTTCTTCGGTGCTACGGGCCATCGCGGCCAGCGAATCGGCCTCGCGCTGCCGGGCCAGACGGTCCGCTTCCTCACGGGCCCGCCGATCGGCTTCAGCCTGCGCCGCCGCGGCCGAATCCTGCCGCGCCCGCTCGGCCTGCGCGATCGAATCGGCGTTGGGCCCCGGCGCCTGCGGCGGCGGATTCCCTCCGCAGGCGCCCGCAACGACGGCGGCGCCCAGGCCGATTACGAAGAGCAACGATACCGGTTTCATCTATCTCTCCAATCAGGGGGTGGAAGAGGTAGCCTCCGGAAGCCGTGGAGACCAGGCCGGCAACCGCGCGCCGCTTTGCTGCAACAACGGACGGATACGGCCGGTGTCAAGATCGATGATCCATAACTGCCGGTACCCCGACCGGTCGGACACGAACGCCAGGTGCCGGCTGTCGGGGGCCCAGGTCGGATCTTCGTTGCGGCCCACCGAGGTCAGCTGCCGCACCGCTCGGGTGCGCGCATCGAGCACGAACACCTGCAGCGTGCCGGCCACATCCCGGTGGAACGCCACCGCCTGCCCGTCCGGCGACCACTCGGGGGCGTTGGACGAACCGGTCACGCCGTAGTCGAACGGCGCGAACAACTCCTGGTTCGTCCCGTCCGCCGCCATGACGTACAGCTGCGGCAGGCCCGGCCGCGTCGACACGAAGGCGACGCGCTGCCCGTCGGGACTGAACGTCGGGGACAAGTTGTCTGAAAAGCGCCCCACGGTCAAGCGCCGTAAGCAGCAGTTGTCCTTGATGTTGATCGTGTAGACGTCGGTGCCTTCCTCCGTCGCGCGACTGAACGCCAGGGTCTGGCCATCGGGGGAAAACGCCGGCGTGAAGTCGAGCGCGGTGCCCGTCGTCGCTACCGCGGTGCGCGTCCCCGTCGCCATGTCCTGGAGAAACAGCTGGCCCCGCCCCGCCTGGAACTCCATGTACGCGAAGCGCCGCCCGTCGGCCGCCCAGGTCGGCGACATCGCCTGCCGGTTGCTGGCGGACACGAGTTTTAGCTCGGCGCCGTCCTGGTCGATCTGATACACCTTGCCGTCCTTGACGAACAGGATGCGCGTCGCGGCGATCCCCGGCGTCCCGAGGGCCGCCTGCACCACCTGGTCGGCGACGCGATGCACGGCCTGGCGGAAGGCCGCCTCGCCGGGCGGGGGCAGCCGCGCCTGGATCGTGCGGCGCACGCCGCCCGCCGCGACGTCGTGCAGCGTGACGACGGTCGTGTCGCCCCCGGGCGCGACGTCGAGCGCGAAGTCGGCCCCCAGCGCCTGGTACAACGGATAGTTGAGCGCCCCGCTCGCGGCCCCCGCGGCCCCCTGCGCGCCGCCCGCGCCGCGCGCCGGCGCCACGGCACCGGTCCGCGGCGTGGTCGGGCGCGTCGCCAGCCGGATCGAGTCGCCGCCGGGCAGCGTGATCACTTCGAAGCGGTCGCTGTAATCGAGATCGCGCGCGATGATGGCGCGGACCGAATCGAGCCCGCTGCCGCGCCGGGGCAGCAGCACGAACCCCGGCCGGACGCCGGGCCGGTAGATGATCCCGATCCGCACGCCGCGGTCGATGGCGGAGGTGTCCTGCGCGGTTAGTCGGTTAGTCGGATAGACGGCTAGAAGCCCCACGGCCACGGCGCTACTAACCGACCAACCGACGAACCGCCTACGCGTTTTCACTGGCGTTGCCCCGAGAAATAGAACCGCACGAACAACACGTCCGCCGCCCAGCCGTCCGGCAGCGCGCCGAAGACCTTGAAGCGTCCCGACTCCTCGACGGCGCCCTGGGCCTCCAGATCGAAGGCGAAGTTCCCGGAGCGCCGGATGAACTGCAGGTCCGTCACGGAGCCGTCGCGATGCACGAAGAACGAGACCTCCGCTTCGAGGGGCGTGCGCTGCTCGGGCCGCTGCCAGCGCCGCAGCACCTGCGACACGATGTTCTGCAGGTACTCGGGGAACGGGAACGCCACGCCTTCCGTGCTGACCGTGGCCACGTCATTGCCGGTGGACGGCCGCTCCCCCGGCAGCGGCTGCGTCGTCGACGACGTGCGCGGGGCCGCCTCGCGTTTCGTCGCATCCTGCGTGGGCGGCGGCGCGGCGCGCGACACCGTGCTGCGGGGCGGCGGCTTGGCCGCGGGCGCGGGCGCCGGCTTCTCCTCGGCCGGCCGCTCGAACGCTTCCGGAGCCGGTCGCGTCTCCTGTCCCGGCGCGGGCGCCGCCACCAGCCGCACCGTGTAGGTGGGCGGCAGCGTGCGGCGCGCGCCCGCGGCGGCGAACAGGAACACCACCGCGACGGCGTGCACCGTCACCGTGCCGGCCAGAGCCAGGCCGACGTTGGCGGGAGGGGGCGTGCGGCGTCTCACCGCCGAATCGTCTCCGGCTCGGCCACGAGGCCCACGTCCTGGATGCCCGCTTCGCGGATCACGGCGAGCACCTGCACCACGCTGGCGTAGGCCACGCGGCCGTCGGCCCGCAGATACACCCCCGAGGGCCGTTTGGTTCGCACGAAGGCGGGGAAGGTGGCGCGGAAGTCCTCGTAGGACAGCGCGGCCTGGTCGAGGTAGATCCGCCCCTCGCGGTCGAGCGTCACGATGAGCCCCTCCTTCGGATCGAGGGCGCGCGCCTGCGCGCGCGGCAGCCGCACGTCCACGCCGCCCTGCATGATCGGCGCCGTGATCATGAAGATGATGAGCAGCACGAACGCCACATCCACGAGCGAGGTGACGTTGATGTCGGCGTTGAGCGGCAGCTCGCCGTGTCCCCGCAGGCCGCCTCCCCCGCCGCCGCCGAGCAGGCCGGCCATTAGAGCCGTCCTTCGCGGGCCATCGTCGCGATGATCTCCTGGGCGAAACCCTCGAGCTCGCCCGCGAACAGGCCCAGCCGATTGACGAGGATGTTATACGCCATGACGGACGGGACGGCGACGGCGAGGCCCCCCACGGTGGTGACGAGCGCCTCGGCCACGCCGGGCGCAATGGCGGCGATGTTCCCCGAGCCGCCGACCGCGATGCCGATGAACGCGTCCATCACACCGAGCACGGTGCCGAGCAGACCGAGCAGCGGGCTGACGGAGCCGAACGTCGCCAGCCAGGGAATGAAGCGGGCGGCGCCGTCGCGCTCGGCCGCGACCTCCTTGGCGAGCACCATCCGCAACGCCTCGAGCTGCGTCGTCGTGAGGGCGGCCGCCTCGGCGGCGGGCGAGGGGTTGGTCGCGAGCTTCAGCAACCCCGGCTTCAGCTCGGAGAAGAAATGAATGCCTTCCCGCAACAGGCGGTTGTACGGCGAGGGCGGCAGCCGCATTGCCGCGTGGTACGCCTCCTCGAGGCGGGGCGCCTTCTCGACTTCGGAGAGGAACTGGTCGGCGAGCCGGCGCATGCGACGGAATTGCCACCACTTCAGCACGATGAGGTACCACGACACGACCGAGAAGACCGCGAGGATCGCGAGCACGAACTGCGTCTCGCGACTCGACGTGAGCACCAGCTCCCACGGGGTCGTGGGCACCGCCCGGCCAACTTGTAGCAGCACGCTTGCCTCCACGACGTCAGCTCCTGTACCCGCGCGGGTGGGCCCGGTGCCAACGCCACGCGCTTGCGAGGATCTCCTCCAGGCTCGACCGGCGGGGGCGCCAGCCGAGCACGGTGGCGGCCCGTTGCGCCGCCGCGACGAGCTCGGGTGGATCGCCGGGCCGGCGCGGCCGATCGGCCGCCGGGATCGGGTGCCCGGTAACGCGGCGCGCCGCCGCCACGACCTGCCGGACCGAATGGCCCGATCCCGTGCCGAGGTTCAGGGCCAGGGCCCGTCCCCCGTCCACCGGGACATCGAGCGCGCGGCCGTGGGCCTCGGCGAGGTCGTCCACGTGGATGTAATCGCGCACGGCCGTCCCGTCGGGCGTCGCGTAATCGGTCCCGAAGACATCTACGGCCGCGCGCGTCCCGAGGGCGACCGCCAGCACGTTGGGAACGAGGTGACTCTCGGGGTCGTGGTCCTCGCCCCGCCGCTCGGTGGCGCCGGCGGCGTTGAAGTACCGCAGCGTCACGACGTCGAGGCCGTCCCGTGCGGCGTGCGCTTCGAGCAGGCGCTCGAACTCGAGCTTGGTCTCGCCGTACGGGCTCACCGGCGCCTTGGACGCGTCCTCGTCGATCGGCACTGCGGCGGGATAGCCGTAGACCGTGCAGGAGGACGAAAAGACGAATCGCCGCACCCCTGCGCCCACCGCTGCGGCGAGCAGGACCCGGGCCGCCGCGACGTTGTTGGCCCGATACTTCTCCGGATCCGCCACGGACTCCGCCACGAGGGCGAACGCCGCCAGGTGGACGATCGCGTCCACTGGTTCGCGCGCGAGCAGGGACTCCACCACGCCGCGGTCCCCGATCCCGCCGTGCACGAACGTTGCCCCCTCGGCGACGGCTTCCCGATGTCCCGTGCTTAAGTCGTCGAGCACCACCACGCCGTGGCCGCGGGCCAGGAGTTGGTCCACCACGACGCTGCCGATGTACCCCGCCCCACCCGTGACGAGGACGCGCGCCGTCACTCTGGGGGTCCCAACCCGAACAGCCGGCGTAGCGCTTCGAGCAGTCCGTAGCCGCGCCCCTGCTCCGCGGCCTGCTTGAGCGCGATCGTCGGCTGGTGCAGGAATTTGCTGAGCAGGGCGTGGCTGAACTGCTCCACGCGGGCACGGTCCTCCGGCGCCAGGTGCCCGAGCTGGCGCATCGCCCGCTCGAGCTCCGCCGCGCGCAGCTGCTCCAGCCGGCCCCGGAACTCCTTGATCACGGGGACGACGCCGAGCCCGCCGTACCACGCCCAGAACAGGTCGGTCTCCTCCTCCACGATCCGTTCGGCCGCAGGGACCTCCTGGCGCCGTCGAACGGTGGCCTGCGCCGCCACGGTCTGCAGATCATCCACGTCGTACAGGAAGACGTTTTCGAGCTGCGCGATCGCCGGATCGACGTCTCGGGGCACCGCAAGATCGAGGATGCACAGGGGGCGACCACGCCGGCCGGCGATCACCGGAGCCACACGCTCCCAGGTCACGATGGCGTGCGGCGCCGCCGTCGAGCACAGCGCGATGTCGATGGTCGCGAAGTGGGACCAGGCCTCGTCGAGCGTCAACGCCCGCGCCCCGAGCCGCTCGGCGATGACCCGGGCGCGCTCATGGGTGCGGTTCGCCACCAGGCTGACCTGGACGCCTTCGTCCACGAGGCAGGTGGCCGCCAGCTCGGCCATGTCCCCCGCGCCGAGCACCAGCGCGGTCCGGCCGGCGAGGTCGCCGAAGATCTTCCCCGCCACCGCCACCGCGGCGGACGCGGCCGAGGCGGTGCCGGCGCCGACCGCGGTCTCCGTGCGCACCCGCGCCCCGACGTGCAGCGCGGTTTGGAACAGGCGGTGCAGCACCGGCCCCGCTTGCGCGCGCGAGGCTTCCCAGGCGTCGCGCACCTGCCCTTGAATCTGCGATTCGCCCAGGATCATCGAATCGAGCCCGGAGGACACCCGGTAGAGATGGCGCACCGCGTCGCGGTCGCGCACGATGTACCCGTACCCGCTGGCGGCGCGGCCTCCTCCCCCTCCCGCCAATCGCTCGCCCAGCAGCGACCAAGCAGCGTCGGCCGGTCCTTCGTCCTCGAGGACGAGATAGAATTCGGTGCGATTGCAGGTGGAGAGCAGCACACCGCCGCTCGCGCCCGCGGCGATCACGCGCGCGAGGGCGCCGGGCACCTCATGCGCCCCGAGCGCGAGACGCTCGCGCACCTCGAGGGGCGCCGTCCGGTGATTGACTCCGAGGACCTTGATTCCCATCGCGCCAGGGCCGCTCACAGGAAGCGCTCAGCGCCCGGCTCGGCGAGCTTGAGCGCCAGGTAGACGAGCAGCACGGCCGAGAAGCCCGCGATGCTCGCGAAGGCGGCGCGCCGTCCCGCCCAGTGGCGCACCAGCCGGACCCACACCGCCCACCCCAGCACCACCCAGGTGAACAACCCCCACACGATCTGAGCCTTCCCCACATGAAGGCCGCCCGCGAAGCGCACCGCGTACCCCAGCGCGAGGAGCACGCCGAGCGTCAGCGCCGGGAACCCGGCGACGAGAGCGAAGCGGTTCAGCCGGTCGAGCCGCTCGAGCGGTGGAAACAGCTGGAACACCTGCCCGAAGCGCCGGGCTTTGAGCTCGCGGAACTGGAGCAGGTAGAGCGCCGCCGCGATGAAGGCCAGCGCGAGCAGCGCGAGGCCCAACACGCTGAGCGCCACGTGCAAGATAAGCCAGGTGTTGCGGCCGGCGGAGGGCTCGGCGCCCGGGGCCAGCCCAATGAGCAGGGCGAGGCCGACGAGCCCGGCCGCGAGCGGGCTCGTGAAGAACGCGACGGCCGAGCCGCGCACCAACCGCTCGCTCGCCAGCTGCAACAGCACCAGGCAGAGCGCGAGCATGGAGAGGGCGGGCGCGAGGCCGACGAGCGTCAGCTGGGAGACCGCCACGACCTGGACGGCGGCGCCGGCGCAGGGGAGCCCGATGGCGAGCGCGCGCGGCGCCACCGGCAGGCCCACGAAGGGGGCGAGCGTCAGCGCCGTGGCGAGACCGTACAGCGCCAGGGCGAGGAGATGCAGAGTGAGGATCACGCCACGCACGCGCCGGAGGAGGCCCGCCGCAGCGGGTCCCCACCCGGCCGCCGGTCAGGAGGGCATCTTCCTGATCAGCCGCACCGGAAGGCCGGGGTCGAGACCCGGGTGGATGATCTGCAGGAGGAGGCCCGTGGCGGAGTGCTCCCGCGTGTGCACGATCATCATCACGGCGCGTACTTCCTCGGACGCGGTCCCCAGTTGGCCGCTCGCCGGATTGAACACCTCGAACACGTCGCCCAGGACCACGCCCTCGGACCGCCCCTTGTCGACGAAGAAGAACTGCTGCGCGCCCGCGATCCAGTGGATGTCGCGGGGGCCGAGCAGCTTGCCGGCGAGGCCCTGTTCGACGGGCGTCGCCCGTACTTCCCCCGGATCCTTGAAGGGCTCGAGCGGCATCGCCAGATGCCCGTTGTGGATGCGCCCGAACTGCCTGACGATCACGGCCAGCACCTGCTGGTCGGTCTGCGAGGTCACCCGCGCGATCCCGAGCGGGACCACCACCTCGCCCCAGTTTCCGCCGGTCAGCGCCCGGTCGATCCGGGCGATGAGCAGCGAATCGCCGACGTGGTACGAGGCGCGCGACGGTGGCTTGATCGAGATCTCGTCGAAGGTGCCCGCCGTGGTGCGCTCGGAGAGCTTGTGAATCGCCGGCGGCGCCGTGGCGCCGAGCACCAGGCCCCACGGGAGGCGCTCGTTCTCGGTCAGGAAGCCCGCCGCATAGAACTCGCCCGAGCGCACCGGCCGGTACGGCTGGTGGATGTACAACCGCAGCGCGTTCTGCACCTCTTGCTGGCGCGTGGGCCGGCGGTCGAACATCGTCTCGTACGACTCCGCCGCGGACGTCGGGGGCGGCTCTTCGACCAGCTGCGTGGTGTCGGGGTTCGCGACGACGGTGTCACCCGCCTGCAGGCCCACCGTGTCCGCCGCGGCCACGCTCGTGTCCTGCGGGACCGTTTCGGGCCCCTGCGCCACGGTCGCGGCGAGCGGCGACAGGACCAGCACCTCGCCCGGATAGATCCAGTGCGGGTCCTCGACCACGTTCGTGTTGAGGCGGTAAATCTCCGGCCACAGCAGCGGGTCGGCGAAATACATCTGGGAGATCGACCAGAGCGTCTCACCGCGCGAGACGGTATGGCTGGCAGGCACCTGCGACATGGCGGCGGGCACGGCCTGGGTGGTGTCCTGCGCCTGCAGGACGGTCCAGGACAGCGGCACCGCCGCCAACGTCACCAGGAGCGCGCGGCTAGAACGGCAGATCGTCGTCCTCCTCATCCAGCGCCTCCGGGAACGCATCGAGCGATTCCGCTGTCTTCCCCTCGGGGGCCACCTTCGCCGCGACTCGGGCGCCTTCGCCGCCTCCCCCGCCTCCCCCGCCTCCGCCCTTGGGTGACAGCATGATCAACTCGCGCGCGATGATCTCGGTGACGTAGCGCGTTTGCTTCTCGCGATCTTCCCAGGTCCGGTACTCGATCCGCCCCTCGATGTAGACCTTATCGCCCTTCTTGAGGTACTTCTCGGCGATGTCCGCCAGGCCCGATCCCTTGTTGTTCCAGCAGATGACCCGGTGCCACTCGGTCTTTTCCTGCTTTTCCCCACTCTGCGCGTTCCACTGCCGGCTGGTCGCCACCGACAGGGTGGCCACCCGGGACCCGTTGTTCGTGCTGCGCACCTCGGGATCGGCCCCCAGATTCCCGATGATCATGACTTTGTTGAGACTGCGGCTCACAGCGACCTCCGAGCGATGATGCGGGAGGGGGCCAAGGATGCCCCACAGTATATGACCCGCAAGTTATTCTGTCAATCAAAGATACGCCACGTGTAGCGAAGTTACGCATCACCTCCGTCTGCAGGAATGGCAGCGCGCAGGACCACCGCGTCCTCGAGCGGTCGACGGTAGTAACGCGCCCGGCGTCCCACCTCCCGAAAGCCGAGCGAGTCGTACAACGCCCGCGCGCCGGCGTTCGACTCGCGCACTTCGAGAAACACCTCGCTGACGCCGCGGTCGCTGAGCACCGCGAGCACTCCCTCCACGAGTGCCCGTCCGATGCCTCGACGGTGCCGGGCCGGCGCCACCGCGAGGTTCAGAATCTCGCCCTCGCCAGCGGCGTCGTGCGCCACCACATACCCCACCACGCCCCCCTCTCCTGCCCGATCCCCGGCCGCTTCGGCGACCAGGAACACGGCGTCGGACATGACGCAGTCACGAAAGTCGCGCTTCGACCAGGGATCCGCAAAGACTCCCTGCTCGATCGTGTGGACGGCGACGACGTCGGCCGCTTCAGCGAGCCGAATGCGGTAAGGAGCGGCCGTGGCGAGCCTCCCATTTGACCTGGGCTTCGGCCGGGCGCCCGTACAGCGGTTCAGCGCCGGCCGGGTCGTCGACCGCGCGGCCGGCGTCTACGCGGTCCATCAGGGCAAGCAGCGCCGGCGCCACCGGCGCAACGGCGTCGAGGGCAAGAGGAGCACGCCCCGTCCAGGCCACGACCTCGTCGCCGTAGCGCACCGCGCCGTCGCCCACCGCGACGAGCGGCCGCACGGGCGCGACGCGGGCCAGCGCGGCGAGTGTGAACAGCGCGGGGGCGACGAGCGTCTCGACCCGGCCGGGCGGGAACGCGTAGACGGCCGCGAACACCTGGCCGCGCAGAGCGTCGTAGCACGCCGCCACAGGTCCCACTTCGCCGCGCGCCGCGGCGTGCGCCGCCCCCATCACCGACGGCACGGCGAAGAGCGGCAACGCGTGCTCGTGCGCCAAGCCTTTCGCCGCCGCCCAGCCAATGCGCAACCCCGTGAAGCTCCCCGGACCGTCGCCGACGATCACGCCCGCCAGGTCCTCCACGCGGGCAACCGCCAGGGCGAGCACCTGGTCCACCAGCGGCACGATCTGCGCGGCGTGCTGGCGCGGGCCGCGCACCGAGCGCACGGCCCGCACGTGCCCGACGGAGCCCACAGCCACGCTCGCGATGTCGGTGGCGGTGTCGATCGCCAGCCAAGCTCCCCCCCCCCCCCCCCCCCCCCCCCCCCCCCCCCCCCCCCCCCCC
>WNGB01002839.1_pt1 | contig 27675 bp, 27 predicted proteins | sample 5400681 | NCBI WGS metagenome assembly WNGB01 (sample SAMN13153367, study PRJNA577476) | soil metagenome | isolation source: 115 cm soil or saprolite under grassland replicate 2 | place: USA:California | collected 2016-06-15
GAAGTCCATGATCCCGTCGCCCACTTTGGGATCTTTGAGCATGCGTCGAACTTGCGCCTCGATCTGGTCGCTGGTCGAAAGCTCATTTCGATCGGCCGCGCTCAAAAGCGGGTCATCCGGCATCGAAGCCCAGATCCAGTACGAGAGCCGCGATGCCCGTTCGTATTGATTGAAGTGAATGACGTTCCCGTCGACGACCGGGCGTTGGGGCCCGAGCTCCCACCGGTACAAGAAGCTCGGAGCCATGAGGATCGCCGAGATCACTGCGCGAATCGAGTTGAGAAAATCGGCGCCGATCGGCGGAGCGAGCTGCTCCTGATAAAGGGCATAAAGAGCGTCCGACTCCTCCGGCATGAGCGGGCGCCGGTAGGCGCGCTTGCCGAACGTACTGATGAAGGTCTTCGCCCACGCGGCCTGGTCTCCTGCCGAGGTCGGCGGAGGGTCGCCCGGCACGAGTCGAGATAGATGCTGAATCGCCGCCGTGGCCAGGGCATCGGAGATGTCCATCAACGCGAAAGCGTCGGCGTCGCTGATCGCGCCCCCCTTCGAGAAGGTCGACTCGGTCAATTGATCGCCGCCGAGCTTACCGATGTTGGCAGGAGACGTATTGTCGCCGAGCAAGTCGCGAACGGTGTTGTTGTATTCGACTATCGTCATGCGACGAAGATCCACGAGGCCCGCGCCGCTCGTCGTGCCCGGGGTTCCAATACCGCCGCCGGTGGTGCCAGGTCCGCCCCGCGACCCATGAGGGAGGTCGCCGACGATCCCCGTGCAACCAGCGCCAAGGAGCAAGGCACAGAGCAGCGCGGTGCTCGAAATTCTAGGTCGCCACATGATTGCTACCTCCAACAGCGCTTCGATGGCGCTGGCCTACGTCGGTCCTTGGTCCGTTCATGTCGTGCACAGTAGGGCGACGTGCGACAGCTGCCGTGTGTGCCGCTCGATCGCCGTCTCGGGATCGACGAACAAACGGGGCAGACGCCCGAGGCGCGGGCAACGAGCGGCACTGATGGATTTCGCCGAGTACAGAATCCATGATCGTCGCGAGGCGGTGAGCCAACCCGCATTGGGACGACCGGCGTCGCGGCGCACACGAATACCGCACGCCCTCGGCGGGCTCACCGCATGCTTTTCACCTCTGGACGGGAGGCGCTTTCTTCGCACCAGTAGCGCTAGGTTTCTCTCGTCCAGACAAGGAGTGCCTCGAACCGCTCTGCAGGGGTCCACCAAAATTCGAAGGCGAGGGGCGAGACCGGTCCCTTCGAACCCTATCGATGGGACGAGCTGGCTGAACACCGCAGAAAGTGGGCCAAGCGATCCCACCTATTCACAGACGTTTATCGATGCCATGCCTTGCCGCAATCGTGAAAACGGATTCTTCAACGCAGACTGTTCCAGCTTTACTTTGCCGGACCGCGCCTTGACCGCCCACCAGAGAGCAACGAGTAGGCACTGGAGCTCGGAATGAGGAACACCCTCAGGGCCGGCCGACGAAAATCGCGATTGACTGTATCGCCGTGGTACGCCACACGGTAGAGAAGCTGATCATGCCGGGGCTCGGGTCGACGTCCCTCCGCTCTAAACACGTCCGTCTGATTGCCGTTGCCTACTTCGTCAGCGCGGCCGGCTGCAGCACCGGGACGCCGAACAGCGGAGGCTCCGCCGGCGAGTCCGGCGTCGGGGGAGCACCGGGCGGCGGTGCGGCCGCGGCGAGCGGAAGTGCGGACGCGAGCGGCCCCTCGGATTCGGTCGCGCAGAAGTACGCCGGCGATTTCCCGATCGGAGCCGCGATCGGCGGCTGGCACCTCGACAACCTAAGCGCGATCCTCGAAAGGGACTTCAACCATCTCACCTGCGAAAACGCCATGAAAACGGCGCCGATTCATCCCGCGGAAGGGACCTTCGATTGGGCCGAGGCCGATCGGATCGCGGACTATGCACGCGCTCATGGCATGAAGCTCACCGGACACACGCTACTCTGGCACCAGCAGACGCCGGCATGGATGTTCGCGGGCGTAACGGCGGGTGACGCGAGCAGCCTCGAATTGCTCAAGTCGCGCCTCAAGACCCATATCGAGGCGGTAATGGACCGCTACGCGGACGTCGTCGACAACTGGGACGTCGTGAACGAAGCCATCAGCGACGATCCGAAGAAGATCTACCGTGACGCTTCGGAAATGTCGAAGTGGTACGAGCTGTTCGGAAGCGAGGAGTACGTCTATTGGGCTTATCGATATGCCCATGACGCGCTCGAGGCGAAGAGCGCAGGAAGCTCGCGCGGCAAGCTCTATTACAACGAATACACGGTGACCCTGAAGGTCGACAAGATCTTGACGATGTTCGATTGGCTCAAGAACGCGAGGGGCATTCAAGTGCATGGCGTCGGATTTCAAAGCCACGAATCGCTGCGCTGGCCGGGGACGAGCGATCTTCAATCGGCGTTCGACAAGTTCGCGGCGGCTGGCTACCAAGTCAAAATCAGCGAGCTCGACGTTACGGTCTACGACGACTATTCGACGGGGACCTTCGTCCCGTCGCCGGTGGTCGTGCTCACTCCCGAGCTCGAAGCCACGCAAGCGCGGCGTTTCCAATCGCTCTTCGACTTGTACCGCCAAAACAAGGGACTCATCACGAGCGTGACCTTCTGGGGAATCTCGGACGACAGGTCGTGGCTCAACAACGCACCCGTCCCAGGGCGAGCCGATTACCCGCTGCTCTACAATGCCGCACACGCGCCGAAGCAAGCGCGCGGCGCGATCATGAATTTCTGATCCACGGATCAATTACCGTCGCCCTCTCCACCTCGTCGGCGTCGATCGCGATTTCGTGCGACCCCGGTTCCGCCAGATAGCAGAAGCGCGAGGCCTGTTCCAACATCTCCACTGCCGTCATCTCCGCCTGTCGTGCCGCCGCCGTCGTTGGATGCTCCAGCGGCGGCCACCGCTGGCCGATCCAGGAGGTCATCGTAACCAATCCTCCCGCACGCTTGTGGAGAGATGCAAAGGAGCGCCGCTCCTTCCATGAAACACAATCGAAATGACCTACGACGTGCCGCAAGCAAGGCCTCCGCTGTAAACGGCGGACCCACCCGCCCCTTCAGTGCCCAATATAGGTTCGAACCGACCGCTCGGACGCTATGGGTCGACGGTTTGCGCGACGGGGACCCTGACTGTATATCGAACGTATGGCGCGGAAAATCAGCACGACGATTCGACTCGATCCCGAAGACGCTCGGGCCCTCAAGCTGGCACGAAAGGATGGGTTCTCGACATCCGAGCTGATGCGCAAGGGCCTTCGCGTCGTAGCTGCCCGTTACTACCAAAACCGTCGGCCTCCCAGCACGGGTCTGTTCGTCTCAACTGACTCCAAGCTCGGTGACGAGTCGCTCCTGTTCGATCGTCTCGACGATTGAGCTCACCCATCATCGCCGACACCGGGGGTCTGCTCCGGGCCCTTGCCGTGACTCCCCGCGGCGGCCCCTCATGGCCCGATTTCGCCAGAGCCCTCACGGCTGCCAGCATCGTCATCGTTCCTTCTCTCGTTCTCGCCGAAGTCGACTACTTCCTTCGGGACGAGCGCACCGCCATGCGCAAGCTCATCGCGGAAATTTTCGACCCCAAGACGCGGTACGAATACGAGCCTGCGCAACCGATTGACCTCGTACGGGCGCTGCATTTCGACGCCAAATTTGCCGATCTCAACCTCGGACTTGTCGACGGAACGGTCGCGGCAATCGCCGAACGATTGCGCGTGTACCGCATCCTGACCACGGATCGCCGCGACTTCGGTCTGCTGCGCATCGGACATCGCTATCATCGAGCCCTCACGCTCCTACCGTAGCCAGGCGGAGCTCCGTGGATCGCAATGCTTGCTCGCACCCGACGCCTGCGCATGGCCGCGAAATCATGGCCCGACAGAGATCTTTTTTCGCGTCCAGGGAACAATGGGGCGGCTCGGCTCTTCGGCCGTGAACGGGACGGTGTAGCTTTGGCGCCACGGGTGCGGGTCGTGCGGAGCCGGTTGGCGCCATGGCTGTTGCGAACGAGCGGTGGCGGCGGGTTCTGACCGTGGCATGGCCACTGCAACGCCGGCTGCGCCATGACACCCACACGAAAAGCCCTCATCGCCGGTCTTCTCGCGCTCGCCTTCGGCGGTTGCATCGGTGATACGTACTGCCAGTCCGGGCCGAAGTACGGCACCCAATGCATGTCGCTCACCGATGCGCGCAACCCGCCCGGACAGCGCCCTCCAATCTCGAGTGAGCCGCCGGCGTGGTACCAGCCTCGGCCACCGGTCGCGTTAGGATCGCCCGCGAAAGCGGCGCCCCCGCCCTATCCCGCAGGGCCTTATCCGACAGTGAGCTCCGACGCCGGGGTGAACTGAGGAGAACACCAGTCCCGTGCCGAGAGACAGGCGACCGCGCCGGCATCTCTTCACCATCGGCGCGGTTCATGATTCGTTCGCCTTCGGCGGCCCGATGAATAGCAGGCCGCGTGGCTCGAGTGCGGTGGTAGGCTCCGCTCCTCGAGACTGCATGTACCGCCCGGCGTCGCTTGCAATCGGCACCTTTCTCGGCGTTTGTGGTTGCGTACCGGTGAGGGCGGGACAACGAATCTTGCCCTCCGCGACTAGGTGGCCGAGCACGGTGGTCGCAACTACCCGGCGGTCACGATGTCTTTGAACTACAATCTGTGGTTTGCGAAAAATGGGCTGCTTGCGAGCCTTACCGGCAAGCGAGCCTACGAAGAGGACATCGACTGGGTCTTGCACGCGAAAGACCGCGTGCTCTCTCCCGCCGCGGTTGCGGCTGCGGTGGCAAGCTACCGCACGAGGTGCATCGCCTTCGTCGATACGGTCCCTGCCGCCGATCCACCGCTGCCGAGCCCATGCGACTTCTAACAAGAGCTGCATTTTTCCGCAGCCGTTAAACAACACAGCCAATCTTTACGACGGTCAAACGGTTGAATTGATGCGCGGCTATTGTATCGTTATTTGTCGATGATGAGCAGGGCTCTCGTAACCATCTCGGGCGCGCTGCTGGTGTGGAGTTGCGCATTGGACGAGGGGGGAAAGCAAGGTTCCAAGCCAACCGGGGGCGGAGGAGGATCGTCCATCGAAGCCGGGACCGCGGCTGAATCGGGTGCGGGCGCCGTCGAGGACGGCTCGAGCGGCGACCGATTCGTTGCGCCGGTCGACGGCGAGAGCGCCGACGTTTCGGGCTCCGACGCGACCACGCTGTCCGGGTGCAACGCCGCGACCGCGCACGCGCGCGCGGACGCCTCGCTCGAGCGCATGATCACGGGGTTCTGGAACGAAACATCCCAGTACTTCGACGCGACCGAACCAGCGAACGGCAGACTGACCGGCTATTGGACGTTCGCGCAAGCGTTCGACGCGGTGCTCGACGGCGTCGAACGCACCACCGGACGCAAGTACTTCACGTACATCGAGACGCTCTACGCCGCCCAGAACGCGAGAGGGTGGTCATCTCCATACTACGACGACGAGAGTTGGATGGTCCTCGCGCTCCTGCGCGCATTCGACATGACCGCCGAACGCGCTTACCTCGACCGCGCGCTCACCCTCTACCAAGACATTGCCGCCGCCTGGGACTCCACGAGCGTCGCACCAGGCGGCATATGGTGGAATCGCACGCACACGCAGAAGGCAACCGCCTCGAACGCCGGGCCCGTCATCGCGGGCGCGCGGCTCACGGCGAGGACCGGCGACGCGGCGCACCTCGCGTTCGCCCGCAAGGTCTACGATTTTTGGTTCACGAAGATGGTGGATCCGCTGACGTACAGAGTGGCCGATCACCTCTTGCCAGATGGCACGGTCGTCCGCGGGCTTCTCACGTACAACGAGGGGCTCATGTCGGGCGCGGCCCTCGCGCTCTACCTCGCGACGCGCGAAGCGCGTTTTCTGACCGATGCGCACGGCATCGCGCAGGCGCTCGTCAAAAACGAAACCAAGCCGACGAGCGTGGGCCCCGTTCTGGCCGACGGGACCAATACGAGTTGCTTCGGAGACTGCCCGCAGTGGAAAGGCATCGCCTACCGGTACCTCGCCACGCTGTTCCGACAGGATCTCCAGCGAGCCGAATACCGCACCGTTCTCGAGGCGAGCGTCGAAGCGGCGTGGACGCTGGCTCGCGACCCCGCGACTGGGTTTTTCGCCAACGATTGGAGAGGGCCTCCGACGGCCGCGGCCGGTATCGAAGCGCAGAGTTCGTCGGCGATGGCGCTCAACCTGTTTGCCTCGCTGTGCGGCCCTTACCAAGGGGACTGACCGCCTCCGATCACCCTTGCCGGGTGACCGCCACTCTCCGCCGCGCGCACGGCGTGTTACGGTGACGACCCTCATGCTCATCCGGGTCGGCTACGAATTGATCTACGACTGCCCGCAGCCGACGCCGATGATCCTCACCCTTAACATCCATTACAGCCGCATCTCCGACGTGATCCGGCCCGATCACATGGTGGTCAGCCCGTCGGTCCCGGTGACCGCGTACCGCGACTCCTACGGCAACTGGTGCAGCCGGATCGTCGCCCCCCAGGGATCGGTTCGCCTTTCCGCGGAGGGCGTAGTCAAAGACAACGGTTTACCTGAAGCAGCCGTACCATCGGCCGTTCAGCGGCCTGTCCAGGCACTGCCCGACGACACCCTGCTGTTTCTGCTCGGCAGCCGATACTGCGAGACCGACCTGCTCTCCGAAACCGCCTGGAAACTGTTCTCGGGATTCCCTCTCGGTTGGGCGCGCGTTCAGGCCGTCTGCGACTTCGTGCACCAGCACTTGAGCTTCGGGTACGAGCACGCCAGCGCCACCAAAACCGCGTTCCAGGTCTTTCGCGAACGCAAGGGCGTGTGCCGGGATTTCGCTCACCTGGCCATCGCTCTGTGTCGCTGCCTGAACATCCCGGCCCGCTACTGCACCGGCTACCTCGGGGACATCGGAATCCCACCTCAGCAAGCGCCCATGGACTTCGCCGGGTGGTTCGAGGCTTTTCTCGGTGACGCCTGGTACACCTTCGACCCGCGCAACAACACGCCGCGCATCGGGCGCGTGCTCATCGCGCGCGGCCGCGATGCCGCCGACGTGGCTATCAGCACCACCTTCGGCCCCAACACCCTGCGCTCGTTCCGCGTCTGGACCGACGAGATACACGACGTCTGAGTCGCGTCATGCGGCACTATGGGGCAGCCGCGCAGGCAGCAGGTCCTTCAGATCGGCAGGCAGATGAGATCTCGGCAAGCGGACCTCGCCGCTCGATACCGCGTTGCCGATGACGCCGCCGATCGCATCAAGCGCGCCTTCCGCATGAATCGGCAGGAGACCGAGCTCGCTCGTGAGCGTTGCCAGGATGAAGCCGGCGCTGACCTTCCGATCGGGGCCGTCGACGTGATCTTTCAGAGTCTCTCGCAGGTAGAAGGGCAGTTCAGCGAGCAGGTGCTTGGCATCCGAGGGGGTGAGCCGCCGGCAAATCGCCCCGAGGACGATTCCGAGCGCCGTCGCCGCCCGTTCACGGGTGGACAGGCCGGCGTTCGTTTGAACCGCATTGACCATGCGAATGAATGTGTTTTCGGCTCTGCGCTCGTGCCGGAGTCGGGCGCGCTCTTCGCGACTGAAGGGATCGTGCTGGGTGCCGCGATCGACGCTGAACAGCGAAGCCACCTCGAGCTGCGTGCGCACGACGGATTCCACGGCATCGTGGCCGATGGCGCGATCGGCAATCAAATCGTCGAGGGTCACGATGCCGACCGCTCTCCCGCGATCGCTGATCGGAACGCGCCGCGAAGCCGCGCGCAACATGGCCTGAACGACGTCGTCGACGGTGGCGTCGATCGCCACCGTTTCGAAGACATAGGACATCACGTCTTCCAGTGTCGTCTTCTTCGGATCGGCCCCCGTCCCGACGACGGCAAGCGCCAGATCGCGATCGGTGACGATACCCTCGACGTGCCTGTACTCACCGACGAGAATGGCGCCCATTTGATGGCGTGCCATGGCCCGCGCCGCTTCGTGGGCGGTGGCCATCGCATTCATCACGATGACCTTTCGGTTGCAGTACGATTCGAGTGACATGACCTCGACTCCTCCGCGGGTGCGCGAACGCAACTTGCGTACCCAGGCGCCGTGCGGTGCCGCTGCTGTGGGCCGGCGACGGCACGGTGGTCGAGTGGGAAACACTCACGCAGGACTTGCGTGGAACGCGAACGCCTTGCGCGAGGTCGGCCCTCAGGCCGCGTGGTCGACACGTGATCGCCGTGTCTTTGGGCCGCTTGACGAGGCTCCGTCTTCCTGGGCATGAGAAACGACGTGGAAGCGCGACGGGCTGATCCATCGAAGGGCGCCCCGGGGGCGTGGCCGCCGCTGCCACGGCTGAAGGACTGGAAGGATACCGCCACCACTCTGCATATGTGGACCCAGGTGGTCGGTAAGATCCGGCTCGCTCTTGCCCCGCTCGTCAACCATTCCTGGGGCTCGACCCTCTACGTGACGACCACGGGCCTCACCACCTCGCCGATCCCTGATGGGAGCCGGTCGTTCACCATCGATTTCGACTTCCTCGATCATCACTTGCGGATCACCACGTCGGAAGGCGATGCGCGATCCTTTGCGCTGCAGCCGATGTCGGTGGCCGACTTTTTCGCCAAGACGATGAATGCTCTTCGCGAGCTTCAGGTGGAAGTGCATATCTTCACCCGACCCGTCGAGGTCGTGGAGGCGATTCGCTTCGAGGATGATCATCAGCACGCGAGCTACGACGCTCGGACAGCGAACCTCTACTGGCGCGCACTTCTCCAGGCACACCGGGTGTTCTCCGAGTTTCGAGCACGCTTCATCGGTAAGGTGAGTCCGATCCATTTCTTCTGGGGCGGGTTCGATCTTGCGGTGACTCGGTTCTCGGGCAGAACGGCGCCGAAGCACCCCGGAGGCGTGCCCAACTGCGCGGACTGGGTGATTCAGGAGGCGTATTCTCATGAGGTCTCGAGCGCGGGCTTGTGGCCGGGTGGAATGGGCGGCCAAGACGAAGCTGCGTTTTACGCCTATGCCTATCCGCAGCCCGCCGGGTTCCCGGACTACCCGGTGCAACCTCGGGCAGCATTCTTTCACGCACAACTCGGCGAGTTCATCCTGCCGTACGAAGCGGTGCGAACCGCGGAGGATCCGGACCAGGCGCTGCTCTCGTTTCTTCAGAGCACGTACGAGGCCGCCGCCATCCTCGCCGAATGGAATCGTGCCGCGCTCGAACGGCCCGCGATGCGCGCGTAGGTCTCACGGGCAAATCGGAGCATCCGATGGTGTCCACGCGAGCGAACCCATCACCGTGGCGTTGGTCCTCGTCGGCGAGCCGTCGATGAGGGTGTTTCCGCTTCCCTCTTCGAATGGGAAATAGACGACCAAGCCTGGCTCGTTTCCGGTGAAGCGCTGGTGCATGGTCGACGCGATCTCCGATGGGCTGCGCACCACGTTCCAAATGCGAAACTCGTCCATCTGACCGGTGAGATAGATTTGACTCACCAGGTTTCCCGCGAGCAACAAGTAGGACGACGCGGTCAGCGAGTTCGTGTTGGTGGTCGGGGCAGATTGTTCGATGACGCCGTTGACCAGCACCTGGATCATACTCGTGCTCCGCTGCCGCGTGGCGGCAATGTGGGTCCAGCCGCCGGTTGCTACGTTCGTCGTGCTGCGTACGGTGGTGTCCGGCGAGCCAATCGTCAGTTCGTAAGAGCCGTTCACCACCCCCGTGGTGAAATCGTCGGACGCCGGCGCCGAGAGGTCGCCGTAAATAATGGGAACGCCATCCCAAGCGTTGCTTCCGATGGCTACTAACTGCGTGGTCTTGATCCAAGTCTCGATCGTGAAATCGTCTTGCACCGGCCGTGCGAGGACCGCGTACGGCATACCGTTGAACAAGCCGGCGAGGCCGCAAGGCGGCGGCGCTTCTTGCACCTGATGGTCAATCGTCGAACCATCCGCCGACTCGAACTCCCCATAGCCGATCCTTCCGCAGGACACGGTGACCAACCCGGTGACCAACCAACATGCAGCGATTTTCCGGGTGCGATACAAGCGCTGTTCTCCCTATTCGATCACGGCGATCTTCGGAGAACCTTGAGATGTATGTCGCACCGCTCATGGCCGGTACTGTTCCACGTACAGGGTCCCGGAGAGATGTTCTACGAACGAGAGTGGAGCGGGTCGCGTAGGAGAGAAGGCTAGAGCGTGATATCCTACGAGCATCATGGGTGACCTTTCGGTTTTGAAGCGACGTTGGCTTGCGGCGGCAGGATTTGCGGGATGGTTGGTGGCCTGTTCCAGCAGCGAGCGAAACTTTGGTGGCGCGGCGGGCGTCGGTGGAAGCGGGGGTACTTCATCCAGCAGCACCGGGACTGCCGGAAGCGGGACGGGGGGAAGCAACGCCGGCGGGGAAGCAGGAACGGGCGGAGGAGGCTCAGGCGGGTCGAATGCGGACGCCTCGATCGGAACGAGCGACGCGAGCCTGGATGGACTATCCACCGACGCGCCCGCAGACGCTTCCCGAGCCGACGGCTGCTACGCCAGCGTGACGTCCACCTGCGCCGGTAAGTGCGGCACCGTCACCGACATCTGCGGCGCGAGCGTCGACTGCGGGATGTCGCAGTGCGTAGCGCCCAACACCTGCGGCGGCGGTGGCACTCCCAACGTATGCGGCTGCAGGTCCAAATCGCCCTGCCTTTTGCAAGAGTGTGGCACCGCGGTCGACTCTTGTGGAAGGAGTATGGTATGTGGCACCTGTCCGTTGACGTTGCCGAAGTGCTGCAACAACTCCTGCATCTGCGAAAGGTGTGTTTGTTTGTGAGCGCGTAGATTGGGCTTGGATCATCGAAGCACCAGTGACCTGTGGTTCGACGGGTCGAGCATCCTATGTTCTCTTTCGCTATGATGGGCCACCCGGAGGCGAAGAAGGATGTTCTCCCAAGCCGAGGCCTACGAACGGTTCATGGGCCGATGGAGTCGCCTACTCGCGCCCGCATTCATCAGCTTCTCCGCGGTAGACGTCGCCAACTTGCCAAAGGATCGTCAAGCGGTGCTCCGGGAACGTCTGCGCGAGCGCGTCTTCGGTGCCGCACCGAATCATGGCATCGATATGCAGGCGCGCGCGTGGGCCGTGAAAGGGACCGTGCCATCGCGAAGTGACAAGAATGCTTAACGTCAAACGCGGTGGGCAACTGCTGTTGTTTCTCGGCCTGGTCGTCGCTGGCTGTTCCGCCAATGACGCAGCACGGGCCGACTCGCAATCGGATGGGGCGCCGCCGGGCATCGGCGCCAGGGATGCATCGTCGGAAATGGACGCGGCGGCCGTGCCCGACGTTGCCGCGACGCTCGACGCCCGAGCAACGGAAGCCACCGCGGCGGACGCGCCTCCATTTCCGAACTACGAACCGCTCGCCGATGGCGGGATCCAAGAACTGAATCTTTATGCCGGCGATCCGCCCAATCTGCGTCGAGATGCACCGCCCGAGACTATTGGCGACGGGGGGAGGATCTATTCGGTGAGCATCCCTACCGTGCGTCGCTACCCCGTGAACGTCAGCCAGGCGACGGGCATCGGGTTCATCGTCTTTCCGGGCGGTGGATATGACCACCTCGACATGGAACGACACGCCACCGCGCTGGCGGCGCGCATGGGTCCTCTCGGGATCGCTGTATTCGGCCTCAAATACCGGGTGGGAACGGGCAGCAACGACGTCGAGCGCGATGCGCTGCTCGACGCGAACCGCGCGGTGAGACTCGTGCGATCGCACGCGGCCGCATGGAGCGTCGTTTCGGAGCGCGTGGGGGTCATCAGCTATTCGGCCGGGTCGCACCTTTCCTTGTCGCTGGCGGGCCATTTCGACTCTGGGCGGCCCACTGACGCCGATCTCGTCGAACGTGAGAGCAGCCGCCCGAGCTTCATCGCCGCCATGTGCTCGTGGGCCCACGGAAGCGCAACGTCGCCGTTCACGTTCGTGGCCTCCACGCCTCCGGTATTCATGTGCCACGCCCAAGACGACACGACTGCGCCTATCGCTTTGGCAATACAAGTCGAGCAGCAGCTCCAAGCGCTGCATGTACTCGCCCACCTCGAGATCTATCCGAGCGGTGGACACAACGGGTTCAACGTCGGAGAAAACGTTCCCGGCCGCGACTGGCCGGACAAGTTCATCCCTTGGCTTCGCGACAACGGCCTGGTGCCGCGCTGACCAATCACGTAGCCATCCCCAAAGGATTTGGCGAACCCATACATTGACAAGTCTCCAGTGGCGATGGAGATTCAGTCCTTCGAGGGAGCCGAGTACCTCATGGAGCCGCCCGTTTCGCGTAGCCTCGCTGCAGCGATCTTCACGAGTCTGCTTCTCGGCATGCTTTCGTGCGCGGCGGCGCCCGCCGGCAGCGAGCCGAAATCGCCGTCGGCCGAGGCTCGGTCACAAACCGGGTCTTCGGCTGCGAAGGCCGCGCCTCCCGCGGGTCCTCCGTCGGGAGTCGATCAAGTGGAGTCGGAGCTCATCCGCCGCATCAACGCAAAGGACGGAAGGGGGATCGTCGCACTCTACGGCCCTTCCATGCTGAAAGCCTTCCCCAAAGAGAAAACCGGACCGTTCTTTGCTGGAATTCTCGACGATGTCGGGCGCATCGTTTCATCGGAAAGACTTGCAGGCTCCGACGGGGCACGCGAGGGGCTGTACCGTCTGACCGCCGAGCGAGGAGCCCTGATGCTCGAGCTTCACGTCGACGGCGATGGGAAGGTCACCGGACTGGCCGTACACGATGCCTCCGAACCGCCCGTGGCGAGAAGCAGCATTCCCCTCGCGTTGCCATTTCGAGGCCAGTGGTTGGTCTTTTGGGGAGGAGATCGCCCAGACGTCAACATCCACGTCACCCATCGGGGACAGCGTCGTGCCGCTGATCTCGACGCCGTCGGGACTGGTGGAGCGACGCATCGCGGCGACGGCAAGAAAAACGAAGACTACTACGCCTACGGACAGGACGTTCTCGCGGTGGCCGATGGCACCATCATCACTGCGATCGACGGCGTTCCCGACAACACACCAGGCTCGATGAACGCATTAGCGGTGTTCGGCAACGTCGTGATCATTCGACACACCGACTCGCTCTACTCGGCTTACGCGCACCTCCAGCCTGGAAAACTCCGCGTCAAAGTGGGCGAGAAGGTCAAGCAGGGTGCGGTGCTGGGCCTCTGCGGCAATTCGGGAAACTCGAGCCAACCTCATCTCCATCTGCAGTTGCAAGATGGTCCGCTCCTGGAGAAGAGCTGGGGTGTCGACCCCGTCTTCAAAGACGTCGCCCTCGTGCGTAATGGCAAGAGCATCAAGATGGCCGAGTACACCTTCCTGAAGGGCGACCTCATAGGCGATCCACTCAAGAAGACGGCGCGTATCGAACGGTCTGGACGGGAGACGAGCTCGGGCTCCACGCATCGGTAGTCCCCACCTGGCCAGGTGACCGGGTATCTCGGGTGAAGTTGTCGATCCACAAAGCGGCGATCAGCTCGGGACCGACCAATCAGGTTTCGATCGAGGAGCTGATCTTTCCTGGATACCGTGCCGAGATCTCCCCGGGTGCGTGAAGTGGCGGCTGCGGTCGTGTTACTCGGCGAGGCCTTCGGCCCGCCTGCGGGCCCGATCAATGCTCGGCCACGCGACTCTGCTTGATCGCCCATCGCCCGTACATCTTGTTCAGCGTCGCAGCGCCGCGAACTCCTTCGATATCGTACCGGTAGTTCACCACTGCCTCAGTGCCCTTGATTTCGATGTCGGTGATCACGAGCACGGGCTTTTTCGGATCTCGGCTGGCGTCATCCACGATCACCACCGGTTTGGTCGCTTTCGTCAGTTGCAGGTCTTTGGGAACACCGCGACCGCTGATACGAAGTGGGAACCGATTGGGCTGCTGCAATTTGAGATACGGCGTGAGCGCATCGTCGTCGATGACCGCTTGGAGCACCCCGCGCAGGTCGTCGGGCGAAGCGGGGGCCGACGCCGCTGCGGGAGCTTCCGCCTTCGCGGGCGGGGGGGGCGCCGCTTCTTGAGGTGCTTCGGCTTTCGGGCTTTGTGTTTCGGCAGGCGCCGCCGATTTGGCGGGTTCCTTCGCACCGCAGCCCAGGATCAAAATGGTGAGAAATGCGAGTCGGTTCACCATGGGGTCCAGCTAATACCCGAACGGGCCGCCTTTCAAGCATCCCGTTGGGGGGACTAGCTGTGCTTTTTTTTCGCCGCTCGGCGGGCGCGCGCGGGGAGCTTGGCGAGCTTGCCCGACTCGAGTAGCTTGCGGAGCTCCTTCTCCATCTCGCGGCCGAAAATGACCCGCACGGCCTCGATTCCCGTGGGGCGGAGCTCCTGAAAGAGCTTGCCGACGTCGGCAAAATCGATCGTCCCCTCGTCGGCGCGACTGACGAAAAACTCGACGAGGTCCTCCGCCGCGTGCGCCATGTGCTTGCGCAACATGGCCGACGCGCCGGCCGCGCTCTCCAGATCGACCCCCACCGCCTGGAGCTTCATCGCGATGGCGAGGAGCGCGGGACTATGGAGGAGAAAAACTTCTCCATGGCGCTCGACGAACCGCAAGCGCAGGAGCTCCCCGATGAGTCCCGGGCGGCGCGTGCCGGCGAGCTCGTAGAGCTCAGCCTCTGTCACCGTGCGGGGCTGGTCGTTCGACCAGGAAGCCTGCACTTCCTGCTCGACGCCGAGCCACTCCATCAGATCGAGCTCGCCTCGATCGATGCTGACCAATAGATCGCGGATGGCATCGATCCGCAGCCCGCGATCCTGAAGCTGCGCGATGAGCTTGATCCGTTCGACGTGCGCCGGGCCATAGTAGGCCACGCGGCCGCGAATCTCCGGAGCCATGAGAGCTCCGCGCGATTGATAAAAGCGGATCGTGCGACTCGGCAGCTTGGTGACCGCGGCGAGCTCGTCGATCGTGTATTCGGTACGCGCGGGGTTCTGGGCTTCGGACATCGCAGCCAGCACCCCCCTTTGTACCACCAGCGTCACGCTGCCGCGCGAACGACTTCGCGGACGCCGCGGTCCCTCGAGAGCTCGTGGATATGGCGAAATGCCTTGAAGAGGATGCGGCTCCAGGTATCGGTCTTGTAGGCGACGCCGTATTTTTCGCAGATGGCGCGCACCTCGAGGGCGATCTGCCGAAGCCTCTCGGGCGGAAGGGTCGGAAACATGTGGTGCTCGATCTGGCGATCGAGCCCGCCGCAGAGAATCGAGATCGGCCGGCTCACCTCGAAGTCGTTCGAGGCTTCCGCCTGCATCGCGTACCACTCGCCGCGCCCGCGTGCCTTCGTTCCCTCGGGAAAGCTCTTCACGTCGGCACCGACGTGGCCGCAGAAGATCGTCGCCGCCGTGTAGATGTCGCGCGCGAGCGCCGCCAGGTAGTTGCCGAGCATGACTTTCCAGAAGAAGGGGCCTGCGAGCGCGGGAAAGAACGCGTACTCGCGAAGGTAGTACGGAACGTACTTGCGCAAGGCCTTTTTCCACGCCCCGCGCACGCTCTCCCTCGAGCGGTCAGGCAGAAAATCGAGGCGGTCGCTCCGCCCGTTGTCGAGAAAGACATCGTTCAGACCGGCGAAATGCGAAGCCATTACGAAGGTGAAGTTCGGAAAGAGAACGAAGATCGAAGTGAGAAGCTGGTGACGGTTGCGCGGCGCGTGGGGCGTTTCGACGGTGAGGCGCACGTTGCCGAAGTGAATGTCGGCATCCTTGCCGGCGATGTTGGTGCTTCCGTGGTGACGGATGTTGTGCCCGTAGCGCCAGGAAGCTTCGTCGATCGGCGTGTCCCAGGCGAATGTCTTCGACGCGAACTTCTCGGCGCCGATCAGCTTGTCGTAACAACCGTGCAAGGCAGCGTGGCCGATCTCGGTCGCTTGCAGTTGCTTGTGCAGCCACAGCGCCCCCACGCCGAGCAGAAACGTGACCGGCTCGGGACTCACGTGAATGAGGATCCGGCCGGCGATCTCCATCGTACGCGAGAAGCGATCGACGCGCGACACGTAACGGACGTCTTCGGCGCCTACCTCTGCCAGCGTGCGCCGTTTGAGCGCGTCGAGCTCGTCGCCGAAGAGGCGCAGACGATCGCCGCGCGGAAGCGCGCGAGGGTCAATAGCGCCGCCGTCCAAGGTGGCGGCGTTTAGGGTAGCGGTCGTCATGGGTGCTCCTGTATGGTTGAGGCACTCTCTACTGCGCCATCTATAACTGTTACAGTTTCAACTGTCAAGGTTGCCGCCGGTCACAGCGAGGTTTTCCTGGCGCCGCTGTCAAAAGCGTCGTAGGCTTGGCGCCCTGTTGCCCTCCTTCGGCCTATTTGGCGAAGGACACGAGCCCATCAATTGCACGTTGCTGAGGGCGTTACGTGCGGTGCCAGCCAGCTCAGGATGCACCGTTACCGCTCGAAGCACTAGTTCACGAAGACCCGAACCACACAGCCGAATGCGAGCACCGCGCAAGCCCGTCGCGCGTCGAAATCGAAAACTCCCTTGACCATTCCTGCGCGTCAGACCCTCTTCTTCTCGGCGAGGATGGAGCCGATCGACCCCATGACTCGGGTGGCCGAACGGTCTGGGCCGGGCTTTGGTTTTGCGATGCGGTCCGAGCGACCGCAGCTTCCCGGGCATCGAGAAGCTGGACGGAACCTCGACGACCCGCCGCAGGGCGCCAACCGCAGATGAGACTTGAAGAGAAGCAAATTTACAGTAGGCAAGCGATCGAAGTCGCGAAAGAAAGAGAAAAGAACATCATGGCAACTGGAACAGTGAAGTGGTTCAACGACGCAAAGGGCTTTGGATTCATCAAACAAGAGGGCGGAGACGACGTGTTCTGCCATCAGAGCGCGATCCAGGCGAACGGCTTTCGCTCGCTCGCTGAAGGACAAGTCGTCGAGTTCGAAGTCAACCGAGGCCCGAAGGGCCTGCAGGCTTCGAACGTTCGCGTAGTCGGCTAGGGGCCCGTCGCGCCGGCGCCGTGGGGTCTCGGAAAAACGAGCCCTGCGGCGCCACGTCGGCCTCCGTTACGAATCGTCCGCGGGCGGCTGGGGACCGGGCACAATCTCGGCGATCGCCCTATCCAGGCTCGATTCTCCCGGCGCGCGGTTGGCGCGCTCGTCGCGGCGCTGCTTGCGCTTTGCGTCCTTTTCACGCTGCTTGTCTTGGCGACTCTTTTCTTTTTGTCGCTTATTGACGCTCGGGTTCGACATTGACGTTGCTCCGGAACCTCCGTTGCCGCGCACGGTCGGTTAGGGGCCCCGCAAGGACGACGGCGGGGCCGGGGAAGCGCACGAGCATACCTCGAACTGCAAGGGACGCAAGGAAATGACCCCCGTTCACGACCGCGCTTGGCTCGGAGCGACCCTGCGACGTCGCCATGCCGACACGGCGGCTGACGCGATGATCAACGACCAAAACACGACGTCCCGCTTCCGGTCGTGCGGGCGAGGACCGATGATCCGACAAGCACACCCCTGGATGGATTCGCTCGCCCCTGCGCCGCCCGTTTCAGCGGTGCCTGCCGCGTCCGGCGGGGGCGTGACGGCGCTGTCGATCGCAGCCGACGCGTCCCCTCTCGTGCTGCCATCCTGACCGAAGTTCCCGGCGGTTCCATCTTCCCCCACGACCCCTCCGCCCGGTGCGTCGACGCTTGCTGCGTCGAAGCATCCGGCCGCGGTGAAGCCCCACGTATGCTCCTCTTGCAGAACCCGCTGCGGATCGCTGCGAACGAGTGCGGTCGCGTCCTTCACGGTCACCGCGACGACGTGCTGCGCTGCGGAGAGAAGACGAGGCTCGACGACGAGCGACGCGGTCGCTGCCGTCTCTGTGTTACTCGGCGCGGCCTTCGGGCCGCCTGCGTGAGGCTGACCATCGACTGACCAGGAGAAGGTGAGCGTCGAAGGATCGACGGTGGGGGTCGTCACCGAGAACGTGACCGGGGAGCAGGTGTCGGTCCGCGCCTCGCCGGCCGGCGTGGCTGCGTCGATGAGCCCGACGTTCGGCAGGTTCCAGAAAGCGCGAACGAGCCCCTCGGCACACACGGGGCAGAAGGGTTGGCCAATCGTCCGCATTTTGCAGGCGCGTTCGACGGGTCGATAGACGCCCGAGGACAGATAGCGCGCCCCTTCGAACAAGCCGACACCGGCGACTCCCGCGCCTTCGGGCGTGGGGACTTGCGTCGCCGGCGGGATCCAGTCGAGCCACTTGACGTTTGCCCGCGTATTGCGGAGCGTCACGTTCGGCTCGCGACAGTCGTTCGTCCGAGAGCACGCCGGGTATCCCGAATAAGGCGTCTCGTACTCGTCGGCGAGATCAGCGAGGTTGTGCCCGAGCTCGTGTCGCAAGATGTCGGCGGCTAGGCGGTTGGTGGAAACGCATGGAACGTCGCCCCCGGAGCCGCCGTACTTCGTGTCGTTCACGATGACGATCGCGAGGTTGAACTCCGGGACGTCGCGAGCCGCCGCCGCGAGCACCGCTCGTTCGTCGACGCAGAGCAGCCGACTGACTCCTTCGCATGCGAAGTTCGCGTCGAATATCGTATTCGGCGACCCCCCCGCGGTTCCATTTTTCGCTCCCTGATCGACCGACACCGCTTGAACGACCTTGATGTTGAAGAGCCCTCGGTAGCTCGCGTACGGCGATTGCTCGAAGATGTCGCGGATGAGCGTCCTCGCGTCGATCGTGAGCTTTGCCTGGTCGTCGGCGCGATAGCCGTCGCCGAGGACGGCGATGTTGTAGCGGCGGGTGATGGGTCCTGTCTCTTGCAACACGGTGACCGGAAAGGCGAGAGCCACGGTTGGTAGCAGATAGAGCGCGAGGGCAAGGGCGGTGGGGAGGGCCTTCATCGCGCATCCGTTGGGTAGGCAACCGCGCCGAGCTCGGTGTCTTCCGGCGCGTTCGCCCCGAGCGGCTGTTCATCGTTCGGTCGATCGGGGCTCGTGTCCCAGAACCGAATGCGAGCCGCGTTCCGTAGGAGAGGAACGCGCACCGCAAACGAGAACCTTTCTCGCCGGACCTCGACGGATTCCGTACCGCCGTCCGCGGTAGCGAACGTGCCGCGCCGGATACCGCTCTCCGGAATCCAGTCCGAAAAGAGGCTACCTCCCGCAACATCCTCGACACTGACGCGCCAGCGGAGCTGGCGTGGAGCTCTGGTCATGGGAAGATGCGTCGCAACGACGTGTGCCTCCAAAACCCGAAAGCCGGAGGGCCCCCGTTCGACGATGAGCAAAAGGTGGCGATCTTCGACGATGCGCGAGCGCTCGACCTGTTCCGAAACCCCGCGGGCTCGGTCGTCCTTTGCGGGCACCTCGCATGCACTCGTCGAGAACACCTCCAGGATGAGAAGCGAAATCCCAACGGCACGAGTCATTCCGATATTAGAGTTACCGTTGGACCCCGGCGCCGCTCACTTTTCTGAAGCGTGAAGGTCTCGCTTCGTGCGCGCCGGAATATTCCAGGCGATCGGGACAAGTTTCGGGCTAACCGGGTCATCCAGGACGGCAGCCGATCATGTTCGTTGCGCGTAAATCGGCATGTTCTACTCGCCAACGGGTCCGACACGACACTTACACGCCCGGCCCCATGACACCACCCGATCGGCTCGGGCAATCATCGACCGGAGTCTCTGGTCGCGAGCCCAAAGCAGTTTGACACTCGGCATCGATGACACGACGCCCACCTTGCGAGTCGCCATGGCACAGCTGGCACACCTCGCCCCTTCGTGGAGGCGGCCCCAGCGGGTCTTCGCCTGCTTTCGAGTTGGCACAGCGGTTGCTTCGAGTCGCTGCGCGCGGAGGCACCAACAATGCGATTTCCCCTTGGGCAACTGTCGATCTCCGTAGCGCTCGCGCTCGCTGCTTGTGGCGGTGCCGTCGAACAGAATCCATTCGGAACATCGGGCGGTGGCGCTGGGGGGACGAGAAACGCGGAAACCAGCACGTCGGGCACGGGCACTGGCACGAACACGACCGGCGACACGTCGTCGAGCAGCACGTCGCCGAGCAGCAGCTCGACCGTCATCACGACCACAGGAACTAGCGGCGTAGGCGGCTCCGGTCCTGGGACTACCGGTACGAGCAGCGTGACGACCGGCAGCAACATGACAAGCGGGACCTGCGGCTCGGGTATCGCGGGCAGCGGCGGTGCCGGAGGCACGGGCGGAGCTGGTTCGATTGACGCGGGCTTGGCTGACCGCACGAACGGGTTCGTGCTGCGTTACGGCGACTTTCCGCCATTCGTCATTCAAACGGGCACGACCGGTACGAGTGGCACCACCACGACGACCGGCGGCACCACGATCGATCCCGATACGCAGTTCATTACCCTTGGAACCGAGCCATCCTCTTGCACGCATCCGCACGTGTCCGGTGCCTGCGGCTACTGGCAAGTCTCCATCGCCGTTCCTCCGGCGCTTTTCAAGCCGGGTGTCATCTCACTCGCGTGCGGCGGCCTCAATGCCTACTTCAGCGTCACCGGCCCTGATCGAGGGGGCGGCGACTGCTCTGGGGGTGGCGGTAGCTTCTACCAGGGCACGATCGATATCCTTTACGTCGATGCAACGTCGGTAAGGTTTCGCCTGACGAACACGCAAAACTTCGATTTCAACGCAGACGGCCTCTATTCCCTTCCCCGCTGCCGGTGATGGAGGTTTCAAGCTAACGATTGTTCGCATCGGTCTCACAACCAAAGGTTCGCGCATCAGCTGCGCCGCCGCCGCAACCGAATTGTGGTCCGCCGTTGATGCTGCCGGGCAACTTTGGTTGGCAGGGCAGAGGAACATGTCGATCGCTCGAATGGGCCAGCTCGCTATCGTCATGTGCATCGAGCTCGCGCTCGGTTCGGCTTGCGGAAGCTCGCTCGAGCCGGAGCATGATTCCGCGACCCCGAAAGAAGCCGGCGCAGTTGATTCGCCGCGTTGGGAGACCGACGGCGACCGCCCGTCAGACGCCTCGGCCGACCTGTCGGTCGGAAGCGGGGGCGACGCCACGCCCGAACGAGGAACGAATCCGTCATCCGATGTTGGCTCCCCCGAGGGCGGGGCGGACATGTCGATCGAATCGATCAGCCTATCGCAAGCAGGCAATGCCCGGGCATTCAAGACGACGCTCGTTGCCGGCGCACTCTACCTACTCAAGGCCGCGGGGACCGTTGCCGTGGGAACGCACCGGCAGGACGCGGAATTCGACATTGCGCCAGACCAAGCGGCTGGGGCCGATACGGTGAGCGGGGTCGACGTGGGGATCGACGTGGGTCTCTTGGAACTGCATCCCATGAACCACACGACGATCGTGCCACCGGGTCCAGGCCGTATGAAGTGGTACGGAAGCGTACGCTCCGATCACACCTATTACATGTGTGTCACCGGTGCGGGGAAGCCTCTGACGCTCGAGCTGGTGACGTCCGGCGCGATGGGCGCAGGTGCGATTGCGGTTTCGCTCTTCGAATTGGGACCTATGCCGCCCCCCGTTTACGAGTCGATGCCCGCGCCGCTACCTCCGCCGCCCGCACCGCCGAAGATCGGTCGTGCCGTGCTCGAAACCGTTCAGGTCTCTCTCACCAAAACGGTCGTCGCCGCTCATGTCGCGACCGACGCGACCGCAATCTACTTGCTTCAGGCATCAGCGGTCGCGCAAGTTTCGCGAGGCACCATCACGCCCGATCGGCAGCACATGGGCGACGCCGAATACATGGACTGGCCGGCCGACGGCACCCGCTTCAACGACGGCGAGTGTGGCGCAGACTTCGGAATTGGCGTCGACGAAGTCGCCGGTCCGGCACCCTGCACGAGCGGCGCCACGTATACGCATCGCAAGAACTGGTGGGGTCCTTACCGCAATGATCACGTCTATTACATGCTCTATGGCGGCACCGGTAAGCCCATCTCCTTTCTTTATTACGACAGCGGCTACGGTGACAATTCGATGACCGATACCGTTACCGTCAGGATGTTCCAGGTTCCGTAGGACATTCGAGCGTCCGATGCTCTAGTTCGAGCGGGGGCGTTCCTGGCGGACTTCGCTCGCCTTCTTGTCGGCCCGAAGCCCCTGGAAGGAGGGATGTCGGAGCGTGCCGTCATTTGTCCATTCGGTGAATTGTACTTCTCCGACGAGCTCCGGACGGACCCAGTGCGTGCCCCACCGAACCCACTCGGGCGGACGATTGATGAAGGGACAGTCCATCTGCTGCAGCTTGTTCAGACGGGCGCGCAGCTCGAGCGCCAGCGAGCGCGTGAACCCGGTGCCGACCTTGCCCGAATACACGAGCTCTCGCCTCTCGTCGTAGTACCCGACGAGCAGGGCGCCGATGCCCTCGCGCGATCCCTCTGGGTCCGTAAAACCGCCGATGACGAACTCTTGACGCAGAACGCATTTCACTTTCTGCCAGCTCGGATCGCGTTTGGCCCATCGGTAGATCCCGTCGCGTCGCTTGGAGACGATCCCCTCCAGTCCCATCGAGCAGGCACGCCGATGCACTGCCTTACCGTCGCCGATCACGTGCGAGGCATAGCGAATCAGGCCGCTCTGACCGGTTCCGATGATTTCTGCGAGACGCGCCTTGCGTTCCTCGAGCGGCAGCTTCGAAAAATCTTCGCCGTTCAACCAAAGCAAGTCGAAGACGAAGTAGATGGCGTTGGAAGCTACGCCGCTCTCGAAGGCGTTCTGCAACAGTTGGAAGCTGGTCTTGCCGCTCGGCTCGAGCACCGCGACCTCGCCGTCGATGAGCGCAGACTCGAAGCCGAGTTTGCGAACGGCGATCGCGACTTTCGGAAACGCCGCCGTCCAATCTTGATCGCGCCGTGAGAGGAGCTCCACCGAGTCGCCGACGACCCGCGCGCCGATGCGATAGCCGTCGTATTTGGCTTCGTGGAGCCAGCCGTCGCCGGTGGGAGCCTCCTTCACCAGCAGCGCGAGCTGGGGATGATAGGCCGGCACCGGCGCGATGCTCGCTCCCGAGCGGCGTTTGTGGACACCCGGCGGCTTCGGCCCATGTGCCCCGAAACGACGCTGCGCCATCTACGTTCATTACCATCTCCAGCTCTCCAAGCGGAGCTCCTCCATCGCCGCCCGGACTTGCACGCAAGATGAGGAAGGCGTGCTAGAGCAAGGTCCACCATGCTGGCGAGCTCACCTGACGGTGCGACCAAGATGTGCCGTCTACCGCCCTTGCTCGGCCGGGTGTGTTTCGCTCTTCTCGTGGTGTCCTGCACCGGACCCGGTGACCCGCCCCTCGGCGTAGCTCATCAACGCATCGTCCTGGGCAGCCCCTCCGACGCGGCGATCGCATCGACGAGCGTGGCCGTCGTCGTCGGCTCGAAAGGCCTGTGCTCCGGTGTCCTGGTTGCGCCGGCGATCGTTCTCACCGCCGCCTCGTGTCTCGACCCGGTGAAGCTCGGCGTCGTGGACCAGCGGGCGGTTACCCACGACACGCGCGTGCTGATCGATGCGAAGGACGTGCAGACCGCAGCGAGCGGGCAATTCGTCGACGCGCAGTCCACGATCGTCCATCCCCAATACGACAGGGCCACCTTGGCGCACGACGTCGGGGTGGTCCTTCTGAGCACGCCGGCGGCTGCCCGTCTTTTTCCGGTCATCTACACCGACACCACGGGAGGGCTGCGCAACGCCGAGGTGAGGCTCTGGGGTTTTGGCGTCAGTCGCCTGATCGGCGGCGATCCGGATCCTAATTCATCCGGCACCCAGAAACAGATCGTCAAACCGGTCGGCGACTGCACCGAGCTTGCCGGGCGTTCGAACACCGAATACCTGTGCTTCGAGCAGACCTCGGGCGGTGGCATCTGCGAGGGCGACATCGGTGGGCCCACGATCATCACCGACGGACCGGACGACATCCTCGTCGGCCTTCACGCTTTCTACGACGCAAAATGCTCGGCGCTGGGTATCGACGCCCGGGTATCGGCGGAGCTCGACTTCATTGGCGGCCAAGTGTGCGTTCGCGATGGGGCCTGCGTACCGTCGTGCGGGACGGTCCCACTCGCAGAGGACCCTGACTGCACGGCAACCGATGCTGCGCCCGCGATGGACGCGGCGATGAGCGACGGGGCACCTCACCTCGACGCACCGCAAGCCGACGTGGAGCCTGCAGCAGGCGACGCTGCGCAAACCGACGGCGCAAGCTCGCCTGGCGCAAACGACGCGTCCGAGGGTTGCGGGTGTCACCTCTCCGCGCCACGCGGACATACGGCGCGTGCTGTCGGATGGACCATGGCGATGGCCTTGCTGGTCTGGCACGCTCGGCGGCGCCGGCGGATGGCGTAGTCTCCCGGAAGAACCTTCCTCTCACACCGCGAAGGGCGCGATGGCGAACGACAGTTCTTCTGGAGCAGCCGCCACGTTTCGACTACTGCGGCCGGTCGATGGCGGTCGAGATCACGTGCGCGGCGGGGGCGAGCCCGGCGTCGTGACCGTGCTCGCCTACGCCGACTTTCTTTGTCCTTATTGCCGGCGCCTTCGCGACGTCATGTCCCGGCTGCGTGAAGCGCTCGGCGAGCGCCTCCTCTATGTGTTTCGCCACTTTCCGAACGAGCGGGCACATCCCGGTGCAGAGATCATCGCCCGCGCCGCCGAAGCTGCCGCCCAACAAGGGCGCTTCTGGGAGATCCATGACTGGATCTACGGGCGCGAGCTGCCGGTCGATCAAAACGCCGTGCTCGAATTCGCGCGTTCATTGGGTCTCGATATGGGACGTTTCGAAGCGGATCTCGGAAGCGATGCGACGCGCAAACGCGTGGAGGAGGATCTCGCCGAAGGCCGGCGCAACGGTGTAACCGGCACGCCGACGCTTTTCGTGGACGGGTTTCGTTATGACGGCGCTTGGGATTTTTATTCCATGCTGGAGGCTTTGGAGCGCCCCGTTGCGGCGCGCGTGCAGCGCTCGGCACGTGTCTTCGCGAGCCTCCCGGCTTCCGGTGGTCTCATGTTGATACTCGCCGCAGCGGTCGCGCTCCTGTGCGCAAATACTCCGCTCCGCCCGTACTACGAAGCGTTCATCCAGGCCTCGTTCAGCATAGCCCTTTTCGGCAAGCTGTCGTTGACGGTGGGCGAGTGGTGCTCCGAAGGCCTTCTGGCGATGTTTTTCCTGTTGGTCGGTCTGGAGATTCGCCGCGAGGCGACGGCCGGCGCGCTGGCGAATCGTCGCGCGGCGGCGCTGCCCGTGATTGCGGCCATCGGAGGCGTCCTGGCCCCTGCTGCCATTTATCTGGCGGTGAATCGCGGGCCCACCGCGCAGGGCTGGTCGATCCCAACCGCGACGGACATCGCTTTTTCGCTGGGCATCCTGGCGTTGTTGGGCCAGCGGGTTCCTGCCGGGCTTCGTGTGTTCGTCGCGGCGCTCGCGGTCGTGGATGACATTCTTTCCGTCTTGACGCTCGCGATCTTCTATCCGCGCACTTTCGATTTGGTTTGGCTTCTGGTGAGCGCCGCCGCCGCCGCGCTTCTCTTCACCCTCAACCGATGGCGCGTGTACGCGATCTGGCCCTATGCGCTAGTCACCGGCTTGTTGTGGCTCGCTCTGCATGGGGCGGGTGTCCACGCGGCGCTGGCGGGTGTTCTATTGTCCTTTTTCTTGCCGACCCAGCCCGCCCCGGCGGCGGGGCCCTTGCTCGCTCAAGCTGCGACGGCGCTCGCGGCCTTGGAGCATGCCGAGACCGAAGCGAAGCAGGTGGGAAACGAACGGGCTCGCCTGAGGCAGGAGCCCATCTGGGATTGGGCGAGCCGCAATCTTTCGGCCGCCAGCGAGCGACTGCTGTCGACGGCGGATCGCATCGAGCTGGCGTTGGCACCCTGGAGTGCTTACGTCGTGCTGCCGCTCTTCGCCTTCTCGGCAACCGGCGTCCGTCTCGCCGTCGATCTCTCCCAGCCAGGCGCTTACCGAATTCTGACCGGCATCATCGTGGGACTCGTCATCGGCAAGCCGCTCGGCGTATTGCTGACATCGTGGGTCGCCATCAAGCTACGCTTCGCGTTGGCACCCGAGGACGTCACGCCGCACCAGTTCATCGGGGCCGCGTGCCTGTGTGGCGTGGCCGACACCGTCGCACTGTTGATGGCGGATCGTGCATTTTTGCCGGGTGTCGACTCAGCCGTTGCCAAAATAGCAGTCCTGGTGGGCACGATGATGGCCGCATTGCTCGGCACGCTCGTTCTGCTCACCGCCCCCTATCGCGCGCAATCACCGGCCGATGCATGACCTATCGGGGGGCCGGGCGTGTCGTGCAAGCGCTGCATGCTATGTTGTGGCTGCATGCCGAAGATCGACAAGCCGAGCTCCGATTGGGGCGATGCGACCGAGGCGGCGCTCAATGCGGTGATCGGGGACTACCTCGAGCGACGCGGGAACACCTTGGCCATTCCGATGGCCCTTCACGATCGCGGACGTCCCCTCCCATTGAGCCGCGAGGCGCTCGGCGCCGCCCGCCCGGCCGCGACACCGAAAATCGTGGTTTTCGTTCATGGGATGGCATGCACCGAGGCATGCTGGTCGTACCTCGACGATCCATCGGTCTCCTACGGCTCCCAGCTGGAGCGGGACCTTGGTTTTACGGCGTACTACGTTCGCTACAACACCGGGCGACACGTTTCCGAGAATGGGCGCGACCTTGCGCTCTTGCTCGAGCAACTGATTCGAGCGCATCCGGTCGCACCCTTCGAGCTCACCTTGGTCGGCCACAGCATGGGTGGGCTCGTGATTCGGAGCGCGTGCCATTACGCCGATGAGCTCGGGCTTCGCTGGATCGAGCTTGCGCGCCGCGCGATCTATCTCGGCACGCCTCATCTAGGCTCACCCCTCGAGAAGGCCGGTCACCTCGTCTCCGTCGCACTCACGGCGATTCCCAATCCGGTCGTCAAGTTGACCGCATCACTCGCGAAGCTGAGAAGCAGCGGAGTCAAAGACCTGCGCCACGGCAGTCTGCGCGACGAGGATTGGAAGGAGCGAGATCTCGATGCGTTCGACGCCGCTCGCCCTCTGCAAGTACCGTTGAGACCGGGGCTTCGACATTATTGGGTTGCCGGTACGTTGATCGGCGACGAGACCCACCTCTTGGGTCAGTTGTTCGGCGACGCGCTGGTCCGCATCGGCAGCGCCACCCATCCCGGTCTTCGCATCGATCTTCCTGCTGATCAGGTCGCCGTGTTTCCCGGCGTGGCTCACATCCATTTGGCGCGCCATCCTGCGGTGTACGCTCGCCTGAAAGTGTGGTGCGGCGACGCGTGCGAGCAAGCGTCGTGCCCCACCGACGACCCACGGTCCTCGCCCGATGGCACGCCGCCCGCGCCGCGCGACCGGCTCCTCGGCTATCGCGCCCTCGTCGAAGAGTCGATCGACAAAGGAGCCTCGGCCGTGCAGGAAATTCAGGAAGAATTCACGATGCGCCCCTACGCTTTGCTCGAGCAGATCCCGCCGATTGCCGCGCCGGCCAAGGCCGTACGCCGGATCCACTTCACCCTGCTTCGGACGAGTTATGCGATGGTGCGACTCGCGAACCGTTGGGTGGGCGCCACGCTCGAAACGGCACTCCAGCGCCGCAACGAAGAGCGACGGTCGAAGTCATGAGTGGATGAGATCGAGCACACCGGCTTCGAAGGGATGAACGCGGTCGCCCACGCCCGTGCCACCGACG
>WNGB01004258.1_pt1 | contig 27674 bp, 33 predicted proteins | sample 5400681 | NCBI WGS metagenome assembly WNGB01 (sample SAMN13153367, study PRJNA577476) | soil metagenome | isolation source: 115 cm soil or saprolite under grassland replicate 2 | place: USA:California | collected 2016-06-15
AAATGGTAGGCTCGGGCGGTGTCGAACCGCCGACCTCTACCGTGTCAAGGTAGCGCTCTCCCGCTGAGCTACGAGCCTACGTCAAAAAGTACAAACGAGACTACAGGATAGCCGACAGGGCTGTCAAGAGGACCCGGCCCGCTCGAGCGCGTCGATCACGATCGCTACGAGCTCGGGTTGCGCCCCTCCCCGGATGGGCGGTCCGGATCGAAGGGGAATCTGGATCCTAGCGCAGGAACTTGTTGATCAGGCCCGAGTCCTGGATGAGGTACTTGAAGGTGCCGTTGATCGGCAGACCGCCCTTCGAGATCGCGTCGGGCACCGGCGGGAAGGGCGAAGCCAGCTGCACGGCGCGCATGGCGTAGTCGTCTAGGAGTTCCACGCCCGAGGTGCGGCGCCGCTCGATGAACTGCAGCTCCCCGCTCTTCGCGATGCCGAAATCGATCTGCAGCTCGCCTCCGATGCCGCGGCTCGCGGCCTCGTGCGGGTAGATCCACATGCTCTGGATGCGCTCGCGGATCTGCCTGAAGTAATCCTGGTATTTCGGGTCCGGCGTGTCGAGCGCGATGGGATCGCCTTCGATACCGCCCCGGCCGCCCTTGAGCCCGCCGCCCCCTCCCTTGCGGAACATCGCCGCCGCGGGCGGAGGCTGGGGCGGGGCCGAGGCAACGCGCTGATCGGCGGCAGGCGCGGGAGGCTGGGGCTGGGCGGCCGGCGGTGCGGCCTTGGCCGTCTGACCCTGGTCGGGAGCGGGAGCCGGGGGCGCAGCTTTGGGCGCAGGGGCGGGCTCGGCAGATTTTTCCGCGGCCGATGGCGCCTTGGGCGCTGCCTTGGGCGCTTCCGCGACTCTCGGCGCCGCGGGCGGTAGTGATGCCTTGGGAGCGGGCGGGACGGGCGGCGCGGCCTGGCGCGGCGGCGCGGGCACATCAGGGCCGACCGGGCGCGAGGGATTGCCGAGCGGAGCCGTCTCTTTCGGCTTGTCGGGTGCGATGTCCACGAAAAGGGGCTCGCCGCGCTTGGCGATCCTCCGCTGTTCGATGCTGCCGCCCGCGATGAGTGCCACGCCGACCAGGATGTGGAAGAGCACCGACACGATGACGGTGACCACGAGATACCGGTTGGTCCGGTCCTCGGGCAGGTATTTCAGACACCACTCCCACGCGCGACGCATACCCGCCAATTATAGGCCACTTCGCACTACGGGAGTCGTCGTGACGCCGCGGAAGGGCGGCAAGCCGGGCCGGCGTGGCCGGCAGAAACTCGTCGCGGGAGGACAGGATGCGGGGGCGCCGTGCCGGGGCAGCCCCCCCGAACCCCCGTGGCCGGCGGGGGTGACGGGGGCACCCCGGTAGGGCGCCCCCGCTCCCTGTCCGTGACTACAGCGAACGCCCTACAGCCTCGGCGACGGGCTTCAGCTCGCGCATGAGCTGGGCGAACTTCGCGGGCTTGAGCGATTGCGGCCCGTCGGAGAGCGCCTCTTCGGGCTTCGGGTGCACCTCGATGATGAGCCCGTCGGCGCCGCAGGCGACCGCGCCCTTGGCCATGGGCGCCACCAGGTCCCAGTGCCCCGTGCCGTGGGACGGGTCCACGAAGACCGGCAGGTGGGAGAGCTTCTTCAGCACCGGTACCGCGTTGAGATCGAGCGTGAAGCGCGTCGCCGTCTCGAAGGTGCGGATGCCGCGCTCGCAGAGAATGACGTCCGGATTGCCCGCGGCCAGGATGTACTCGGCCGAGAGCAGGAACTCCTGGATGCTGGTCGCCATGCCGCGCTTGAGCAGCACCGGCTTGCCCATCTCCCCCACCCGCCGCAGCAGCGTGAAGTTCTGGATGTTCCGCGCGCCGATCTGCAGGATGTCCGCGTACTCGGCGACCATCTCGGCGCTCTCCGTCTCCAGCACCTCGGTCACGACCGGCAGCCCCGTGCGCTTGCGCGCCTCGGCCAGGTACTTCAGCCCCTGCTCCTTGAGGCCCTGGAAGGCATAGGGCGACGTCCGCGGCTTGAAGGCGCCGCCGCGCAGGATGCGCGCGCCCGACTCCTTGACGCGGTCGGCGACCTCGAGCACCTGCGCCTCCGACTCGACCGAGCACGGCCCCGCCATCACGACGACGGCGTTGCCGCCGATGACGACGCCGTTGACGCGCACCTCGGAAGGCTCCTGCCGCACCTCCCGGCTGGCGAGCTTGAACGGCTGCTGGACGGGCATGACCGACTCGACCGTCTCGACGGCCTCGAGCAGGCGAAGGTCGGGCCGGCCCCGCTCTTCTCCCACCGCCGCCACGATCGTCTTGAACTCGCCGCGGATGATGTGCGGCGCGTAGCCCATCTCGGTCACGCGACGGCAAATGTCGTCGATCTCCACGTCGCCGATTCCTGACTTCATGATGATGATCATAGCGACCTCCCCAGCACCTCGGCCAACGGCCGCAGCTCGGCCATCAGCCTGGCGAACTTGTCGGGTTTCAACGACTGTGGACCGTCGGACAGCGCCTCGGCCGGGCTGTTGTGCACCTCGATGATGAGGCCGTCGGCCCCGGCGGCGAGCCCCGCCTTCGCCATGGCGGCGACGTACTCCCAGTGGCCGGTCCCGTGGGATGGATCCACGATCACCGGGAGATGAGAGAGCTTCTTGACCACCGGGATGGCGTTGAGATCGAGCGTGTAGCGCGTGGACGTCTCGAAGGTGCGGATGCCGCGCTCGCAGAGAATGACGTTGGGGTTGCCGCCGGCCAGCACGTACTCGGCCGAGAGCAGCCACTCCTGGATCGAGGTGGACATGCCGCGCTTGAGCAGCACGGGCTTGCCGCACTCAGCGACGCGCTTGAGGAGCGAGAAGTTCTGGACGTTCCGCGCGCCGATCTGCAGGATGTCGGCGTGCTGCGCCACCACGTCCACCTTGTCGGGCTCCATAACCTCGGTGACGACGGGTAGGCCGGTCGCCTTGCTCGCCTCCTGGAGGAGCTTCAGCCCCTCCTCCTCCAGCCCCTGGAAGGCATAGGGCGAGGTGCGCGGCTTGAAGGCGCCGCCGCGGAGGACCTGGGCCCCGCCCGCCTTGACGCCCTCGGCGACGGCCAGGAGCTGCGGGCGCGACTCGACGGAGCAGGGCCCCGCCATGACGACCAGCTGCTTGCCGCCGACCGGCACGCCGTTGACCTTGAACTGCGTCGGCTCCGGGTGGGCCTCGCGGCTCGCCAGCTTGAAGGGCTGGAGGATCCGCACCACGTTCTCGACGCAGTCGAGGGACTGTAGCGCCAGCAGCTGCTCCTTGGCGCGGTCCTCGCCGACCACGCCCACGATGGTCCGCACTTCTCCGCGCGAGAGGTGGGTCTTGAAGCCCATGTCCCGCACGCGGCGCGACACATCGTCGATGTCGGCGTCGCTCGATCCCGGCTTCAGCACGATGATCATGTCCGTCTCCCCTGTTGAGAAATCAAAAACGCCGCGGGTCCGTTACCCGCGGCGTCTTGTGTCTGTCCTCGCCACGGGCCGGCGGTTCGTCCGCCCCGTGGCTCCTCGGTTCAGCTCATGGGAGCCAGCGGGCAGACGGGGGAAAGTAAAAATACCGCCACCAGCCCAGCGCGGTACCGCTTCCCGTCCGATTCACCGGCTCACGACCTCCATGGAGAAAGTGCGGCTGACTTTACTTCTTCGGACGCTCAATGTCAAGTCCGGGTCTCGGGCTTCCATCGGGCTCGTCCTCCGGCCCGGTCCGGCCCTCGAACCAGGCCACGATCCGGTGCCGGAAGTAGTAGAGCGGAATCGCGAGAGCGGCCACGACGGCCGTCAGGAGCAGTACCTCGATGTAGTGCCCTGTCGCGGTCTTCGCCCCCTGGGCCGAGAGCACCCACGTGCCGGGGATGCGGCCGAGCGTCGAGACCACGGCAAAGACCCAGAACGGCATCGGCGAGAGTCCGAAGAGGTAACAGATGATGTCCTTGGGCAATCCGGGGATGAGGTAGATGATGAAGCAGAGGATGGTGCCCTCCGCCTCGACGATGAAGCCGAGCTTGTTCCACGTCTCCTCACTGACGAGGTTCCTCACGTAGGCGTCACCCAGCCACCGACCGAGGGCGAATGCGCCGAGCGAGCCAAGTGTCAGGCCGATGGTGGAGTAGATGAGCCCCAGCCACTGACCGAAGACGTACCCGCCGAGGATCCCCGTTACCTCTCCTGGGATGGGCGCGACGACGACCTGTAGCGCCTGGACGACAATGAAGATGATGGGCGCCGCCGCCCCCCACTCAATCAGCTTGTCCTTCATGTAGTGGTTGTCGTGAAGGAGCCGAAACCAGAAACGATACGCGGGCGCGTTCGTCCAGACGAGCCACGCGGCGTACGCTGACACAGCTACCACGAGCCCGACCCCCAGCGTCCACCGCATGCGGGTCGTCAGGGCCGGCCCTCCCTCACGTCCCGCGGACTCACGCCGCCGTCGCCGGATCGGGATCGAAGCGCCCGAACCAGCCGTAGCGGGGCCACCAGCGCGCCAGCACCGGGTGGCGCCCGGCCACTTCCGTGAGCGCGACGAGCCACTGGGTCGGCGCGTGCTCAGCGGCCCACTGCGCCAGCCGCAGGATGCCGTAGGCGCGGCGGTAGCGGTCCACGAGAGTGCGGTACCGCTCCAGCCCCTCGGAGATCCCAATGCGACCGTCGAAAATCTGCTGAACGATGCGCCCGCACTCGACGCCGAAATAGAGCGCCGGCCGGATGCCCTCGGCCGTGAGCGGCAGACACTGGCCCGCGGCGTCGCCGACGGCAAAGAGCCGCCCGACGGTAGGCCGCAGGAGGCGGTGTGGAAAGTAGGTGCCGTGATAGGTGGTCGCCACCGCGCCGCGGTCGCGCAGGAAGCGCTCGAGGGCCGGCTTGAGCTTGGACAGCCCGACGTAGGAACCGAGCCCGATCAGGCTGCCTGTGCCCACCGGGAAGATCCAGCCGAGCCCGCGCGGGAACAGGCCGCCGTCGAGCCAGAAGGAGAGCCCCTCGTCTTCGAGCGCGGTGTGCGTCTCGAGTCCGAAAGAAAAGTCGCGGCGAGAGGGCGTGGCCGGTGCGCCATCGTTGACGAGCGTTCCCCGCCAGCCCGAGCAGTCCACGATCACGGGCGCGGTGAAGCGCCCTTCGCTCGTCAGCACGGCGCCGTCTTCCATGCCCGTCACCGAGGCCCTGAGAAAACGAGCCTGCGTCTGGTCGAGGAGGCCGCTGCAGAAGCGGTGGTAGTCGAACGTGCAGAAGGGCACTTCCGAGAGATCGTAGGTGACGGTGCGCGTGGGAGCGCGAACGATGAGCTTGTCGTGGACCTGGAGCACGCTGTCGGCGACGCCGAGCGTCTGAGGAACCCAGAGCGGCGTGCCGCAGGCCGACGTCTGTACCGCACCCACCTCGTTGCGGTCGAGCAGGAGGACCCGGCCCGTGAGACGGCGCGCCACCGCCAAGCCGGCGAAGCTGGCGCCCACTATGATGGCGTCGTAATCCCGGCCAGCCATGTCATCGGATAGTCCGACAGACGGCGGAAGATGTCAAATCGCCCGTGAACTTCGGGAGATCCGGCCGCTCAGACGCTGATGCCGCTACCGTTCGAGCGTGCCGCGCGCGTCGACGGCCACGACACCCGCGGGACCCGCGATGAGGGGATTGATTTCGATCTCGCGCAATCCAGGCACATCCACGACCAGCCGAGCGAAACGGCAGATCGTCTCCGCCAGCGCGGTCCGGTCCACCGGCGACTCGCCCCTCACGCCGCGAAGCAAGGGCGCCATCCGGAGCTCGTCCAGCATCGCGAGCGCCTCCCGGAGCGGCACCGGGGCCAGGCGGGCCGCCGTGTCCTTGAGCACCTCGACGTAGATGCCGCCCAACGAGGGGACCGAACTGCGGGTCTCGCACCATGCCGAGCAAGAGCTCCCGGCCGGCGCCGACCATCGGCTGGACGAGCACGCCCTCGATCCTCGCCTGCGGGCGCGCCGCGCGGACGCGCCCCAGCATCTCTCCCGCCGCGCGAGTCACCTCCGCGGCGGAGCCCAGCCCCAGCGCGACGCCGCCGACCTCCGTCTTGTGAGTGATGTCCGGCGAGAGCACTTTCAGCGCGACGGGGAAGCCGAGCCGCGCGGCGATGGTGGCCGCGTCCTCCGGCGTCGCCGCCGCATGCCCGCCGGCGCACGGTATGCCGTACGCCTCGAGAAGCGGCCCGAGCTCGATCAGTCCAAGCTGGGCGGTGCCCGCTGCCGCGAGTCGAGCCACCTGCGAGCTCACGTCGCGGGCCGGCACCGCGTGCCCGGTCAGCGCTGATCCCTGGCGGCGTCGCTCGGCCACCTGCGCCATACCGGCCAGCGATTCCACCGCCGGCTCCGGAAAGGGATAGCAGGGAATGCCCGCTTCCTCGAGCGCTCGCGCACCGGCGACGAGCCGGGCCCCTCCGACGAAGGCCGCCACCACCGGGATCGACCAGCCGCGAGTTGCGCCGACGATGGCCCGGGCCACGCCCACAGAATCCGTGGTGGCCTGGGCCGTGAGAACGATCAGCAAGGCATCGCCGCCTTGTGGCCCGAGCGCGTGCAGAGCGCGGCTGTACCGGGCCGCGTCGGCATCACCGACCAGATCCACCGGGTTCGCGAGGCTCGCGGTGGACGGCAGGACGCCAGCCAGTCGTCCGCGCACCGCGTCCGGAAGTGGGTTGACAGCCAGGCCCGCCCTCCGCGCGGCGTCAGTGGAGACGATGCCGAGGCCGCCGCCGTTGGTGACCACGATCAAGCGGCCGCCACGCGGGAGCGGCTGGCTCGCGAGGCCGCGCGCCACGTCGAAGAGCTCTTCGATCCGCGTCACGCGCACGGCGCCCGCCTGCCTGACCGCCGCGTCGAAGGCGGCGTCCGAGCCGGCGAGCGCGCCCGTGTGCGAGGACACGGCGCGGGCGCCTTCGGCCGAGCGGCCCGCCTTGAGCAGCACGACGGGTTTTGTCGCGGCCGCCGCGCTGAGCGTGTCGAAGAAGCGGCGCCCGTCGGCGATGCCCTCGACATAGGCGACGATGACCCGCGTCTCCGCATCCGAAGCCGCGGCCTGCAGCAGGTCGCTCTCGTTCAAGTCCGCCTGGTTCCCCAGGCTCGCGAAGAGGGAAAAGCCCATGCGACGGTCGCGGGCCCAATCGAGGATGGCGACCGCGAGCGCGCCGGAGTGGGAGATGAAGGCGATGGCTCCCGGCTCGGGCATGCCGGGGGCAAACGTGACGTTGAGGCGCCTCGACGGTCGGATCCACCCGAGGCAGTTGGGCCCGAGAATCCGGATCGGCTGCCCCGAAAGCCACCGGCGGAGCTCCGCTTCGCGCTGTCGCCCTTCCTCCGTGGACTCGCGAAAGCCAGCCGAGATCACGACGGCGCCCCGGACGCCCTTGCTGACGCACTCCTTGAGCGCCGCCAGCACGGCCGGGGCCGGCACGGTGATCACCGCGAGGTCCACGTCGCCCTCGGCGTCGAGGAGAGACGGATATGCCCGGAGGCCCTGGACCATGTCGGCGACGGCGTTCACGGGAATGACCCGACCGGGAAAGCCGGCCGAGCGGAGATTGGCGAGGACGCTACCGCCGACCTTCGAGGGGTCGCGAGAGGCGCCGATGACGGCGACACATCGCGGATCGAAGAAGGCCGCCAGCGATGGGCGCGTCACAGGCTGCTCCACCTCATTCCGTGGGAACGCCCCGGCCCAGGGCCGGCCGGGTGCGTCACCTCACGACGAGAACCGGGACCGGCGATCGCTTGAGGGCTCCTTCGGCGACGCTACCGAGGAGGAGGCGCGCGACGCCCCCCGCGCCACGGGCGCCCAGGGCGAGAATTCCTGCCCGCTCCCGACGGACGATCCGGAGCAGCTCGGGCAGCGGCACTCCGACACGGACGATTCCTCGCGCGCGCCAGCCCGCACGCCTGAGGCGCGCGGCTGCGGCTTCCACCTCCCGTCGCGCCACGCGCACGCGGGCGGCCACGTCCGATCGGACCAGGCCTGCTACGCCGAGCCGCATGGAAGCCGGGGCGAGCGCGAGCGAGGGCAGCCTCACGGACTCGACCACTCGCACCACTGTCGCCCGCCCGCGGCCCGACCAGCGCGCCAGATGGGCAACCACGCGGGAGGCATGGCGCGAGCCGTCTAGTCCGACGACGACCCGGCGGCGCGCGCCGGGGCCGCGCGCGCTCACGCTCCGGCGCGCCCGGTCGAACGTCGCGGTGATTTCGCCGCGCGGCGGAGGGTTTCTTCCCGCTTCACCGCGATGGCCGCAATGGGCCGCTTGTTCTTCTTGTTCTTGCCGCGGCTCTTCCGGATGCCCATGTCGTCTCCGTGGTCACTCGAGCGCCGAGAGGAACGCTTCGAGCGCGTCCGAGGTCGTGAAGATGCCGACGATGGCCTCGCCGTCCCGCACCGGCAGGCAGCCGATCTTCCGTTCCAGCAGGACGCGCGCGGCGATGGTCACCGGCGTCTCCGGCGCCACCGTCACCGGGTCTTCGGTCATGATACGCGCGACGGGCTGGCTCTCCCAGTTGGCAAGGGCCTCGCCGTCCCGCACCCGGCGCCAGTCCCGGTGCGAGACGATGCCCACGAGCCGGTCGGCCTCGACCACGAGCAGGTGACGCACCTCGGCGCGCCGCATGCGCCCGAGGGCCGCGCCGATCGAGCAGTCGGGCGCCACCGTGGCGGGCTGCTTCGTCATCCAGTCCCGCACGGCTCCGCAGCGCTCCCCCATGCCGCTCACCAACCGCTACTCCGTCTCGCGGACGGTCACGACGGGGCACGGCGCCAGACGGACCACGCGGTCCGTCACGCTGCCGAGCAGCGCGCGATCGAGGCCGCCGCGCCCGCGCGTCCCCATCACGATGAGATCGGGACGCTCCTGAGCGGCCGCACCGACCACCTCCACGTGCGGCACGCCGGTCTTCAGCACCCATCGGGCGGAGAGACCAGCGGCCGCGGCCGTCGCCGTCCACTCCCCGAGAGTCTTCACGGCCCACGCGCGCGCCGCGTCGAACACGTCTCGAGCCCGCTTCATGGTGAAGGGGCTCTCCGAGTACAGCGGCGTCTCGACCAGCACGTGGACCAGAATCAGCTCGGCGCCCAGCCGATCCGCGAGCTGTCGCGCGACGGCCCATGCCCGTTCCGAGCCCGCGGAGAAGTCCGTCGGCACGAGGATCCTCGAGAAACCACCGGTGGCCGGCTCAGCGGCCATGGGCTCGCACCGTCAACACTGGGTACCGTGACTCGCGCACCACGCGCTCGGCGACGCTGCCCATAAAGGCGCGCGAGAGCCCGGTGCGCCCGTGAGTGCCCATCACGATCAGGTCGGCGCGCGCGCGCCGCGCCGCGCGCAGGATCTGGTCGGCCGGCAATCCTTCCGCGAACACGACCTGCGCCCTGATCCCGTCCCGCCGGGCGCGCGCGAGCGCGGCCGCGAGCCGCCGCTTGGCCGAGCGCATGCTCACGGCGAGGAGATCGGCATACGACTCGGGCGGCATGCCCTCGCCGATGAAGGGCGACGGCGGCGTCATGACGTGGACCAGCACGAGCGGCGCTCGACAGGACTTGGCCAGGGCTACGGCCCGGCGGTAGGCGGGCGCGGAGGCCGGCGAGAAGTCGGTCGGGTGGAGGATCCGGCGGAAAGGGCGCATGGGTCACTTGAGAGAGGCAAGGTACGCGGCGAGCCCCTGGGCCTCCTTCTCCGTCATCTCGATCTTCGGCATGTGCGCCCGCGGCTTCTGGGCCTTGGGCTCGCGGAGCCAGCCGCGGAGAGAGGTCTCCGTGTACTTCGATCCCACGTGCGAGAGATCGGGGGCGATGGCCGTTCCCATCTTGCCCACGGTGTGGCAGCCGTAGCAGCCCTGCTCGGTGAACAGCCGCTTGCCCTGCGCAGCAGGCGATTCGTCCTGGCCGTAGGCCGCCGCTGAGGCAAGCGCAATCGCCGCGGCCGCGCCCGCGAGAGCCACCCATGGCGGCGGAACAGCCCGAACACGCGCTCGCATCACCGCTCTTCCTTCACCTGGCAGTCGAGACAATGCCGTGCCCACGGCACGGCCCGCAGGCGCGACAGCGGGATGGCGCCGCCGCACCCCTCGCAGACACCGAAGGCCCCTGTTTCGAGCCGCGCCTGCGCCGACTGTATCTCGTCGAGCTCGTGGCGCTCGCGGCCTTCGAGCCGCCCGAGGAGATCCCCCACGGCGCGGCGTGCGGAGTCCTCGAAGAGCGCTCCGGGCTCTGGCGCGGTCAGCGAGGCAATCTCCCCGTCCGTCACCACGACGGTGTCCAGGAGGCGCTTACGTGCCTCGGCGAGCATCCCGCGAAATTCGCGCCGTCTGTCCGTATCGAGCTGTGGCGTGTCCGCACTCATGGGAAGTCTCCCTGTCGCCCGAAAGCCGTCGTCTCGAAGAGGTCGCCCGGGTCTCGGCCCTCGACCTCGACCGCGCGATTAGCGGCGCGATCTCCTCGAGACGGCGGCAATGCCCCGACGCTACTCTGCCTTGATCGGGATCGTGGTGCCCTTGGCCGCCGCGGTCTTGGGCAGCGTGACGGTCAGCAGCCCGTTCTTAAAGGATGCGGTGACCCTGCTGCCGTCCACGGCCACGGGCAGGCGGACGCTGCGGGTGAAGGCCCCGTAGACCCGCTCCGTGCGGTAGTAGCGGTGCTCCTTCTCTTCCTTCTCCAGCTGCTTCTCGCCCTTGATGGTCAGGAGCTGCTCCTGGAGCGAAATGTGGATGTCCTTCGGGTCCATGCCCGGGACTTCCGCCTTGACCATCACGGCGTCCTTGGTCTCCGAGACGTCCATGCTCGGCGCCCACTCGCCCGTCGCCGGGAACTCGTCCAGCTTGGAGTCGGCGAAACGCTCGAAGAGCTTCTCCATCTCCTGCCTCACGCTTGGGAAACCCATCCATGGCATCAGCGCTCTCATAGCCTAACCTCCTTTTCACGACCGGTCGAGGCGAGGGCCTCGGCTGGTTTATGAAGCATCAGCAATGCCAGTATGTCCGCCCACGATTTCAGGGACTTGTGCTGCGTCCTGGCGCTCCGGCTGGGGCGCGTGAGCCCGGGATGGGGAAGGTCTTACCCACCGCGGGCTCCGCGCCTTGCCCACCGCCGCCCCATCGCGCATATTGCCAGCATGTTCGTGGGTGTGCCCAGGGAGATCAAGGCTGGGGAGCAGCGTGTAGCGCTCTCTCCGGCGGGCGCGCGGGCGTTGTCCGACGCCGGGCACGGCGTGCTGGTCGAGACCGGAGCGGGCGCCGGCAGCGGCTTCCGCGACGAGGAGTACGCGGCGGCGGGCGCCAGGCTCGTCGATGTGGCCGGCGTGTGGGAGACGGCCGAGCTTGTGCTCAAGGTCAAGGAGCCGCTCGCGGAAGAGGTCGCGAGGATCCGCGAAGGCCAGACGCTCTTCACCTATCTGCACCTGGCGCCCATGCCGGACCTCGTGCGCGCGCTCCAGCGCCGCGGGGTCCTCGCCATCGCCTACGAAACCGTCGAGCGCGCCGACGGCAGCCTGCCGCTGCTGACGCCGATGAGCGAAGTCGCCGGGCGACTTGCCATCCAGGAAGGCGCCCACTACCTCGGACGCGCCTACGGCGGCCGCGGCATCCTGCTCTCCGGCGTGCCGGGCGTTCCCCGCGGCAACGTGGTCATCCTCGGAGCCGGCACCGTGGGCATCAACGCCGCCAGGATCGCGCTCGGCCTGGGTGCCGACGTCTCGCTGCTGGACATCAACCTCGACCGGCTGCGCCACGTCGACGACCTCTTCGGCGGGCACGTCGTCACGATCGCCTCCAACGCGTTCAACATCGAGCAGGTGGCGCAGCGCGCCGATCTCCTCGTGGGCGGCGTGCTCGTGGCGGGAGCCAAGGCGCCACGCCTCGTCACGGAGTCCCTCGTCCGGCGCATGAAGCCCGGCGCCGTCATCGTGGACGTCGCCGTGGACCAGGGGGGCTGCGTAGAGACGATTCGCCCGACGACCCTGTTCGAGCCCGTCTATACGCTTCACGGCGTGCTGCACTACGGCGTGACCAACATGCCGGCCCTCGTGCCCCGCACGTCGACCTTCGCGCTGACCAACGCCACCCTGCCCTACGCCCTGGAGCTCGCCCGCAAGGGCACGGAGCGCGCCGTGGGCGAGAGCGCCGAGCTCGCCCGCGGGGTCAACGTCTGGCGCGGCCGCGTCGTCTATCCGGCCGTCGCGGCCGCCGTCGGAGAGGCGGCGCTGCCGATCGCGGAGCTGCGCTGACGCCCGAACGAAGCTCAGGAGGGCGGCGCGGCTCCGGCGTCGATGACGAGCGCGAGATTGGCATGACAGGCGGGGCAGTCCAGCGACCACGCGGGCGTCAGACGGTTGCCGGCCGCGAACGCCTGCTCGAGTCCGCAGCGGGGACACGCGCCACGCACGCCCGACACGATCTGCTGGTCGCGAAGATGCCTGAACCCGGCGGCGACGCCGATCATGAGGAAGCTCGGCACGAGGACGAAGTGAAGCCCCGGGAGGAACACGCACCCGGCCGCGATCGCCCAGAAGGCCCCGCCCGCCTTGAGCGCCCGCGCGAGGCGCTGGCTCGGTGACGGCCACACCGCGGTGACGGTCACCCGGCGCGGTGGCGCCCCGAAAGCGGCGAGCGACGCGGAGAGATGTGCCGGTCCTCCCGCGTGGTCCCGCATGACGAGATCTTCCCACACATCCGCAAGTGCGCGCGCATCGGACCGGGCCGGCTCGCGGTACACTCCCTCCAGCCATGGCCGCGCCCCGCGGGCATCCAGTCTTCGCGGCCGTCTACGACAGGCTGACACGGTCGGCCGAGCGGAAGTTTCTGGGCGCCCATCGAGCGAGGCTCGGCTCCCGCGCCCGCGGACGCGTGCTCGACCTCGGCGCCGGGACCGGCGCCAACTTCCCCTACCTCGACGCCGGCGCGGACCTGCTGGCAGCCGAACCCGATCCCTATATGCTCGAGCGCGCGCGGCAGCATGCCCGCGCGCTGGGCCGTTCCGTCACCTTCCTGGCCGATGCCGCCGAATCCCTCTCGCTCGAGACGGCCTCCGTGGACGTCGTGCTCGCGACGCTGGTGCTCTGCACCGTCGACGACCCGGCACGCGCGCTCGGAGAGATCAGGCGAGCGCTGAGGCCGGGCGGCAGGCTGCTCTTCCTCGAGCACGTCAGGCTCGAGCACCCGTTTTGGGGACGCCTCCAGGACGCTGTGACGCCGCTGTGGAGCGCGCTTTGCGCGGGGTGCCACCCGAACCGCGACACGGTGGGGGCTATCCAGCGGGCGGGCTTCGCCATCGACGAGATCGAGCACTATGCGTTCGGCCCGATCCCTGGACCCCTCTGGGCCTGCGGCGTCGCGCTGTCCGCTTAGCTCGGGTAGCGCCGGTAGAGCCAGCGCTTCACCGATCGGTCCCCTCCCCGGCGGGCCTCCTGCGGGAGCCGCCGCTTCCGTGCGCGACGGTCAGAGCGGGTAGCGCAGCAGCGCCGCCACGCCGCCGACGGCCGCCAGCCGCTGATGTGCCTCCACGGTGTCCACCGAGCCGCCGGCCGCGAGCACGCGCTGGATCAACGCTTCGCCGAGCCCCACCGGCTTGAGCGCCTTGCCGCACAGCCGGCACTCGTCCGCCTCGCCAGAAAACAGCGTGCCGCACCCGACGCAGGCGGCGGCCGGCCCGCGCACCCCGCGCAGCACGTAGAGCCGATGCACGGCGCCGCGGTTGACCGCCTCCACGGTCTCGTCCACCCCGGCCACCGCCTGCCCGCTCTTGGCCGCCTCGGTGAGCACGGCGTCGACCACTGGCACGTCGTCGGAGGCGGCGAGGTGACCGACAAGTTCGCTCGCGCGGGCAATGATGGCGCTCGAGGGCTCGTGCCGGGATGCGGAGATCTCGCCGACGACGTGGGCGGCCAGCCGCGGCGGCAGCTCGCGGCGCAGGGCGGCGATGTTGCGTGGCTCACCCGCCAGCACGATGCGCTCGACGCCGTGCGCGTCGATGAGCTGAGCCAGGCTCTCCGTCACTGCGGCGACGTGCCGGCCGCGGTGCTCGCGGATATGCCGCTCGTAGCGCGACTGCGCGAACTCGACCCAGTCACCGCGGCTGTGGTGCCCGGGCATCTCGCTCGTGAGGTCCACCTCCCGGCCGGGCCCCTCCGACGTCAGGTGCATGAGGCGGGCGCTCTCCGTGTCCACGAAGGCGACCAGCGTGGACGGCGTGCGCTGGATGACCGCCGCCAGCGGCGCAAGGAACGGCGTGTCCTCGACCGCGAAGCGGTTGTCGGGCGACACGCGGAGGCGCACGATCTCCCCGAGCCCGGCAGCTTCGCAGGCGAACATCGCCACACCCTGCGCCACGGGCGCTGCCGACTGGCCGACCAGCTCGCCGCCCGCGGACTGAATCCACTCGAGATCGCCCGGCGCGGCGCGGCGGGCATCTCGGGCCTTCGCGATCTCGTTCTTGAGGAATATGCGAACCCGCTCCCGCTGCTGCTCGTCGCTCCAGCGGGTGTCGAGATACACGCTGACCACCGGCGTCTTCGTCTTGCCAACTTTCGAGAGCCGCGTCAGGCGCGCGCGCAGGTCCACGGCCGACTCGATGCGCTTCATGGTCCTAGCCCTCCTTGCGGCGCCGCACGCGCCTGGAGGGTCCCGGTCGCTCGAGGCCGCCCGTCAGAAGGCGCTTGGCCACGAAGTACTTCTTCGGCCGGCGCTTGATGTCACGGTCGCGCTCGCGGTACCGCTCCAGCTGCCGCTCGAGGGCCGAGAAGGCGCCGTCGAAGGCCAGCCGGCTTGTCTGGGCGACCTGCTCGACTCGGATCGCCGGGCGATAGGGCAGCCGCACGTACAATGCGCAACGCTTGCCCAAGCCGCCTTTGGGGCCGTTGTCGTCGAAGAAGGTCACCTTGGCCCTGATCGGCCCAAACCTGATGGACTCGAGCGCCGCTTCGACCACCTTGGCCGCCCGTGCGCGCAGCATCCTGTCCTTTTCCACTCCCTGGATGTCGATGACCATGATCCGTCCTCTCGGAGGCTGCTGGGCCTCATCCGATAAATAGCCAGCAACGGCGATGCCAAGCGCCCACGTCAAGCATTCCGGGAACTTTCGCGCTGCCGCGCTGCTTCCGACCGGGTCGGCTGGGGCTGGGGTGTCTCGTATGTGCCTCCACCCTCACCCGCCCGCCCATGGGGCTAGAATAAACCTCCGTGAGCCAGAGCGACTACCCACAGGAGCTGGAGCGCGACATCGCGTTAAACGACGGGACGCAGCTCCGGCTCCGCCCCATCCGGGTGGAGGACGCGCCGCGCCTCATCGAGTTCTACGATCGGCTGAGCCGCCACACCGCGTATCAGCGGTTCTTCACCGTCATGAAGCGGCTTCCTCCCGACTGGGCGCGCCTGCTTGCTACCGTGGACTATCGGCGACGCCTGGCCCTCGTGGTCGAGCGGGGACCGGTGGACGCTCCTGAGCTGCTGGCCGTCGCGCGCTACGAGCCCACCGACGACCCCGAGACAGCGGAGGTTGCCTTCGTCGTCCAGGACGGCTTCCAGGGCCGCGGGCTCGGCGTGCTACTCCTGAACCACCTCCTCGAGGCGGGGGAGGCGCGGGGCATGCGACGCTTCCGCGCCTATGTGCTCGCCGACAATACGCGCATGCTCGATCTGCTCGCCCGCTGTACCGAGATCCGCGAGCGACGCGTGGAAAGCGGCGTCGCGGACATCGTCTTCGAGCGCCGCCGGATCGGACCGGCCATCCGTCACGGATAGGAGACGACGATTTCGGCGATCTCCTTGCAGCAGTCGGCGTCGACCTTGCAGATCCGACGCAGCACGTCCGTTTCGGTCACGATGCCGACCACGCGCGCGCCTTCGACGACCGGGAGCGACCCGACCTTGTCCTCCAGCATGATGCGCGCGGCCTCGGCGACGTCGGCCTTGGCGGGCACGCTCATCACCGGCGTGGACATGATCTCGCTCACCGGCACCGCCTTGAGCAGGATGTCCACCGCGATCGTGCCCACGTCCTTCAGCACGCGCGGGCCGAAGAGATGGTGGCGCAGGTCCCGGTCCGTCACCACCCCGATGAGCGCGCCGGCGTCATCGACGACCGGCAGGTGACGCACCCGCGCGCCGTGCATTCTCGAGACCGCCTCGAGGCAGGAGTCCGACGCCCCGATCGTCACGACGTCCCGGCTCATCAATTCGCTGACTCGCATATTGCCTCCCCGGACGGCATTGACCGTCTCGCGCGATGAGGGTGCAACGCGAGTGCCATGGGCGTACGCCATGAATTCGCCTGGTTAGCCGCGGGGGCGGGCCCGCGACTGGGGCGCCTGCGCCACGGATGGGGCGCGGCGCGGCGTGATATGTTCGCGTCGATGGCCACAGGCGAGCGGACGGCGGCCCTCAAGTCCAATCCGGTCTTCGCCGGATTGCCCGCCCGGGAGATCGAGATCCTGGCCGGCGCGGCCAGCGAGGAGGTCTATCGGGCGCGCGAGTACGTCTTCATGGAGGGTGACCCGGCGGGCTGGCTCTGCCTCGTTATCTCCGGACGGGTGAAGATCGTGAGGCATTCACGCGCGGGCAAGGACGTGGTGCTCGAGCTCCTGGGCCCGGGCGAGATCTTCGGGGGCGTGGCCGTCATCGAGAAGCGCCCCTATCCCGCGGCGGCCCAGGCCGTCGAGCCCACCACGGTGCTCAAGATCCCGGCCGACGCCTTGACGGCCGCCAGCCTGCGGCATCCCGACATCATCAAAGAGATGGCGCTCATGTTAGGCCGCCGGCTGCGCGCGGCCCACGACTCGGTCACATCGCTCTCCGTGGACCCGGTCGAGGCCCGGTTGGCCGGGGCGCTGCTCCGGCTGGCCGAGCGCGACGGCGCGCGCACCAAGGCGGGGCTGGCCCTGCCCTTCCACCTCACCCGGCAGAGTCTCGCTGACATGACGGGCACCACGGTGGAGACGGCCATCCGCGTCGTGAGCCGCTGGCTCAAGGCGCGGCTCGTCATCGACGAGGGCGGGCGCCTCGTCATCGTCGACAAGGCGGCGCTGGCCGAGATCGCGGCGGGCGAAGGCGAAGACTGAGGCGCCGTGACACCGCTGGTGCGCCGCTACATCAAGACGAGCTTCGTCTTCCTCCTGGCGGGCCTGCTCCTCGGTGGCTGGATCGTGGTGGCCGAGTTCCTCGCCGGCCGGTACCCGCCGAGGCTCTTCATCACCTCCCACGTTCACCTCTTGCTCGTGGGCTTCATGCTGATGATGGTGATGGGTGTGGCGACGTGGATGTTCCCGCGGCCGGCCAGGGATGACACGCGCTACAGGCCGGGGCTCGCGGAGACCGTTTACTGGGTGATGACCGTCGCCACGGCCGTGCGCGCCTCAGCCGAGCTCGTGGCGGGAATGGCGCCCGCTCCGGCGCTCCGCTGGGCGATCGTGGCGGGTGGCCTCGGCCAGATCGCCGGCACGCTGCTTTTCGTGCTCAATATGTGGCGTCGCGTGCGCATGCCGCCCGCCGCAGCTCAGCACTAGCGTGAATTATTCATGAAGGCCGTTCCCGCGTCCTGCACTCCCCCTCACCCTGACCTCTCCCTCCGGGGGCGAGGGGATCGAAACGGCTCCCTCTCCCTCGGCGAGGGAGAGGGCCGGGGTGAGGGTGGGCACCTGTCGCGCGTAGTCCGGGCTAGCAAGCTGGCCGCGGGGCGGTTGTTCATTCCTTCACCGCCTATGATGGCGGTCATAGGAGCCTCGCGGGTCGCGAGGTACCGTTGAGCGTGAGGAGGACACAACCATGGTTCATCAGTGCGGCTGCCACGCTCAATCGTCCACGACGGCTCAAGAGTCGGGCGCACCCATCACCGCTGATCTCACGGTGGGCGACGTCGCCCAGCGCTATCCCGGAGCGCTCGAGGCGATGAAGGCGATGGGGATCAATCACTGCTGCGGTGCGCATCTGACCGTCCGCGAGGCCGCGGCCTCGGCGGGTCTGGCCCTCGACTCCCTGCTGAGCGCGCTCAACCGGCCCGCGGCGGCCTCGAGGTGAGCGTGGACGTCCAACGCCCGCCGGCGCTCGATCGGATACCGGCGGCGAGCCAGGTTCCTCTCGACGTCCGCGAGGATATCCGCCGCGGCCAGGATCCCTTCGCCCGAATCATGGCGGCGGTCAAGGCGCTGGGTCCGGAGCAGGTGCTCGTTCTGCGCGCGCCCTTCGAGCCGGTGCCTCTCTTCGCGGTGCTCGGCAAGCGCGGCTTCTCCCACTTTAGCCTGCACAGCGCGCCCGACGACTGGACCGTCTGGTTCTACCGCGACCCTGGAGCGCCGGCGGTGCCCGTCCCCGCCGCGCAGGCCATCGCTTCGGGCGCCGGGGTCGCCGACATGCTCGTCGACGTGCGCGGGCTCGAGCCGCCGGAGCCGATGGTCCGCGTCCTGGAGCGGCTCGACGCGCTGCGGCCCGGACAGCGTCTCGTCGTGCTCCACGAGCGGCGGCCCATGCTGCTCTACCCGCAGCTCGACGAGCGCGGCTTCACCCACGAGACCGACGAGCCTGAGCCGGGTCTCGTCCGGATCGTCATCCGGCGCCCCGGGCTTGCCCCGGCATGATCCCGCCCGGACCAGGCGCTCGCAGCGTGCTGTCGCCGTCGCTGCCCCTGTCCTATCTCGTGGCCGCGGCGGCGGCCTTCGCCCTGGCCTGCGCGGGCGTGCCCGCGCTCGCCGGGGAGCTCGCCGGCCACTACTATCATCCGCGACTGGTGGCTCTGACCCACACGGTCGCCCTGGGGTGGATCACGCTCAGTATCATGGGCGCGTCGTACCAGCTCATCCCGATCGTGCTCGAGCGGCCCATATGGAGCGAGCGCCTCGCCCGCTGGCAGTTCTGGTTCATGGTGGTCGGCATCGCGGGCATGGTGGCGCACTTCTACATCGGCCGGTGGCCCGGGCTCCTCATGGCCGCCGTCATGGTGGGCGCGGGAACGGGGATGCACCTCGTCAACGCGGCGCTGACGTTGGGCCGCGTCAAGCGGTGGAGCTTCACGGCGCGGCTCATCGTCATGAGCTACACGGGACTCGGGCTGACTGTCGTCTTCGGGCTCCTGCTCAGCGCCGATAGGATCTTCAAATTCCTGCCGGGCGACTTCTTTCCAACGCTTCACGCCCACTTTCACCTGGCGCTCCTGGGCTGGGTTGCGCCCATGGTCATGGGCGTCGCCGCCCGCGTGTATCCAATGTTCATGCTGGCGCCCGAGCCCAGCGGCTGGCCGGAGCGCGTCCAGTTCTGGGGGCTCGCGCTGGGCGTGCCCGTCGTGGTCGCGGGCCTGCTGGGCGCTCCCGCCCTCGTGGCGCCGGGCGCCGTCGCCGTCGCGGCGGCAGCGGCGGCACATCTCACGTGGGTGTCGCGCATGGCCCGGAACCGCAAGCGCCCCGCGCTCGACTGGGGTCTGCGTTTCGTGCTGACGGGCTCGGCCTTCCTGATCGCGGCCGGGGCCATGGGGCTGGGACTCGCCTTCGACGTCTTCTCGGGGCCGCGCGCCGCGTTCGCCTACGCGGTCCTCGCGCTGGGAGGCTGGGTCTCGCTCACCATCGTCGGCATGATGCTCAAGATCGTCCCGTTCCTCGTCTGGTACCGCGTCTACAGCCCGCAGGCCGGCCGCGCTCCCGTGCCGACGCTGGCGCAGCTTGGCTGGCCCGCGGCCGAAGGGCTCGCGTACTGGCTCCTGACCGGTGGAGTCGCGGGGCTGTCAGCGGCACTCGGAGCGGGCGATGCGAGGCTGATCGGCGCGGCAGGCGCGGTGCTGGCCGCGGGCGGCTTCTGCTTCGCCGCGACTCTCGCCCGCGTGCTCCACCACATGATCCCGTCTACGCGTCTGCCGGTCATAGCCGGCTCGTCCGATCAGCCCACGCGCGAGCAGGTGCTGGACGCGCTGGGCGGTGTCCTCGACCCCGAGCTCGGCATGTCGGTGGTCGAGCTCGGGCTCGTCTACGGCATCGAGATCATGCAGGGCGCGGTCACCATCACCATGACGCTGACGGCCCCCGGATGCCCTGTCCACGACATCATGCCGGACTGGATCCGCCGGGCCGTCATGGCCGTGCCTGGGGTCGAGAGCGTGGACGTGCGCATTACCTTCGATCCGCCCTGGACACCCGACCGCATCAAATTGAGCCCACGAAACCGGGCGCTTCTGAACTAGATCCGCCGGCCGGAGGGGCCGGAGCGCCCCAGAGTGGGACCTGCACGCCCCGCACCGAAGCAGCTTCGCTTATGACCGGCCTCATACGCTTGCATCCTCCCGCACGCTAACGTGGAGATTGATAAGAGTAGAGCGTAGGAAATCGGCACCGAGCACACCGGTTGCACAGGTCAGACATAACGGCAGCTCAGCGCTATCGAACGGAGGGTGGAGAGATGAAGAAAGCACTGGTGGTAGGAATCGTCGCGGCCGTCGCGAGCGTGGCGGCGGCGGGAGTCGGAGTGAAGATCTGGGCCCAGTCGGCCGATACCGCGGCGCTACCCGAGGTGAAGGCTATCCTCACGGCCGCGCCACAGGTGCCGCCCCCGATCGACCGTCAGGGCAACGCGCGGGTCATCGTGAACCTCGAGACCACCGAGGTGACGGCGACGCTCGCCGACGGCGTCAAGTACGCCTTCTGGACCTTCGCCGGCACCGTGCCCGGCCCCTTCGTGCGTGTCCGCGTGGGAGACATCGTCCAGATCAATCTGAAGAACCTCGAGGCCAGCCGCAACCCGCACTCGATCGACCTGCACGCGGTCACCGGCCCCGGCGGGGGCGCCGCGGTGACCCAGCTCGGCCCGGGCCAGCACGGCGCGTTCGAGTTCAAGGCGCTCCTCCCCGGCCTCTACGTCTATCACTGCGCCACGCCCAGCGTGCCGATGCACATCGCCAACGGCATGTACGGCCTCATCCTGGTGGAGCCCGAGAAAGGCCTGCCGCGGGTGGACCGCGAGTACTACGTGATGCAGGGCGAGTTCTACACCAAGGGCAAGACGCTGGCCCAGGGGCTCCAGGCTTACGACCACGAGAAGAACCGGAACGAGCGGCCCGAGTACGTGGTCTTCAACGGCCGGATGGGCGCGCTCATGGGCGACAACACGCTAAAGGCCAAGGTCGGCGAGACCGTGCGGCTCTTCGTCGGCAACGGCGGCCCGAACCTCGTCTCCTCCTTCCACGTCATCGGCGAGATCTTCGACGCCGTGTACACGGAGGGCGCGATCACCGGCCAGCCGGCCCGCGACGTCCAGACGACGCTGGTGCCGGCCGGCGGCGCCGTCGTGGTCGAGCTGAAGATGGACGTGCCCGGCCGCTATCTCCTCGTGGACCACAGCATCGTGCGCGCCATGGACAAGGGCGCGCTCGGATCCATCGAGGTAGCCGGGGCCGCGCAGCCCGGCATCTTCCGGACGCTCACACCCGGCATGGGCGGCACCGGCGGTCACTGAGCCCAGCGCGCGGCGAAGCGGCAGGGGTCCCGCCCTTAGATGATGGGCGAGACTACCTGCCGCGGACCGTCAGCACCGGACAGTGCGCGCCCGCCACGACTCGGGAGGCGACGCTGCCGAGGAAGAACTTCACGAGGCCCGTGTGCCCGTGGGTGCCCATGACGATCAGATCGGCCTTCTTCGACTTGGCCGCTCGGATGATCTGCTCGTGGGCAACGCCCTCGAGCACCAGCGTCGTCGCCCGCACGCCCGCCTTCCGCGCCTTGGCCTGAACCGCGTTCAGACGCCGCTGCGCGTACTTGCGTCCCGAGGTCTCGAGGTCGTCGTAGACCTGGGGCGAGATGTATCCTTCGCCGGCGATCGGCACCACCGGCGCGAGCACGTGGGCGATCATCAGCTGCGCGCGGTCGGCCTTCGCCATCCGGACGGCGCGTGCGAATGCCGCGCCCGAGCCTCGGGAGAAGTCGGACGGGAAGAGGATGCGACGCACTCGGCTCATCGGCAGTCTCCTTTCGGGGTTGGTGATCGCTGTCAGAGTACCATCCCGTTTGACTTGTCGCGGGCCCCGGTTTACGGTGCGGCCTGGGAGGCGCCCATGCGATTCTCGACTCAGAACCTCTTGTCGCTCCGCGAAGGCCAGAGCCATGCCCAAGTCTACGCCAACACGCTGGACGAGTGCCGCCTGGCCGAGGAGCTGGGCTTTCACACGGTGTGGCTGGCCGAGCACCACTTCTCCCCCTACGGCATCGCGCCGTCGCTGCCCGTGCTGGCGGCGGCGGTGGCGCGCGAGACCCGCCGCGTGCGCATCGGCACGGCCGTGGTCGTCGCGCCCTTCGCCCACCCGGTGCGCATCGCGGAGGAGGGGGCGATGGTGGACATCCTCTCCGGCGGTCGGCTCGACTTCGGCCTGGGGCGCGGCTACCAGCCCGCCGAGTTCCGCGGGCTCGCCATCTCGATGGAGAAGACGCGCGAGCGCTTCGACGAGAGCCTGGACCTGATCCGCCGCGCGTGGACGGACGAGCGCTGCACCTTCGAGGGCGAGTTCTACCAGGTGCGCGATCTCTGCGTGCTGCCCAAGCCCGTGCAGAAGCCGCACCCGCCCCTCTGGACGGCCGCCGTCTCCCCCGACACCTACACGCTGGCCGCCAGGCGCGGGCTCAAGATCCTGACCTCGCCCGCCTTCACGCCCTTCGACATCCTGCGCAAGAACTACGACGCGTACCGGCAGGCCTGGCGCGAGAAGCACGGCACCGATCAGGGCGCGGACATCTGCCTCAACAAGATCATCCACGTGGCCGAGTCGTCGAAGCAGGCGCGCGAGGACCTCCGCGAGCCGATCCGCTGGTTCTTCCAGACCCAGGCGGGGCTCATCGCGGACGAGACGGGCGTGCCGCCCGAGCAGTACAAGTTCTATCGCCGCGTGCGCGAGAACCTGCTCTCGCTGAGCGACGAGAAGGCCCTCGAGCAGGCCGCCATCGCCGGCGACGCGGAAGAGGTCGCCGACAAGATCCGCCAGCACCAGGAGGCGCTCGGCATCGACTTCATGATGGGCGCCTTCTCGCGCGGCGGTCTCGCCCACGACAAGGTCCGCCGCTCCCTCAAGCTCTTCGGCGAAAAGGTGATGCCCCGCTTCGCCTAACACGATCCCCCCTCCCCTTCCAGGGGAGAGGGTAGGGTGAGGGGGCTAAGCCGCGGCCCAGTGACGCTGGAGCTCGGCGGCCACTTCTGCGGGACGCTCGAGCTGCCACCAGAGCGAGCAGCCCGGAAAAGACACGAGCCGCGCGCGGGTCTTCCGGGCGAGGCGCTCGCCGAACTCCACCGGCGCGTACGGATCCTTCTCGCCCACAGGACGAGCCCGGCGCCGACACACGCCGCAAATCGTCCTCCCACTCCGCGCCGGCAGTCACCGCCGAGCGGTACAGCTTGAGAATGCACTGCTTCATCGTGTCATCCAGATTTCCCGTCGCCGTCGCCGCATCGGCCACCGGCACGCCCGCGGCGACGAGGGCGGCCTGCAAAGCCTCCGGGGTCAGGCCCTCCAGTACGCGCTCGCCCATGCCAGGCGTCTGCCGGGCACGCGCCGCCTGATGCCACATATACTCCCGGTCGAGCGGTGCGCCTCCCGCGGCCCAGTTCCGCACCGCCTCCGGCCGAACCGAGCCGGCGCGCACCACCAGCAATCCGCCCCAATCGTGCCCGACAAGGTCGATCGGTCCCTTCAGCGCCCGGAGCTCGCCGAGGAGCCACTCCACGTAGGCTTCCTTGGTCGCGCCGAAGTTCTTCGGCAGCGAGCAACCGAATCCGGGCAGGGACTGCCTCACCACGTCCTTCCGATCGAGACGTGACACGACGGCGTCCCACACGCGCGGCGTGTCTGGAACTCCGTGAACGAAGACTACGGACATGTCTCGTTACGTCAACACTTAGCGATACCACACTGCTGCGAACAGCGTCGCGGCCAATAGGACGAGCCAGAAGATGATGGCGGATGCGGACTTTGAATAGTCCGTTGACTTTGCGAAAACGTGCTCCCATCCGAGTCCGGTGGGGAGAGCAAACGCATTCTCGACCTCTTGGATATATGCGGCGAGGTGTCCGATGTGTTTCGACAGTGACCACGCTCTGAGGCCCGACAACGACACGATCAAGGGTGGGACAAGCAGAAGCGTCTGATAAACAGACTGGCTCTTGTTCGCGATGGCCCAGGCCCAGATTGCGCCCGATGCAAGGAGTGCGTTTCGCTCGAGCAAGCGAGACTCCTTGATGCACTCGAGAAGCTCTTCACGCAGCTGATCAAATTCCTTGAGCAAGAACTGCTGAGTCGGTTCGTTCACGGTGTTCCCTCCAACAAAGAGAAAGTCTAGGGCCCGCCGGTCCATCAGTTGATCACGTCCTCGTTTGCAGCAGGAGCGATGCGGGAATCCCCCGGCCGCGAAATGCTGAATCCTCGCCAGTGCGGCGAACGAGTCGATTCAGCAGGACGGTCAACGCAGCCGTCATTCGAGCCGGCGGGCTAGATACGTATAGTAGTTGCAGGATGCAAAGAACGTCCCATCGGCCGATGATTCATGGCTGGCTGTCAGCCATCGTTCCGCCCTTTCGATTGACGCCGTGCCTGCCTTCACTGTCATTGGTGCATAGGACTCCGCGGCGCTCGCAAAGAATGCAGCCTTCCCCGCCTCGGCAAGAACGCTCGGTAGGAATGCGGTTATGCTGAGCCCGAAACGCCAGAGGAGCGCAGGTAGGACTCGCATAACGTACGCATTCGCAACGACCGTCGAGAGAATGGCCTGGACCAGCTCGCTGTCGAGTGCGCGATCCCCCGTGGCATAGGTGAGTGAGGCATAGTCGCCATCGAAGATCGCAACAGAACCTCCCGGCCGGACGACGCGCGCGGTCTCAGCGATCACCGCGGCTGGATCCGGGACATGACTGACGACGGTGTGGGCAATAACGACGTCATAAGCGGCATCGTCCTCCTCGAGCTTCTGGGCGTCACCGACCCGAAACGAGAGTCGCGATCCGACTCCTTCCGCCTGCGCGAATCGCGCCGCCGCATCGAGGAGCGCCGAGCTGAAGTCGCTGCCGACTACATGCCCTTGGAACGACGGGCGGGCGGCAATTGCCCGCGCCACAACACCGGTACCGCATCCCAGATCGAGAACTGTCGCGGTGGACGCGAGATTCAGCTGCTCCAGATACGCCTCGCGCATTTGGACGAAGGGAGCGTACTGTCCCCGGTACTCAAGGCGATCCACGACGCGTTGAATCCCCTCGGCATCGAGCGCGTTGATCTTCTGGAATATGTCATTCGGCGCCACGTGCGACCTCCTCTGATAATCGCGTTCTCGCGTGAGCGCGGTGTCGTTGGATACGGCACCCTCCCGAAGCCTAACGAGAATTCGGTGGTCTGCATAGCGCCCAAGGCCGCGCGGATGCCGGCCAGGTAGCATGGCGGCGGCGATCGCATAATAGGTACGGGGGTTCCCAGGAGTAGACTGTCGGGCGCCTTGCTACGCAGACCTGCGCTATACGATATGCGAGGTCTATGTATCCCGGGGCGGGTCGCGCTCGGCGTCATAGGGTTGTCATCCGATCCGCCGGGCTCTGGACCCAGGCCCGACTGCGATTGATAACGTCAAGGATGCCCATGGAAGGGATTCCCCCACTTCTGGCACAGGAACATAACTCATTGCTAACCGGGCGGCAACACGATGCGGGCTGTCCGGTTGGGTGTAATCTACTGTATCGAAGGGTGGACATTGACGGCACGGGGCCGTCACCGCGACCATCCCAGTTGTGAGATGCGGAGCGTGGAGCACTGCGCGATGTCGACAAAAGCCGTCCTGACCTACAGAGACTATGCGGCCCTGCCGGACGACGGGCAGCGCTACGAGCTGCATTGGGGCGAGCTGTCGGTGACGCCCTCGCCCGGAACCCGGCATCAGGGAGCAGTCATCGCGCTTGGCTCGCTGTTGTACGAGCACGTGAGATCGCGAAGCCTCGGCAAGGTCTTTATCGCCCCGACCGATTGCATCATGACCAACGTGACGGTGGTGCAGCCGGATGTCTTCTACATCTCCACCGACCGGCGATCGATCATCAGCGAGCGTGGCATCGAAGGGGCGCCGACTCTGGTCGTGGAGGTGCTCTCTCCGTCCACCGCGCGCATCGATCGCGATCGGAAGATGAAGCTGTACGCGGAGCACGGCGTGCCGTACTACTGGATTGCCGATCCGGTCAGCCGCACGGTCGAGGCCTACAGGCTCGTGGGTGCGGCCTACGTGCCTGCCGGCAGCGTGGCAAACGAACCCGCTGTCCTGCCCCCTTTCACCGACCTCACGATCGATCCAGCTATCATCTGGTCCTGAAGCCGCCCCTCCTCACCGCTCGCTCGAAAGCACGAGCGTCCCCGCGGCGGAGAGCATGCCGCCCATGCCGTTCACCAGCGAGACCTTGCAGTTCGGCACCTGGCGCGGGCCGCATTCCCCGCGGAGCTGGCGCGCCGCCTCGATGATGGGGAAGATGCCGTACATCCCGGAGTGGGTATAGGAGAGCCCGCCGCCGTTGGTGTTGATCGGGAGCGAGCCGCCGGGGGTCGACTTGCCCTGCTCGAAGAATCCCACGCCCTCGCCCGGCTTGCAGAAGCCGAGCGACTCGAGCATGATCGGCGGCCCCGAGGTGAAGGCGTCGTAGAACATGAGATGGTTGAAGTCCTTGTGCGTCACGCCAGCCATGGCGAAGGCCTTGGCGCCGGACATCCGCGTGGCTTCGCTGAAGGTCAGGTTCTTCATCTGCGTCAGCATCACGTGCTCCGTCGCCTCGCCCGCGCCGCGGACGTACACGGGTTTCTTCGCGCAGTCCTTCGCGCGGTCGGCGCGCATGAGAACGACCGCGCCGCCCGCGTCGGTCACGAGGCAGATGTTCAGAAGATTGAACGGGTAGCAGACGGGGCGCGAGTTGAGGACATCGGCGATGGTGATGGGCTCGCGGTTGCGCGCCTTGGGGTTGAGCGCCGCCCACTGTCGCGTGGACACGGCCACCTGCGCCCACTGATCGAGCGTCGTCCCGTGCTCGTGCATGTGGCGCGTCGTGATCATGCCGAACAGGGTGGAGGCGCCGCCGAAGCCGAAGGGCGCCTCGTACTGCCCCGGCAGCGCGGTGTCGCGCCGCGGCGTCACGCCCACGCCCGAGCGGCCCGACTCGCCGTGGCAGACCACCGCCACGTCGCAGAGCCCGTGGTGGAGCGCGACCAGCGCGTGGCCGACCATGATGATGAAGGAGCAGCCGCCCACGGTCGTGCCGTCCACGTAGCGCGGCGTGATGCCGAGGGCCTCGCCGATGGTGGCCGGGGAATGCTGGCCCGCCGTGAAGATGCCGTCCACGTCGCTCACCTTCAAGCCCGCGTCGCGGACGGCGTTCCTGACGGCTTCGAGGTGCAGCGTCAGCTGGCTCTTGTGGGGCAGCGTGCCCAGCTCGTCGCTCTCGTCCACTCCCACGATGCAGACCGAGTTGCGCAGCTCTTTCATCGCGCACCCTCCGCGGGACGAAAAAGCGGTAGGGTAATCTCATCGGTCAGCTTCTCGAAGACGACCTCGACCGGCATATCGCAGCGGATCTTCCTGGGATCTGGCTCGACGCCGATGAGGTTGGACATCATGCGCGGACCTTCCTCCAGCTCGACCATGGCCAGCACGAACGGCGGCTTGACCTTGAAGGCCTTGTTGAACGCCTGGTAGCCGATCTCGAAGGAG
>WNGB01011627.1_pt1 | contig 27673 bp, 24 predicted proteins | sample 5400681 | NCBI WGS metagenome assembly WNGB01 (sample SAMN13153367, study PRJNA577476) | soil metagenome | isolation source: 115 cm soil or saprolite under grassland replicate 2 | place: USA:California | collected 2016-06-15
CGTGGGCCAGCAACTCCTGGCCGCTCGAGCTGCCGGGGTTGTACTCGCCAGCGCGGAAGAAGATGTCCTGGCCGGTGGTGAAGGCGCGGGCGCCGAGCGTGCGGTTGAGCGCGTCGGCCTGGGCGCCAATATGCACGCGCACGCCGCCGAAATCGGCGCCGAAGGCCGGCTCCATTCTGGCGCGTACGGCGCTGTCGATTGGCTGACCGCCGCTGCGCTCATGCTCGATCGCCGCCTCGATCTCGGGGGCAACATCCACTTCACTCGCAGCGCCGCTCTGGCGAGCCAGCGCCACTACCTGGGTCACGTAGTGATTCCCATACTGCCGCTGCAACTGGCGTGCGAACAGCCCCGAGCGCGCGGACTGCGACGCTGCGACACGGCTCAGCAACGCGACATGCGCGCCAGCATGCGGCGCGCCGTCAATCGCGCGTGCCACGAGCGGCTCGCGCCGGGGCGCGTGCACATCCGGCGTGTGCTGAGGGGCTGGCTGATGCCGACCCGGCAGGAAATCAGCGGTCAACTCCTGCTTCACGACATCCATCATGCTACTCCGGTTTTATGTCTAAAAACATCATCAGGCACCCGGATCCGTACGCTTCCGCCATGTCGCACCCCGCCGGCCGATCAACTCGTGGAGCCGTGTTGCTCGACCGCCGACCTGATGCGCGCCACAATATCCCGTATCGGCTGCCGATGCGCTTCCGCGAGCGCATCCGCCATCCGCGTCAGGATCTCCAGCATCTCCCGGTCGAATCCGATCGAGCAGTGCGCGGCCTGGCCGTCGCGCCGGAGCTCGACGTAGTACTCGGGGCCGGCACCGGCGTATGCCCCCGGCTTGAGCGTCCGCCCGTGCGCGGCGAGCACGCTGATCAGCCGGTCCAACTCCTCCTCACTGATGACCGCATAGCCCCAGAACGACTGGTGGTCGATCAGCGCCGCCTGTGATGCGGAGACCAGCAGCGCGCGGTAGAACGGCTTGTCCTCAGGACCGCTCCAGGCGATCAGGACCGAGAAAACAGGTTCGCTCATGGATAGATCCCAACCCCATGCAATATGCGGTTCAAAATCGACCAACCGAACGACCAATCAAACGTCCAGTTGGGGAACTCCGCCGCCAGCGTCGACCGGTGGACGCCGCCGCCGGTCCCCCTGGCCGGGCGGGTTGTCACTTTCCCGGCGGTGTCGATCGAGAAGCCATAGGTCAGGTAGTCGTACCCGATCGCTACCTTGCTCGCCTCGTTGACCCCGTTCAGACAGAGCACTGCGTCCCAGTCGGTCGTGCCGACGGCCGGCGTTGGGCGCGATGGACGATCCCTAAACGTTGTCGGACTGGCCGCATGTTCCGCGTCAGTGTAGTAGAACGGTTTGGTGTCATCGTTTGGGCGCGGATCAACGTATGGCGAGGTGGCTCCTCCTAACGGCGCGTTTGTGTCGATGGTCTGGGTCCACTTAAAGCCTTCGGGAAATTCGGTAGATGTGTAGACGCCCTTCGCCTCGACAACAATCTGCACGCCGTTGGCATGGGCCGTGAAGGTGGTTGTCGAGGCGTGCTGGTCCTGCGATTCGCCTGTCTCGCTAATGCTCTTGTCAGGCCGCGGCGCGCGCAACGCCCCGTGCGCCGCGCCCCGGTCGGCCGCCGGCGGAACATACGAAAAGCTCTTCACCTCGATCCGCGGCTGTTCGCGCGCCTGATCGGCGGCTTCGGTCGAGCCGTATGCCCGCCGGGACAGATCCACCACCTGCTTGACGTAGCGATTCCCGTGCCGCCGCTGCAACCGGCGCACGGTCTGTGCGGCGCGCGCGGGCTGCGTGACGACCATACGGCTCAGCAGTGCGGCGTGGTCGCCGGCCCTCTGGGTGCTGTCGATGCGAGCGTCAGCCGCCAGTGGATCGCGCTGGGGCGCTGGCGCCGGCCGTAACTGGCGGGATCGGGTCTCAGCGACAGGGTCGCGATCATGAACATGCATCATCGATACCTCATACCAACCGCAATCTGTATCATCCATCCCTCATCACATACCCTGCGTACTCCCCAAACTCCTCGTCCACCACCACCTTACCCATCTTCTGGTACTCGCGGCGCATGGCGCGCACCAGATGACCCATCGTCACCACACCGCCGTCGGCGGCCGCGAGGAACGCGGCCGTCAGCGCGACGTTGCGGATGTTGCCCCCGGCGATCTCGAAGCGCCGCGCCAGGAAGTCCAGGTCCAGCGCCGGCGCGCGGGGCAGCTCGGCGGGCCAGATCGCCTCCCAGATGCGCCGGCGGTCCGGCTCGCCGGGGAATGGGAACTCGACGGTGAAATGCATCCGGCGCACGAACGCGTCGTCCATATTCTTGCGCAGGTTGGTCGCCAGGATCACCACGCCCTCGTACTCCTCCATGCGCTGGAGCAGGTAGGCGATCTCCAGGTTGGCGTAGCGGTCGTGACTGTCCCTGACCTCGCTGCGCTTGCCGAACAGCGCGTCGGCCTCGTCGAAGAACAGGATGGCGTTGCTGGTCTCGGCCTCGGCGAAGATCTGCGCCAGGTTCTTCTCGGTCTCGCCGATATACTTGCTCACGACGGTCGACAAGTCGATCTTATACAGGTCTAACCCCAGCTCGCTGGCCATGATCTCGGCGGCCATGGTCTTGCCGGTGCCCGATGGCCCGGCGAACAGCACATTCAGCCCCTTGCCGAGCGACAGTTTGCGGTCGAAGCCCCAGGTATCATAGATCAGCGCGCGATACTGGACGTAGTTGCAGATCTCGCGCAGCTGCCGGATGCGATCCGCCGGGAGCACAATCGCGTCCCAGGTGTAGTGCGGGGTAATCTTGCGCGCCAGCGTGGCGAGCTTGCGGTTCGACTGCAGGCGGCAGGCGGCCTCCAGGTCGGCCATCTCGACCTGGCGGCGATCGGGGTCGCGCCAGCGCGCCAGGCCGCGCGCCGTCGCCGCCGCGTCGCGGATCTGGCCTGCGCTGAAGCGAAACTTGCCGGCGATGACCGCCAGGTTCAGGCTGCGCGGCGCATCCATGGTCTGTGGTCCCTGGTCGGTCGCCGCTCGCCGATCCTGCGCGGCCGCGGACCCCCGTTCGTGGGCCGCCGGCGATTCCGGGCTGGCGGCGATCGGTGATGGCTCAGAACCGAGCGCCAGCGCCCACAGCTGCAAGCGTTCGGCATATGCGAAGCGCGGGAACTCGATCCGGACGAACGATAGACCCGGCGGCGCATCGGACGGCTCCCAGGTGGTGTTGCCGGCCAGAAAGATCAGCCCCGGATGGCTCGCCAGCTCGCCGATCAGCAGCGCGCGTTGCTGCCGCCGATCGTCGGCGAGAAAGGTGTCGAACCCATCCAGATAGCACGCCGCGCCGCGCAGCAGAGTCTCGCGGAGGGCCAGGCGCAGGGTCGCCTCGAACGTCGCGCCGTCGGCCTGCGCCAGCCGCTCGCCATCGATCGCCAGCAGCCCGACCCCAAGCTCGCGGCAGAGCGCCCCGGCGGTCGTCTGCTTCCCGGCGCCGTACGGCCCCTGGAAATAGAAGATCAGCCCCGCGGTGCCCGCGCCATGCCGGCGCGTAAGCCGCACCAGGCGGCGTTTCACATCCGCCGGGAGCAGCAGATCGTCGATCCGGTCATGCGGCGCGGTAGGTTGGGCATAGCCCGCCAGGCGTGCGTCGAGGTCCTCAGCGCCGAGCAGAAAGTTGACCACGCGCTCGTCGATGGTCAGGTATTTGCTCAGCAGCGGCGGCTGATGGTCCGCCGGGTCGTCGACCAGATGCAGCAGCTGATATTTGAACAAAGGGGCGCTGGGAGCGAAGCGCTGGCGCGCCACCAGTTTCGATTCGAACGAGGCGTACAGTAAATTCAGCGCCAGGTTCACACTGGGCCGCCGCCTGGTCACGTCGTTCTGGAGATAGGCGTAGAGCCGCTCGTAGCTCGGATTGAGCTCGGGGGCCAGCGCAATGAGCAGCATGTCGGCATCGACGGATGACAGCCCAAAGGCTCGCTGGAGCCGTGCCAGGCGCGGCCACGCGCCGGCCGCGCTCAGAGGTTCGGCATCAGAGCCGTGCTGAAAGCGAGCCGCGCCAGGCTCATCGGTTAACAGCCGGCTTACTTCGTCATGATCGATATAGAGGCCGCGGTAGGGATCGTTAGCGGCCTCTGGCCCGTAGACGGACTGCATAGCAGCAACGGCCTGCTCGATCCGGCGGTTGAGTCGCTGAAGCGCCAGGAACAGGCCGCGCGTCTGCAACCCGTCGGCATCAGGCGCTCTTTCGATGAAGATTGCTTCCGCCGTCAGGGCCATTGCCGCTCCTGTCGGGTATCAGTCGACCCGAGGATCATCCGCTCAGCCGGGAAGCCCGTCGTCCAGACGCCCTATTCACACTGGAGTCGTATCGTAGCGTCCCTATGCCAGGAAAAACGAGGTCGGATCGTGCGTGGTGCTGTATTCTGGTAGTCTACCCACATTCATGTTGATATGCGGAATGTCGATCTTGGCGCCGCGTTGTGATGCGCTCGAAGTGCCCGAAAAGTTCCATCAACACGAACGAGGTAGACTACCTGTTTCTGATAGCCGACATGCCGTGAGCAACCGCTACACTATAGCAAAGATAAGAGGTCGAGTCAATCACCCATTCTGGCGGGTGCCCACGGACTGGCTGAAGTCAACACGTGATTGTCTGGGCGCGCCGCGGGCTGGCGCCCCACGAACCCAAGGCGCCTCAATACGAGCCAGAGCGCGCCGAGGAGCAAGGGAAAGAGGGTTGCATGAGAACGCGTCACGCGGTCGCGCCGACGGCCTGCGTGCGAGGCAGATCGACCACGGCCACCCACCGGGGCGGCCGTGAAGATGGAAGATATCTATTCGATCAGCGCGATACCAGGCGCGCAACGGACGAGCAGGGGCTTCGTCATGCCACCATGAACGCACAACGCGTGCCAGAGCACATCAGCGGGACGGACGTATGTGCCGGTGCATCTTTTCCGACATATCCTGCAATCACATCCTCACGGCCCCAGCCATGGCTGGGGCCGCTGTCGTTGGCGCGCTCATCGCGCCACCTGTTCCAAAGCGGTGGACGAGCTGTGCTACAATGACGGCACCGCGGTGCGTCGAATGATATGTTGTCGCGCTGGAGGAACAGTGCTATGACCATAGAGATTACGATCCAGGTTCCCGATACCCTCGGGCGCCAGCTCCAACAGCTCCAAGGGCGGCTTCCCGAGGTGCTGGAGCGTGGACTGCGCGAGATATTGGCCGTGCCATTCCGCGTCATCGCGCAGGGAGTGGCGTCGGCTACAGTCGGTCCTGGCGATCAATCGCCGCTACCTGGCTTTCTGGCTGGCGACGATCACCCCCAGCCAGGTCAGTGACACCGCGCGCCCCAAGCTCGTCAGCTATCAGCAGGAACTGGTCGATGTGCTGGATGCGCTCTATGGAACCGGCGAAGCGCAGGCAGCCGAAGCGGACGCTGAGCCCGCGCTCGCGACCATCAATGCCCGCTTCGCCGCCCTGGTCGCCGAGCTACGGATCACCCGCGCGGCGCTGCTCGCTGCGCAGCACCAGACCGACGCGAAGATCGACGCGCAGGATGTGCGGCTGAGTGCGGTCGAGGAGCTAGTGGGCGAGCGGCTGACGACGATCCAGGGGCAGCTGGATGAAGCACAGCAGCGTCTGCTGGATGCGGTCAAGATCACTGCCTCCCAGCAATCGGTCATCCGTCGGGCAATCGAGCGGCTCGGCAAGCGATACGAAAAGAAGACCGGGAAGTCTATCTACGATCTGCTCCACGCGCGCCTCTGCGCCGAACTGGGTACGCCGCGCTACGATGCGCTGCCCGCGAAGAAGTATGGGGATGCCCTGGACTGGCTGCGGGCACGAGCAACGGAGTATCTGCCAGGTGATCCGGACGCGCTCCCGCCATTGCAGGAGAGTTTGCTTTGATAGACGATCGACCGAGCAGCATCGATACCGCGATCGGCGCCGCGATCCGCGCTGCGCGGTTCTCGCGTGGCCTCACGCAGGGGGATCTCGCGGCACGGATCGGGGTGACGCGGGCGGCGATTGCCAGCTATGAGACCGGTCGGCGCAAGATTTTAGCAGAGACCCTGCTCCGAATCGCGCATCTCTGTGGCCAACCGTTGAGCTTTTTCGATCCTGATGCGAGCACCATCGCCACATGGCCCGCCACAGCCACCGTGTCCCCGCAGCAGAGCGCGATCCAGGCGGTGGTGCAGGCGCTCGAGCTGCGCCCCGACGCGATCCCGCGCGTGCTAGAGACATTGGAGGCGGCGATCGAGGGGTAGGCGATTGCGGAGCTGAACACACCCACCAACGCGCAGCCAGGCACCGCGGAGCAGGACAAGTACAGCATCATTGAGACGCTGCGAGAGCTGACGGTGAATGCCGTGGTCCATCGGGACTGGAGATACAAGGACATACACTATGAGCGATCAGGCAACCTTCCTCGAACCGCCCGCCACGCGAAGCACCGACAGCCTGCCGGTGCGCGCGTCAACGCCTGACCTGATTGACATCGAGGCGGGACGATCTTCGACCAGCTCGCGCGGATCGAGTCGTACCTGTCGGCCAACACATATCACGGCATGACGCTCAGCGAGACGAGCTATCAGCGCGTCGAGGTGCACGAGTACCCGCAGGCTGTCATTCGCGAACTGGGCGTAAACATGATCGCCCACCGCGACTATGCAAACTACCTGTCGTCCTGTCAGGTGCAGAAATTCAAAAATCGCATCTCCTGGGTGAGCCCCGGCGGGCTTCCCCCAGGCATGACAGTCGAAAACATCCTCACCGCGCAGGCATCACGGAACCCGAACATTCTCTCGGTCCTCTACGAGGCGGGCTACGTCGAGGCCTTCGGGCAGGGACTCGACACGGTGGTACGTGTGCTAACGGAGGAGGAGATGGCGCCGCCGCACTTCCAGGACACCGGGGTGTCTTTCATGGTTACTGTATATGGACGCCCCCTGGAGCTGATGCAGCCACAGAACGAGACCTATGGATCGCTCACCGATGCGCAGCGCATGATTCTGACACTCATACGCTCGAAAGGCGAGGTGCCGCACCGCGACATCCGCCCCGATGCAGTCCGACGCTGTGGCCTGAAACACGGCGCATGGCGCGAGCGGATCACCGATGCGCCATGCAGGCGCTGCCGCGCCGGCACGATCGCACGCGCCGTGCTGGCCGCGGTGAGCGGCCCCGCCGACCGCGCAGAAGGCTGTGCGGCGCGCCGCACCCGCACCACACCGCGCCGCCAGGGAGGCAGTGATCACTCCTGCCCACCATCCAGCCCGCCTGCACTAGATCAGCGCAGTGCTGTCCGGCTCCCCCTCGCCCAACACACCAACACGCATCGCTGTCACCAACAGCGCGCCGATCAGCGCACGGCCGCCGACCAACCAGAGATGTGCGATTGCCCACGCGCCACGCATGACCGGAACAACGCCGGCGCCTGGTCCTGCACCGGCGCGGGGCTTGATTCTCAAGCCCATATCCGACGACTCACCAACCGGACGTAACCGTTCACGTGCCGACCATCCGCCGGCGCGTGATGAACCCCGTCGCCATCGGGGTCTACACGCTGATCGCCCGCCTGTTCCTGATTTACAAGGATAGGGCGTAAAGCCGAGGTGCTTCAGCCCTGGGATATACGCCCTGCATCCGCTTCAGCGGCTTCAGCCCATTTTGTCGCAGCAGGACGTGCACCATGCCCGCCTTCATGGTAGCCTATTCGCACAGGTGTTCGGTCACGTGGCGCGCTGGTTCGGCGGAAGGCGCCAACCTGAGAGCCAGGCGGGTACAGAGGCCACCCACCACCCATGTTCTCCTCGGAGAACGAGATTGGGGCGGCAATCTCTGAAGCCGGGTACCCTCTGGGTGCCGCCTCTGGCCCTGGGAGCCGTCACATTGCTATCCGTCGTGTCCATGGTGGGCGGATAGCCACATCCGCCCCTACCAACGTGCCGGCGTTGACGGCATCGCCCGCATCGATCACCCCGCCCCCCGCGTCGACATCGTCGTCGGCGCGTAGGGGCGGATCTGCGTATCCGCCCGCATCGATTGGCATTGCGTCCGCATCGATTGGCATTGCGTCCGCATCGATTGGCGCCGTGCGCGCGTCGTGATTCAATGCGGCCATCGACCCGTAGACGCGCCCAACGAAAGAGGGAGTGGCCGCCGGCATTGCCGGCGGCCACTCCCGGCCTTAGACAAGGTTTCGCGTCAAGCATTTCAGCTGTACCGTTTGTCGCATATCGCATGTCGCAAGATGATGCCACCTGCGACCTGTGACCTGCGGCCTGTAACGCAAACATTGTAACGTGCTCAAGAACCTTGTCTTAGAATGACGTTCCAGGCTCCTAATCCCTATCGAGCAGGTAGTCCACCGAGCGGCCGATCAGCGACTTGCGGTCGCCGGGCCCGGCCACGTCCTCCAGGCCGAAGCCGAAGTAGATCGTGTCGCGGGTCGTGATGACCGCGCCCTCGGGGAAGACGCCGCCCTGCGAGATGATGAAGTTGTTGGCGTTGCCGGGGCTGCCCGCCGGCGGGCCGGTGACCGCCCAGCCGTCCAGGCCGGTCTCGAACGAGGTCGTCTCGCTGGTCGCGCCGGTCGTGACGGTTACTTTGTCGAGGAACACGCCCAGGCCCTGGACCGCCGGGTCGCTGACGTAGGCGATCGAGACCTCGACCTGCTTGCCGGCGTAGGCCGACAGGTCGATCGACCACAGCTCCCAGCCGGCCGATCGGCCGGTCGCGGCGTTCCACGCGCCGGTGGTGCCGGTCGGCGTGCAGCTCTGCCCGTCGGCGCTCAGCGTCTGGTAGTGCTTGACCCACGGGTGCATGTCGCCCAGCGGGATTACGACGCAGCTCTGTCCGGTGTCCTGGCTGGTGTGGCCGTTGGCGTCCGGCAGCGTGGTCCAATCGTCCTGGCCGACGGTGTGGGCCTCGACGAAGACGTAGTCCCAGTCGGGCTCGGTGTCGCGCCTCCCTCCACTCCCTCCGCCATTCCGCTGCTTCCTCATTCATGCCGTCACCTGCTGCTCCTCGCGGCGGAACTGGCTCATGTACAGCTCATAGTAGGCGCCGCGCAGCGCCAGCAGCTCGTCGTGGGTGCCGCACTCGACAATCCGGCCGCCCTCGAGCATCAGCACCTGGTCGGCGTGGCGGATGGTGCTCAGGCGGTGCGCGATCACGAAGCTGGTGCGCCCTTCGAGCAGCTGGTCGAACGCGCGCTGGATCAGCCGCTCGGTGCGCGTGTCGACGCTGGAGGTGGCCTCGTCGAGGATCAGGATGCGCGGGTTGGCCAGCGCCGCCCGCGCGATCGCGATCAGCTGGCGCTGGCCCTGGCTCAGGCCGCTGCCGCGCTCGCCAAGCAGGGTGCCATAGCCCTCGGGCAGCCGCTCGATGAAGCTGTCGGCCGAGGCCAGCTTCGCGGCGGCGATCACCTCCTCGTCGCTGGCATCCAGCCGGCCGTAGCGAATGTTGTTCATCACCGTGTCCGAGAACAGGAACGAGTCCTGCAGCACGATCCCGATCTGCCGGCGCAGGCTGGCGGCGGTGACATCGCGCACGTCGACGCCGTCGATCGTTACCGCGCCGCTCGACACGTCGTAGAAGCGCGGGATGAGGTTGATGATCGTGGTCTTCCCGGCGCCGGTCGGCCCGACGATCGCGACCATCTGGCCGGGCTCGGCGGTCAGCGAGACATCGTGCAGCTGGTAGACCGTTGTCCGTTGTCCGTCGCCCTTTGCCTGTTGTCCGTCACCCCCTGGCCCCCGGCCCCCGACCCCTGACCCCTGGTCATAGCTGAACGACACCTCCTCGAACACCACCCGCCCGACGATCGGCGGCATCTCGCGCGCCCCCGGCCGGTCGGCGATGTCGGGCGCGACGTCGAGCAGGCCGAAGATTCGCTCGCCGCCGGCGATCGCGCTCTGGATGTTGGTCCACATCACCGCGATCTGCTGGATCGGCTGGTTGAAGCGCTGGACGTAGCCCAGGAACGCGAACACCAGCCCGAGCGAGATCGCCGACGTGCCGAACAGCGGCTGGCCGCGCAGCACGTCCAGCCCGCCGACCACCACGACGATCGCGATCGCGACGTAGCCGAGCGCCTCGAGCACCGGGTTGAGCGCGCTGGTGAAGCTGGCCGCGCGCACGTTTGCGTCGCGGTTGGCGGCGTTGGTGCGGCGGAACTGCTCGATGCTCTCCTCCTCGCGGTTGAACGCCTGAACCTCGCGCACGCCGGCGATGCTCTCCTGCAGGCCGGCGTTGACGCTGCCCATCTGCTGGCGGCTCGCGCGGAACGCCTTGCGCGCCTGGCTGGAGAAGTAGAACGTCGCCAGCGCCATGAACGGAACCACGCTCAGGCTGAGCAGCGCGTAGGGCACGTTGGCCTGCAGCATCGCGGCGACGATCAGCACGATCAGCAGCGCGCCGCCGACGACGTTCAGCAGCGCGAAGCCGATCGCCTGCTGGATCGTGTCGGTGTCGCTGGTGATCCGGCTCATGATGTTGCCGGCCTCGTTGCGTGCGTAGTAGCCGAGCGACAGCCGGTGGACCTGCTCGAACAGATCCGCGCGCATGCGCCGCAGCGCCCGCTGGCCCGACCAGTTCATGGTGTAGAACGCCAGCCCCTGCAGCACCGAGCCGGCGACGAACAGGACCACCAGCAGCCCGATCAGCCCGGCCAGCCCGGCCAGCCGCGCGTCGAACGACATCTCGGAGCTGACCGCCGCATACCAGCAGGCGCCAGGTCGCGGCAGCAGATAGCAGTCGACTGCCTGGCCGATCAGCGCCGGCGCGGCCACTTGGCTCGCGGAGCCGACGACGATAAACGCCAGGGCCAGCGCAAGCCCCAGCCAGTAGGGCCGGAAGTAGTGCCAGAAGCGCGCCAGCGTCGCGCCGACGTTTTTGGGCTTCTGCGTCTCAGTATTCAGCAAGCGGCCGGGTCCGCCGGGGCCTCCGAGCATTGTGTTACTCCTGATCTGTATTTCTGGTTGTCTTGTCGTTAGCAAGACACTGAGTGCATCCTAGCTCAGACTTGGCGACAAATGCCTTCTCATAGCGGCGCTTGCGCCACGCCTCGGCCAGGTTTGCGCAGACCGAGCGTGATGAGCGGCGGATCTGATCCGTGAGCGAATAGGTCTCCTCACGCGGGAAGCCTTTCGACAGCTCGAAGATCTCCATCGCGGCGTCAAAGGCTTTTCGATAAGCCTCCAGCTCTCGATGCGTCCGTATCTTTCCGCTCATCACCCCACCTCCATTGACATAAAGTCTTGTCTCCCGGTCTCCCGGTCTCCCTATCACGCGGCCACGGGGTCGCCGACGAGCTGCGAGTGATAGATCTCCGCGTAGATCGGGCTGCTCTCCATCAGCTCCTCGTGCCTGCCGCGCCCGGCGACGCGGCCCTTGTCGAGTACCAGGATCTGGTCGGCGTTGAGCACGGTGCTGATGCGCTGGGCGATCACGAAGCTGGTGCGGCCATACATCAGGTTGTCGAGCGCCCGCTGGATGTGCTGCTCGGTCTGCAGGTCGACGCTGCTGGTCGAGTCGTCCAGGATCAGCAGGCGCGGGTCGAGCAGCAGCGCGCGGGCGATCGCCACGCGCTGCTTCTGGCCGCCCGAGAGGGTCGTGCCGCGCTCGCCGACCGGGGTGTCGTAGCCCTGCGGGAAGCTCATGATGAAGTCGTGTGCCGAGGCGGCCCGCGCGGCGGCCTGCACCTCTTCGAGGGTGGCGTCGGAGCGGCCGAACGCGATGTTGTCGCGGATCGTGCCGCTGAACAGGTTGGTTTCCTGCAGCACGATGCCGATCTGCGAGCGCAGGCTGTCGATCGTGACATCGCGGACGTCATAGCCGTCGATCAGCACCGCGCCCGCGCTGGCGTCGTAGAAGCGCGGGATCAGGTTGATGATCGTGCTCTTGCCGCTGCCGGTCGCACCCAGCAGCGCGATCGTCTGGCCGGGCTCGGCCGTGAAGCTGACGCCATCCAGCACCGGGGCGCCGCTGCCGAAGTAGCGGAAGGTCACGTCTTTGAACTCGACCCGCCCGCTGATCGGCGGCAGCGCGATCGCGCCGGGCTTCTCGACGATGTCGCTCTTGGCGTCGAGGATCTCGAAGATCCGGCCGGCCGACGCGGACGCCTGCGACATCAGCGCGATGATGAAGCCGAGCTGGCCGAGCGGGAAGAATACGTAGACCAGGTACAGGCTGAACTTCTGGTACTCGCCGAGGTTCAGCGTGCCGCCCAGGATCTGCCGGCCGCCGAAGTACAGGATGGCCGCCTGCCCGATCTGCGCGACCAGGAAGATCACCGGGAACAGGAACGAGAACACCCGGCTGACGCGCAGCTGCTCCTCCATCAGCGCCGTCGCGGCGGCGTCGAAGCGCCGCTCCTCGTAGGGCTCGCGCGCGAACGCCTTGACGACCTTGATGCCGGCCAGGTTCTCCTGCAGGATCGTGTTCAGCGCCGAGAGCCTGGCCTGCACGATCGCGAACAGCGGCTGGCTGACCCGCCCGAACACCGTGAACAGCGCCAGCGCGATCGGCAGCAGCGGCAGCACCACCAGCGTGAGCCGCCAGTTGGTCAGCGCCAGGATGATCAGCGCGCCGCCCAGCAGCAGGAACGCCTGCGCCGCCAGCACGAGCCCCTGAGCAATGAACATACGCAGCCGCTCGACGTCGTCGGTGGCGCGGATCATGAGCTGTCCGGTCTGGTTGCGGTCGTAGTAGCTGAACGACAGGCGCTGCACCTTGGCGAAGATCGCGTTGCGCAAATCGAACGCCAGGCCCTGCGAGGTCTTCTCGGCCATGAACGCCTGCACGAACGAGAAGATCCCGCGCAGAATGGCGAACAGCACGATCAGCAGCGCCGCGTCGATCAGCAACGTCTCGCCCCGTGCGCGGTCGCCGGCCGCGCCCTGCGTGACGGCGTCGATCATATTCTGGACGAGCTGCGGCACCGCCAGCTGGGCCAGCGTGGCGACGACCAGCGCGCCGTAGGCGATGATCGCGGTGCGCCTCTGGTGGCCCAGGTAGCGCAGCGCGCGGCCCAGGCCGCCACGCGGCCGATCGCGGCGCGCGCCCCACTGCTGCTGCCGTGCCGGGTTTGCTTGCACGATGAGGCTCCTTTGTGCGGGGTGAGGTGTGGATTCGGGGGATAGCCTCGCCCCCACACCACCCTCTCCAGGCTGTCAAGCGGCTGTGCCAGGATAGCACGCGCCACAAGCCCGGTCAACAAATAGCGCTCAGACTTTAGACTGATCTGGGTGGCCGCCCGCTCTCCAAATCCGCAGGCAGCGCTACCGCGTCGCCGCCGCCAGGAACCGCTCGATCGCGTAGGTGCTGATCTGGCCGCTGGGGCCGCTGAAGTTGGCGTCGCAGGCGTGGTGCGCCCAGGGCAGGCTCAGGTACAGGTGCCGGCAGCCAGCAGCCGCCAGCCGCGCGGCCAGGCGCTCGCTCTGCACCGGCGCGACCAGGTTGTCGCGCCCGCCGTGGATCAGCAGTGTCGGCGGGCAGCCCGCGCCGGCAAAGCTGATCGGCGCAGCGGCGGCGTAGGCGTCGGGCGCGCTGGTCGGGCTGCCGCCCAGGTAGCTCTCGATCACCAGGATGCCGTCGATGATCTCCTTCTTCGCCGGGTGATAGTAGCCGTACACCAGGTCGGTCGGCGGATAGAAGGCGATCGCGCCGCGGATGGCCGGGTCGTTGGCGGTGTAGGCCACCAGCAGCGCGAGCTGCCCGCCGGCCGAGCGGCCCAGCAGCACGATCCGCTGCGGGTCGACGCCCATATCGCCGGCGTTGGCCTTGAGGTAGTCGATCGCGGCCAGCACGTCGTCGCGCCCGGCGGGGAACGGGTGGTCGGGCAGCAGCCGGTAGTTGATCGCCGCGACGACGTAGCCGCGCGCGGCCAGGTAGCCGTTCAGCGCCGGGAGCTGCTCGCAGTCGCCGCTCCGCCACGCGCCGCCGTGGACGACCACCACGCACGGGGCCGGCCCATACGCCCCTTGGGGCTTGGGGCTTGGGGCTTGGGGCTTGGGGCTTGGGGCTTGGGCATCGCCATCGGCAGCAAGCCCCACATCCCTAGTCCCTAGACCCAGGTCTTGGTCGTCGTCCGTCGTCCGTCGTCCGTTGTCCGGCCGGTACAGGTCGAGCGCGAGCGCCAGGCCGTCGCGGTCGACGTACGTCATACGGTCCTTGCGCACCGGCGACAACTGCACGCCGTGCAGCACGTCGCGAACGACCAGCGGCGCGGGCCGGGGCGGGGCGCCCGGCAGCGAGCGTGGGGCGGCGTCGCCGAAGGCCGCCGCGAGCCGCGCGGGAAGCCGCTGGCCGATCTGTGTGGCTCGCAGCAGCGGCGAGATCGCCAGAGTCGTCGCGGCCAGCCCGAGCAGCCCACCGATCAGCGCGGCGCGCTCGCGCCGCCAGCCGGGCAGCAGCGGCGCCAGCCCCAGTGTCGCCACCACGTGGCCCCACTCGGTCACGCCGATCGTCAGCACGACCATGTTCCAGTTTTGCGGCTCAACTACCGAGAGCGCCGCCAGCCCTGCGCTGACCGCGCCCATGAGCAGGCGCAGGTACGCGGAGGCGGGTGTTGTGTTGCGTTTCGTCATAGCAACTCAGTCGTGTGGGGTGGGGGCGTGAGCGGGGCGCAGCTCCGCCCACGTCCCCACCCCACACGACCGACTGTAAAGCCGAAGTTGGACATAAAGCGCGAGGCGGCGGCTCGTCGAGCCGCCGCCTCGCACTCCGCAAGATCTGTGCCGCTACGCCGCCTGATCGGCCCACTCCATGTAGCGCTCCAGCGTGCCGTTGTAGTAGACGTGGACGACCTGGTTGTGCGTGACGCGCGCGATCGCGTCCCAGACCTCGTCGTCGTCGGCGCTGTGGACCACCAGCATCCCGCGCTCGGGCGCGAACTCGTCCTCGCCGGGCGGGATCACGAAGCCGAGCCACTCCTCGGGGTAGCGGCGCTCGACGTCGGCGATCAGCTCGACCCGGCCTTTCTCCTCCATCCCGGTGTATGGGCAGCCACAGTTGCAGTCGACGCCGCAGCCCTCGTGGGTGCCGCATGCCAGGCTCGTCCCGCCGTGCTCCGCGGTCGTCAGATGAATCATTACCGGCATAACATCACCTAAGTTTTGAGTGTTGAGTGCTAAGTTTTGAGTTGCCTTCAACTCAAAACTCAAAACTCAAAACTCAGAACTCCAGACTTTAGATATGGATCGCCGCACCCTCGGCCGCGGCGTGCTCGGCCTCGCCCAGCGCCTCGTAGAGCGTCGGGTGGGCGTGGATGGTGCGCATGAGCGACTCGGCGGTGGCCTCGTGCGAGAGCGCCACCCCCGCCTCGGCGATCAGCTCGGTCGCGTGTGGCCCGATGATGTGCACCCCCAGCACCTCGTCGTACTGCTGGTCGGCGACGATCTTCACGAAGCCGTTGCGCTGGCCCAGGATGGTCGCCTTGCCGTTGGCCGAGAACGGAAACTTGCCGATCTTGACGGTGTAGCCGCGCTCCTTCGCCTTGGCCTCGGTCAGGCCGATGCTGGCGATCTCGGGCGTGCAGTAGGTGCAGCCGGGGATCTTCCCGTAGTCGATCGCCGGCGGGTGGTGGCCCGCGATGTGCTCGGCCGCCAGGATGCCCTCGGCCGAGGCCTTGTGTGCCAGCCAGGGCGCGGGCGAGGCGCAGTCGCCGATGCTGTAGATGCCGGGCGCACTGGTCTGCATCATGCTGTTGACCTTGACGAAGCCCTTCTCGTCCAGCTCGACGCCGGCCTGCTCCAGGCCCAGGTCCTTGGTGTTTGGCACGATGCCGATGCCCATCAGCATGCGCTCGGCCTGGATCTTTTGCTCCTTGCCGTCGGAGTCGACGATCGTCGCGACGATCTGCGACTCGGAGCGGTCCACGCTGGTCATCTTGGCGCCCGCCAGCACCGTGATCCCGCGCTTGGCGAAGGCCCGCGTCAGCTCGGCGCTGACCTCCTCGTCCTCGACCGGCACGATCCGCGGCAGCGCCTCGACCAGCGTGATCTGGGAGCCGAAGGTGCGGAACGCCGAGGCGAACTCGCAGCCGATCGCGCTGGCGCCGATCACCAGCATCGATTTGGGCACCTCCTGGAGCGCCAGCCCGCCAGTCGACGACAGGATGCGGTCCTCGTCGAACGTCGCGCCGATCTGCGGCAGCTCGCGCGGGCGCGCGCCGGTGGCGACGATGATATGCTTGGCGGTCAGGTTGGTCTGCTGGCCATCGCCGCCGGTGACCTGGATGGTGTGGCGGTCGAGCAGCCGGGCCGTGCCGTTGTGCTGGGCGATCTTGTTCTTCTTCATCAAGAAGCCCACGCCGCCGGTCATCTGCTTGACGACCTGGTCTTTATAGCGCTGGACGCCGGCCCAGTCCAGGGTGGCCTCGGGAATGACGACGCCGAATCGCTTGCTCTCGCGGGCCTCCTCGAGCAGGTCGGCCGTATGGAGCAGCGCCTTGGTCGGAATGCAGCCGATATTGAGACAGACGCCGCCCCAGTACTGGCGCTCGACCACGGCAGTTTTGAGGCCGAGCTGCGCGGCGCGGATGGCGGCGACGTAGCCGCCCGGCCCCGCGCCAATCACCACAACATCATATTGCGTGTCGCTCACGGATGCTGCCTTTCTTGCATTGGGATTAAACCGTGTATATTGTACCATACGGCGTGGAAAGGTGGCGGAGCGCCGCGGCGACGCCGAACATCGCCGCTAGATAGGTTTTCGCACATGTGCCTGATCATTCCCCTGGCACTGCTGGCCGCGGTCGTCGCCGGCGCCTACATCCTGACCCCGCTGCGCGAGCGGCTGACACCGCGGGACTTCGCCGGCGACGATCGCTTCGTGCGCACGGTGCGGGGCTACGCTGCGCCGTCGCGCGTGCGCGGCAGCGCGGCGGCGCAGGTCTGGCAGGCGCGCTCGCCGAAGGACGGCGCGCAGCCGGTGCCGGCGCACCTCAGCGCGATCGCGCAGCGCACGCTGCTGCTGTGGGGCGGCGACGACCCGGCGTTTCCGGCGGCCGAGGCGCATGGGCTGGCGCGGATTCTGCCGAACGCGACACTGAAGATTGTCGAGGGCGCCGGCCACCTGCCGCACGAGGAGCGCGAGCCGGTGGTCGCGGCGGCGATCCTGGCGTTCCTGGCCGACGACGAAGGGCGCGCGCAGGGGGAAGGGTGAAATGGGAGGGCGATCGTCGTTGGTTGCCATGGGCGATCATCGTTGGTTGTCATCATTGGTTGTTATCGATGTCATCGCCGTAGCGGCGACCCTTGCGGTCGCTCACGATGCCGGCGATGAGGAACGCCGCCGCCCGTCGTTTTCATTGTGGGCGATGCTCCCATGGTGGGCGGCCGCAAGGGCCGCGTCTACGGCAACGCCCCGCCCACGCCCCGCCCACGCCCCGTAGCCATACCAAATTGTCGGTGATATGGCATCTCCGCTCGGTGTTTGTTGCCGATGTCATGCCAACCGGCGTTCAAGGGTAGAATCAACGGCGTACGACTCGCAAGGAGCGCGAGAATGAAATCTCAACCTTTGCGCCCTTCGCGGGTGGTCCTTGATTTGAGTCGATATAATGTCGCTGGAGAGATTTGGCCGAGGGTTGGAAATCCTCCGGTGCGGTTGGTCATTCGGAGGCGAGCGCGACGACGCTGGCAATCGCGTGCTCGCGGGTGTGCGAGAGGCTGATCGCCGGCGCGCCGAGGCCGAGCGCGCCAGCGCGCTCGGCGGCGCGGCCGTGCAGCGTCAGGACGGGGCGACCCAGCGCATCGCCGAGCACCTCGATCTCGCGCCAGTCCAGCGCGCCGCTGGTTGCTGCGCCGATGCCGCGCAGGCCGACGCCGAGCAGCTTGGCGGTGGCCTCCTTGGCCGCCCAGCGTGCCGCCAGCGACTCGATCCGGCCGCGGTAGACGGCGATCTCGGCCGGCGTGAAGACGCGCTCCAGAAACCGCTCGCCCCAGCGCGCCACGGTTCGCTCGAACCGCGCGATCTCGATCAGGTCGATGCCGGTATAGATCATGTCAGTTACGAGTTACGAGTTACGAGTTACGAGTTACGAGTTACGAGTTAAGGGCGCTACCGCAACTTTGAACTCTTAACTCTCAACTCTTAACTATCGCTGCTGCGCCGCGCTCAGCGAGATATCGGCGATCTCAGAGATATAGTCGTGGCCATTGGCGTAGATGACGATCCGCTGCAGGTAGCGCGCCTTCGGGAGCAGCCCGGAATCGCGCAGATCATAGCGGAGCAGATACCACGACGAACCCGTGGTGGCCTGGTAGGAAAACTCGCCCTGCGGTGGTATCTGCTGCTGCGTGTCGTCCTGGTAGAAGCAGATGTAGCGCTGCTCGGGATCGTCGCTCGGGCTGCTCTGCTTGAACACAAACTTGATCGTCACCGGGCACTCGATATTGGCGATGCCTGCGCGCGGCACGGTCTGGCGGATCACGCGCGCCCACATGCTGAAGCGCAGCTCGCGATACTCGGAGATATCGAGGTCGAGCGTCTGCGCGATGCCTCTGACGTACGATTTCTGCTGTTCGCCCTCGCGGTGGAACTGGCCGATGTTGGTCGTCTCATCCTCGGTGCAGAACACCGGGGTCTCCGGGCGGCAGCCGCGGTAGACCTTGAATTTGCCATTCTCCTCGACCTTGGTCAACGTCTGATCGAACTTTTCTCGGTAGAGCTGCCACTCGCCGCAGCCGTCGAGGTCGGCGTCGCTCTTGCACTGTGAAAGGCCGCCGTTGTGGATCAGCTCCCAGCGCGCCGGCAGGGCCTCGCTGACGCCTTTGTCGACGTCGACCTGCACCTTTTCGCCAGGATGCACGATCACGCTCCCGCTGGGGCCCTGAAGCTCGACGCTGCCGGTGCGCACTGCCACCTCGGCGAGCACAGGCCTGCCGGACGGCGCCAGCGCCTGCGGGTGCTCCTTGTTGTAGTGCGGCACGTCGACGCTGTAGCTGCCGCCTGGGCTCAGCATCGCAGACACCCCGTCGGCGATCACGACCTTGTAGGTCACCTCGGCGTACGGCTGGCCGCTCTTATCGGGAATATCATAGCGCACATAGCCGGCGGTCTGCCTGAACTCAAGCGCCAGGCGCTGCTTCGTCCAGCGTGACATTTGATAGCTTTCCAGCGTCAGGTCGGCGCCGGTCGGGTGCGCGTACATATCGGCGATGCGCGTCCCATCCGGCAGGATGATCGAGGCGACCGGGCCATAGCCGGCCTCGGGCACCGCCTGAACGCGCTCGTCCTCGCCCAGCAGCTGGCACACCTCGGTGAGCGGCGCGGCGCGGCACGGCGTCTGCGGCGTGATGGTCTGGGCGCTGCCTTTCGGCTGGTAGGTGACGCCAGCCGGCGCGTGCACGCGCACGATTGTGCCGCCGACCGGCACCATCGCGTTGGTGTAGTAGCGCCAGGCGGCGACGCACGCGCCCGCGACAATCGCGCAGAAGATCAGGAAGAAGATCACCAGCACGATCCAAGCGCTGGTCTCCGGCCGCGCATGTCGCGCTCGCTCGATTGATGGTGAGTGTTCGGCCATATTTGCTTTGAAGGCATTTCGGGGTGGGGGTGGGGCGCGGGGGCGGGCGCAGGCCCCCCCCCCTTGGCAGGTAGCGATCGAGCTCCCACTGGCTGACCGCGAACTGGTAGGCGGCCCACTCCTGCGATTTTGCTTCGACGAAGCGCTCCAGCGCGTGCGGGCCAAGCGCCGCCGCGATCACCTCGTCACGCTGCAGCTCCTCGAGCGCCTCGCCGAGCGAGCCGGGCAGCGTCTCCAGCTTGCGGGCCCGCGGGTCGACGTCGTACAGATCCTCCTCGGCGGCCTCGGACAGCGGCAGCTGGCGCCGGATGCCGTCGAGCCCGGCCTTCAGCATCACGGCGAAGGCCAGGTAGGGGTTGCACGACGGGTCGGGGCAGCGCAGCTCGATCCGCGTGGCCTGCGGGCGCCGCGGGCTGATCCGCGGCACGCGCACCAGCGCCGAGCGATTGGTGCGCCCCCAGCTCAGGTAGATCGGCGCCTCGTACCCTGGGACAAGCCGCTTGTACGAGTTGACCAGCGGCGCCAGGATCGCGATCATCCCCTTGGCGTGCGCCAGCAGCCCGGCGATGAACGAGCGCGCGATCTGCGAGAGCCCGTATGGGTCGTTGGCGTCGTAGAATAGATTCTTGCCGGTCTTGAGGTCGATCAGGCTCTGGTGGACGTGCATGCCGCTGCCGTTGATCCCCGCGATCGGCTTGGGCATGAAGGTCGCGTACAGGCCTTGCTGCTGCGCGATCGCCTTGAGCGTCGTGCGGAACGTGACGGCGTGGTCGGCCGTGCGCAGCGCCGGCCCATACTTGAAGTCGATCTCGTGCTGGCCGAGCGCGACCTCGTGGTGCGAGGCCTCGACCTCGATGCCGAACGCCGCGAGCGCACGGACCATCTGGCGCCGGATGTGGGTGGCCAGATCGGTCGAGACGTCGAAGTAGCCGGCGGCATCGTGCGGGTCGGGGGCCGGGCGGCCGGCATTGGTCTTGAAGAGGAAGAACTCCAGCTCCGGCCCGACCTGATAGACCATCCCCATCCTGGCCGCGTCCTCGACGGCCAGCTTGAGGATGTGGCGCGGGTCGCCGGCGAACGGCTTGCCGTCGGGCATGTAGACGTCGCAGATCATGCGCGCGGTCGGGTAGCCGGCGTCGCGGTCCCACGGGATGGCCGCGAAGCTCTCCAGGCCGGGCACCAGGAACATGTCGCTCTCGGCGATCCGCGCGAACCCCTCGATCGACGATCCGTCGAACCAGACGCCGTGGTCGAGGCAGTCGGGCAGCTGATCCGCCGGGATCGTCACATTCTTGACCAGGCCGACGACGTCGGTGAACTGCAGGTTGATGAACTCGATCCCCTGCTCCTCCACGGCTGCGAGGATCTCTTCGTTCGTGCGCGGCATATCCCTTTCCCTTGAGGCTAGGGGCTAGGGGCTAGGGGCTAGGAGTTGCGGATGGATTGTCGGCCGCACCCCTGATCCCTAGCCCCTAACCCCCAGACGCTGCTCGCTGGTACAAGACCTGGTAGCCGCCGTTCCGCGCGCCGCTGGCGATCACGCGGTAGCGCAGGCGACCGCGCGCGTCGGTCAGCACGCTGCCCTGCTTGGTGACCTGCTCGTCGGGCCGGCTCTTGACCGCCAGGGCCAGGCTGGCGTCGGCGTTCAGCAGCTCGACCTGGACCTCGCCGCGCTCGGCCTGCACGATCACGATCGCGTTCAGCTGCGCACCTGCCGCGCCGGTGTCGATCGTCCGCTCGGTCTGGCCATCGGCGCCGACGAACGACGAGCTGATGTTGCCGCCATCCGGCAGCGTGTCGGAGGACGCCTGCTCGCCGGAGACCAGCAGACAGCCCGTCAGGAGTAATGCCAAGCCGAGAACAAGAATCGCCATCGTAAACGTTCGAACGTTTGAACGTTTGAACGTTTGAACGTCCGTCGGCCGTCGGCTAGCCATACGACTCCGGCTGCATATCGGCGTTAAACGTCTGGTCGATCGGCAGGACCACGAGCTTGAACGGGCGGGTGCTCTCGACCCGCAGGTTGGTCTCGCAGTTATTGCAGACTACCTCTGAGCCTACGAGCGCCATGTAGTCCTGGAGCGCCAGCTTCTGCTTACAGACCGGACATGTCGCGAATACAGGTGCCACTTTTTCCTCGCTTTACAGTCGCTCGTTGGCAGGTGGGGGTGTGGGGGCGGGCGCAGCCCGCCCCCACACCCCTACCCCCTGCTTTTATTCCATAAACAGCGCGTCGACGAACGCCTGCGCGTCGAACATCGCCAGGTCGCCGATCTTCTCGCCGGTGCCGACGTAGCGGATGGGCCGCTCGATGTCCTGGGCGATCGCGAAGGCGATCCCGCCCTTGGCGGTGCCGTCCAGCTTGGTCACGGCCACGTCGGTCACCTCGACCGCCTGCATAAACGACTTGGCCTGCAGCACTCCGTTCTGGCCGGTGGTCGCGTCGATCACCAGCAGCACCTCGTGCGGCGCGTCGGGGATGCGGCGGCGGATGATGTTGCGCAGCTTCTCCAGCTCGCGCATCAGGTTGGCCTTGGCGTGCAGCCGGCCGGCGGTGTCGATGATCAGCACGTCCACGTCCTGCGCGAGCGCGGCCTCGACCGCGTCGTAGACCACCGCGCCCGAGTCGGCGCCCTGGCCGCGGGTGATCACCGGCACGCCGGCGCGCTCGGCCCAGGTCTCGAGCTGCTCGGTCGCCGCGGCGCGGAAGGTGTCGGCGGCGGCCAGCAGCACGCTCCTGCCGAACTGGATCTTGAGGCGCTGCGCCAGCTTGGCGATCAGCGTGGTTTTGCCCGCGCCGTTGACGCCGACGACCAGGATCACATAGGGGCGCGCGCTGGGCTGGCGCTGGCCCGCGTACTCCTGGAACGTCCGCACCATCTCGGCCTTGAGCATGTCCTTGGCCTCGCGAATGCGCTTGACGCCATGCCGGACTGTGCGATCTTTCGTGCGGTTCACCAGGTACTGGGTGGTTTCAACCCCCACGTCGGCCTGGATCAGGAGCGCCTCCAGGTCATCCCAGAACTCTTCGGTGATTGGATCATCTATGGCGAACAGGTTCGAGATCTGGCCGAAGAAACCGCGGCGCGATTTCTCGGTCGCCTGGTCGATCTTTTGCTCTTCCTGCTCGGCCTCTTCCTCGGTGCGTGGCGCGTCCTGCCCGCGCCCAAACAGTCTCCGAAACATAGAGCCTCGTCTTCTCGTTACGCTGAGCAGCCGTTATTATAGCCGTTACTGCGGCATTTGTACATAGAAACGCCTGGCCGCCAGAGCCGTGTCATCGTCAAGATATGGTGGTGATAGGAGGTTCCTGTCAGCGGATTTCGGGAACGGATTGAACGGATTCACGGTTCAATCCGCGGCTCAAATCCGTTGATCGTGCTCCTGTTTCAACCAACAAAACGACGTTGACGTGGCCCCACCTGCCGACCAGGGCCGCGTCAACGTCATTCCCAAGCCGGTGGTCTTTGTGGCAACACGAACGCCAGAAGGCGCGCCGGAGTTTCCGGCGCGCTCCTGACCTACTGGTTCACTACATTGATGATGATGGACGTAGTGACGGCTTTAGCCGGCTAAAGCCATCACCACATCTCGTCAGCTTTCCTATGGCCGGCCACTACGCTTATGGTTACGGACCGACCTTTCGGAAGAAGATGCTGGCGGGGTCCGCCGCACTGACCCCCTGCGAGAAGAACGCCGTGAAGTCGCTGCCGGCCGATGCCAGCCCCTCGTAGTCGCCGGTGAAGAACCCGCGGGCGACCGGCGCCTGCCGCATGTCGAAGGACACGTCCGTGACTTGGGTCTCGCTCCAGTTGCCCGGATCGGTGCAGGACGCATGGCAGTGTACGATGAAATAGTCGGTCTTGAGATCCGCGCCTGTGTCGTTGTTGCGGAAGTCGTAGTAGGTCACGCCGACGGTGCCGTCGGATGAGACATGGACGGATGGCGTGAACGCCTGCCGATTGCCCACCGGTATATTGGTCGGCGTCTTGTTGATCCTGACCGGCGTCGACCAGGTGTCGCCGCCGTCGGTGGACATCGAGAAGGCGACATCGTCGTACAGCAGGGCCGGGTTGCTGAAGTTGCCGCCGTTGCTGAAGCGCGCGTCCTGCCACACCGCGTACAGGTTGCCCTCGGGGCCGACCGCGACCTCGGGGATGAGGTCCTCGGTCCGAATCACCTCAGCGGGGTTCTCCGGGTTGTAGACGCCGCAGCAGCCGGGCACGAACAAAACGCGCGGCAGCATCTTGGCCGCCCTGATCGCCTGCCCATGCGTCCAGGTGGCGCCGTGGTCGGTGGAGCGAACGAGCGCCAGGTTGAGGACCCGGCTGGTTCCACCAACATTCTTGGCGCCCAGGATCTCGTCGAAGAAGTCGACCACGGTACCGTTGGGCAGGACGACGACCTGGTTGTTGCCGCCTGGGTTGTAGATGATCCGGGCCGGCTCCCAGGTCGCGCCGCCGTCGGTCGTCCGCGAGAGCATCGCCGGCCCCTTGAAGCCGAAGCCGACGACATTCTCAGGGTTGATCACAGTGCCGTTCGGCAACTCCAGGCGATCCCAGACGGCGTAGACGAAGTTCGAGTCGGTCGGGTCGGCGGTGATCGAGTTCTTGTCGTTGAGGAACTTCGGATTCTCGTCCCGGATGATCTGGATCGGATCGCTCCAGGTCTGGCCGCCATTCTTCGACTCGCTCACGAACAGCGCGTTCTTGCCGAAGCCGCCCGCCCTGCCCGGCGGCGTCTCCAGGTCGAGCGACAGGCTGAACATGTAGAGGTCGCCATCCGGTCCGAATGAGAGCCAGGGGTCGGTGGCGCGCTTGAAGTCGCGGCCGTTCGCCACAGTGCCGCCCGAGCACAGCGTGATCCCCGGAATCACGACTGAGGTCCAGCTCGTTCCACCATCCGTGCTGACAGAAACGAACCCGCCGCAAGCCGCGCCGCTTGAGCGGCAGCGGTGAGGCGGGTTTCTCGCTGGCTTCAGCCAGGGCATTGAACGCATTGACTATATAGTCGCTAATGTGATACAATGCTCGTATGGAACGGATGTTCGAGTATCGCATGCGCCCGAACCGCGCCCAAGAAATCGCCTTGCTGACGGTGCTGGCCGCGTCCCGCCGCCTGTATAACGACGCGCTTGCCGAGTGGAAGGCGCATTTCGAGGCGACCGGGAAGTACCTGCATATCTACGAGCAGGACAAGCGGTACAACAAGACAAGCTACCCGGACGTGCCCGCCGTCGTCACCGACCAGGTGATGAAGCGGCTGCATCGGGCGCTTACCGCCTTCTTCAAGGGACGGAAGGCAGGCCGGGATGTCGGCTTTCCGCGCTTCAAGCCCGCCCAGCGCTGGAACTCGATTGAGTTTCGGAATGGGCCGAACGCGCTCGAAGGCCGCTACTTCAAGGCGCCCAAGCAATGCGGCGGCAAAATCCGTGTCAATCTGCATCGCCCGCTCGAAGGTCAGTTCCGCTTTGCCCGGATGGTCAAGCGACCTTCCGGCTGGTATCTGCAATGCGTCTGCGCGGTTGCGGCCAAGCCGCTGCCGGAGAACGAGCGGGCGGTGGGCCTGGATATGGGCATCACCTATCTGGTGGCCGATAGCGAGGGCAACACCGTTGAGAACCCGCGCGCCTACAAGCGCAGCCTCTCCCGACTGGCAAAGGCGCAGCAGGTCGTGAGCCACCGTGTGAAAGGTAGCAGGCGATGGCGGCAGGCCGTCCGCAACGTGGCGCGCATCCACGAGAAGATCGCCAACCAGCGCAAAGACGCGCTGCACAAGGTGAGCCGTCGCTACGTCAACCAGTACCAAACCATCGTCATCGAGGACGTGCAGCCGGCGAACATGGTCAAAAACCACTGGCTGGCGCAAGCAATTAGTGATAGCTCCTGGGGCATGCTTCGACAGTATCTCACGTACAAAGCGGCAGAAGCTGGGCGCGAGATAGAAGCTGTTCCTCCGCATTTCACATCGCAGCGGTGTAGCAGGTGTGGCGAGTATGTGCAGAAATCGCTGTCTGTGCGTACCCATATCTGTCCATCGTGCGGCTTTGTGGCCGATCGGGATGTGAACGCTGCGATCAACATCGTACAGGCCCGGACGGGGCCTTCGCGAACGGTTCAGCCATGAGCCGGAACCGAGAAGCTGCGGGGCTTCAGCCCCAGCAGAGTGTCACAAAATGATCATCTTTCCAAAGCGCATTGATGTTATCCCCACCCCAGGTCGTCGGGCTTCTTCGCGGGCCGCTGGCCGGGCTCGGCGCCCTCCTCGCCCTCGCCCTCTTCACCATTCATCTCCTCTTCGAGCATCTGATCGACCATCTCGTCCCAGTCCTCGCCGGCCTCCTCGCCTAGCTCCTTACCCAATTTCTTGGCCCAGCGGGCGATCGAGCGCGGGTCGTTCTCGTCGAGCCCGGCGAACATCGACGGGTCGGCCAGCGCGTCGGCGCGCGACTCCTCGGACTTGAGCTGCGCGACACGCGAGATCGCGCGGCGGACGTCGGCGCTGCCGCAGCGCGGGCAGGCCAGCCCGGCCGGATCGCTGAAGCCCCGGACCAGCTTCTGGAAGCGGCCGTTGCAGCTTGGGCAAAGGTATTCGTAGATTGGCATGTGCTTCTCGTGTTGGAACGTTCGAACGTTCAAACGTTGGAACGTCCCAACAATTCATAACTCACGTTTTAGATTTCTGATAGCAAGCGGCAGCCGCGGCAGCAGGTCGCTCGCGATCGTGCCCATGTCGCCCAGGTCGTCGCTCACGAGGCGACCGGCGGCGCTGTGCAGGTAGACGCCGAGCGCCGCCGCATCGAACGGCGCCAGTCCCTGCGCGAGCAGGCCGGCGATCGCGCCGGACAGCACGTCGCCGGTGCCGGCGGTGGCCAGCGCCGGGTTGCCGCCGTCGTTGATCGCGCTGCGACCCTCCGGGTCGGCCACCATGGTCGTCGCGCCCTTGAGCACCACCACCTGGCCCCACGTCTTCGCGGCCTCCTCGGCGACCCGCACATGGTCGGCGTCGAGATCCTCTACCGCCAGCAGGCGCTTCATCTCGCCGGGGTGCGGGGTCAGCACGCAGCGACCGCGCGGCAGGCGCTCCCACCAGCTCTCGATCTGGCTCAGCAGGTTCAGCCCGTCGGCGTCGATCACCGTGGGCGGCAGCTCGGGCCGCGGCTTCTCGGGCGGCTTCTCGGCGCCGCCGATCTTGAAGCCGATATGCGCGCGGTGCTTCGGCGACTCGATGCCGAGCAGGTGCTCCAGGAAGCCGCGGGTGGCCTCCTCGCGGCCGAGGCCGGGGCCGACCAGCAGGGCCTGGTAGCCCTCCAGGTGCTTCAGCGCTTCCTCGGCGGAGGCCTCGCCCAGCGCGTTCCAGTCGGCCTCGGGCAAAAACTGGAGCGTGACCTCGGGCAGGCGGCCGGGACCGATCAGCGCGCTGCGGCCGGACGCCAGCGTCACCAGCCCGGCGCCCACGCGCGCCGCGCCGGCGGTGGCCAGGCTGGCCGCGCCGGGGTACTGGGCCGAGCCGGCGACGACCATCACTTTGCCGAACGTGCCTTTATGTGCGTCGGCCGGGCGCGGCGGCAGCCGCTTGCGCGCCCAGGCGGCGTCGATCATCTCGCTCATCAGGGTCTCCAGATGCGCCGGCGCCAGGCCGATCTCCACGACCTCGATCCTGCCGGCATACGATCGTCCAGGGTACTGCGCCAGCCCGCGCTTGATCAGCCCGGTCGCCACCGTGACGTCGGCGCGCAGCGCCGCGCCCATCACGGCGCCGCTGTCGGAGTTGACGCCGGTCGGCAGGTCCACCGCCAGAACGGCGAGCGGGCGAGTGGGCGAGTGCGCGAGTGCGCGACTACCCTGCGCCCCGTCGCCCTGTCGCCCCGTCGCCCCAGCGCTCGAGTTGACAAGCGCAACGATCTCGGCCAGGTCGCCCTCGACCGCGCGGCTGATCCCCGCGCCGAGCAGGGCGTCGATCACCAGATCGCAGCCCGCCAGCAGCCGCCGAAGCTGGGCGCGCTGCGGATCGGAGGATGCCTCGTACTCCGGGATGCCGCGCTCGCGACATTCCCGCCAGTTCGCATCGTCGGGGTTTTCGCGGCGGCGCCACAGGTATAGCGCGACCTCGACG
>WNGB01003654.1_pt1 | contig 27663 bp, 21 predicted proteins | sample 5400681 | NCBI WGS metagenome assembly WNGB01 (sample SAMN13153367, study PRJNA577476) | soil metagenome | isolation source: 115 cm soil or saprolite under grassland replicate 2 | place: USA:California | collected 2016-06-15
GTCAACGAGTGTAGGGCGCTGTGGTTGCACAGGCCGCGCACTGCCGCGTTTTCCAACGCGGGGCTTACAGTGCCCCGAGTTCACGCGCCCGCTCGATGGCGGCCTGACGTGAGGAAACTCGGAGCTTTTGGTAGATCGACTTCGTGTGTGAGTGGATCGTGTTGTACGAGAGGAAGAGCACCTTGCCGATATCTCTTTTCGCGAGACCCTCAGCCAGGTAGCGGAGGACCTCGACCTCTCGTTCGGTCAGCTCGCTGTCGCCCTCGATCCTGCGGTGCGCGGGCGTCAGGGTGCGAGCCACCTCCTCGAGGCGCTCGTAAAGCATCCCGGGGTTGGCGCTGCCTTCGATCAAGGCCCTCGCGTCCTCCACCAGTCCGCGTGCCTCGGCCAACGTGGCAAGGATGCGTCGAACGGGAGCAAGGACGAGGAGGGCGTCGGCCATGTCGAGCTGCTCCCCGCGCGCTCGCAGCCGGACAAGGCCCCTCTCGATCAGCTCAGCGGCCTGATCAACAAGCCCTTGCCGCGCCCGCACGGCTCCAAGAGCGACGTAGGCGATACCGGAGCCCGGTTCGTCTGAGAGGCCCCGCACCTCGATCGTGTGGACGGCCTCCGATGCCCATACTTCTGCTTCCTCGAGGTCATCACCAGCCAAGGCAATGCGCGCGCGGATGCCCTGCGCGGCAGAGACGATGAGCCACTGGTGCAATCGACCTCCGAGTAGGGCCGCCTGCTCGAGCGGCCTCCTCGCATTCTCCGGTTGACCCGCGAGGTAGTTCGCTCGCCCGGTTGCAAGAAGCGATGCCGGCTGCCACCAAGGGCTGAGCGCGCCCTCGAGCTCTCGCGTCTCTTTTGCCGCCTGCATTGCTTGGCCGACGTCGTCCCAGGGAAAACAGGCGCGGAGAAGCGAGGCCACGGCGTCCACCGAGCTTCCGTCCGGAAGTGCCAGTTTGGGGCCGATCGTCTCGACCACCTCGAGTGCCTCGGCGGCCTCCTCGCGGCGATGAAGCATGCTCATCGCCCACGCCTCGACCAAGGCGAGCCTGGGGTCATCGTGGAGCGCTCGAGAAGGAATCGGTTCTAGCCACGGGATGACCGCCTCGCCCCGTCCGAGATGAATGAGGGGGTGCGATAGCCACCTCTCGACGACCAAATTCGTCGCCGCCTCCATCTCCCCGGCGGCGATCGCGTGTCGAACCGCTTCTTCGGTGTAGCCGGCGTCAGCGAGCCACGCTGAGGCGCGTCGATGCAGCTCCTGCGCGGCGCCTGCCTCGCGTTCCGTCAACCGGCCCTGCAGGAGACCTCCGAAGAGAGGGTGATAGCGATACCACTCACGGTGATCGTCAAGCGGGATCAGAAAAAGATTCGCGCGCTCTAGTTCAGCGAGCATCTCCGCCGACCCACCCCGCGCGGTCACGGCGTCGCACAACGGTGCGCACATCGTTTCGAGAATCGACGTCTCGACGAGGAAGTCACGCTGCTCGGTATCGAGCATCGTGAGCACGACTTCCGTCAGGTAGTCGACTACGTGGCGATTCGAGCCGCCGAAGCCGTCGACGAATGCGACCGGGTCGCTCGCATTGCGGAGCGAGAGCGATGCCAGGTAGACACCCGCGGGCCATCCCTCCGTGCGGTCGTGCAAGATCCCCAGGGTCTTGGGCGCGACCTGAAGGCGGAGCGCCTCGTTGAGGAAGGAGGCTTCCTCTTCTGCAGTGAAGCAGAGATCGACCGCACGGAACTCGAGCAGCTCGCCGGCGGCCCGGAGCTTGGAGATCGGTATCGGGGGGTCGGACCGCGTCGATATCGCCACTTCAATATTGTTCGGCTTCCAGTCCAGAAAGAAGGCCAGTGATTCGTGGCACGCCTGGTTCGCGATCACTTGATAGTCGTCGATCACGAGAACGATCTCGCCGTTGATCGACTCCAGCTCGTGGACGATCAGGGGTACGAGGGCGTCGAGCACCTCGCCGCGAGAGGGTCGCCTCAGCGCGATCTCGGCGGCACCTCCAAAGCTGCGTTTGATCTGACGGATAGCCGCCACCACACTGGCCCAGAAGACGAACGGATCGTTGTCCGATGAGTCCGCCGTCAGCCACGCAAACGGGCGTTGATCGAGCTCGCGCCATTGACCGAGTAGCGTCGTCTTTCCGAACCCAGGAGGCGCCGCGAACAAGACGAGACCCGGACGTGATTCCTCCAGGCTCTCACTGAGCCTCGGGCGCGGGAGCATCTCGGGGGAGGGGCGGTGACCGCGGAGCTTGGTCTCGAAAAGGAAACTGCCTGCGGACGCACTCCGGTCGGCTTCAGTCGCGCCGCGGCTGTCCAGCAGTTCTGGCACGTGGTCTCCCGGATTGCTTTCCGAACCGGTCAGCACAGGGTCGGCGGCCGGCGTCGGTGACGCTACTAAATCGCAGGCGGTCACCTCCGGCAATGAAGCGAGCACTAATCTTTGGGTGGTGCGTGCACGCGCACGGCAGTTTCATTCCCGATCTTCAGCCAGGAACATCAGCGCGGCCTTCACGCGCTTGCTCGTGTCCTCCGCCTCTGAGAGGTTCAGCTTGAGGAAGATCGAGTTGATGTGCTTCTCGACGGAGCGCTTCGTGAGGAAGAGTGACTCCGCGATCGCAGCGTTACTCTTGCCCTCGGCTATCTCGGCCAGCACCTCCTGCTCCCGGGAGGTGAGACCGGAGAGCGGCGATCGTCTGCCGCGAGCGTTCGCGGCGACAAGCACCTCGACGATCTTCGGATCGATGAAAGAGCCGCCCTCGGCGACCGATTCGATGACCGACACGAGCTGCGCTGGGTCGTATACCCGCTCCTTGAGCAGGTAACCGCGCCCGGCAGAACCGGCTTCGAGCAGGGCTACGGCGTAACTTGGTTCGTCGTACTGGCTGAGCACTACGACTCCGATTTCGGGATGCGTATTCCGTAGTTGGATCGCGGCGCGGATACCCTCGTCGCTCTGCGTCGGCGGCATTCGTATGTCCGTGAGAACTACGTCGGGTGCAGTCCTGTCGATGGCCTCCAGCAACGAGGGAAGATCCTCGCAAGAGGCAACGATCTCGATGTCGTTCTCGCCGTTGAGCAGCTCGTAGAGGCCTTCGCGAAGAAGGAGGCTATCGTCGGCGAGCGCAACCCGAATGGTCACGATTCACTCTGGCGTCTCGTCCGAATCGTCGATGATGCCTTCGCGTACAGCCAAGAGCGCGGCTTGCGTGCGCGAGCGGACGCCGATCTTCCTGAGGACGTTCGACACGTGCGCCCGGGCCGTCCTTTCGCTGATCACGAGCTCCGCTGCGATCTCCTTGTTCGCCTTACCGGACGCGACGAGTCGAAGGACCTCGAGCTCCCGGACCGTCAGCTTCGACCGGACGTCATCGGATCGAGCACGCTGTAGCGCGGTGATGAGCGGTCGGGTAAGGGCCGCATCGAGCTGAAGCTCGCCACGATGCGCCGCCCGGATTGCCGCGACCATCTCGTCGGGATCGGCGTCCTTGAGGAGATATCCTGACGCGCCGGATTCAAGGGCGGCGGTCAGCCGCTCCGGTTCCGTGAAAGAGGTCAGCGCGACGACCTGGGCACCCGAGTAACGGCTTCGAATGCGACGCGTCGCCTCGATCCCGTCCATGGGCGCCATCTGTAGGTCCATGAGGACCACGTGCGGCCGACGACCTCTCGAATCGAGCCACGCGAACACCTCGAGCGCTTCCTCTCCCCCGCCGACATCAGCGACGACCTCGAGGTCCGGCTCGCCGTCCAGGAAGGCTTGCAGCCCTCGTCGTACGACTTCATGATCGTCCACGACGAGCACCCGGACCCTCCACTCGGACCACGGTGCCCTCCCCTGGCCGACCCCTGATTGTGAGGACCGCGCCGAGCTCAGCCGCGCGGCTTCGCATCGAATCCAATCCGTAGTGCCCGGGACGGGCGGCCGACGAGTCGAAACCGTCGCCGTTGTCGCGAATCTCGAGCGAGACAAAGGGCCCTCGTGCGTCGACGCGTACGAACGCTCGGCGAGCGCCGGAGTGCTTGACCACGTTCGCAAGTGCCTCTCGGGCGATCGCAAAGAGTTGGTCTTCGACGTCGGGCGACAGCGGCAGACGACGTTCCGGACCGCGCACGTCGATCGTCAGCTCCTCGCGCGTCGTCAGGCTCGAGGCTTGCCGTGTGAGTGCCGCCACGAGACCCCCGTCCACGGCAGGCTCTTTCGACTCGAGCAATAGGACCCGCATCTCGCGTTGAGCGCCGACCGTCAACTCCGCAATCGCGGTCAGAGCTCGCCTCAGGGTTTCGGATTGACCGTCCTGTTCGCAATCGAGGGCTCTTTGCGCCGTACGTGTTTGCAGCACCGTCGAGAAGAGGGCTTGGGAGACAGAGTCGTGAAGGTCGCGGGCGATACGGTGTCGCTCCTCTAGGGCTCGCTCGAGCCCGTGGCGCTTTGCTTGCGCCAACTCCCAGGTCGACTGTTTGCGCTCGCTGACGAGCGCCTGCACGAAGAGCACCGTGACCGCAGCTACTCCGATGTAGAGCTGGGTACTGAGCGTCCTGTGGTCGATCGGCTGTTTGAAGAACGGGCCGACCTCGTTAGCCGTGAACCCGATCACAGTAAGGGCTGCGACGGCGACGGACAGCGTCGCTCCGGTCGGTCCAAAGCGAAGAGCCGCCCAGATGAGCGCAGGGAAGACCATGTACGTGACGGGCTCATCGGCCGAGACTGAAATGACGCCCAGGATGGCGACCGTCGCGAGCACAAGCGCGCCCTCCCACGTCCGAATCCGCCGCCACGCGCCGGCGGGGTCGTGGGCCCAGGTCAGGATGAGCGGCAGCGTCACGAGCCCGCCCGCTGTGTCGCCGAGCCACCAGGTCCGGCAGAACTTCGCGCCTTCGGAAGGCTCGATAACGCCCCCGGCGAGCATCGATGCGGTACCCACCATGGCGCTGATCGCCGTGCCGCAAGCAAGCGCGACGAGCATGCCCACGATTTGATCCGCTCGGTCGAGGCCAGCTCGCGGACCGATGAACCGCTTGAGGAGGATCGCCCCGACGAGAATCTCGAGCATGTTCCCCGTGTGCTGACCCACGATGCTCCAGAACGGGATACCGCTGCCGCTCGCGAGGAGCTCCCCGTTGACGAGAAGCTCCCCGACGAAGATGCCGGGCCACCAGCGCAGGCCCCACAGGTAAAGGACGGCTATCCCAAGGCCCGCAGGAGGCCAGATGGCCGACACGGAAGCCGTGTAGCGAAGAGCCTGGCCGACTTTCGCCGCGCAGTAATAGGCAAGCGCGATGGCGACGATGCCAGCCACCGTTCTGAGGAGCTTCGACCGCAAGAAGGTCAAGCCTGGCTGCGGCACCGGCTTCGGGTGGGCCAGTTGCGCCTCGCTGCTCATGTCGGTTGTGGGGCAGGCCGCAATGCGAGTCTAGCCCTTCTACGACAAATGACTATTGTCGAAATGACCTAGGGAGACCTGGCGCGAATGTCGCGGTCGAGGACGAGTCGCAGCACCGACGCGACCGGGGTGAATACCCCGAGAAAATACTCATGCGGCAGACCGTGATCTCCGGGAGGTTTGTTGACGGAGGCGCCCACCCAGTCGAGGGGGTGCGACTTCGCGCCCCTCACGGGCGCTCGTACCCCCTGCGGCGGGAAAGGCTGATGCCTCCGAAGCCTCCGAGCGCCGCCGTGCCACGCCGGTGGGGAGACGGCGGCGTGCTGTTCGGCGCGGCGGTGCTCGGTGTGGCGCTCGCGGTAGTGGGCGTAACTCTCGTGGCGACCAGCCAGCAGCCGGGGAATCGCGGCGTGATGGCGCTCGTGCTGGGCCTTGCGATCGCCGTGCCGCTCGGCGTCGGGCTCGGGGCCTGGTACGAGCGCGAGAACGAGTGGGTGGGCCGAGCTCTGACCGGTGCCGCTCTTCTCTTCTCGCTCGCAACGCTCGCCCAGTCGGACCGCGCCGTTCCGTATTCGATTGGTCGCGTGAGCTTTTGGTTCGTCGAGCCTGCTATCGCCTTTCTCGCTTTGACGTTCCCGGCGGGCGAGTTCAAGACGAGGATTGAGAAGGCGACGTTTTGGGCCGTGGCCGGAATCGCAGCGTTGCTCTATTTCCCCACGGCCTTCCTCGTCGAGCGGTATCCGGTGCCGAGTCCGTACGCTTCTTGCACGACCTCCTGCCCCAAGAACGCATTGATGCTCCTCGATGACGAGCCGCGGGCCGTGCATGCCCTGATCTACCCGACTCGAGAGTTTGCGGCCGCTTTGGCGCTCTTCACGGTCGCGGCCCTGCTTGCGATCCGCCTTCGAAAGGCTGCGATCGTCATGCGAAGGACGCTCGCGCCGGTACTCGCTCTCACGACCCTCTTCGCAGCGACTCTGGCAGCCTATTTTCTGGCGCGGAGAGCGTCCCCTACGTCCTCTGCGCTCGACGTCATCGGCTGGCTCCACATCCTGACGCTGCCCGGAATCGGGCTGGCCGTCCTGACCGGCCTTCTTCGCCGAAAGATCTTCGAGGCGACGGCTCTCGAGCGCCTGGCGTTCCGCCTGCGCGACCATCCCGAAGCGGACGAGCTTCGCCGTGTACTCGGGGAGGTGCTGGGAGATCCGTCGCTCGAAATCGCCTATAGGGGGCGGGATCCGGACGAGTGGGTTGACGCGGAGGGGCGCAGGGTTGACCCGCCACGCGAAACCCCATGGCGGCGCATCACCGAGGTCTACGGCGGGAACCACCCCGTCGCGGCGCTTCTCTACGACAGGGGTTTGCGCGACGAGCGCGAGCTCGTTGCCGCGGCCGGTTCCTTTGCCCTGGCCTCGCTCGAGAACACGCGCCTTGCCGCCCAGGTCGAAGCCTCGCTCGACGACCTACAGGAGTCGCGCGCCCGAATTCAGGCCGCAGCCGACAACGAGCGCTTGCGGATCGAGCGCGACCTCCACGACGGCGCACAGCAACGTCTCGTCGCGCTCAGGATGCGGTTGGAGCTCGCTGCGAAGCTCACGAAGCGGGACCCGCGCCGCGGCTCGACGTTGCTTCTCGAACTCGGACGAGAGCTGGAGAGAGCGCTTGAGGAGGTCCGCTCGCTCGCCCGCGGCATCTATCCCTCCGTGCTGGCCGATCGAGGTCTCGAAGAGGCGTTGGTGTCTGTCGCACGGCGAGAGCCGATCGCGACGACCATCGATGCGCAGGACGTTTCCCGCTACCCGACGGAGGTCGAGAGCGCCGTCTATTTCTGCTGTCTCGAGGCGCTTCAGAACGTTGCCAAGCATGCCCAGGGGGCAACCTCGGTGTGGATCTCGCTCGAGGACGACGGCGCCCTTCGCTTTGCAGTCGTCGACGACGGCGCCGGCTTTTTAGACGAAGCTCTGAGCGCCGGAACCGGCGTGACCAACATGCGTGATCGGCTCGCGGCTGTGGGCGGGGTGCTGACGATTCGCTCCGTGCCCGACGAGGGCACGCAGGTGATCGGCATGATCCCCCTAAGCGACCGAGTTCCCAGGTCCCTATTCGCCTGATTGTCCAGCTCCGCGCGCACCTTGGATGGCTGTGCGCCAGCTCGACAGAAGCCCGTGGACGCGCCCTGCACCGACGAGCGAGTCGGTGGGAAACGCGAAGCGTGACGGGTAGAGGATGAACGGCCGGGTCTGCGGGCCGCCGAGACCCCCGTGGAACGAGATGAGCTCTTCGAAGGCGCAGCCTTCTTCCAGCTCCGCGTCGTAGAAGCTCCCGACCATGATGTCGGCTACATGCGCGAAGCCGTCCGTGCGGAGTAGATGGGAAGGGGCGGTGGCGGAAAAGGCGGCGAGCGGGTCGTCGCCCTCGACACGTCCCTCGGCGAGATAGTGCGTGCCCTCCGCTCCGAGCGCAACAGGACCATGATTCTCTGAGTGGACGAGCAGCCAGCCGATGTGCGGGTGTTCCCGTAGAGCGGTCAGCAGTTCGGGGTGCCGTCGCTCGATCTCCTCCGCTGAGAGGCGCGACGGCTCCTCCATCAGGTAGACGAGGCCGAGGTTCCCAGAACCGAGGACGACGACCTGTTTGCCGCCGACATCCTTCGTCTTCCCGTTCTTCGCGGCGTCGTAATGGCCGGTGGCTTCTTCGAAGGCAAGGCCGACCATGGCGTGTTGCTCGTCGCCGCCTGAGTAACCCGTGACACGGCCCAAGGACAGGGACCGCTGGACCAAGTCCTCGAGCGTATACCCGTTGCGCTGCTTGAACGTCGCCCCTTGCGTCTGCCCGTGATCCGAGAGAACGACGATCTCGTATGGCCGCGGCGCGTAACGACGAGCGCGCTCGATGCGGTCGAACTGCTGGTCCAGCTTGCGGAGCGCCTCGAGCGTGTCCGCTCGTTCGAGGCCCGAATGATGCGCTACCTCGTCGTAGCTCGAGAACGTCGCGTAGACGGCGGGCCGCCCCTTCATCATGTCGGTCAGCACGCCATAGACGATGAGGTCTCTCACGACGACGCACATCGCACCGCGCATGAACGGATACATGCCGCCGCGGTGTCCCCGTGGGCGAACGTCCCGACGCGCTGCGCGGAAGGCGGCCATCAATTCGAGCACGACCTCCCAGCAGAAGAGGGCGAGAGCGCGCGTGACGTTGAATCCGTTGGCGAAAAACGCGCGATAGCCGGGATTTGTCCGCTTCTCCGCTTCAATCCGGCTGACCGTCAGCAGCACGTGGTCCGCTTCCCCGGAGAGGAGATTGCCGCGGCTCGCCCCGCCGTGCCTGAGCAAGCCGCGACCGCTCGCAAGTCGATGCTCGATGTCTGCGCAGTCAGCGGGAGTCGAACACGCGGCCAGCGTCTTCCGTTTCTTGTCCACCCAGCGGAAGGCCGGAATGTCCTCGTTCGAGCCGAGGAGGATGCCAGCCTGGCTGGCGCCGGTCTGCGAGGAGAGATCCGTTTCCCACTCGGCGATCCGATGCGAGCCGTCGCTCAGCCAGCGGGCCATCGTCGGAGCGGTTCCGTCGCGCATCGCGCGGCGCAACACCGGCAGTGCGAGACCATCGATCTCCAGGAAGACGATGCCCGGCTCGTCGGTCTCGACTCGCTCGCCGGAGCGGCTGGCGATGCGCTGGACGACGCGGAGCGCGTAGACGTCGTCGTCGTTCACGCCGAAGAGAACTTCCACGCCGACGGTGACCGCGGAGGCCACGAGCGCAGCGAGGAGCGCCCACCAGAACGAGTTGACGCTTATCCCCGATTCGAGTATGTCGGAGGCGAGCTGCAGCATGAATGCGTCGAGGGCGAGGACGAGGAGAAAACCGGCGACAAGCGTAAACGGCAGTCGCAGGGCGGCAACGATCGGCGGCAGAAACGCGTTTAGCACGGCGACGACGGCGGCTACTTCAACCGCGCTGCCGAAACTGTCTATGGAGACACCGGGAACCAGGCCCGCCGCCACAAGCAGCGCGAGCGCGGAGATGAACCACGAGAGGAGCAGGCGCACGGGACGGAAACGGGGCCGCGCCGGCTGCCAGGAGAGCGGCTCGTCGTACACGGGCCTCGAGGCGGTCGCAATCACGGCCGGACCGCCCCCTGCGCGCGCTCCTGGACCTCCTTTTCCTCTTTCTTGGCCACGTGCCGTGCTTTTTGCTCGGCGACCTTGACCTTGGCGTCTTCATACGAGGCGCCGACGAGCTCCTTGCCCCCGCTCCACCCAAACGCCCACACGACGAGAGCCACGGCGAAGACGACGTTCCAAGCCGTTACCGTCAGCTGCTGGCCGATCGAATATGCCGTCGCCGTGCTCGCGTCCGTCACGTCAGTGAGCGAGGCCGCGTTGATCGCTTGGTTGATGCCCACCCCGCCCGGAGTGGCCGACACGGTATTTGCGAGCGAGTTGCCGCCGATCACAGACATGAGCGTGTGGAAGGTCACCGGGATCCCGTAGGCGGCGAGAAAGACGCCGGTGACGCCAAGCTTGGCCAGCCACGCGCTGCACGAAGGGAGGACGACCTTGACCGCGTATTCGCGCGGTCGGCCTAGGATGGCCCCGCCCTCCTTCGCGTGCTCCCAAAGTCCCTTGAGCTTCCTCCAGAACAGGCGACAGAGGAGGACGAGGAGAGCGGCTCCTCCGAGGAGGATCGCGAGCGTGAAACCAGGATGATCGTGCGCCCCTCCCAGTTGTAGGTCGAAGGAGCCGGGAACGGACAGGAAGAGGTAGACGTAGACGAAGGTTCCGGCGACCGTGAAGAAGATCTTCTGGACGACCATCGAGCCGAGCACGCCGGAGAAGGTCGCGCTTGGGATCAGCGCGACGAACATGAGCAACATCACGACGGTGCCGATGTTCGCCGGCAGAAATCCGTTCAGCGCCACGCCCGTCGCATACGCCGCGAGGACCTGCACGTAGGACGTACCTTTCGCGCCAAAGGCGCTTCGCAAGATGAAGTACCACCCGAGTGCCGTGAGCGTCGTCTGAGCGGTCTGGAACGCGAAGCCTGCGACGAGGTAAGCCGCCGAGATGCTCGTGAGCGAATCCGCCAGATCGCTCAGCCAGCCGCGGATGTCGACATCGAGAAAGCTGAGAACGACGAGAGCGACGCTGAGACCGCCGAGCCACGCTGCGATCTTCAGCAGCCGCCTTGTACGCGAGCGGTCGCGGAAAGGCAGGACGGCATCGGCCTGAGTCATCCGCCCGGCGTGCCCGTTCGACCTAGAGCCCGGTGCCTATGCGAGTCATCTGGTCGCGCGCTGCAGTCGGGCCGGCATCCGAGGCTTCATAGCTTGGGTAGTAGGCCTTAGCGGGCACCCAGCGCGCGGCGAGCTGGTAGATCACCGTGATGTCGAGCGCGACGATCAGAAGCGTCCAGAGCGGCTGTACCGTGATGAACCCGACGTTTGCGACGGCGTTGAGACCTGCCAGGACGATCGCGGTCCAACGGGCCCACCCCGCCCCTCCGAACAGCGCGCAGCCGGCCATGAACTGGAAGATGCCGAAGAGCAAGAGCACCCAGCCCCACGTGGTGAGGTCCCAAACGATCACCTGGCCGGTTCCCGAGACGGTGAGAACCTCGTCTCGGAACAGCGCCGAAAGTCCATAGATGGTGTTGACCGTCCCCACGATGATCAGGACGATCCCTGCGAAAGTGATCCAGCCGGTGTGAGCGGCGGATGTCGCCCTGCTGCTCATCCGAATTCCTTTCTGTCGGGTCTGATCCGGCGTCATCGTCCCCACACCGTGCCGGGGCGTCATCACCCGCGGGCGCAAGTCACCCGGGTGATCGCGGCGTCTGTGATGGAGTCGCCTCGTGCACGTGAGCCTGCCCGACGCTATTCACTCGGGTGAATCGCTACGGTCACGCTGACGCGCTTCAGCGCGAACTACCTCGGGCCTCGGCGCGTGAGGAAATCCCGAGCTTGCGGTGGATCGAGCGCGTGTGGGTCTTGATGGTGTTCTGCGAAGAGGTACAGCTCGCGCCCAATCTCGCGCAGGCTCAGGTCGGTGGCCAGGCGCAGAATCCGCCGCTCAGCCGCGCTCAGCGGCTGACCCTTCCCAGGAACGGCGACGGTCGCCGCGCAGCCGCCGCCTCTTCGTGCCAGTCGTCCAGCTTGCCGGCGTCACGATGCACCGCCAGCTGCTCGCCCGCGTCGTCGAGGCGTCTCACCGCCTCTTCGGTCCGGAGGAGCCGGGTTGGCGTGGAACGCTTGCTCCGCCACCGCCGTCAGCGCACGTCGACGTACGAGACCTCGATCGCGTTGTTTCCGTAGCCGAGCCGGTTCCACGGCGGGACGTCGGGTTGGACGTTGCCGGCGGCATCGGTCGCGCGGGCACGAAGACTGTGCCGCCCTGTTGTTGCCTCCCACTCGAACGACCAGTCCTGCCAGTGGTACGGGCCCTTGGGAGGCTCGAGCTCGGCCGGATACCAGTCGCCTTCGCCGGTGAAGCTGACGTCGACCTGCGTCACCGGTCCGGTGCCCGACCATGCCTTTCCGCACACGGTGTATCTGCCCGTAGGGATGGTCATGCCGGGAGCGGGGTCGGTGATGCGCGCGCGCGCCTGCATGAGCGTGACCGGCTCGTGCGGGCGATCGGCCCACTCGTACATGTAGTGGCCGGTCTGAAACTCGCCGACGTAGGGCTCGGTCAGAACGTCGATCCGTTTCAGCCACTTCACGGACGCTACGGCGAACCAGTGGGGCACGATGAGCCGGAACGGGGCTCCGTGGTCGAGGCTCAGCGGCTCGCCGTTCATCTCGTAGGCGATCAGGATCTCGGCCGCGGGATCGGTTGCGTGGGCGAGGGTGAGCGAGCGTACGAAGGTCAAGTCGGACCGGTTGGTCTCGGCAAGGACTGGCTGAAGGTGATACGAGCCGTGGTCGGCGCCGTCGAACCGAACCTCGACGCCGTCCGCTGTCGGGTGCGCCCGCTCCAGCACCTCGTGCAGGCGGGCGCCCGTCCACCGGGCCGTCGAGACCGCGTAGTCACCCCATGGCTCGCCGATCGGCAGCGGTCGCATCGCGAGACGCCCGTTCCCCGCACATTCGAGCGTGACGGCCCGCTCCACTGCCGGCATGCCGCGCAGCTCGTCGAGCGTGAGCGTCGTGGGGTTCTCGACCGCGCCGCCTACCTCGAGCGTGCCGTCGTGGGACGGCACGGCGAAGTTGCTGCGGACGTAGTGAAACTCCGTCGGCGTGATCTCGTCTTTCAGAGCCTCCGGCGGCGCTTCTGCATTGAAGGGCTCCTGAGCGACCATCCTGAGCGCGGAGCGCGCTTGTTCGAGATCTGCTACCGCCATCTCTCTCAGCCTCCTCGTGGATTCGTGCTCGGACGCGGGTCACGCATCAGTAGTCCGGGTCCTGAAAGGACGGCTCACGATCGTCGTTGAAGGCGCCGATCCCCTCGATCCGATCCGGATGCACAGCCGAGCGCCAGTGTGCCTCCATCATGATCGCGATCGCCTGCTCGATGGGCTGCCCTTCACCCATGCGAACAGCACGCTTGACCGCCTGTACCGCCGTCGGAGAGTTGGCCGCGATCTTCTCCGCGATCTGGAGCGCGACGTCCATGAGCTCGCTCCGAGTACAGATCTCGTTGACCATTCCCAGCCGGTGCGCTTCCTGCGCGGTGATCGGGCCGCCGGTCATCAGCATCTGCAGGGCTTTCCCCGGCGGCAGAACGCGGGGAAGCAGGGCCGGCGAGCCGCCCCCGGCAGCGAGGCCGATCATCGCTTCCGGCTGGCCGAACGTCGCGTTCTCGGACGCGATGATGAAGTCGGTGCTCTGAGCGATCTCGGAGCCGCCGCCGTAGGCGATCCCGTTGACGGCGGCGAAGATCGGCTTTCGCAGCTGCCGCAGCGTGTAGAGCGTGCGATCGAAGTCCTGGCGCTGGCGCAGCCACTCCTCCTTCGTCATGTCCCTGCGCTGACGCAGGTCGCTTCCGACCGAGAACGCTCTCTCTCCGGCGCCGGTGATGATGGCTACGCGAACGGGGGGACGGACCGCGATCGTCTCCAGAATCTCGGTCAGGCGCGCCCCCATCTCCGTCGTGATCGCATTGTCGGCGTGCGGCCGGTTGAGCGTGATCACTGCGATGCGTCCGCCAGAGAGGTACTCAGCGAGTACCGGCTGGTCGGGCTCCGCCTCTGCAGACGGCGGTGGACCGAAATCGAGCGCCTTCCAGCGGGCGGTGCCTGTCGGGGTCGTTGCCACGTCAGTCCTCTCTTTCGTTGTCAGCGCCTGTCACGTCTCCAGCTCCGCTAGCCAGCGCAACCCGCGCAGCCCTGGGACGAAGCAGTACTCGCCGCCGCGGGTGACGACGAACGGGGGCAGGCTCTCGAGCCGGCGCCGAATCGGCCGTTGCGGGATGGTGAACACGTCGGACCCGTCGTTTGGCCCAACGAGCGGATCTTTCTCAGCCGGGGCGCCGATGAAGATGCCGTCGGTCAGCCACTGCGTCTTCACGAACTCGAACTGGCGCTTGGGGTGCGCGCCGGCGAAGACGAAGATGATGCCTCGGTCGGCGCCGTCGTCCTCGAGCACGCCGTCGGGCAGCATCGGCCCGTAGCTCGTGCCGCGCCGGATCATCCGGTGCAGGCGCACGTTGACGCTTCCCTCGTGGTCGAGCGCGTCTCGCGGGTTTGCACGCCGCGCATGTGCGCCGGCAGGGCACTTGAATCCGCGCAAATCGTCGCGGTAGAGGAAGTCATTGTTGCGGCGAGGGTCGGCGCCGAGCTCCGGATCGTCGCGCTCCGGGCAGAGCGCAAGCGGCGCGCCGCTCTGCCAGCGACCGACCATCTTCGCGCCGAGCAGCGCCTCCTCCTCGCGCGTGGCGGCCTTGTCGCGCAGGTAGCGCCGGTACGCCGCGACACGCGTGTGCAGCTTGCGAAAGACGATGTAGGTGCCGTTGCGGCCGAGCACCTCGGGGGTCGGCATCGGCGGCAGGCTCCCCGTCTCGTCCGGGTAGCCGAGGATGAACTCGCCTGCCTTGATCGGCGGCTCGCCCGGGTTCGAGCTGACGATGCCGCTCCCCTCGACCGCCGGCTGGCCGATCCCGTCCTTGAAACCGAACGAGGTACGCCCCGTCGGGAGCTGGTAGCAGTCCTGACGCCAGATCACCTCGACGCCGGGCAGTTCCTCGTGGGCACGGCGTGCCCTCTCGACGACCGCCTCTAGCCGCGGGGGGTCGGGCGAGAGCGCCGCCAGCGCGACGTGGACATCGTGGCTTCCGAGCGGCTTCTCCCAGTTCAATGGGCTGCTCTCGCCCACGTCGCCCAGCTCGGCTGCGCGCGCCGCCATCCCCTGCCGAAACTCCGGCGCGAAGCTGTCGAGCGAGTCCTGCGGCACGCCGAGCGCCTTCAGACCGTGATAGGTGAACGCGACCGTGAACCAGGCATCGTGAGGGTCAGACAAGGGCCGACCGGAGTCGATGACCGGGTGCAGCCGCCGCACGAACTCACGTCCCGCCGAACGGTCGTCGATGCGGAGGATAAGGTGCGTGCCGACGTACGGAGAGGGTCGCTCGTGCAGCACCCCGCTCTGGATGTCGTCGAGCTCCAGGATGGTGCTTTGCGCGACGGTCATGGAGCACATAGAGCGCGACGCTAGAAGTGCTCCGGAGGCTCGGGCGGATCCGGATTCGCCGGCGCCAGGTAGGGGAACGTGCGGGAGGCGGGCTTCGTCGCCTGGTCGACGCCGTCGCCGATAACGGGGCCGCTGCCGGCGTTTATGAGCAGCGTGAAGATCGTGTCCATGACGTCGTCGTTGAGTGCTCGCCCGCCGCAGGTTTCGTGTGTGCCGCCCCGGCGGGCGGCGCGCTCGATCTCGAAGAAGGATCCTTGCTCGGCGTATGGCTTGGTGACGTCGACGACGAGGTAGTCGGCCAGCAGGAGCTCGGTCAGCGGGTGTGCGCCGTTCCCGTCCGTGGGCCAGTCGGTCTTGCCGTCGAGGCTGTCCCAGAAGGCGAGGTTGGCGTTCAGCCGCGCACGGTAGGCGCCCAAGTAGCCCTCGGCGAGCTGGAACGCGTCTTCCATGTTGTACAGGTCGCGGATCTCGACGTCGCGGTTCACCGGATCGAAGTGCCTCGGCGCCAGCATCAGGTTCTTCACCTCGGGCCTGCCCACCCGCTCGATCCGCACCGCGAGCTTGCCCCGCGTCAGCGTCTCCGCGACCACCCCGACCAGCTCCGCACCGCTCAGTGCCTCAGCACAGTCAACCTCGACGACGAGGCTGAGCACGTTCTTGCCGTCCAGATAGATCGAGCCAGGATCGGTAAACGCCAGCTCCCCCGTCGCGATCGTCTTCAGCGCCGCGGGAGCGTCCATGATGAACGGATCCCAGCGCGCGCCGCCGAAGGCGCGAACGCCGTGACCCGAGCCGCCCCGCTCGTCGTTCAGGCTGAAGGAAACGGTCTCGCCCGCCGGCGTCGTGCACACGCCTTCCTGTCCTCGCGCGCCGTCGCCCGCGGCCGGATCGGAAAACACGCAGTCGAACACGAACTCTTCCTCGGCGACAGTAAACGGCGCAGGATCGCTCGGGGCTCCCGCCGCGAGCGGGCGTAACCGGAAGCGGTAGACAAGCCCGTCCGAGAACAGCGCGGACGGCAGTGCGAACGGCAGCGTATTCAGCACGAGCACGAGATGCCCCGGCCGCTCGGGGCTCGGGAACGCGTAGACGTCCGTGATGTCCGCGATCGGCTCGGCCAACGCCCTGGGCCCCGAGATGTGATCCGACATCGCGTCTCCCGGCCGTTAGCTCTCGGCTAGTCGGCGGCCTCGTCGAGCAGCGGCTTCAACGCGGAGTGTTGGAGCGCCTCCCCGGCCTCAGGGTCGTCAAGCACCCGCTGGAACGCCTTGTTCACGCGCGCAGCCTTCCGAATCTCCTTCACTGTGCCTCCGTAGTTCCGTGCGTAGGCAGCCGCGGTTACCTGCGCACCGAGGACGAACTCCTTTACGGCCGCCGCGTCTGGGAGGCCCTCGTAGCCCTCGACGTGCCGGAAGATGACGTCGAAGAGCGCCAGCGTCGGCCCTGACGTGAAGAAATCCTCCATGTAGGCGTCCCACGGCCCGTCGAAACTCGTCGCGAACAGCAGACGCGTGTCGCCGTCGAACAGCACGAACCTGGCCTCGTGAATCGTCGCGACCGCCATGTTGTAGTCCCCCGGCCGGTATCCCGGCTGGTCCTGGAGCGACCGGAGCGCCTCCCGCAAGGCATCTCCGTGTCCCGGCGTAACGTGGAAGAACAGGCTGAACTCACTTGTCGGGCCGACGCTGACACCGGGGCGAGCCGTTGCTGTCTCAGTTACTGGCATCCCTTCCTCCTGTGGATCGGTTGCCTTCCGGCGCTCGTGGACCGAAGTAGACGTCTACCGAACCATCGGCGTTGGCGACGACCTCGTACGCGCGCTGATAGAGCATCTGCACCACGAGATCGGCCGGCCTGGAGGTTGAAGTACTCCTCCGCACAGCCTTCAGCGCGGGTCGATCGGACGAGCCGCTCATTGCATCGGCGAAGTCTCTTCCCCTCGGAGCGGGGCGTCATCACCCGCGGGCGCAAGTCACCCGGGTGATCGCTCGCCTAGGGTCCCCTCACCGGCGTCACCGGCACCTCCGCGGGCTCGGGGCGTTCGTCGATGCTCGGCCCGGGCCGTTTGGTCGGGCTCGAGGGGACTTTGAACCCGATGAACCCGAACAGGACGTCGAGGACCGGACTCAGGAGATTGAAGTAGCAGTACGGGACATACGAGGCGGTCGGTACGCCCAGAACCCCGGAGATGTACGCACCACAGGTATTCCACGGCACCAGGACCGAAGTCACGGTCCCGGAGTCCTCGACGGCACGCGAGAGCACCTCCGGCTCGAGCCCGCGCCGCTCGAACTCCCGGCGGAACATGCGACTCGGCAGGACGTCGGCCACGTACTGGTCGCCGGCGATGATGTTGAGGGCAATCCCGCTCGAATTGACGGCGAGGATCAACCGTCCTTCCGTCTTTGCGCGGGCCACTATCGGGACGAGGAGCCTCTCGAGGAAGCCGGCGTGTTCCAGGATCGCAGCGAAGGAAAGGGCGGCGAGCACGAGCCAAACAGTCGTCAGCAGGCTCGCCATCCCACCGCGCGAGAAGAGCTGGTCGATGGCGGGGACGCCGCTGTTGCTTACGAACCCCGTGGCCATCGAGCCATAAATCGCTTTGATGCCGATGCTGACAGGTCCCAGCGCCGGGTCGTCGACGAACGCTTTGACCTGCGACCACTGAGTGAAGCACGCAAGGATCCCGGCGAAGAGCGAAGCGCCGAGGATGGCCAAAAACGGCGGGGCCTTCCTGACTGTGAAGACGACAAGCAGCGCGAGCGGCAAGAGGTTGAGCGCCGAGATGTGGAATGTGTTTCCGAGAGCGTCGAGAGCCTCCTCGTTCCCGACCTCGCCGTGGGGCTCCGTGTTGAGCCCGAGCAGGAGGAAGATGATCAGGCTGATTCCGAGGGCGGGGCCGGCCGTCCAGAACATGTTCCGGACGTGTCGCGAGACCGTCAGCCCGCCGCCGACGAGCTTCGGTACGAGGATCGTCGTCTCGGAGAGAGGGGTCATCTTGTCGCCGAAATAGGCGCCGCAGATCACGGCGCCGGCGGCTGTCGCTTCCGAGAGACCCATGACCTTCGCCATACCGACGAAGGCGACTCCCAGCGTGCCGGCCGTCGTCCACGAGCTGCCCGTGACAAGGCCGACCAGCGCGCAGATCGCCGCCGTGGCAAGGAAGAACACGCTCGGGTTGAGCAGCCTGATCCCGTAGTCGACGACGGTTGGGATCGTGCCGGCCATGTTCCACGTGCCGATGAGCGAGCCTACGGCGAGAAGGATGAAGATCGCCCCCATCGCTGTCGTCACCCCCCCGACGGCCGCATCGGCGATCGCCTCGACGGTGTGGCCGTTCTTGAACGCGACCAGGCTCGCGAAGGCGGCGCTCAGTAGCAGCGCGACCTGCAGCGGTCCGTCGGTCGCGCTGACGCCGAAGAGGGCGATCGTCAGCGCGATCAGCGCAATCAGCACGACGACCGGAAGAATCGCGTCGAGGAGGCTCGGCGACCTGGGCTGACGAGCCTCCCCGGGTGACTCGGCCACGTTACGCCGCCGTTGTCTCGACCGGCGCGAGGGCCTGGCCGCGCTGCCCCGCGTGGCGGTCGATGAGCTTGTTCAGCTCGACGACGGCTACGAAAACGAGCGGGCCGAGGAGGCACATTCCCCACTGCGAGCTCGTCAGCTCGACGGTGTCGAAGATCCGCTGCAGCGGCGAAAGCGTCGTGACGAGGAACGTCAGTACCAGTGCGGCTCCGATCAGCTGCACGAATCGCCGGTTCGCGATCGTGTAGCGGCTGAAGATCGTCGCGGTGGGCTCCCGGCACTCGAGCGCGCCGACAATGTGCATGAGGGAGAGCGTCGTCAGGCCCATCGTCGTGGCGACAGCGAGGTCGTAGCGCTCCTCGCCCCACGCGACGATGCCGAGCGCGAGCGCGGCCATCACGACGGCCGCGCTCGCGAGCCGGATTGCCAGCCCGCGATCCACGATCGGCGCGGCCGCGTCCCTGGGTCGTCGACGCATGAGTCCGGGCACCGCGGCGTCAAAGCCGAGCCCGACGGCGAGCAGCACGTCGATCGCGAAGTTGATCCACAGGATCTGGAGCGGCGAGAGCGGCGCGCCGTCGGCGACGTCGAAGATCCCGGCGCCGACAAAGAGAAGGATGAACGCGCCCAGCTCGATGAGCTGGATACGCACGTACTTCAGCAGGTTGTCGTAGATGCCACGGCCGCCCTCGACCGCGCTCACGATGGTGGCGAAGTTGTCGTCGGTGAGGATCATGTCGCCGGCTTCCTTCGTGACCTCGGTGCCGGTGATCCCCATCGCGACGCCGATGTCCGCCCGCTTGAGCGCGGGAGCGTCGTTCACCCCGTCGCCGGTCATGGCGACGACGTGGCCCTTTCGCTTGAGCATATCGACGAGGCGGACCTTGTCCTCCGGGGCGACCCGGGCGACCACCCCGATGTCCTCGACCTGCTCCTCGAGCTCGGAGTCGCTCATGGCGGCGAAGTCCGTGCCGGACAGCGACCGCCCCTCCATCCCGAGCTGGGCAGCGATCGCAGACGCCGTGGTCACGTGGTCTCCGGTGATCATGCGGGCGCGAATCCCTGCCTCCTTGCACCGGGCGATGGCGTCCCGCGCCTCCTTGCGGGGCGGATCGACGATGGCGACGAGGGCGAGGAGCGTCAGTCCTTGCACCTCCTCCAAGTGCTCTCCGCCTCGATCGAAGCCGTTGGGTTCGATGTCGCGAGAGGCGACGGCGAGCACGCGCAGGCCCTCGCTGGAGAGCCGATCGTTCTCGGCCAGGACCTCGTCCCGCGCCTCCTCCGCGTCGATGTTGCCGCCGTCCGGGCCCCGGATGGACGAGGAGCGCGCGAGCAGCACGTCGGGCGCTCCCTTGACAAGGCAGCGCACGACCTTGCGGCCGTCGTCCTCCATCTCGTGGAAGGTCGCCATCAGCTTGTATTCGGAGTCGAACGGGACTTCGCCGATGCGTGGATACGTACGCCGGGTCTCGTCGACGTCGAGCCCGCCCTTCGCCGCGAGCACGACGAGCGCCGCCTCGGTGGGGTCGCCGACGATCTCGCCGTCGTGCACGGCAGCGTCGTTCGCCAGCGCCATCGGCAGGAGGAACGGCTCGAGCGGCGTGTCCGTGTCCCCGGCGACGCGGAGGATCTTGCCCGCGGTGGAGTAACCCTCCCCTTCGATCGAGTAGCGCCGGCCGACCACGACGAGCTGGCGGGCGGTCATCTGGTTGAGCGTCAGCGTGCCGGTCTTGTCGGAGCAGATCGCCGACGTCGATCCCAGCGTCTCCACCGAGCGCAGCCGCTTGACGATCGCCCCCTTGCCCGCGAGGGCCTGGGTGCCGAGCGAGAGCATTGTCGTGACGACAGCGGGGAGCCCGGTCGGGATGGCTGCGATCGCGAGGCTGATCCCGATCAGGAAGAGGTCGTCGAAGTCCTCGCCGCGGACGAGGCCGATGACGATCACCAGTGCCAGCGCGACGGCAGCCATGATCGTGATCAGCACCGTCAGCTGGTCGAGCTGGCGGGTCAGCGGCGTCTTCTCCTGCTGGACCTGCCCGAGCATGCCGGAGATCTGGCCGACCTCGGTCTCCATGCCCGTCGCGGTGACCACCATCTCGCCGCGGCCGCGCGTCACCGTCGAGTTCATGTACGCCATGTCGACGCGGTCGCCGAGGGGGACGTCGTCACCCTCCACGGCCTCGACGGACTTCAGGACCGGCGTGCTCTCGCCCGTCAGGGCAGCCTCCTCGATTTCGAGCGTCGCCGCGACGATCAGCCGCCCGTCCGCCGGGATCTTGTCGCCGGCCTCGAACGAGACGATGTCTCCCGGCACGAGCTCCTCGGCCGGGATGTCCATCAGCTCACCGCCGCGGTGCACATGGGCTCTGATGAGGAGCATCTTTTGCAGCGCCGCGACGCTCTCCGCGGCCTTCCCCTCCTGGTTCAGGCCCAGGATCGCGTTCAGCACCGTCAGGGCGATGATCACGATGCCCGTCGAGAACTCCTGCAGCGCGACCATGCTCACGATTGCGGCGCCGAGAAGGACGAGCTGCATGAGGTCCCGGTACTGGCGGAGAAAGGCACGCCAGCCCGGCTCCTTCTTCGCCTCGACGAGCTTGTTGGGCCCTACCTCCGCCCGCCGTCGCTCGACGTCGGCTGCGTCGAGTCCGGTGTGGGGATCGACTCGCAGCTGAGCGCACACTTTCTCGGCGGTGAGGGCGTGCCAGGCGCGAGGCTCCATTTCGGGGATAGGAGGCGCCGATTCATTTGTGGCTGCTGTCTGGGTTGTAGCCATGGCTCTGCGCTCCTCAGGTCGCGATCGCGGTCTCGATGCCGGCAGCGTCCAGGGCGATCACCGTGCCGGTCTCGCCCCGAACGAGCGCCGGGGTGTCTCTGATGGAGCCGATGACGGCGAAACCGCCCGTTTGCTCTACGAACGAACAGGCGGCGCGAACCTTCGGCCCCATCGAGCCCTCCGCAAATTCGCTGCCGCCGAGAGCCTCAGGCGTCGCCCTGCGAATGGCTCGCTGGTCGGGGGTGTCCCAGTGCTCGTAGACGGCTTCGACGTCGGTGACGATGACGAGCGCGTCCGCGTGGAGACCCACGGCCAGTAGGGCGCTCGCGAGGTCCTTGTCGATGACGGCTTCGACTCCGACGAGGCGCCTCCCTGCCGGCGTCGGCTCGTCGGAGTACATGACCGGAATCCCGCCCCCGCCCGCGCAGATCACGACACAGCCACGCTCGAGGAGCGCTTCGATCGCTTCGATCTCGAAGATCCGCTTCGGCAGCGGCGAGGGGACGACGCGGCGCATGCTCGCCCCGTCCGGCTTGAAGGACCAGCCCTTCTCGGCGCCGAGCTGCGCAGCCTGATCCTCGTCGTAGACGGGACCGATCGGCTTCGTCGGGTCGGCAAAGGCAGGGTCGGCTGAGTCGACCTCGATCATGGTCAGAAGCGTTGCGAGGTGGCGGTCGAAGGGGAGCTCGTTGCCGAGTTCCTGCTCGATGATGTAGCCGATCATCCCTTCCGTTTGCGCCCCCAGTACGTCGAGCGGATACGTCTCGACGGCCGTGTACGCCGACCCCTGCAAGGCGAGAAGACCGACCTGCGGTCCGTTGCCGTGAGAGATAACGAGCTCGTGCTCGAGCGCCACCGGCGCGAGGGCCCGACAAGCCTCCCGAGCGTTGGCGCGCTGGTTCTCAGCGGTGAGCGGCTCACCCCGCCGAAGCAGGGCGTTGCCTCCGAGTGCGACGACGAGGCGCATGTCAGCTCCCGAGCGAGGCGACCATGACCGCCTTGATCGTGTGGAGCCTGTTCTCCGCCTCGTCGAAGACGAGCGAGGCCGGCGATTCGAACACTTCCTCGGTCACTTCGAGGGCATCGAGGCCGTACTCGTCGAAGAGGTCCTTCCCGACGCTCGTATCGGCGTTGTGGAACGCCGGCAGACAATGCATGAACTTCACGTCGGGGTTGCCTGTGAGCTCCATCGTCCTCGCGTTGACCTGGTACGGGAGGAGGAGCTTGATTCGCTCGGCCCACGCTTCTTTCGGCTCTCCCATGGAGACCCAGACGTCCGTGAGGAGCACGTCGCAACCCCGCACGGCTTCTTCGACGTCCTCGGTGATCGTGATACGCGCATCCGTCTCGGCGGCGACCTCGTTGGCGACCGTCACGTACTCGTCCTCGGGCCAAAGCGACTTCGGCGCCGCGATCCGAACGTCCATGCCGAGCTTGGCGCCGCCCACGAGGTACGAGTTGGCCATGTTGAAGCGGGCGTCGCCGAGGTAGCAGAACGCGACCGCTTCGAGCGGCTTGCGCACGTGCTCGCGGATCGTCAGGAAGTCGGCGAGGATCTGCGTCGGATGCCACTCGTCGGTGAGCCCGTTGAAGACGGGCACTCCGGCCCACCGGGCCAGCTCCTCAGCGGTATCCTGGCCGAACCCTCGATACTCGAGCGCGTCGTACATCCGGCCGAGCACGCGCGCCGTGTCCTTGACCGTTTCCTTGTGGCCCATGTGTGACCCGCTCGGTCCCAGGAAGCTCACGTGGGCGCCCTGGTCATAGGCGGCGACCTCGAAAGCGCAGCGCGTCCGCGTCGAGTCCTTCTCGAAGATCAACGCAATCTCCTTGCCGACGAGCATCTGCTCCTCCCGGCCTTCGCGCTTCGCCGCCTTCAGCTCGGCCGAGAGGTCGAGGAGATAGACGAGCTCCTCAGGGGTGAAGTCGGAGAGCTTCAGGAAGTGCTTGGTTCTGAGTGCAGTGAGAGTGCTCATGGTTGCTCCTTTGGCTCATGCCTCGCGGGCGATTGGACACGTCATGCAATGACCGCCGCCCCGGCCGCGTCCGAGTTCCTGCCCGGCGATGGCTAGCACCTCGACGCCGGCCTTGGCGAGCCTCGCGTTCGTCGCCTCGTTGCGCTCGTACGCAATGACGACGCCGGGCGCAAGAGCGACGACGTTGTTCCCGTCGTCCCACTGGGTACGCTCCGCCTCGAATTCGTCGCCGGCCGTCGGAACGAGCTTGAGCTCCGTCAAGCCAAGCGCTTCCCGAACCTCATCGAGGAACGTGCGGTCGGATACCTCGGCGGTGACGTTGTGCTCGCCACCGGGCCGGAAGAGGACGGGAACAATCTGCTCCACGACCGGCTCGTAGAGCGTTGCCACGTCGCGGTCGCAGAACGTGAAGACCGTGTCGAGGTGCATCGCCGCCCGCTCACTAGGCATGCGCGCTCCGATCACGAGCCGCGCCGCCCCGGCCTCGAAGAGGTTCATCGCAAGAATGCTGGTGGCCTTCGCGTTGCTACGCTCGCCGAGGCCTACCAGGACGACACCGCTGCCCACCGGCATGATGTCGCCGCCCTCGAGCGACGCCGTGCGCCAGTCGTGATCGACGCCGCCGAACCAGATCGGGAACCCGGCGTCGCGGAAGCGCGGGTGGAAGCGGTAGACCGCCTCGACGTTCAGCGTCTCGTTCTGACGTGCCGGCCAGTACATCGGGTTGATCGAGACGCCGCCGTAGATCCACGCGCTCGAGTCCCGGGTGAAGAGTTGGTTCGGTAGAGGTGCGAGGACGAAGTCCGTCGGGCGGAGCGCACGACCGACCGCATCGACAATGTCCGCCGGCAGCTCGCTCAGGATGATGCCCCCCGTCAGCTTTGTCGCCAGCTCGTCCGCCGGCATCTCGCTCATCCAGGCAATGAGCTCGCGCGAGAAGATCGCGGTCGCCTCCTCGGGGCGAAGCCTGCGACTCAGCACCCACTCCCGAGCCTCAGAATCCTCGAGCGTCTCCGTGAGGAGATCGTGGAACAGAAGCACTTCGACGCCGCGTTCGCGCATCAGATCGACGAACGCGTCGTGCTCCTGACGCGCTCGCCGGACCCAGATGACGTCGTCGAACAAGAGCTCGTGGCAGTTGGTCGGCGTCAATCGCTCGTGCGCGACGTCGGGCCGGTGGACCATCACAGTCCGGAGCGTTCCGACCTCGGAGTTGGCTCCCAGCGAGGCGGCGGTTTCGGTGGTCGTCATGTTTTCTCCCTTCGAGCTCTATCCCACTGCGGCGGCGATGCCGACGAACGCACAGCAGATGACTAAAACGGCGAGGAGGAACGGCCACACGAACCGCAGGTAGCGGTCGTAGCCCACTCTCGAAAGCGCGAGGCCCCCCATGATCACGGCCGAGGTCGGCGTGACCAGGTTCACCAACCCGGAGGCCGACTGGTAGGCGGTGACGACAAGATCCCGCGGCACCCCGGCGAAATCCGCGAGCGGCGCGAGGATCGGCATGACGAGCGCGGCGTGCCCCGACGAAGACGGAACGAGGAACGCGATCGGGAGGTTGACGATGAACGCCAACATCGCGAATCCGGACGTGGAGGCGCCCGCGACGGCGTTCTCCATCCAATGGAGGATCGTGTCGGTCATATACGAGTTCTTCATCACGACAGTGATGCCGCGCGCGAAGACGACGATCAGCGCAGCGCCGAGGAAGTCGGCTGCCCCGGCGACGATCGTCGTCACGGTTCCCTCCTCCCCGAGACGCGCGATGAGCCCGACGACGATCGCCATCACCAGGAAGAGCGCGGCGGCCTCGGGGAAGTAGAAGTTCGCGAAGGTCGGCAGCGGGAAGTCCTTCGAGAACCCCTCCTGCCAGAGGTCGTTCCAGGGGATGAAGCCGTAGATCATCGTCAGGAAGCTCCCGGCGAAGAGCAGAAGCACGAGCTTCTGCCGCCCTGTGAGCGGCGGGACCTCCGCGAGGGTCTGCGACTGGGACGCGTCCTCCTGGGAGATGCCGACGACGGACTTGTTCGGATGCACCCGAACGCGCCGGCCGTACCAGAGGACGTAGAGGATCCCGAGCGAGACGAGAACGACCCAGAGCCCGATCCGCAGGCCCATGCCCGTGCCGATGCTGATACCGGCTGCGTCCGAGGCGACGCCGGTGGCGAACGGGTTCACGGTCGACCCGATCACGCCGGACCCTGCGCCGAGGAAGATGATGGCTGCCGCCACCATGCGGTCGTAGCCGAGAGCAAGCGTGAGCGGCACGAGCAGCACGAAGAACCCGAGCGTCTCCTCCCACATTCCGTACGTGGTGCCGCCGAGGGCGAACACGACCATAAGGAGCGCGACGAGCACGGCGCCGCTGTTTCGAAAGCGCATCGCCAGCCGGCCGATTCCGGTTTGGATCGCGGCGGTCTTCATCGTCACCGTGATGAAGGCCCCAACTGCGAGCACGAAGAAGAAGATGGCCGCCGACCCGTACAGGAAGCCGCTCTCGTCCGCGCTCACGAAGCCTTGCGCGCTCTCGATTCCGTAAAGCCCGTTCGGCGGTGCATCCCAGAGCTGCCGGAAGCGGAAACTGAACGAGTTGTTCGAGCAGGGCTGGTCCGGGCTGGGGGCCGGGCAGGTGCTGAGCTCGTGGTACGTTCCCGGCTTCGGCGATCCCGTCTGGGGGTCCGGTTCGTAGACGCCCGGCGGAACGAAGAACGAAGCAATCCAGACGAGGAGAAGAACGACGGCCAGGACCGTGAAGGCGGTTGGAAACTTGAACTTCCCCTTCCGCTCCTCCGGCGGCTCGACCGGTGGTTCCCCCGCCGTCTCGATCGGCAGGGGAACCTCGTCGGCCTCGACCTTTCCGACCGTCATCTCAGAGCGATCGCCAGCGGGAGCTCGACCAGCCGGGGCTGCTCACGCAGGCTCCTCGATCGGGCGGCTGAGGGCCCAGACCACCCAGACGTCGAGCGCGATGATCAGGAGCGACCAGAAGGGGTAGTAGGGGATGAAGAAGAAATTGGCGATCGCGCTCAGCACAGCAAGCGTGATGCCGAGGATCCGTGCCCACGTGGCGCCGGTGAAGACATAAAGCCCGCCGATGGCGACGAGGACGCCGGCGATCAGATGGATCCATCCCCACCCCGTCACGTCGAGGCTGTACGTGTAGTTCCGCGTCACGACGTAGAACTGGTCGTCGAGGATCGCTACGAAGCCCGCGATCGCATGGAAGGCGCCGACCAAGACCATGATCACGCCGGCGAACACGGTGCCCCCGACTGCCCACCCGCTCACCTCGCGGGTACCGGTTCGAACGTCCCGTTCTACCATCTGCGCCATCTGTCAGCTCCTCTCGCTCCTAGCCGATCTTCTTGACCCGTCGATCGTGCTGGAGACGGAGCGGAGCGTCCTCCCCCGGGTTCGACTTTCACCCGGGTGAGCGGGAAGCCGTGCGGACAAGCTGAAGCGCGAGCGTCACTGCGACGCGGCTCCTGCTTTGAAGCCGGAGCCGTAGGGTCGCCTATCTGATTGCGGTTTTCATCTCCCACCCGCCCGACTCGGTTTCCTCAACGGCCGGGCTGTGTCACGACGCTCGGTTCGTCGTCGCGTTCGCACCACACACGCTCGATTGACTCTCGCGCCAAACGGGCCGCGATCCCAACTGTTCTCAATATCAAAGAGCCGGCTCGTACTGGTCGTAACGACGCGCGAGCCCGCGGTATCAGGCCGCGCAGCAGGAATCAGCGGAACTCCCTGCAGGAGTTCGCGTGCTCGAAGCCCTCCTTCAGATCACTCCCGTTTGCCTGTACGGCCTGCAGCGTGCTCGAGACGTTTACGGCGAGTGAGCGCAGCTCCGGAGCAAGCGGAGCAAGCGCGCTGACGATCTCGCTCACATCGGCACCCTCAGGCACGCTGTCAAGTGTCTGTCTCACCCTCGTCATCGTCGCCTCGAGCTGAGAGGCGAGCGCGTCGAGCTGCTGCTTCGCTTTCGCACCGGACTCGCCGTTAGGTGCTTCGTGTGCCTTCAGGTCGTTCGCGAGCTGGCGCGTTGCGCCCCCTGCCTTGCGAACGGCCGCGTCAATTGCGGCGAGTGTTCCTGCCTCCGGCGACTGCAGCTCCGCCCTGATCGCATCAGTCGCCTGGTTGAGCTCGCTCCTCCAGTCGCTGACGTCCGTGCAGACGCTGTCGGCCCACTTCTCCTCCGCGGAGGCTTCGCCACCGCACCCCGATGCGGCAAACGCGAGAGTCGCCGCTATGGCGAGGACTGAACAAATGAGCCTCCGCCGAGCCGACACTCACACCCTCCTTCTGGTGCTTGCCGTCTGTGTCACTCGCAGCTCATTCACCACCACCGGAGCGCTCACGTGACCTCCT
>WNGB01002914.1_pt1 | contig 27662 bp, 24 predicted proteins | sample 5400681 | NCBI WGS metagenome assembly WNGB01 (sample SAMN13153367, study PRJNA577476) | soil metagenome | isolation source: 115 cm soil or saprolite under grassland replicate 2 | place: USA:California | collected 2016-06-15
TCGGCCCGCGCCCCTACGTCGCCAAGGACCGGCAGGCCTTTGCCGCCACGCTGGACCGGGTGCTCACGCGGATGCTGCGGGAAGGCCGGTAGTCCATGACTCAGAGATTCTTCAGGCGGTTGCGGAGGACGGCGACCGTCTGACCGAGTGATTCGTCAAGGCTCCCGATCCGCTCGAGATCGAGATGCTGGACGATGTCGCTGGCGTACTCCCAGCGAAGAGAGCGACGTCAGTCATCGAGGTCTCCCCGCAGGATCCGCTGAGAAACAGGGAGAGAGGTCTCTTCATCGTCGAGTGCAGATTCGGTCTCCCACTTCCCGGCGGTCGGACCCCAGATCTCGAACGGCCTGATCTCCGTCAAGCCCTTGCGCTTCCGGAAAACGAAGAGAGAGTCCTGCGGCATGAGGTCCAAGAGCGTGGGAGAGTGAGTGGTCACAATCAATTGCGTTGTCCCGGTCGCTGCGCGGGCCTGCAGGAGCTCGGCGACGAGCCGGATCCGCCGAGGGTGGATACCATTTTCCGGTTCCTCGAATCCCAACAGGGAAGGGGGCTCCTTGGCTCCCCCTAATGCCAGAAGACCAAGGATACGGAGTGTTCCTTCGGATAGGACCCGCGCCGGCACAGGAATCCCACTTTCAATCAGCCTCAGCTCGACTTCTCCCAGATCGTTGATGTCGATGCCGATCCCCGAGGCCGACAGGAGGTCGCGGCAGCCGCACCCTGAAGGAGGCGTTCAGCCCGCCCTCGCCATCTGCGACAGGAGCTGCAGGGCGTCGAGGCAATTGCTCTTTCCGGCCGAGTTCGGGCCGAAGAGGACAGACAGCGGTTTGAGGTGGACCTCGACGTCGGCGAGCGATTTGTAGTTCTTGATGCGCAGCCTTCTTAGCACGACAGCCTCTCCTGTGCGCGGTCAGCCCTGCGCAATGGGTCCGCGTGGGCTGGCGGGTATCGCTTCCAGGAATCTACCACGGACTGCGTGGTTCGATGCCATTACAGGAAAATGGAGAACGGAAACGGGGTATAATCAGGCGGGCATCCGAACAAGCCCAGCCCAGCCCCCCTGGCCCCCTCTCCCGTCCCCTCCGATCCGCCGGGAGAGGGGGAAGCTGATCCCTCCTTGCATCCGGGCTCCCGGCGCGAGATCGTTGCGGGCATGGCGACGTACGCGATCGGTGATGTTCACGGCTGTTTCGATACGCTCCAGCGTCTGCTGCGCCGCATCCAATATGACCGCCGGGAGGACCGCCTGTGGTTCGTCGGCGACCTGGTGAACCGCGGTCCGCGGTCTCTCGACGTCCTGCGCTGGGCGGTGGAGGAGGACGACCGGATCGTGGTGGTCCTGGGCAATCACGACCTGCACTTCCTGGGGCTGGCCTGGGGCGTCTCGCCCGTGAAGCGGCGCGACGCTCTCGAGGACCTCCTCGCCGCGCGCGACCGCGACGATCTCCTCGAATGGCTGCGGCGGCGGCCGCTGCTCCATCGCGACGGCGGCTGCATCCTGGTGCACGCCGGCCTCTTTCCGGTGTGGAGCGCGGAGAAAGCCGAGCGCCTGGCTCGCGAGGTGGAGGAGCGGCTCCGTGGCGATGGGGCTGACGAGCTCGTGGCAACCATCGACAAGAAGACGGCCGAGCGCTGGCGGGGCGGGCTCGAAGGGTTCGAACGGGTGCGGACCGCCCTGGCCGGGTTCGTGCGGTTGCGCACAATCGACGAGGAGGGCCGGATGTGCTCCGAGTTCAGCGGACCGCCGAAAGAGGCGCCGAAGGGGTGTACGCCCTGGTTCGCCGTGTCCGGCCGCAAGAGCGCGGGGGAGCGGGTGCTGTTCGGCCACTGGGCCGCCCTCGGCTTCTGGCAGGAGGACGGCGTCATCGCGCTCGACACCGGCTGCGCCTGGGGACGGGAGCTGACCGCCCTGCGCCTGGACGACGGCGCGGTTTTCCAGGTAGCCTCGGCCGAAGGGTGAGGAATCCGCGTGCGGTTCGTCGCGCGTACCTGAAGCATCACGAGGTGGAGGATCCTGAGAAAATGGACCAGGAACCAGTGCCCGCGCCCGGACCCGCGCCGGCTGACGCAGAACAAACCGCTCCGCCGCCGCCGCAGCGCCCGCCGGAGATCCGGCGGCACCACTGGATCGTCCGGGCGACCCACTGGCTCAACGCCGTGCTGCTCTTCGGGATGATCGCGAGCGGCCTCCAGATCTACAACGCGTTCGCGCACTTCGGCCCGCGCGGCCGGCCCTTCCTGCCCAACCCGTGGGACGGACGTCCGTTCTCGCCGCGGTTCCGCCTCGGCGGCTGGCTGGCCGGCGGCCTCAACTGGCATTTCGCTCTCGCCTGGCCCCTGGTCTTGACCGGACTGGTCTATCTCATCTACCTGGTGGCCTCCGGGGAGTGGAGATCGCTCCTCTTCAGCCCGCGGGACGTGCCGCGGGCCTGGCAGATGCAGCTCTACTATCTCCGCCTGCGCCGGGAGCATCCGCCGCAGGGCAAGCACAACGCGTTGCAGAAGGCCGCCTACAGCGCGATCTTCCTCCTCGGGGTGTTGTCCGTGCTCACCGGCTTCGCCATCTACAAGCCGGTCCAGCTCTGGTGGCTGACCCGTCTCTTCGGCGGCTACGAGCTCACCCGCTACTGGCACTTCTGGGCGGTCTGGCTGTTCGTCGCCTTCACGGTGGTCCATGTGGTCATGGTCTTCGCCGTGGACCCCGCATCGCTGCGGGCGATCATCACCGGACGCTACCGGGGGAGGTTCCCGAGCCATGACTGAGAGGAGAGAGACCGATCCGACCGATCCGCAGGCGGCGCTCAGCCGCCGCGATCTCTTCCGGCTGGGGCTTCTTGCCGGCTCCGCCTCGCTCGTCACGGCCTGCGGCTGGCAGGGCGGCCCGCTGGTCCCGAAGCTCCGTGCCTTCTCGCGCGTCAACGACTGGGTCGGCGAGAAGCTGTTCCTGTCCTCCAGCCGCCTGTCGCGGGAGTATCCCGTCTCACAGCGGACGCCGGAGCGGAGCTTCCCCACCTACGCCCGGACCCGCGGCTTTCCGCGCCTGGAGGACCCGTCCGCCTGGGCCCTGCAGGTGGGGGGGCTCGTCCGCAATCCCCTCCGGCTCACCCTGGAGATGATCCAGGCCATGCCCAGCGTCACCTACACGTTCAAGCACCACTGCGTCGAGGGGTGGACCGCGATCGGCACCTGGACCGGCGTGCCCGTCCAGACGATCGTGAGCATGGCCCAACCGACGGGCGATGCGCGCTACCTGCGCTTCGACTCCTTCGATGCCCGCTACTCCAACGGCTGGGACCTCAAGAGCGCCATGCACCCGCAGACGATCCTCGCGTATGCGTTCAACGACCGGCCGCTCGATCCGGCGCGCGGCGCTCCGCTGCGGCTCTATTCACCGGTCAAGCTCGGCTACAAGCTCACCAAGTACCTGACCGCCATGACGTTCACGACCGAGCGGCCCGGGGGGTACTGGGAGGATCTCGGGTATCCCTGGTTCGGCGGGATCTGAGGTATGGAGGAGAGGGATCCGGCCGGCGACTCCACCTGGGAGCTCCTGCGGCTCCTGTTCAAGGCCCACCCCTGGCACGGGGTGTCGATCGGCCCCGATGCGCCGGAGACGGTGACCGTCTACATCGAGATCGTGCCGACCGACACGGTCAAGTACGAGATCGACAAGGCGAGCGGGCACCTCAAGGTGGACCGGCCCCAGGCCTTCTCGAACGTCTGCCCGACCCTCTACGGGTTCATCCCCCAGACCTACTGCGGCGAGCGCGTCGCGGCCTTCTCCCAGGAGAAGACCGGACATCTCACTCTGCGCGGCGACGGCGATCCGCTCGACGTCTGCGTGCTCTCCGAGAAGGGCTTCTCGCACGGGGACATCCTCCTGCAGGCAGTCCCCATCGGCGGTCTCCGCCTGCTCGACCGGGGCGAGGCCGACGACAAGATCATCGCCGTGCTCAAGGGGGATGCCGCGTACGGCGAGCTCCGCGAGCTCTCGGATCTGCCCCGCGCCCTGGTGGAACGGCTCGAGCACTACTTCCTCACCTACAAGCGCCCCCCGGGAGCCGCCGGGACGCCGATCGCGGAAGGCGGCCTCTACGGCCGCGCCGAGGCCTGCGCGGTCATCGAGCGGAGCCGGGAGGACTACCGGACCCTCTTCCCCGATCTCCGGGAGCGCCTCCTCGCCTCCCTGCGGGCCGGGGGATAAAAGAAAAACCCGGGCTGCGTGAGCCCGGGTCTCCTCTTTCTGCCGGATGGGCAGAAGGGCACGTCAGAGCATCAGATCAAAATCTCAAGTAAGTAGACCCCCTCCAACAGAACCACGAAAAAACATCAGAACCAAGTCCGCTCCAGGGCTGACCTGCGAGCGCAGACTAGCGGGTCGCGGCTCAAAGGTCATCACTCAGGCCCTAAAACTTCCTCAAAAAACCTCAAAACCAGCTAGAATCCCCCGACGTATACAGACACCGAGCCTGAGCTTTCGCTGATGAACGTGGATCCGATCCTCTGCCTCTGCCCCCCCCTGCTCTGCATGGCCGCGGGGCCTCGCAGTCTCTGAGCCGTATGGAGAGAGCCGAGTTGTTGCCGTTGCCCGGAGAGAGGCGGCTCTACGAGTTCGGGGAATTCCGGGTGGACCCCGTCCGCCGCCGTCTCCTGCGCGACGGAGAGCCCGTCGCGGTCACCTCGAAGGCCTTTTCCCTTCTCGTCATCCTGCTCGAGCGGCGCGGACAGGTGGTGGACAAGGAAGAGCTCTTCCGGCTGGTCTGGCCGGACACCTACGTCACCGAGGCCAACCTCACCCAGAACGTCTCGTCTCTGCGCAAGGCGCTCGGCGAGCGGGCCGGGGACAGGCGGTACATCGTGACGGTTCCCGGCCGCGGATATTGCTTCGCGGCCGAGGTCATGGAGGTCCCCTCCGACGCGTCGGGAGCGTTCCCGATTCCGCGTCTGGAGGACCTGCGCCCGGTCCGCGCCGAGCCGGCCGAGGCGCTGGAGACGGACGGGGAGAGCTGGGCGGCTCCGGAGGCTTCGGCGGCTCCAGTGACTCCGGTGGCTCCGGGGGCGCTGCCGCGGCGTCTGCGCCGGCCGGGAATCGCCCTGCTGGGCGCCGCCGCGCTTCTCGCTCTGGGAGCCCTCTCCCTGCTGCTGGTGTCCCCGGGGGGTTTGTCCCGGCCGCGGTCGCAGCCGGCGGCTCCGGTCGCCGCCAATCTCCGCCCGTCCGTGGCCGTCCTGGGATTCAGGAACGCCGGAAATCCGAAGACCGCCCAGGAGACCGCCTGGCTCGGCGTCGCCCTTTCAGAGATGTTGAGCACCGAGCTGTCCGCCGGCGGGCAGGCGCGCCTGATCCCCGGCGAGAACGTGACGCAGGCCCGGCAGTCGCTCGCGATCCCCTCCACCAGCGACCTGCGGCGACCGGACCTGGCACAGCTGCGGGCACGGCTGCACACCATCCTCGGCGCCGACCTGGTGGTCGCCGGCTCGTACGTGGTCCTCGACCTTCCAGGGGGCCGCCGCCAGATCCGCCTCGATCTGCGGGCGATGCGTCTCCCCGACGGGACGGAGGTGGCTGCGCTCTCCGAGGCGGGAGGAGAGTCCGAGCTGTTCGAGATCGTGTCCCGGGCGGGAGCGCGGCTGCGGCAGGCCCTGGGGTTGGAGCCGCTGTCTCCCGGCCAGGTCCAGGCCGTTCAGGCCCTCCATCCTGCGGTTCCGGAAGCGGCGCGCCTGACCGCCGAGGGGGTGGCACGCCTGCGTGCCTACGACCCGATGAAGGCGCGCGACCTCCTGGTGCGGGCGGCGGCGATCGAGCCGGGGTCGGCCACCATCCACTCGTTCCTGGCGCGGGCCTGGTACGACGTCGGCGACGACGTCCGGTCGCTGCAGGAGGCGCGCCGGGCACGCGAGCTCTCCGGCTCTCTGCCCCGCCAGGAGCGGCTGGCGATCGAAGCGCGTTTCTATGCGGCCGGCAAGCAGTGGCTGCAGGCCGCCGAGGTCTACCGCTCCCTCTGGACCTTCTTCCCCGACGACATCGATCATGGCCTGCAGCTCTCCACGGCTCTGATCAACGCCGGCCAGTGCGCCGAAGCGCTCAAGGTCCTGGCGGCGTTGCAGCAGCTGCCCGCCGGGCGGGACGACCCCCGGATCGATCTGGAAGAGTCGCGCGCGGCGTACCGGCTCTCCGATCTGTCCACCCAGGCGCGGGCGGCCGCATCCGCGGAGGCCAAGGCGCGGCGCTTGGGGGAGAGGCTGGCGCTGGCCAGGGCGCTCGTGATGCAGGGTATGGCGCTGGTGGATATGGGAAAGCCGCAGGACGCCGTTCCCCGGTTTCGCGAGGCGGAGAGGCTCGCCCGTGTCGTCGGGCATCCGTGGACTGCCGGCATGGCTCTGTCCAACCTGGGCCTGGCGCTCCAGGCGCTCGGCGAATTCGACGAGGCCGAGCTCCGGCATGAGCAGTCGCTCGCCATCGCCCGCCAGCTCGGCGCGGGAATCGGTATCGCCTCCCAGCTCCGGGCCCTGGCCCGGCTGCATCAGGACCGGGGAGATCTCGCCGAGGCCCTGCATCTCCTGGATGAGGCGCAAGGCGCCTACGTCGGGATCGGCGACCGGCTGATGGAGGGCACGGTCCGGGCAGGGATGGCGCAGATCCTCCTCCAGCAGGGCGAGACCGGCGCGGCGCAGCGGAGCGCCGAGGAGGCGGTGACGGCGGCCCGGGAAGTCGGCAACCGCGGCGAGGAGGCGCGAGCCCTCGAAGCGCTCGCTTCGATCCTCACCTGGCAGGGGGAGATCGCCGGTTCCCGCCGCCATCTGGATGCGGCGCTCCATCTCCTGATGCGGTCCAGACACCCTGTGCTCGCCGTCACCACCCTGGTCGCGTCCTCCGAGGTGCTGGCCCGGCAAGGGGACATGGATCTGGCGCGGCGGAGGATCGAGCAGGCGATCGTGGTGAATCAGAGGGCCGGCGACAAGCGGGCCTCCGCGCTGCTGTTCGGCGCGCGCTCGCGGCTCGCCTTGCGCATGGGGAACGTGGCCGAGGCCCGGACGATGGACGAGGCACTCCTGCTCCTGTCGCGCCAGACGGGAGCCCGCCTGGCCGAGGCCTGGGCACTCCATGAGCTGGGGCGGGCCCAGCGCACCGCGGGCGATCTGCCGGCGGCCCGCGCCTCGTTCCAGACCTCGCTGCGCAAAAGCAGCGAAGGCGGAGACGTTCTGGAGAGCGCTGTCACGCGCCTCGAGCTGGCCCGTCTGGAGCTCGCCGTAGGGAGAGTCCAGGAGGCCGCGGGACTGGCGCAGTCCGTCGCGGCCTGGGCGGCGCCCCGCAGCCTGTCTCCGCTGGAAGCCCAGGCGCTCGCCGTGACGGTCGACGCATTGCTCCGCCAGGGACGCACCGCGGAGGCCCTCACCGCCGCCGAGCAGGTCCGCGCGCTGGTCGGCGCCTCGCAGGACCGCGAGGTGGTCCTCCTCACCGCCATCCCCCTGGCGCGCGCCGCCGCGGCGGCGGGAGACATCGAGGGGGCGCTCCGCGACCTGCGGGAGGTCCTGGAAGAGGCGGAGAGGATCGGGCTCGTTCCCATCGCGAGGGACGCCCGGAGCGCTCTGGAAGAGATCGACGCCCGGCGGCGCGCGGCGGCCGGAGCTCTGTGAGCAGGCGGGCTCCCGGCATCACCCGGGCTTCCCGATCCCCAGCTCCTCGCACACCGCCGGCAGCAGGCTCTCGGCCGGCTGTCTGATCATCACCACTCCGGGGGGCGGAGCGGCCGCTCCGGGATCGATGGAGACCACCGGCAGGCGCCAGCCCAGCGCCTCCTGAAGCACCAGATCGGTCACCCCGACCGAGAACGAGGTCCCGACGAAGAGCGCCAGAGCCATCTGTTCGACCGCTCGCCGCACCTCGCCGAAGCCGTAGTCGAAGTGCCCGTCGTAGTATTCGTCGAAGAGAAGGGCGTGGGCGCGCACCAGGGAGCCGCACTCGGGGCAGCGCGGGATGTGCTGCCGCGCCGGACTCTCCTGGAAGCGGGAGAAGTCGGCGTCGGCCGCCGGGAACGAGCCGCTCGGAGCGCCGAGCTTGCAGCCGTGCCGCGAGCAGCGCACCCGGTCGGCTGTGCCGTGCACCTTGACCAGGCGCCGCGAGCCGGCCTGCTCGTGGAGCGTGTCCACGTTCTGGGTGACCAGCAGGAAGTCGCCGCCGCGGCCGGTCTGCCAGCGCTCCAGGTCTGCCAGGGCATGGTGGGCCGGGTTGGGCCGTGCCTCGAGCAGCCCCGCGAAGCTCCGCAGGAACCACTGCCACCAGCCCACGGGATCGCGCTCGAAGTAGGCGACCGTGCCGATCTCGGTCACGTCGCGGTTCCAGATCGCGTCCGGATCCGTGCCGCGGAACAGCGGGAGGCCGCTCGCGGCGCTCACGCCGGCGCCGGTGACCACCAGGATCAGGCCGCGCTCGACCTTCTGCAGGGCGCCGGTAAGGTTCTGGAGGGTCCGGACGTCCCTTTCCATGACGCGGCAGGATAGCATTGGGGCGCCCGGTGACCCGTCCGCATGAAAGCCCCCGCCATCGAAGACCTCGTGCTGCTGCCCGAGACGCTCGCCGTCCAGCGGCACTTCGACTCCAGGAGCTACCGGTCGTTCCGCTGGCTGCTCTGGTGGAACCTCTGCCTGCTGATCCCGGCCATCGCGACCTCCCTGAGCCGGGCCTGGTTCGCCTCTCTGGGCTTCTACCTGGCCGGCCTGCTCGCCACCATGGGCCTGGTGGCGCTGCGCCAGACCCACTTCTACGAGACCTATTTCCGCCAGATCCTCCTGTCGTACCTGTTCCTCTGCGTCATCCTGATCAAGGTCCTCAGCCTGCACAAGGGCGCGGAAGGCAGCCGTGTCCCGGGTTTCGTCATCGCGGCGCTCATCTTCCTGGCCTTCCGGCTGCGCCTCTCGGAGCAGCTCATGCTCTACGGCTCGCTCTGGGTGGCGGCGATCCTGCCGCTCGACGCCCAGGGCTGGCCGTCCGGCGCGGCGTTCCCGGAGGTGGGCGAGGTCGTGGGGCTCACCAGCGTCATCGGCGTCTGTCTGGGCACCGCGTTCCTGCTCACCCAGCTGGAGAAGCGCCGCTTCCTGGCGGTCTGGAGGCGGGAGCACTCGCGGGCCCGGGAGCGGGAGCGGATGCGCGAGGAGATCGAGACGGCGCGGCGCATCCAGCTCAGCATGCTCCCCCAGGGACCGCCGGCCGACCTGCGCTGGCTGGACGTGGCCGCGGCCTCGCTGCCGGCGACCGAGGTGGGAGGGGACTATTACGACTACTTCCGCCTCTCGCCCGACCAGCTCGCGCTGGTGATCGGCGACGTCGCCGGGCACGGCCTGGCGAGCGGGCTGGTCCTCTCGGGGGTGCGCAGCTGCCTCTATCTCCTGGAGCGGGACCTGGCCGCACCGGTGGAGGTCCTCGTTCGTCTCAACCCGATGGTCCGGCGGACCACCGAGCGCCGCACTTATGTGACCCTCCTCTGCGCCGTGCTGGAGAGGGAGGGTCCCGGATACCGCGTCACCCTGGCGAGCGCCGGTCACCCGCCGGCCTTCCATTGGAGCGCCCGCACCCGGCAGATCGAGGATCTCGGGGAGGGCGCGCCGCCCCTGGGCACCTTCCTCGACGCGCGCTATCAGCTGGTGAGCCGCTCCCTCCAGGCGGGGGACATCCTGATCTTCTATACCGATGGCTTGTTGGAGGCGCGCAACACCGCGGGCGTCGAATATGGCGAAGGCCGTCTGCAACGGACCCTGGCCCGGATCTCCGGCACGTCCTCCGCCCGCGAGGTCCGCGACGCCATCCTGGGCGACCTGTCCAATTTCAAGGCGGACGTCGAGCAGAGCGACGACATCACGGTGGTGGTGGTGCGGATGAGGTAGGCCCCCTCACCCCCGGCCCCTCTCCCGCGAGCGGGAGAGGGGGGCAGGTTAGTCAGACCACGGTACTTCGAGCTTGCGCGAGCTAACCATCTCCCCTCTCCCGCTCGCGGGAGAGGGGCCGGGGGTGAGGGCTCCTTGTCGCCGCCTGGAAAGCCGGATATCTTCAGCTCCCGCAGTCGCTTGTCCCGGAGGAATGACCCGATGCCGTCGTTTTTGCGCGCCACGTTCGCCGCCTTCGTTCTGGCCCTTGCCCTCGCCTGGCCCGCTCTCGCCCAGGAGCCTGCGCCCGTTCAGGAGCCCGCCCCGCCTCCGGGTCCTGTCGTCCAGACCCCGGCGCTGGAGGACAGCGGTGCCTGGGCTCCCGACGTGCCCGAGCCGGGCAGCGTCGAGATGATCCGCGAATACACCACGGCGCCGGAATTCCTGCCGGAGAGCGTCTCCTACGTACCGGTCTCGGACACCGTCCCCTCGCCCACGAAGTTCCTCGGCCACCTGGCCGGCGCCCCCGACGAGCTGAGCAAGGTCGCCCAGATCCACGGCTACTTCCGGGCGCTCGACGCGGCGAGCGATCGCGTGCAGGTCGAGGTCATCGGTACCAGTGAAGAGGGGCGGGAGATCCTCCTCGCGATGATCTCCGATCCCGCCAACCTCGCCGATCTCGGGCGCTACAAGGACGTCACGGCCCGCCTGGCCGATCCCCGCGCCACCTCGCGCGAGGACGCCCGGCGGCTCGCCGGCGACGGCAAGGTCTTCTACTACCTCCTGGGCGGTCTCCACTCCGTCGAGACCGGCAGCCCCGAGATGCTCATGGAGCTCGCCTACCGGCTCGCGGTCTCGGAAAAGCCCGAGATCCGCGCCATCCGCGAGAACGCCGTCGTCCTCATCACGCCGGTGATCGAGACCGACGGCCGCGACCGCATGGTGGAGTGGTACTACCGGCACCTGCGCGGCAAGGACCTGCCGTGGGAGGAGCTGAGAAACTTTTCGTCCCCGCCGTATTGGGGTCATTACGCGTTCCATGACAACAACCGGGACGGCATCCAGATCACCCAGTCGCCGACCCGCGCCGTCAACAGCACCTACTGGGCCTTCCACCCGCAGGTGATCCACGACCTTCACGAATCCGTGCCCCTCCTCTACATCTCCACCGGCTTCGGCCCCTACAGCCATGCGGCCGACCCGGTGACGATCAACGAGTGGACCGAGCTCGGCAATCACGAGGCCGGCGCCCTGGCGGCGCAGGGGCTCCCGGGCGTCTGGACCTGGGGCTTCTGGGACGGCTGGTGGCCGGGCTACCTGGTCTCGGTGGCCACCAACCACCATGGGATCGGCCGCTTCTACGAGACCTTCGGCAACGCCTCGGCCGGCACCTTCGAGCGCGACCTCTCCGATTCGAAGTACGCCGGCAAGCCGGTGACCGACGTCCAGTGGTACCGCCCCTGGCCGCCGGGCAAGAAGATCCGCTGGTCGCTGCGCGACAACACCAACTACATGGAGGCGGGAGTGCTGGAGGCCCTGGGCTTCGCGGCCCTGCACCGCCAGGAGCTCCTGGAGAGCTTCTGGATCAAGGGGGCCCGCTCGTTGGAGAAGGGGAGGACCGGGGCGCCCTACGCCTGGATCTTCCCGCCGGAGCAGCGCGATCCCGGACGCCTGGCCCACCTGGTCAACCAGCTCGAAGCCCACCACATCGAGGTCCACCGCCTCACCGCGCCCTTCACGCTGAAAGACCGCAGCTGGCCGGCCGGCAGCTACGTGGTGCGCATGGACCAGCCCTACCGCAACGCCGCGGTCAACTTCCTGGAAGAGCAGAAGTTCCCCGCCGACGAGCCGAACCCGCCCTACGACGACGTGGCGTGGACCTTCCCGCTGATCTACGGAGTCGCGGGCGCGAAGATCGACGACCGCGGTATCCTGACCGCGTCGATGGAGCCGGTCGAGGGGCCGGTGAAGGCGGCCGGGGCAGTCAACGGCAGCGGGGACATCTTCCTGCTGCGCGACACCGGGCAGACCTCTCTCCTCGAAGCCCGCCTCATCCTCGCCGCCTACCAGGTGGACGCGGCCGAGACCGCGTTCCAGGCCGACGGCGCCCGGTATCCGGCGGGGAGCTGGATCGTCCAGGCGCCGCACGACGCGGTGGAGCAGGCGTCCTCCCGGCTCGGCCTGTCGTTCACCGCGGTGGCCGCCATGCCGGACGTGCGGCGGCATCTGCTCGACCTCCCCCGCGTCGGGCTCCTCCACACCTGGACCTCCACCCAGGACGCCGGCTGGGCGCGCTACACGCTCGACCAGACCGGCCTGCGCTACGAGCTGATCAGCGACACCGACCTGCGGCACGGCGGCCTCTCCGGGCGTTTCGACCTCATCCTCTTCCCCAACTCCAGCGGCAGCTTCGCCAGCATGGTTCACGGCATCGACCCGAAGTACGGCCCGCTGGCCTACACGAAGACCGAGGAATACCCGAGCCACGGGATTCCCGACGCCTCCGACGACATCACCGGCGGCATGGGCTTCGAGGGCCTGCTCGAGCTGCAGAAGTTCGTCCGCGACGGCGGCGTGCTGCTCGCCCTCGCCAACGCCGGCACCCTGGTGGTGGACGGCGGCCTGGTGCGCGACGTCGACCAGGTGTCCGGAGGCTTCAACACGCCGGGCTCGGAGGTGCGCGTCAAGGTGCTGCGGCCGGAGCACCCCATCGCCTACGGCTACGAGGAGCTCGACAGCGTCTTCCGCGGCAACGGTCCCCTCTGGGACGTGGACAAGCGCGACCGCCGCTTCGCCGTCGTCCAGTTCGGGACGAAGAAGGTCGAGTTGGACGAGAAGGAGAAGAAGGAAGGAGAAGGGGACATCGAAGAAGAGGAGATCGAAGACGCGGGAACGCCGGCGGCCTCACCCGCCGCCGCCAAGGAGGACAAGAAAGAGGACAAGCGGCTGGTCCTCTCCGGCTTCGTCCGCGGCGAGGACGTGGTCGATGGCAAGCCCGCCATCCTCGACGTCCCGGTGGGGAAGGGAAGGGTGATCCTCTACGCCTTCAACCCCCTCCACCGCTATCTGAACCTGTCGGACTTCCGGTTCGTCTACAACGCGCTCTTGAACTGGAACGATCTGCCGTAGGGTAGCCCACGCGACGAGGCGAGAGAGGAGCTCAACTTCCGCCGAGTGTGCGCCGCAGGCGTGCGAGCTCTTCCTCCAGCGCTCGACTTCTCTCTTCGGCTTGCGCGGCTCTCTCCTCGGCTTGACGCCGCGCCTTCGCGATCTCCTTTGCGCGGAGGAAGGGAACGCCGGTCGCGGCGTCCGTGAGACGCAACCGGCTCCCCTCGGAGCGGAAGACGACGCCGAGGGTCTGGCTCAGGAGGGAGCCGTCAGGATTCGGGCGCACAGGCTCATAGAGGCCCTTCACCAGGCGGAAGCCCTGGAGCGGCGGGCTCAGGTATTCGCCGAGAGGATCGAACTGGAAGTACTCGGCGACGCCGAGCTGTGCGTAGGTCTTCCTCTTGTCCTTGTCCTTCTTCTGGGTGCTTTCCGAGGTCGTCTCGAGCACGAAGCAAGGGACTTGGCCCTCCTGCCAGAGCAGGTACTTGCGGCGTTGCACGCCCCCGGGGAGCTTCGGCACGCCTTTGACGACGAAGCCATCCGGCGCCACCACCGCACTGGGGTCGCCCTTGCGATAGTAGAGGAACATGTTGGCGCCCACGAAGACGTCGGGCTCGTCCTCAAACCGATCGTCCAGGGCTTCCCAGACATAGACCACTTCTTCGAAATGGACCGGGGTTTCCGCCACGGGTTCACCGTCAGAGTCGGGATAATAGATTTCGTCCTCGACGAGAGGGATCGCGGTCATGCGTGCCATCCTTTCCCGCAGGGTCGTTGGATCAGACCACAGAAACCCTGCGGAGGGCAACTGTCTTCTGAGAGATGGTACCATGAGGGACCTTCAAGCGGGTCAGGCCGTGGCAGCCGATCTACTCGATCCGCATCGGGATCGGCTACCGGGCGCTGGGCCTTCAGGGAGGAGGAATCAGATCTACTGGTTCTGGATCGGCCCGCACGCAGAGCATGATGAGTTGCTGAAGAGGCTCTGAGAGACGGTCGGTCAATATCGACACCGCTGCGCCTCGAGCAGACCACGCCGCCGCACCTCCTGCAGGGGGTTCCAGGACCACCGGGCGACCGTCTGCTTCACCGTTCCGACTGTCTATCGCGCCTTCGGTGATGCGTTTCCCGATTCCGCGCTTCCGTTGCCTTGAGTACACGGCAGGCACTACTCCAAGGGGCGCCAGAACTTCCAGAAGGTCCGGTCTAAGAAAGGTTGGCACGGAGTGAGTGGCTATATTTCCGGTTTTGCATATAGCCCTGGTTAACGGGATACTTGCATGTAGTCTCATTGTTTGCTAACCTTGGCTTGCTAACCGATTTGTTGATGGGCTATGAGCGGCTGCAGAGCCATGGTCGCGATCTCCGCCATCCGGCTTGTCCGGTGTTCATTACAAATCTTCCTTCAGAGGAGGTAGAGGCATGTCAACCCGCGTTGGAGCGCAGAGTCTCCGTTTGAGAGTGAGAATGGTCGTAGTTGGCTTCGGCTTCCTCATGCTCCTCGGCGTGAGAGGCGGCACCGCAGAGAGCGCGCCGAGCCCACTCACGAACGACGACATAGTGAAGATGGTACAGGCGGGTCTTCCCACAGATGTTGTGGTCGAGAAAATCAAGACCTCGAAGACGGACTTCGATACCTCTACCGACGCCCTAGTGAATCTTAAGAAGGAGGGGGTGGGAAGTGACATCATCCGAGTCATGGTAAATCCGGCCGCCGAGTCGGGGCCCAGTGTCGCTGCCTCGCCATGGGTGAATGCCAACGCTCCGGCACTATGCCAGGTGCCGCCTGGCGGAACAGCAGCCCCGTGGCTTTCAGGCGCATCGCCTGCCATGTGGTACACCATTCCCGACAAAGATGACCGGGTGGAAATGAACTACGAGCGCGGTACCATCACACACGTTGGGTTTGCCGGGTTCGGTGCAAGCCTTCTCGTACTCCATCCGATTAAGGCGAGCGTGCGGGTCGCCAGCCGAGCTCAGTTTCTGAGCTGCATCAATCCCACTGACGCGCCTTTGGTCCATTTCAGCCTGGATGGCGAAAGCGACGAGCGGAACACCTCCGTTGGCAAAATCACGCCGTGGAACGTCTCCTTTCACATCTCTGAGGGGGACCTCGTGCCCTTCAAGTCGGAAAAGACTCCGGAAGGGTACTTCAAAATCATACCGTCCTCGCCCTTGAAGTCGGGCGAGTACGGGTTCGTACCGCAGGGGAGCGCCGGCTTTTTCTCCGCTGGGGAGAGAGTCTACACCTTCGGAGTGGATTGAGTCCGTAGGTACTCTTCGGGGCCGACCTTGCCTCAGTACTCTGCGACTAGCTTGAGCCGCTGAGGAATCGGCTGGCACCTACTCCTGACGGGCGAGTACAACGGTGCAAACGAAAAGCGCTGCCGCAGCGGTGGTCGGAGCCTCGCTGCGGGTGGCCCCCGGATAGACGCTTAAAGGTTCGGCGGGATGACAGGCCTAAACATATCCTTCGGGTTTTGTGTCTCTCCTTAGGGTGTTCTTGAGGCCTTTACCTCAGTCCTTCGAAAGGAGAAAGCATGCCTCGTCTTCGCCTCACCTGCGCACGGGCGCTGTTCCTTGGCGCTCTCTTACCCATGATGCTCGTGATCCTGGCGGCGGCCCCTGCTCTGGCGAGCGGGCCGGCGCTCGGGCCACCGGAGGAACCGGCGGCCGCGCAAGCGTGCGTCCCGAGCGCCACGGCACTTTGCCTCCAGGGCAATCGCTTTCAGATCAGAGCACAGTGGCGGACTCCGGACGGCGCCTCCGGCGCTGCGAGGGGTGTCAAGCTCACAGGCGATACGGGCTATTTTTGGTTTTTCCAGAATAGCAACGTTGAGTTTGTCCTCAAGGTTCTGAACGGATGCAGTCTCTCCAATCGCTTCTGGGTCTTCGCCGGTGGCCTGACCAATGTCCAAGTCGACATCACCGTTGTAGATACGGCGACCGGAGCGATGAAGACCTATCGGAATCCGCAGAACACCGCGTTCCGGCCGATCCAGGACACGGATGCCTTCGCGGCGTGCGGTGTCCACACGGCGGCTGACACCATGGCCTTCAAACCGTCCGGCGCCGCCCTCCGCGCCGCCTCCCCGGTGCTTCTCCTCCAACAGAACCGCTTCGAGGTCAGCGCCACCTGGAGGACGCCCCACGGTGAGACGGGTAACGCGCAGCCGGTTCGCCTGACGGACGAAACCGGCTACTTCTGGTTCTTCGATCCCAACAACGTCGAAATGGTGCTCAAGGTCCTCGACGGTTGCACTCTGTCCAATCACTTCTGGGTGTTCGCCGGGGGCCTGACCAATGTGGCTGTCGATGTCACGGTGAAGGACCTGGCCACCGGGGTCGTGACGACCTACCACAACCCGCAGAACACGGCGTTCGCGCCGATCCAGGACACCAGCGCCTTCAACACCTGCGCCACCTCCGGCCTGCCGCCCGATCCGGGTGACGCCGGGAAGCTGACTCTCGAAGGGATCGATTCGGATCACGACGGGATTCGCGACGACCTGCAGCGATACATCGTCCTCACCTATGGCTCGTCCCCGGTCACCGTCAATGCGCTCGAGCAGGCCGTGAAGACCGTGCAGGCGGAGATCCTGGATGCCGGCTCGCACCAGCAAGCCGTGGACGACGCGACGGCGATGATCCGGAATATCGAGTGCCTCTCCGCGGTCCGGCCCGGAGACGGCGGAGCGGTGGGCAGTGCTCTCGTCGCCAAGGCGCTCAATACGGAGGCCCGCGGGCTCGCCTATCTGCGCTTCAGTGACCAGCTCGGAGGCGAGGTGTTCCCCCTGCGCGCGCGCAGCCAGTGGAGCGCGAGCTGTGGCTTCGCCGCCACCACGACGGCCGACGGTCAGCCTCTGCTCGAGGCCGGGATCGGCAAGACCATCTGCGCCCCTTCGAATGGAGTCGCCGTCTATTTCGTCAATGGCGTCAACACGTCCCCTGAGAAGGCGGCCGAGGATCTGGCCGTGCTCATGACGGGCGCCGGGTCCGTCCTCACGGCGGAGGAGCTGGCGAACAGCGATTTCGCGGTCGCCTACAATCCGTCGAATGGCCTCACGCTGGATCTCTGGGTTTCGGTGAAGCAACGGCTCGAGAATGACTTCGAGAGGTTCTACCGCTTTCTGTCGAACCTCGCTCCGATGCCCGATTTCATGCAGGGGGCCTACAAAACCCAGGCTACCCTCATTGATGTCGAAGCACTGTTGACCAGCCCGACGCTGGTCCGGCACATCCTGCTGTACCAGAACGATATCCTGGAGGGTCGCAAGGTCGTCCTCGTCTCTCACTCCCAGGGCAACTTCTACGCGAATCGATCGTTCACCACGCTCGATTCCACGCAGCGGAGGAGCCTGGGGATCGTCTCGGTCGCCAATCCGGACTCCCAGGTAGCCGACGGACGTCCGTATACGACGCTGACGACCGATCTTCTGATCCGCGCCATTCCGGGGGCTCTGTCTCCCACGACCAGCAACGGGACGGGTTTCAGCCTCAACGATCCGCTGGGGCATGGATTCATCGAGTCCTACATGGCCGACGGGACCAACAGCCGTGCCCGTATTCTCGGCCATCTCAAGAATGCGGTCGAGACGGTCGAGAGCCCGGCGCCCGGCGCCACGGATGGAATCATCACGATCACCTTGACATGGGGCGCCGAGCCCGATGTCGACCTCCACGTTTTCGAGCCCGACGGCACCCATGTCTATTACTCGAACAGGAGCGGCAACTCTGGCTTTCTCGATGTCGACGACGTCAGCAGCTACGGTCCGGAGCACTACTATGCCGCGTGCTCGTCTCTCCAGACGGGCGTCTACCGGGTAGGCGTGAACTACTACTACGGCAACGGTCCCGAGGTGGCGACCGTCCAGATCCGCGCAGGCCTGCTGGTGCGGACGTTCCAGATTCCACTTTCGCAGTCCGTGGGCAGTGCAGGGAATGCCAACCCCATTCCGGTCGCCAATATCATCGTGACGGGAAACGCGCAGGACGGGTACGACTTCCAGGTGCAGTAGCGGCCCGCGTGGAGATCAGCTCTCCCACAAGGGCGAGAAGAAACGAGAAGAAAGGAGACTGAAGTGACCAACAAGCGACTGACGATCATGGTTGTGGTGGGGATTCTTTTCATGGCCTCCACGTGGGCGATGTCGGTGTTTGGACAGGGCGAGGAGATCCAGCAGAAAGCTGCTGCTGGTGTGATTCAGTACAAGCTCGTCCCGGTCCCGAGTGGGATGACTCAGGCACAGCTTCAGTCCGTCATGACGACGCAGGGAAACGCAGGTTGGCGCTTCATCGCTCCCTTCGCGGTGGGCACTCCGATCCCGACCCAGGAAGTTCTTCTGTTCTCAAAGCCTTAGCCGTGAAGGCTGGCGTGAAGGGCGCAGTCCTGAATAAACGGCAGGCACCTACTCTAGCACCTACTCTACTCCGGGGCAGCAGGCACCTCGTTAGGCTCGTTAGGCTCTCCTCCCCGGCACCTGCCGGGGCACGTCAGGGCCAGGGGGCCAGTGAGCTCGGCCTCGAGCCCGCCATACTCGGAGCGGCGCAGCACCAGCGCAAAGTCGTGGAGCTTCGCGACCCGATGAGCGATGTCGAGCCCAAGCCCCTGCCCTCCTGCCGACCCGGCCCTAACCGGCCCGAACAGCGCCGGGAAATAGGTGCCTGCCGTCTACTCAGCGAACGGGCGGCTGCGCGGGCGTCTCGGACCAAGGCGGCCGCGTAGTACCGGGAATCGCGGGCGATGAACCCGGCGGCTTCCTCCAAATCGAGGGTCGCCGCTTCGGACCACCTTACGGTTCGAGCCACTTGGCCATCCGCTGGTCAAACTCCTCCTCGGAGAGGATGCGCCCCGCCTCGACATCCTGGAGGCCATGATCGATCTTCTGGCGCACGTAGATGTGGTGCCGTAGCGTGGGGTGCCACCCTCTTCGAGAGGCACCTCCTCCGGCAGACGGTGTCGCTCTATCCTGAAATTGCTCTTCGCCCCCCGATCGGTTCCTTTGCCGGGAGCGATCGGCGGAGATTTCTCATCTCCTCTGCCAGATCCGCTGGAGGCCTGCCGGCCAAGCCTTTCTCCAGGAGCCGCTCTGCCTCTGCGAAGTCCCGACAGTCCATGGCCAATGAGGCCGCGCTCCGAAACAGCACCGACCGCGTGGGCTCCAGGTCGGTCCGATCCTCAATGAGCTCGGCGGCCTCGCGTTCCTTCTCGAACGCCGCTCGGAAGAACTCCTGGGAATGGGGCGGGTCCGGAGCCATCTCGGCCTGCTGGGCAAGCTCCATTGCGGTTCGGTGAAGAGTCTCGATGCCCTGAGCTTGTTTCATCGTTGCACCACCCTCAGAATCGGTCGGCTGAATTCAACGATCGCCACATAGGCCGGCGCGAGTTGCCGAGATTGCTCGGTCTGTCGGAGCTTGCTCCGGAGTCGCCGCCGTATCGAAGTCTCATCCCCTCGGCGGATCCCGGAGACCTCCAGCCGGACTCCTGCCTGGAAAAGGTACCCTGTTTCCGGCCCGAGCCAGAAGTCGAAACCCGACCCGCGACGCGACTGCAGCAGCACCGTCAACCCCGTCAGCTCCCGGAGGGTCAGGAGAGCGACACCATAGGCGCCGTTCTCCGTGGCCCTCTCTGCATCATTGTGCGACCACCGGGCTCGTTCGTCTACCGGCCCACGGTGGAGAGTCGCGATTGCGGCGAAATCTCCGTCGATCCGCAGAGCCATCGAGAGCCGTGGCCTTGATCTTCCAGGCAGACCGCTGCGGCCTCGGCCACCAGGGCGCCACAAGCGGCAGTCAGGCTCCCCAGCCCCTTCGCCAGAGAGACGAGCGAGATCTCGTTCGGCATTCCTTGGCTCTCCTGAGCTCTCGACCACGGCCGTTTCCCCATGACGCACACGTTTCACGATCTCGCGCGGCTGTTCTGATCATGGATGCCTTCCGTATCGTCTCTACAATCCTAATCCTTCTCAGCCGCCCGCACAAGTTGCCCGGCAACGAGCTAGAATCAGGGCCGAAATCAGGGTAGGCGTGCCCATCACCGAGGAGCTCCCATGCCTGGACGCATCGACGATCGCCTGAAGGAGCTGCAGATCGAGCTGCCGGAGCCGAGCAAGCCGGGGGCGAACTATGTGCAGTTCGTCCGCAGCGGCGACCTCCTTTTCCTGACCGGGCAGCTCGCGCAGTGGAACGGGGAGCGCCGCTTCATCGGCAAGCTCGGCCGTGAGTTTGGCGTCGAGGAGGGCCGGCAGGCGGCGCGGCTCTGTGCGCTCAATCTCGTGGCCCATCTGCGCACGGCGCTGGAAGGCGATCTCGACCGCGCCGTGCGCTGCGTCCGGGTGGCCGGCTACGTCAACTCGGTCCCCGAGTTCACCGGCCAGTCCCAGGTGATCAACGGCGCCTCCGATCTCTTCGTGGAGATCTTCGGAGAGGCCGGGCGGCATACCCGCATGGCGGTCGGCGTCAGCGCCCTGCCCTATGACGTGGCCGTGGAGGTCGAGGCAGTCTTTGAGATTCGCTGACGTGGTCTCGCCCAATTGCCATTGTGGTCGTTCGGCTCTTTGAGGATTGCTCATGCGCCATTTGCTCTTTCTTTCGCACGCAGGTGTTGATAGTGAAGCGGCGCTCGCTCTTGCGGAGCGTATCAAGCGCAGCCCGGAGGCCCAAGATCAAGATCCTCCCTTGGAGGTCTGGATTGACAAGCTGGACTTGGGAGCGGGCATGCGATGGAAGGATTCGTTGCTGAAGGCTCTCGAACAGTCCACGGCTTTTGCCGTTTATATCGGATCGAGGGGAATCGTGAATTGGGTGTGGGACGAAGTCTGCGCTGCGCTCGACAAGGCGCACGCCGAGCCCGGGTATCCGCTGGTTCCGATCTTTGCCGCGGGTGCACCCCCAGCGGACTTGCCAGGCTTTCTGTCTCAATATCAGGGTATCGCTGACCCTGCGACTCCAGAGGAGTTCTCGAAGCTCTTGCGCGCGGTTCTGCGACGCGAACCACGCGCGCGTGTTGAGGCGGAACGCGATCCGTTCGTCGGTTTGCGAGCCTATGACAGCGGCAAGGCGCACCTCTTTTTCGGTCGAGGTAGAGAAATTGACGAGCTTCTCGCATTGCTGCGCGATGAGCACCTGGTGATGGTCGTGGGCGACAGTGGCTCGGGCAAGTCCTCACTCGTGAAGGCGGGTGTGATCCCGGCGTTCAGGGGTGGTCGCCTTTCTCGTCCCGAGCGAGAGGGGCCGGACGAGACCATCTGGCACACCATCGAGACGCGGCCGGGCAGCGATCCCTTCGCGCGGCTCGCCGATGACGTCAGAAGCACAGGGCTTCGCGTAGGATGGGGACCGAAGGAGGCCAGTGAATTGGCGGAAATGATCCGTCAGACCGAGGCGCGTTCCCAGAAACTCCCAATCAACGCCGACAAAATCCGGGATGCGGTGCTCACCAGCTCCAGACCGGATGGAGCCCGTCCATGCAAAGTGCTCCTCATCGTCGACCAGTTCGAAGAGCTCGCCACGTCACCCGACGCCAAAGGCTACATCAATGCTCTGCTGCGCCTCGCCGATCCCGCGGACGACCGGATCCGCGTCGTGCTCACGATGCGGCGAGACTACTACTATCTTTGTGCAAGCTTCGAAGAGCTCTACAAGCGGCTTGAAGCGGGAGAAGGCCGTGCGCGCTACCGGCTCCAGAGGATGTCTCACGAGGGTCTTCGCGAGTGTATCGTGCGCCCGCTTCGCCTTGCGGGCGTTGAAGATCGCGAATGCGACGATGTAGCGAATACAGTGCTCAAGGATGTCGGTGAGCAGGCCAGCGAGCTAGCCCTCCTGCAGATGGCGCTGTGGCGCGCCTGGTCCTGTCGGCACGCATACGGCGGCAATCTCCTCCGCTCTTATAGTGCGATCGGTCGAGTCGAGGGTGCCCTGGCGCAGGCGGCGCAAGAGGTCTTCGCGAGGTTGTCAGAGGACGATCAGGCGCGGGCCGAGACTCTTTTCGTCCGCTTGGTGGTCCCTGGTGAATCTGGCGGTGCCGTGCGCCGCGTTGCCCGGATGGAAGAGTTCGACGAAGCGACCCAGGGCTTGGCTCGGAAGCTGTCCGAGGAGGAGCAGTCGCGGTTGATCACAATTGGAGAGCGAACCGTTGAGATTGCGCATGAACAGCTCGCCACACAATGGCTGCAATACCAGCAGTGGATCCGAAATGCGCCGGGGGATGCGCGGGGTGACGACCTGCGAGCCCTCCAGGCACTGATACACGACTGCTCGAGCTGGAACGCGGCGGGCGGTCACGATGCGGCCAAGCACCTCGCGAGGGGGCACGATCTCGAGACGTACCGCGATCTGGCAAGTAGGCGCAAAGCATGGCTGTCTCATTCGGAACACAAGTTCGTGGCCGCCAGCTTGAAGTCAGAACGATGGGCCGATCTGCTGAAAGCAACAAGTGTCCTTATCGCCTTGATCGCGCTCGGTGTATCCGGCTTCGGACTCTACCTCTGGCACCTCAGAAACCAGGCTCGTGGCGCAACGCTCGCTACCGCCGCGCAAGCCATGTTGGCACAGCCGATCACCGATACAACGGCACCGCTCATTGCCGCATTAGCTACTACGGGATGGAATCTTGGGAAAACGAGTGATGCCTGGAACGCGATGCAGCGCGTCCCCACGGCTCGCGTGGTGAGCAGTCTCGAAGACGCTTACAATTTCGACGAATTAGAGATGGCAATTCCAAGTCCGGATGCCAAAAGCATGGTCACTCTTGACCGCTTCCACGACATGGTTTCCATCTGGGACCTCAAGGTTCGTGGGGGCCGTGAGAGGGCTCACCTTGAACACAACAGCCCTATTGCCACAGTGGCTTTCAGCCCCGACGGGAAAACAATCGCCACTGTCCATGAGGATCGAACTGTGCGCCTATGGGCGATCGATGGACGCGCGTTGAAAACGCTCCCCCAGTACGCGAGCGCAGTCCTGACCCTCGCGTTCAGCCCGGACGGTAAGCTGCTGGCGACGGCCAGCAAGGACGGTTCCGTCCAGCTCTGGGATATCGAGAAGAAACAGCTCTTGAAGACGTTCTCGAATCAGGAGGCTGTCACTCGAATAGCGATCAGTATGGGTGCGAAGCTACTCGCGACGGCAACCGCTGGTGGTGTGGTCCACATTGTCTCCGTTGCGGATGACCACGGAGCCCCGCCCATTAACGTTGGCGACAAATTAGCAGAGATTGCCTTCAGTCCGGACGGCGAGTTCCTGACCATCGTCGAAAGCAATGGAGCGGCCCGAGTCGTGGCGGTACTTGGCGGCCGGGAGATCATGAGGCTACCCTCCGAAGGTCCTTCAGTCGTTGCGCTGAGTCCGGATGGTCGGTTTGTTGCGACAGCTTCAGGGACGGCTCTGGGCTCAGAGACGACGTATGAAGTGCGCATCGTTTCATTGGAGGACGGGCGCGAAGTACGGTTGTCGAAAGACGGTGGATTCAGGGCCCTTGGGTTCAGCCCCAATGGCAACCTTCTTGCCGTTGCTGAGTCGAACTCAAGCGGAGGTGGCGCGATAGGTTCCGCTGAGATCTGGGAGCTGGGCTTGGAAGGTCGCGAAGATGCTCGGCTGAGCTACGACTCGCCTCTCGCAGCATTGGCGGTAGACCACAGCGGCAAGCTACTTGCGGCCGCGAGCACTGATGGGACCGTTCGGGTGGTCAAGATTCCTGATCGCAGTCAGATCGCTCGGATCTCGGCCGGAGGCTCATTGGTAGCGGTCAGTCCGGACGGTAGCGCCTTTGCAACCGCCGGAGGGGAGACGACGCGAATTTGGTCCCTAAAGGATCATCTGCACGAAATCCAAAGGCTGAGCCATCAAGAGGGGGTTTTGGCCATCGCCTTCAGCTCTGACGGAAACTTGCTTGCCAGCCTGAGCGCAGACGGAATGCTCCAGACCATACCAGTCGCAGGCGGTACTGAATCTGTAAAGGTTACGATCAGCGATGATTGTAGGCTTGCCGCCTTCAGCCCCGATGGAACGTGGCTCTTGTGCGTCACCGAAGAAGATGAGGCGCGGGTGATCAAGCTGCCCGGAGGTAGCGTCTCCAACGAGTTTACTTTGCCTGAAGTCGATCCCGACTTCAATTATCCGACGACGATCGCCATCAGTTCCGATGGCGCATTGGTTGCCATCGGTCAGAAGTTGGAAGATACACAAATTCTCCGAACCCAGGATGGAAGCGAGGTTGCGCGTCTTACAGGGCGGGCCCCTGTCGCTCTCCAATTCAGGCAGGACGGCAAGCTTCTGGCGGCTGGTACGGATGATGGCGCGATCAGCCTGATGGAGGTTCCGGACGGAGTCGAGCTTGCCCGTATCCAGCAGCCAGGAAAAGTCACCTCGGTGATCTTGGCAGGTTCCAGCCTCCTGGCAACGAGCGACGATCGGGGTAGCGTTCGACTTTGGAATACCGATCTCGACACCATGCTCGAGCGCCTTTGTGAATCCCCTGGGCGGAATCTGTCACGCGAGGAGTGGAGCCGCTCGGGTTATCTCAACAAATTATCTTGGCGCCCTACTTGTCAAGATTGGCAAAATTTGCCCGCGCAGAACTGAATGAAGGAGCCGTGCCATGAGCTTTCTCGAGACCCTGAGTGCCTGCGCCGGAAGCTGGCGCGGCACGAACACGCTGCAGGACCCGCACAACAACGTCGCGGACGAGTCTCCGGCCTCGGCCACCGTGACTCCGGTGCTAGGCGGCCGGTTCGTCCGGATGGACTACACCTGGGGCTACCAGGGCAAGCCGCAGGAAGGCTCGCTGCTGATCGGCTTCCAGGCTGCGACCGGCACGGTCACCGCACATTGGATCGACACCTGGCACATGAGCGACGCGGTGATGGTCTGCACCGGCACGAGCCCGGACGGTCCGACGCTCGCCGTGCGCGGCTCGTACGCCGCGCCTCCCGGCCCGGACTGGGGCTGGCGCATCGAGATCACGCCCGGCGGCGACCAACTGCGCCTCGTCATGTTCAACATCTGGCCCGAGGGCAAAGAGGAGCTGGCCGTCGAGGCGAGCTACAGGCGGGTGTAGGGGCGGGATGGGGAAGGGTATGAAACGGCGAATCTACACGGACACCTCGGTCATCGGAGGGTGTTTCGACCTGGAGTTCAGCGCATCTTCCGTCCAGCTCTTCGATCGCTTTCGCCGAGGGCTGGATACGCTCGTGCTCTCGGACCTCACCCTGGCAGAGCTGGAAGGAGCACCTTCCCGGGTCCGCCAAGTTCTCGAGGGTGTGCCTGATGATTTCTTGGAGGAGGTGATGTTCAGCGCAGAGGCGTCGGCGCTCGCGCAGGAGTATCTCGCCGCTGGAGTCATTGGCGCTGCTCATCTAGAAGATGGCCCGGCACATTGCAACGGCGACGATCTGCCATGTCGATATCTTGGTGAGCTGGAACTTCAAGCACATTGTGAATCTCGACCGGATTCATGGTTATAACTCAGTAAACCTCCGGCTCGGGTATACTCTTCTCGAGGTCAGGAGCCCGCAGGAGGTCCTCAGGTATGGAGAATAAGGAGTTTGACGCTGTCCAGTTCATGCGCCAGGCGCGCGAGAGGATGGGCGCGGAGATGCGGGGTATGAGCTTCGAGGAGCAGAGGGCCTATATCGAGCAGCATGCCTCGAAGGTCCGCAAGGAGCTCGAGTCGCGGCGCGAAGCAACGACTGCGTGATCGACGCGGGCGCGGCCCTTGCAAAGCACGTCCTCCGGAACGGAGGTGTGCCTGATGAAGATCACGGTCCTGACCGGACTCGAGGAGAAGGGTGCGACCACCCTGGACGTCGTGGTCGGGCAGATCGCCGGCGCGCTGCGGGCGAATGGGCACGAGGTCTCGATCCTGGCGGTGTGGGACGACGTCCGGGAGCTGGTCGACGGGCTCGGGGAGCAGAAGCCTGAGCTGGTGTTCAATCTCCTGGAGAGCTTCGGGGACGATACGGGAGCCGACGTGGCGGTGGCCGGTCTGCTCAATCTCCTGGGATTGCGCTACACCGGCGGCGGGCCGGGAGAGCTCTACCTGCGGCAGGACAAGGCGCTGGCCAAGAAGGCCTTCGCCTTCGAGGGGATCCTCTATCCCCACTACGCGATCTTCAGCCAGGACTCCGACTTCGAGACCGGCGGCAATCTCCGCATGCCGCTGTTCGTCAAGCCGCTGAGCGCCGACGCTTCGATCGGCATCGACGGCGACTCGCTGGTGCGGGATGCCACGTCGCTGATGCGGCGGGTGCTGGCCATTCACGACGAGGTGAAGGATTCGGCGCTGGTCGAGGAGTACATCGAGGGCCGCGAGCTCTACGTCGGTGTCCTCGGCAACCGGGAGCCGATCGCCCTGCCGCCCATCGAGGTGGACTTCTCGGGCCTGCCGGACGGGATGCCGCGCGTGCTCGGCTCGAAGGCCAAGTGGTCGCCGGAGAGCCCGGAGTACCGAGGGACGAAATCAGTCCTGGCCGAAGATCTGCCGGATGAGCTGCGCGCGCGGCTCCAGAAGACGGCTCTCGACGCAGCCCGCGCCGTGCGGGTGCGCGACTACGGCCGCGTGGACCTCCGCCTGACGGAGACCGGAGACATCTACGTCATCGAGGTCAACGCCAACTGCTATCTCGAAAAAGAGAGCGAGCTCGCCGTCGCGGCCGCCGCGGCCGGCATCGAGTTTCCCGCGCTGGTGCAGAAGATCGTGGACCTGGCGGCGGAGCGCTACGGCATGTAGCTCCCCCGGTGCACGTGGTTCATCGCCAGCGCGGTCACCAGGGTGGTGAGCGCGATGACGGCAGGAAGCTCCCGGTCCTCGGGGTAGACCTGGCCCAGGGCCTCGGCCCGGTCCGCCAGGAAGGCGAGGAGCCGGCGGGTGCGCTCGGGGAAGTGGCCGGTCCAACGGTAGACGTCGGCCGGCAGGTCGCGCTGGAGGCGGCGGATGAGCACCGCCGCGGGCCGCCGCGGCGCGTCGGTGGTGAGGTCCTCGGGCCGGCCGAGGTCCTCGAAGATGGCGCGGAGAGCCCCGTCGAGCCCGGGCGGGAAGTCGCCGCCCTCGAAGCCGGTCCCGCGGTAGTAGTCGTCGAGGGTATAGGCGATCTCTCCCACGTCCTCGTCCAGGTCCTCGGCGGTGACCAGCGGCTCCCGGTCGCGGATCTCGGCCATCGCCCGGTCGCAGTATTCGAGCTTGGCGAGGGCTTCCGGCCAGGCCGCGTAGTCGGCGCGCCAGTCGAGGCCGGGGGTCATCCACACGCCGAAGGTCTCCGCCCAGTCCTCGTCGGGGTGCTTCTGGGCATACCAGCCGGGCAGGTGGCGGACGTAGCGGCGGCTGAGGCCCGGCCCATCCCCTCCACATGGCCGGTCCGCTCGGCGTGCAGGCGCGTCAGCTCCGGATGCGCCAGATAGAAAGGAATGGCGATCGCCACCGTGCCGAACGGCACGCCCCACTCGCTCGACAGGTAGAAGCGCGGCCGCACCCGGCGGATGTCCGCCCGCTCCAGCTCGCGGCCGAATTCCTCGACGACCGGCGCGAGCGCCGTGCCCTCGATGCGCAATCCGAGGTCGCGGATCGGGCGGGTCGAGAGGTGGGGCTCCTCGAAAGTGGTCTCCATCAACCGGTGCCCGCCATGTCGCTCTCCAGCTTGCGCAGGTCGGCGAGGATGGCGTCGCGGCCGTTGCGGTTCTGGAGGGCGTGGAAGAGCTGGATC
>WNGB01004040.1_pt1 | contig 27648 bp, 22 predicted proteins | sample 5400681 | NCBI WGS metagenome assembly WNGB01 (sample SAMN13153367, study PRJNA577476) | soil metagenome | isolation source: 115 cm soil or saprolite under grassland replicate 2 | place: USA:California | collected 2016-06-15
CAAGGAGAAGGCCACCCACCTTCACAACGCCGAGAAATACGCTCTCAAGGCGACGGAGTTCAACAAGCGCAACCTCGAAGCCTGGGATGCCCTGGCTTACGCGCTCGAAGACGTTGCCTGGCTGTTGGAGGAACCGGCAAAGTACGCGAAAGCCGTGGAAACCTACGACCAGGCCATCCAGATCAATTTCCGTAGCGACCGACCGCGTTCCTGGCTGGGGCGTGGCCGCGCACGCTTCCGCTGGGGCGAAGCCACCAACGACGTCCGCAAAATGGACGATGCCGACAGCGACCTGGGCGAAGTCATTGAGCGCGCCCCGAAATCGCGCGAGGCGGCGGAGGCGCACTACTGGCAGGCACGAATCGCGCAGTTCCGCTCCGGCAAGGAGAGCGAAAAACCGAAGGGCGACAAACAGGTGCTGGAGAACTTCCTGAAACGCGCCGAGGAAGGGTACAAGACGTGCCTTGAACTGGCCCGCGCGAACCAGGCCCCGAGTTGGGAGGAAGCGGCCCTGACAGCCTGGGCGCACCTCGCGTTGGCGGAAGGGGAGAGACGTAAGGAGCAAGCAACTCCCAAGGCCGATCATTACGTCAAGTTGGCCGAGAAGTTGGCCCTCGACCTGGCGCGGTTCAACGTTCCTGAAGCGGCTCTCATCCAGAGCCGGGCCGTCGTCATCCGGACCGGGAATCTCAAGGAAGCGCAGCGGATTTGCGCTGGGGGAATGCAACAGCATCGCACCCAGGACAAAGGCTCCTTGTTGAAACTGCGCCTCAACGACATCCATCTCCGTCTCCGCATGGAGGGAGCCGACATGGCGATGCTGGTGAAGGAAGCCCGTGCCGTCGCTGAGGAAGTGGTTGCCGCTCGCCTGGATGACGATACACGCGGCTTCGCAGAGGGTACGCTCGGCGTCCTGCTGTACCTGTCTGCCGCGAAGGCCTCCGGGGCGGAGAAGGACCAGCTTACCAAGGAAGCGATCGCGCAATTTCGCGCAGCCGTCAAACGCGCGCCCAAGCATGGAGATGGCTATATGTGGCGGTGGCTGCTGGTCGCAATCCTCGACGCCAAACCCAGCCGCACCGCCGCAGAAACGCAGGAAGCACGCCAGCGCATTGCCGAGGCGCGCCGCATGATGCCGGCCTCCAGTCCCTATCGCAAGAACATCCAGGAACTCGACAGGCGGTACAACGATCCGCCGTAGACTGGGCGCAGAATGAGCGCCGCGGCAACCAGCGAGGGGTGTCGTGAGATGAGATGAGAAGAGAACAATCCCAATATCATTCTACCGGCGGCGCGCTGGCCGGAGAAGGGGGATTCCGACTGTCTTTCGAGTGACTATTTGAGCCACATCGGCTCCCCGTTGAGCCACCGAAGACGCGCTCGCCACGAACGCTTATTTCTTGATCTCGACCGGCAACTGCTCGATCTTGGCGGCGACGATGAAATCGTTCTCCGTCAGGCCGCCAACCGCGTGCGTCCACAATTCGACCGCAACGTCGCGATACTCCGTCAGGTGCAGGTCGGGGTGGTGCCCCTCGTCCTCGGCGATGCGGCCAATGCGATTGAAGAAATCCAGACCAGCGAGGAAGTCCTTGACGCGCCACTCGCGGCGGATGCGCTTGCCGTCGCTGGTCAGGCGCCAGCCGGGCAGACCGTCGAGGTACTTCTTGACCTGCTCGGCGGGCAGCGGCGGTACGCCGCCCTCGCATGGGGTGCAGCGTTTGCGGGTCAGTTCAGTCGTGGTGGTTGCGCTCATGTCCGTTCTCCTTCCGAGTGGGCCGCAGGGCGTTGATGCGCTGCAGCAACAGGGTGGTAACTTCTTCGAGCACTTGCCGCGTGCGCGGCCGGTCGTAGTAGGCCGACAGATCGACGGCCGGCCCGAAGATCACGCGCACGTGGCCCGGGGGCGGCCAGATCCAGGACAGTAACAGTTTCTCGGTGCGCGGTCCGCCCGCGATGTAGGCGGTGTACACCGGCGCTCGCGTCCGCAACGCCAGCAGGGCGGCGCCGTGCTTGCCGGCACGTAATCTGTTGCGCGCCACGCCGCTGAGGTTGCCTTCGGGAAAGATGATCAGGATGCGGCCTTGCTGCAAACGGCGCAGGCTGCGTAGGGCTGCCCCTGTATCGCGACCGTTGCGCACCACCGGCACGCAGTCCATCGCGTCGAGCACCGAGCGGATGAAGGCGCTGTCGGCGTAGTGCTCCCACGAGGTGATGTAGCAGGGGATCCGCGTCAGGGCCGACTGCAGGAACATCGGGTCGGCGCTGCAGGTGTGGTTGGCGACGAGAATCGCCGGCCGGATCGGAGCCAGCGCACCAGCAGCGGAATCCCAAGGGCGGCCACGATGACCAACTCGACCATGATTGCCCAGCTTCCTTCTGCCCGCAAGCGGGAAAGTTGGAGTATCCCCTGCTGTCAGCTTATCGCGAAGGCGGCACAGTCGTCAAACCCCGCAAAGTCAGCCGCAGATTCTGCCGTCTGTAGCGGTTGCAAGCATTCTGCCGAGAGGATGGCCTTCCCCGATGCCGAAAGAAGATGACAAGGTGACAAGATGACCAGGTGACCAGGTGACAGCGTGAGGAACAACCCCTCCGCTCATCTGGTCACCTTGTCACCTGGTCACCTTGTCACCTTGTCATCTTTTCGAGGGAGGGGTGCCATGAAGTACACTGGCTGGGTTGCTGTGGTGATTGCGCTCGGGCTGGCCACCGCCGGCGCCCACGCGATCGGTTGGCGCAAGGACTCCAACGATCTCACCGTGATCAACAAGCGGCTGCGCGGCCACATCGACGATTACACCGCCAATCACGGGCAGGATCGCCGCATCTGGTCGCGCTCGATGTACCAGCGCCGCGATTTGTACGTCTACACGCCGCCGAACTTCAACCCCTGCCAGCGCTACCCGCTGATGATCTGGCTGCACGGCTTTGCCCAGGATGAGCAATCGTTCGTACAGGACGTTGTCCCCTTCCTCGACGAGGCCATTTGCAGCGGCAAGCTGCCGCCGTTCATCGCGGTCGCCCCCGACGGCAGTTTCGTCGGCGAGCCGTGCGGCTGCAGCCCGGGCAGTTTCTTCCTCAACAGCAAGGCCGGCGACTACGAGGACTTCGTGCTGCAGGACGTTTGGGACTTCGTGTGCAAGCACTATCCCATTCGACCGGAGCGCTGCGCTCACATGCTCGCCGGTGTGTCGATGGGCGGCTTCGCGGCGTTCAATTACGGCATCAAGTACAAGAATGCTTTTGGGATCGTCATTGGCATCTATCCGCCGCTCAACCTGCGCTGGTGCAACAAGGCGGGCCATTACTTCGCCAACTTCGATCCGCACGACTGGGGCTGGCGGCAAGAGTTCAAGCACGGCAGTGAGGTCGTCGCTCGCTTCTACGGCGGCCTGGTGAACCTGCACATGAAGCAGATGATCGACCCGGTCTTCGGCCGCAGCGATGACGCGCTGATTGAGGTGATGCGCGAGAACCCGATCGAGATGGTGGATCGCTTCGGGCTGCGCGACGGCGAACTGGAGATGTACGTCGCCTACGGCGGCAAGGACGAGTTCAACATCGACGCTCAGGTGGAGAGCTTCCTCTACCTGGCGAAGTGCCGCGGAATCACGGTCGGCGTCGGCTACGATAAGGGCGGCCACCACTGTCTGGCGACGGCCCAGCGCCTGATTCCCGGCATCATCGACTGGTTGGGACCGCGTCTGGCGCCGTACAGCATTCCATGCTGCGTGGAGTGTCCGCCTTGCGCGGCTTGCACGGACGACAGTTGCTCGCGGCGGTGATGGGCGAACCCCTCCCCCCGACCCCCTCCCCGCAACGGAGGGGGGGAGGGGTTCGCCGAACAGCGCTCAGCCCGCGGCGGCCTTGAGCGCCTCGATGGCCTTGTCGTAGTTGGGGTGCAGCGGCACCTCGGGGACGTACTCGCAGTAGGTAATCTTGCCGTTCTTGTCCACGACGAAGATCGAGCGCGACAGCAACGCGATCGGCAGCCCTTCGATCAGCACGCCGTAGTTTTTCCCGAAGGAATGATTGTGCGCGTCGGACAGGGTCTGCATCGTGTTGATATTTTCGGCAGTGCAGAAGCGCTTCTGCGCGAACGGCAGGTCGAGGCTGACCGTGTAGCAGGCGACCTTGTCTTTCAGGGCGGCGATGCTCTCCTCGAAGCGCTTGGTCTGCTGCGAGCAGACCGGCGTGTCCAGCGACGGCACGACGCTGAACATCCGCGCCTTGGCGGGCGTCTTGCCCAGACCGACGACCTCCAGGCCGCTGGTGACACAGGCAAAATCGGGCGCCTGGTCGCCGGCCTTGAGCTGCGGACCAACCAGCGTTAACGTCATGTCCTTGAACTTCACCGTACGCGTTGCCATGCTGAGGATCTCCTTGTAGCGAGTACCTGGTACTGAGTACAGAGTACAGAGTACAAAGTCCGCAGCCCGGGGCGAGGGGTGCAGGCGACTTGACGTCAAGCCGCCTGAATGCGGTTTGGACAGCACGCCAGGGGAACGAATTCGATGGTATTGAAGATCGCACAACTCGGTCAACCGGTATTACGTCAGGTGGCGGCGGAGGTACCACTCGAGGAGATCCCTACGCCTGCCTTCCAGCAGTTCATCGACGAGATGATCGATACGCTTACGCAGGCGAAGGGAGCGGGGCTCGCGGGGCCGCAGGTCTTTGCCAGCCGGCGTATTTTCCTGGCCGGAGTCCTGCCCCCGCCTGCCGAGGATGAGCCGCGCGGCGTCGAGGTGTTCATCAATCCGAAGATCACGCCGCTGTCCGCCGAGCGCTCCCTGTCCTGGGAGGGCTGCCTCAGTTTCGTCGAGTTGTTGGTGCTCGTGCCGCGCTACAAGCGCGTACGCATCGACTACCTGGATCGGCACGGCCAGCCCGCGGCGCTCGAACTGGAAGGCTTCCCGGCGCGCGTCGTGCAGCATGAGCACGACCACCTAGAAGGCATCCTGACGCTCGACCGGGCGCCCTCGACGCGCTACATCATCAAGGCGTCGGAGATCGACGCCGCGATGGAGGAACTGGAGGGCCCACTTTCACAAAGGAGAGCCACCATGTCCGCTACCGAACGTTCGACCGTCGTCGGCGTCTTCGCCGAGCACGCGCAGGCCGAGCGGGCAGTCCACGACCTGCTCGCAGCCGGTTTCACCAAGGAACAGATCGGTTTCGTCGGCCCGCACCCGTCCGGGCATGAGGACGCCGCGCGCCCTGGCGAGGCCAGCGGCCTTGGGGCGCTGGTGGGTGGTTACGCCGGCACGGCGGCGGGCGGGGTTCTCGGGGGGATTCTCGGCAGCATTCTGTCCGTCGCGATTCCCGGACTCGGCTTGGCTGTTGTGACTGGGGTTGTCGGTATGATGCTTGCCGGGGCCTACGTCGGCGGTATCACGGGTGCCCTGATCGGTATGGGCATCCCCGAACACGAGGCACACCTTTATCATCGCGAGGTCCAGGCTGGCCGCGCCCTGGTGACGGTCAAGGCGGACGGGCGCTACTCCGAGGCGCTGGCGATCCTCGCCGACGCCGGCGCACGCGATGTGACGCGCCAGGCCGAGCAGCCTTCGCTGGTCAGCAGTGAACGGTGAACAGAACGAGCGGCGGGGTTTACCCCCGCCGTCCACACGGCGGGGATAAACCCCGCCGCTCGTTCCTCAATGCCCATACAGGCCGACGATGCTCGCGGCCTGCTCGCGCTGCTCCAGCCAGCCGGCCACTTCCTTCGTCTCGCCGAGCAACTGCTCGACCTGGCGCCGCTCCTTCTGCAGTTGCTCCGCCACCTCCGCGGGCAGGTTCGAGTAGACGTGCTCCAGGTCGGCCTGGATGCGTTCGCCGAGTCGCCGCGCAAACTCGTCGCGGATGGCGTGCCAGCGCAGCGGCAGCACCACAGTGATGAGCAGGTGCAGGAGGATCAACACGACCAGGAGCACCACCAGCGGCGAGAGCCATTCAAACAGCCCCGGCTTGGTGTGATACTCGCCCATCGGGTTGAAGAACCACCACAGCAGCACGGCGAGCGAGGCGATCAGGGCCGTCGCCGGCAGCCAATCGGCCAGGAACACCACCACCGCCTGGAAGAACTTGCGCACACCGCTCGGCCGCGTCCATTCGTGCTCGACGTGTCCGAGTACCTCGCTGAGCGCCTGGGCGTAACGATGGCGCCAGTCGTGTTTCGCGGTGAGTTCGACTGGGTCGGTCAGCAGGTTCAGCGGAAAGCCTTGCTTGTCCGCCTCGACCAGCAGGCGATTGACGAGCGCCCGGCCGCGGGCATCGAGGTGACGCTCCGAGGCGGCGGTGCTGCAGTTGCGGGTGAAAGCCGCGAGATCCCATGTCGGCGGGGCCGCTGGTTGCGACGGCCGCGGCATGAACGGGATGCGGTCGCGCAGGGCGCCGCCGGCGTATTTCATGCGGTTGATGAAGCCGAGATAACTGCCCATGAGGCCGCGGAACTGCTGCTGCCGCTCGACGGCAAAGTGATGTTCGATCTCTTTTTGATAGGGTTCGAGAGTCGTCAGCAGCACGGTAGCATTGGCGCGGGCTTCCTCCGCCAGCAAGCCGGTCCAGGCGGTGCGTGTGCGGGCCGCTATTTCGTTCAAATCGGGAGGGCAATTATCCTGTAACGCCTTCTGGAGTTGGCGGAGCATCTGGCTGACGCCGCGTGCCTTGATCGCCTCGATCTCCAGGCGGGTGAGGCCGAGTTCGAGCCAGCGCACAAGGTCGGCGAACTGCTCGCCGTCGGGCAGGTCAGGGGGCGGAGAGAAGCCCGCGGGTTGCGCCTCCAAGCCCACGGGTTGCAACCCGTGGGCTTCCACGCGATCGACCCAGAGTTGAGCACAGGTGCGGAACAGCAGCGGGTTCTCGAAACCCTCTTCCTTGAGGTCGGCCAGGAGATCGTCGTCGGGCCGAACCCCTGCGGCGCCCGTGCTAACGCAGCGATCCCACTTGTTGAGCACGAAGGCGAAGGCGCGGCGCTGCCGGTGCTGCAGGAACAGCTCCCAGCCAAGTTTATCGTGGTATTTCTCCTGCGAGCCGACGTAGAGGACAATGTCGGCGACCGGCAGCAGGCGGTGCAGTTTCTCGCGATTGGCCAGGTCGTTGCTGTCGAGGTCGGGCGTATCGACGATGATCTTCTGGGCCAGCACAGGGCGGTCGTGCTGGGCGAGGCGGCAGTGCTGCAACGCCATGTCGAGCCGTTGCGGATGAACCGACTCGTGATAGTAGACGACTGGGTCGCGCGTGGTGGGGCGGGCGAACGATGCCTGGGCGATGTTGCCGCCAGCCAGTGCGTTGAGCAGCGTCGATTTGCCGACGCCGGTGCCGCCCATCAACATGATGATGAGCAGCGGTCGATCAACGTCGAGGGCTTCCGCCTGGCGGCGCAGGTCGGTCGCCAGGCCCTCCAGGGTCGCCCGCGCCAGCGTGGACATGGGGTAGCGGCGCGTCGCTTCCAGCCAGGACCGCAGGCTGCGCTCCAGGGCGCGCAGGGCCGGCGAAAGGGTACGCAACAGGGGTTCGTCAGCGGTTGCAGCGGCGTTGCTCATTCACAATCCAACACACTACGCGTGTAGGGTTGGAGTCCCGCCTTTAGGCGGTTGAGGCTTCACCGCCTAAAGGCGGGACTCCAACCCTACACGAGCGTTACCACAGGTTTCATGGCCTTTGTGACGGCCTCGTTCAGCTGCGCCAGGCCCGGCGGAATGCGCTTTAGGGCCAGGTACAGTCGCTCGTAGGTCGAGCCGCCGGTCGCCGGCCACTGCGTCAGCCACTCCGCCAGCGGCCCCGACAGGCACTGCGACACCAGCGCTTGCTGCCGCGCCCGTGCCTGATCGCGCTGTGTCTCGACGTACTTTGTCCCCAGCAACTCCACCAGCTGATGTGTCACCGACGCGGCCAGCGGCACCAGCACGACGTCCCAGATGTTCAGGCCGCCGGCGAGCACAACGCCCGTGATCGAGGCGACCTCAAAGGCGAACTTGGTGCCGCGCAGGGTGTTCAGCGCCGCCGGGTTCTTCTCCAGATCCTCGTAGATCTGGCGGGCCGTGCGCTCGACCTCGTCGGCCATGCTCGTCTGGAACAGAGCCAATCCCTGCTCGAAGCGGTCGCGCGTCTGCTCCGCCAGGCCACTCGCAAAGCCGTGGTTGATATGCGCCCACACCGCATGGGTGTAGGAGCGCTGGGCCGCCTCCTTGCGCAGCAGGTCGAGCCAGCCGGCCATCGCCTGTTCCAGTACCGGCCGTTCGGGCATCCCCACAGGCTCCTGACGCCCGAAGGCGCGGCCGAACAGCCCCTTCAGCAGCCGATAAGGTGTGCGCACCACGTACAGAATGCCGCCCAGGATCCGGCCCACACCGGGCAATTCGAGCAGTTCGAGCAAACGCACCAGGGCCTGGTCGAAGCGGTGGAACTTCTCGGTGGTGAGGTACTCGCGGCGATAGCGGTTCTCGAACTCGGCCTGGCCATACTGCACCGCGCCGCGCCACGCATTGAGAGCGTTGAGGTCGTCGCGGGCCACGCTCAGAAGTTGCTCCTGAGCGGACATCAGGTAATTCATGGCGATGCGCACGGTGCGCTGGCGCGCGATGGCGGGCGGCGAGCCCAGGACGGCCACCTGATTCAACAGCGGGATACGATACTTCGCCGCCTGCCGGACCGGGTCGGCGAGTTGCTCGCGCGTCAAATGCGGGATGGTCAGGCAAGCGACGGCGTTGCCCGTCAGGCGACCAAGCACTTCCTTCTGAAAGTGGGCAACGAAGGCCGGAGCGTCGGCCTCGCGCATCTTGACCAGGCAGACGACGACCGCCTTGCCGGCCTGCAGGAGCAGGTGCAGGAACTGCGTCGGCACCTCGTCGTTGTAGCGCTCATCGCTGGCGACATAGACGATGACGTCGGCGAGGGCGGCGACTTCAAGAAGGCGTGGGACGTACCCCGCCGCCGCCCAGGTGGTCATGTCGGGACAGTCCCAGACAATAAAGTTCTGCAATAGAGTGAAACTGCCGGGAACATCGGCGACGCGGCGCACCTGATAGACGTCGGAATCGAGGTTGGCGGGACTGGGTCGAGTCAGACGCTGCAGCGGGCCGAGGAAGCCGATGTGGGCGGGCCAGGTGCCGTCGCTGGTGTTGGTGTAGGCGATCGGGTGGCGCGTGAAGCCGGCCTGCGGGTTCGCCTCCGCCATGACGGCGCCGCTGAGCAGGTTCGCGACCGTGCTCTTGCCGGCGCCGGCACCACCGACAACAGCAACGTGGAGCGGGGTCGGCGGCTGGCCGTCGAGGAATGGACCGATGCAGTTGCGCACCAGCGCCGCGGTGAAGCGGAGCCGCCCCGCCTGGTTGGCGTGCTCGGCCTGCCGCCGGCAATGCTCCTCTAGCCAGCCGAAATCGTCGGCGAGCTGGCTGATCAGGGGACGAATGCCCGAAGTGTCCATGAAGGCATTCTACCAAAAGAGGGAACCACAGAGACACAGAGACACAGACAAGCAAGAAGAGAAAATGAAGAACGAGGAACAGGGAACGGAGAACGGAGAATGAGGCAGCAGGGCAACCGCTCCTCCTTCTCCATTCCCCGTTCTCGGTTCTCCGTTCTTCATTTGTCTTCTCTGTGTCTCTGTGTCTCTGTGGTTCAGCTCTTGCGGTCCAGCCGGAAGGCATCGAGCGGCACCGTCAGCGGTTGGCCGAGCAGCAACTCCTTCATGACCAGGGCAGTCGCGGGGGAGAGCTGGATGCCGGCGCGGAAGTGCCCCGCGGCAACGAAGAGATTGTCGAAGCCCGGAACCGGTCCGAGGAATGGTAGCCCATCGGGACTCCCTGGCCGCAGGCCCGCCCAGCAGCGTTCCAGGTGGGCGTTTGCCAAGGCGGGCACGAGTTTGCACGCGAGATTCAGCAACTCGCTGATGGCGACTGCGGTGGTGCGCTTCTCGAAGCCGGCGTCTTCCTCGGTCGAGCCGATCAGCACACGGCCATCCGGACGCGGGACGAGATAGCGAGCGCCCCAGAGGAGAATGCGGCGCACGAGAGGGGCGCCCGTATGCAGCAGGGCAATCTGTCCGCGGACGGGGCGGATGCCGGGCCGCCAACCGACCTGTTCCAGCAGCGGCTCGCTCCAGGCCCCCATCGCGAGTAAAAAGCGGTCGGCCTCCAAGTCCCCCGCAGCGGTGCGGACAGAGGCGATGCGGGCTCCCTGCGCCCCGAAAGCGTGGACGGGACAACCCGGCAGCAACTGCACGCCCCACGACGCGCAACCGGCGAGCAGGGCCTTGAGATGACGCGGGTTGCGCAGCTGGGCCATGTCTGGCAGGTGGAAGGCGGAGCCGAGACTCGGCGCGAGGGCTGGTTCAAGGCGGGCGAGGGCAGCCGCACCGAGGTGCTCGAAGGTGATGCCGTCGCCGCGCCACTCCTGCTCGGCCGCACCGTTTTCTTCGCCGAGGAACTCCAGGCCGCCGCACCGGAGGTAGCCGTTATCGACGCCGGTGCGCTCGCGCAGTTCCGCCGAGAGAATCGGGAACAGGGCAGCGCTGTGGGCGCGCAGCTGATCGAAGGGCGTGCGGGCGTGGGCAGGGTTGCCCGGCGGCAGGATGCCGGCGCCCGCCCACGAGGCTTCCTGGCCGAAATCGCCCTTGTCGAGGATCGCGACGCCGGCGCCTTCGCGGGCGAGGAAGTACGCCGTGGTCAGCCCGATAACGCCGCCGCCGAGGATGAGAATGTCGGGTCGCTCGGTCATGCGGTTGTTATACACCGTCCACCGCGAAGTTCCCCATTTCGGTCATGAGGCGTTCCCAAGTCGATCCCATCTTGAGGGGCCTTGACGCGGAGGTCCGTCAGGCGGTCTAATGTAGTGACGCGTAGCGACCGCGCAATAACCTCGACGACAAGGACAGACGATGATCACTGCAACCGTAGAGCAGCGGCTTGAGGCGCTCGAACAGACCGTCACGCAATTGAAGGCGCTTCAACAGGTCGTGGCTGAGTTGAAGGCGCAACTGTCGCAACAGCTGAACGGGCCAGCGACGAACGGTGGCCCAGCAAAGGCGGGCGAGGAGCAACTGCTTCCGGATGTCGAGTATCCCACAATACTCGATGTCCCGCCTCTTGAGGAGTACGAGGTGCGCGCCCGGATCGTGTCCATCGAACAAGGGCGGCAGGATCTCGCCCTCTCGGATGCTGAGTGGGCAAGTCTGCAATTGGAGGCTGAGGATGAGTGAGGGAACGTGGTTTGAAATCACGGAAGGACCAGCCCTGCTGCAGGGGGACATCCTGCTCCGCTGTCCTGTCTTCGTCGTACCGCGCGAACTCCCCTGGCCGCTGCCTCCTGACACTGACGTTGGCGTGCGCGTCAGGTTGTTCCACCTTGTCGTGATGACGCAGAGTTGCGACCTGGCGAACGATAAGGTCGAGGATGTGCTGCTGGCGCAGCTCATTTCCTGGCCGGAGGCAGTGGCAGCTGCTTCGGCGAAAGGCAACACGGGCATCCGCTCGCGAGAGTTCCGAAAGAAACTGATCGAGGGCACGGTCCCAGGACTTTCGTTGCTCCACACGTACGAGGGGTCGCCGCGTTTGGACTGGTCCGTGGTGGAGTTTCACCGGCTCTTTACGCTCCCCAAGACTTTTCTCAGTCAATTTGCCGCGACAACAAGTCCACGCCTGCGCCTTCGCTCCCCGTATCGCGTGCACCTTGCCCAGGCCTTCGCCCGCTTCTTCATGCGCGTCGGACTGCCTCACGACGCCAGAGATTTCGAGAAAGAAGGCGACGTGAAAATGTGACGGACGGTCACAACCTCGATTGCTATCCTTCCGAACTGCGAAACCTTCGAGCGTCCTGCCGGGTTAAACCCTTGGTGGTCTTTCGTCTTCCTCCCGAATGCACCCGTTCCACTGGCCCCAAGACGGGGCCGCCCTCTGGGGCGTTTCGGGCGGCGCGGCCGGTGGAACCACCGTTTCCGCCGCCCTCTGGTCTCCAACAAAGGACAAGCAATGACCGCGATCCGCACCACGCTGCTGGCCATCCTTGGCCTGACCATCGCCCAACCGCTGCTGACCGCCGACGGGCCGACGAAGCGCACCGCCAAGGAGGCCCTTCAGTCACTCAACGACCTGATCGGTTCCTGGCGCGGCACCGGCGTCCCCGCCGGCACGCGCGAGGAGCAACAGCGCGGCTTCTGGACCGAGACGGTCGCCTGGGGATGGCAGTTCAAGGGCGCCGACGCCTGGCTGGTCGTTGACTTCGCCAAGGGTAAGCACTTCGAGGGCGGTGAACTCCGTTACCTCATTGACAAAGATCTCTTCCAGCTGACCCTCCGCACCCCCACCAAAGAAAATCTCACCTTCACCGGCCAGGTCAAGGACCGCGTCCTGACCCTGGAGCGCCAGGATGACAAGACGAAGGAGACTCAGCGCCTTGTCTTCACCCTGCTTCACTTCGAGCGCCACCTGTATCGGCTTGACGTCAGACCCTCTGGGAAATCGTTCTTCAGCCGGGCGTACCAGGTCGGCGCGACGCGCGAGGGTGTCGCCTTCGCCAAGGGTGACGGCCGGCCAGAGTGCATCGTCAGCGGCGGCCTCGGCACGACACCCGTAAGCTACATGGGTCAAACGTATTACGTCTGTTGCAGCGGCTGCCGCACGGAGTTCAACGCCGACCCGGCCAAGTACGTCAAGGAGTACCTCGCCAAGAAGGCCAAGGGCGGCAAGTAGGCCCGCCGCTTTTCGGTGAAGTTTGCTTCAGATTGCGCGTGACCTCAGACCGACCGCGGTGTTAAACTCTCGACAGCGATCTTATTTTCGCAAACTCTCATCCTGCGCACCCTCCCTCTTTATCCGAGAGGGGGAGAGAGGGTGGCGGGGTCTGGCTTCGTGAGGAGGCCCAAACGCATGCGCCGAACCCATCTTTTGTTTCTTCTCCTGGTGGCCCTTCTGGGCACGCACCTCCTCCTCTCCGAAGGGACGGGGCTTGCCCAGCAGGGAGGCAAGAAGAAAATGCGCATCGGCGGGGACGCCACTCCTCCAGATGGAGGCACCCCCGTCGTCCCCGGCACCGGGAAGAAGGGCGGCCCTGAAGGCGGCAAGAAGGGCAAGGGACCGCAGTGGGATCCCGGCCAGCTCTTTGACTTCGTGCTGGACAGGGAGAAACGCGGTTACTTCCTCGTCAGTGAAGCGAAGCGAGATCGTGAAGTCCTTGAGGCGTTCGCCAAGAAAGAAGGCATCGCCGACGGCAAAATCACCAAGGATCAGTACCTCAAATACTCCGAGGTACGCGAGAAGATCCGCGAAGAAATTGGTGCTCCCCCGCCCAAGGGGCCTGGTGGTGGCAAGGGCCCCCCCGACCCGGAGAAGTTGTTCAAGGACTACGACCTCAACAGCGACGGCTTCCTCAGTCCCGAGGAAATCGAGCAGATGAGAGGGCCCTTCCCGGGCGAATGGGAGAAGTGGGACAAGAACAAGGATAAGAAGATCGACCTGGAAGAATACAAGGCCTACTGGGCACATCGCCAGGCCGAGCGCGAGCAGAAGACCGCGGAGAAGGCCGAGGAGAAGAAGCGGGAGGATGCCAAGAAGGAAGGCATCACCCGGATCGAAATCGACGAGGTGGAAGACTTTCGCCCTGTGGTCTTTCACAACAACAGTATGCCCAAGGAACTCCCCCCCTGGTTCCGGCAAATGGACACCAATAAGGATGGTATGGTCTCGCTGGCCGAGTGGGTCAAGGCCGGCAAGACCCCCGAGGAGTTCCTTGTCTACGACCGCAACGACGACGGCCTGATCACCATTGAAGAGGTTATGCGGAAGGAAGGGCTTCTCGTCGCGAAGGCAGACAATGACAATCCCGGCGTCGTCGTCGACGGCGCACCTCGATCGAACTTCATGGGCAAGGGCGGCAAGGGCGGCAAGGGCGCGATGGGCAATTTCCCGATCCCCAATATGCCCGGCAACTTTGACCCCAGCCAGTTCCAGGGGATGTTCGGCAAGGGAGGCTTCGGCAAGGGAAACTTCGGCAAGAAAGGCGGCGGCAGCGGCGAGGACTCTCCGCGCCAGAAGGGCGGCAAGAAAGGCAAGGGCGGTTAGTCGCCACTGAAAGCCCGTGCGAGCCACCGCACCCGCTTGCGGGTTAGCACCCAATGCTAACCCGCAAGCGGGTGTTTACATTATGGTGGCGCCTTCGGTTCCTCGACAGCGAAGACTCGTGTGCTCTCCTCCACCCGGACGGGACCAGCCTCCAGCGCGTCGGCGCTCATCTCCACCTTGAACCGCACATCCCCCGCCCGCAGCGCCCGAACGGATACCTCGTAGGTCGCCTTTGCGCCTGGCGCCAACGACTGGAGCGGGGCGAACGGCAGCGCCTGCCCTGCCGCGGTCGCCTTCGGCAATTTGTCCGGCGGCGGCGGTTCCGAGGCCCCCGTCGCTTGCAGCAACTCCATCTCCGGCGGCACCACTGCCTGAATACGGACGTTCGCGACCGCCGCAGTCCCCTGATTCGTCACCACGATGGTGTAACGAGTCTCCTTGCCGACAGGCACCGGGTCAACGGTGTCGTCCACGTCGAGGGCCAGCGCCGAGACGCCCTTGAAGTCGGTGCAGAACGCGGCTTCGTCCATCAGACTCCCATCGGCAAACGCCGTGGCTCGGTTGCAAATCTCACCCGCCTGGCGGGTGCGCAGAACGATCTGCACGGTGCGGCTGCCGCCCGCCTCCAGGTTACCGAGAACCCAGGTCACCTGCTCGGCCTGGACGCGGCTGCCGACGCTTGCGTTGACCAGGGTCATGCCGGCCGGCAGTGGGTTGGCGACCACCACGCCGGTCGCTGTCGCCGTTCCGGGGTTGCTGACGGTGAGTTGGTATCTCGCCGGTAAATTGGCATACTGCTGCTTCGGCCCGGTGATGGTCAGTCGCAGTTTCGCTTCGCCTGCCTTCGGTGTGGGGACAAGCCTGCCCGGTTCTTCCCCTGAGGGTTGTTTGCCGAGCGGGGGTTCCTTGCTCTGCGGCGGCACACCCGGCGCGGGTTCTTTTCCAAGGGGCGCACCAGGCATCGGCAGGCTCGGCACGGGGATCGAACGCACGATCCGCGTGGTGACGCACTGGCCGTGCTCGAACTGCACGCGGGCGCAGTTGTTGACGTCGTTGGCGTCGGTCGGTGCGAGAACCAGCACAATCTCGCGGCAGATGCCGGGCGGCAACGTGCCGAACAGCCATTGCAGTTCCGGCGCGTGGGCGGACGGCTCAGGGACCGCACGGACGAAGCGGGCGTTGGCCGGCAGGGGATTGCGCACGAGGACATGATGAGCGGCCGCCAGAGAGGTGTTGTGAACGCAGATACGATACTCGATTTCCTGCTCCGGCGCCGAGGCGGCAATGACGCGTACTCGCAAAGCCACCCTCGGCACGGGTGGCTCGACCGGACCGGCGCTCTGGAGCGGCGGTTCCAGGGGGATGGCAGGCGGCGCAGGGAAAGCGAGGGGCGACTCCGGCTCAACGCAGGGCGGCCACGGAGCGGCGCCGACGTTTGCAAGTTGCGGCGGAGGCAAGAAGGCGGAGCAGCCAAGCAGCGCGAGCAGCACCACGCGAGCCATTCGAGGGGATGTCATGGAAGCCTCTCTGCGGTGGCCGGGTTCCGTGCAACGCGTGGGCGTTCGCGACCTCCTCACAGCGTTTGCCTTTCCAGATTAGGTCAGATTGCCGGCTCATCGCAAGAGTGCGCTCCCTCGAAGGCGCACCCGAGCGCTGGGGCCATCTTCCCCCTTTCGCCTTTCGTGCTCAAGCCTTCTGATCGTCAAGATCGCTACCATTCTCGGAACCGGCCAGGGGCAAGGCTGACCATCGCGAGTGACGGCGGGTTGTCACTTGTCGAAGAAGACCCCTCTGGTTCTCCCGCCACCCGTCACCCGCCACCCCCTTTCCGTGCCTGCGACATTGACCGCACGTCCTGTCGGGTTATAATCAAGCCAGATTTTGTCAAAGAAATCCCGACTGCCGACGAAATACCTGGTGACTGACGCTTGCGGGTGCAAAGCGTGGGACCATCCCATAGACCTCAAACCAGATACCCCGAAGAAACTCGTTCCTCTCATTCCCAAAGGAGTCGGCCATGGATATCGATTCGGTGAAAAAGCGGTTCGTCGAGGAAGTCAAACTCCGTGCCTTCGACGACAAGTACATCGACAAGAACGAAGAGCGCGAAATCCTGCAGATCGCGCTGCAGCAGGGCGTCGGCGTTGACGGCGCGCGGGCGGCGCTGGCGCAGGTGTGCGAGGCGCAAGGCTACGTCCTCGAGAGCAAGGTTCTCTCGGAAATGAAGGATTTCCTCGATACGATGGCCGGTAACGACGGCAAAATCGATGAGAAAGAGTTCAACGATGCCATCGCCATGTGCAAGAAGCGCACCCAGGGCAAGCGCAGCGACATCCAGGTCAAGCGCATGATTGTCCAGGTCATCGAGGACAACGCCTACAAGACCTCGAAGGGCTGGTTCAGCAACTGGTACACGAACGTCAAGAAGGAAATCGGCATGTAGGCGCATCCAGTCCGCTCGCGATCTTCCGAACCGAACCCGCTTGCGGGTTAGCGCCCCGTGTGCTAACCCGCAAGCGGGTTCTTTCTTTCCACCCCTGTCCCGTTGACACCCTCCCAAGCGCGCACTAACCTAACATTTTCCAGGCCGTTCACCGCAAACCCACCCCGGGCGAAGAGACGCCTGCCGTGGGCTTGCGAGTGGTCCTCCTTTTTTGAGGTTTCCGCGAGGTATCGATGGTTCGCAAGAAGCTCGGACGAGGCCGTAAAAACCGCTGCCGGTTCTGCACCAAAGAAGGTTGTCCCCGCCCTGTGTTCGTCGATTACAAGGACGTACAGGGCCTCAAAAAGCTGTGTACGAGCCAGGGCAAACTCTTCAGCCGCAAACGCAGCGGTAATTGCGCCGCTTTCCAGCGCGCCGTCAAGGACGCTGTCAAACGCGCGCGCTTCATGGCCCTGTTGCCGTACGTTGGGGAGTAAGAGCGCCGAGTCCACACCCTTGGGTGGCCGCCCGTGGGCTTCCGGCGCCAACGAATCGCCGCCGATGCGCGTTGTATTTGTGGGGCCTGGCGGCGTGCGCAAGCGCCCAAAGCTCTCCTTTTTACCCCGACGGTGTCTCATGATGCCGACCAAGGTCGCCTGTCCTCGGTGCCGCAGCGTCCTGCAGTCCTCCGAGGCGGTTCCGCCCGGCAAGCGGATCGCGTGCCTCAAGTGTGGCGCCCCATTCACCGTCACAGCCAACGGTGTCGCTGTGGCGTCAGCGCCGGAAACCCAGCCGGAGGTCGCGCTCAAGACAGTTCCGGAGATGGGCGGTTCAACACCAATGCGGAAGCCCGCCGTTCTCGTCGCCGCCCCCTTCGCCCCGCCGCCGTTGCCTGTGCCTGCCTGTCAACCCAAACCTGCCCTTCCTCCGGCAGCCCAGCGCGCCGCAACACCGATCCTTCAGGCGAAGCCCTTCGCGCCACCACCCCGCGCCCCGCAAAACCGCGGCCTCATCCTCACCCTGATCGTGGGTGGTGCGCTCCTGTTCGTCGGCACGGGGGTCGTCCTGGCCCTCTGTTGTTTTGGCGGCGGGATGCCCGAAGCGGAAACGCAGGCGGTCGCGGTCAATCCGTCCCCCGCGGTCAATGCCCAGCAGACTGCGCCAGCGCCTCCCCAGCAGGTCGTCCCTGTGCCTGTCCCAGAGCCAGCGCCGCCAGAACCCCCGGCGCTGGAGGAACCGAAGCCGGGAACTCCGAAGCGGAAGAAAGGCGGCTCCACTCCTCCGCCGGCGATCCCACCAGTCGTGGAGGTCAAGGGCGGCGTCCCCGTGAACGTGTCGAGCCTGCCGCCAGCAGAACAGCAGCGCGTCAATGAGGCCATCGACCACGGCGTCAAGTACCTGCGCAACAGTCAGTTCGGCAACGGCACATGGGACACCGGCGCCCATCCGGTCGGCTATGCTGCTTTACCCGGCCTGACCTTGCTCGAATGCGGTGAGGCCCCGAAAGACTCCGCGGTGCAGAAAGCCGCCCAGTTCGTGCGCGCCCGCTCCGTCACCCTGACCCACACTTATCAGCTCTCGCTGGCGGTTCTCTTCCTGGACCGTCTGGGCGACCCGCAGGACAAAAAACTAATCCAGACATTGGCCCTCCGCCTCGTGGCCGGACAGAACTCGGCCGGCGGTTGGGACTACAACTGTCCCATTCTGTCGACGCCGGACGAGAAACACCTGCTAACCTTCTTGCAACAGAACCGCCCGCAACGCTTGCCCGACCCGCTCGCCGGAAAAGCTCCCGGCACCTTGCCCGATCCACTCGGCAAGAATGATCCGAACCCGTTGACCGATCCCCTCGGCAAGACGCAACCGGGAACCCTGACCGATCCGCTCGGCAAGAAGCAGCCCGGCACGCTGCCGGAGGCCATCCCCGGCAAGGGCGACCCCGCCCGGCCGAAGACGGAGCAGAAACTGGGCGTGCCCGTGCAGCCGAATAGTCCAGCCGGAGACGGCGCCAAACCCGCGCCGGCCCCGCAGGCCAAGCCCGGCGAACCGCTCAAGACCGTGAAAATCCCGCCGAAGGTCGAGAAGGCGCGGCCCGATTTCCTGCCGCCCAATCTGCGCAACTTGCCCATCGCGCAGAAGGGAGGGAAGGGGAAAAAGGCGCAACTCGCCCCCGCCGGCCGCGACGACAACTCGAACACGCAGTTCGCCATCATGGCCCTGTGGGTGGCCCGTCGCCACGACGTACCGATGGAGCAGACCCTCGCCCTCGTCGAGCAGCGGTTCCGTGTCAGCCAGACCTCGCAAGGAGGTTGGGCGTATCAGTTCCGGGCCAGCAACCAGACCGGCCCGATGACGTGTGTCGGCCTGCTCGGCTTGGCGATCGGCCACGGCTCCGAGGTGGGCGCGCTCGGCAGCCCGCCGGGGAAGGCCGCGCCGCCGCCCCAGGACCAGGCCATCCAGCGCGGCCTCCGTGCGCTGGGCCAGTACCTCGACCATCCCGGCAAGCGCCCGAACGCCACCATGGTCAGCACCTATTTCTTGTGGTCGGTCGAGCGCGTCGGCGTCGCGTACAACCTGAAAACGATCGGCAACAAGGACTGGTATCGCTGGGGTGTCGAGATCCTGCTGCCCACGCAGAACAAGAAGAACGGCAGCTGGTTCAGCCGCGGCTATCCGGGTTCGAGCACGCAGATGGACACCTGCATGGCGCTGCTGTTCCTCAAGCGGGCCAACTTCGTGCAAGACCTCACCGAGCACTTGCAACTCTACATGCCCATCACCGATCCCGATGCGCCTGGAGCGCGGCACAAGTGACATTCACTCCGAGCTACCCGTAAAACGATCGGGGCCACAAGCAGTTTGCTTGTGGCCCCGACTGTTTCTCTCTCCGGCTCTCTATTCCTCCGGCAGGGAAGATCGTCACACTAACCCGAAGCGTAAGCGAGGGATCGCGATAACTCATTCCCTCGCTTACGCTTCGGGTTAGTGAGACTCTTTCGCGCCGGAGTAATGCCTTACTTGACTTCCAGTTCTGTGATGTACAGGGTGGTCTTCGGGGTGATGCCCTGCTTGAACGTGCCCACGTAAATGTCGTACCGGCCCGATTGCGGCTTGTTGAAGCGCAGCAGCGGGTTGAGGTTGCCGGGGGCGCGGTCGTCGTTGGCGACCCAGGTGCCATCGGGCAGATTGATCAGCAGCGTCGTATCCTCGGACGAGACAGCGTGAATGGTCAAGACGAATTTGCCGGCCGTGTAGTTGAGTTTGAAGTCCGGCGCCTTGGCCACGTAGGCGCCCACCCCGCCGAGATTCGTCTTGATCGGCCCGCCGGCGAGCAGTTGCTTGGAGAACGGGTCCGGCAAAAAGCCGGCTTTCAGGGTCACCGAACCGTAGGTGGACGGGAGATTGGGATCCTGGGGCTCCGCGCGACTCACGAAGAGACACGCGGCCAGGGCGACGATCCCGAAAGCCAGGATCTGACGACGACCGGCAAACATCTTCATCGGATACCCCTCCCAAGAGAGTGAGCTGGTGCGAACGCGCGTGCCCCACAGGCACGCCGCTCACGTCCCAGGCAAGCGAACATCGCAGACCTGGGCATTCAGCAGGCTACAGTGATTGGTAACTCGTTTTGCGATGCTGGGGCGACCCTCTTGCCGGGCTGGCTTCGGGCCCCTGTGTCCTGGCGGCGACCGAACCCAACCACGCGAGCATTCTACCTTGCGCGGCGCGGCCCAGCAACCGTCTACTTGAAAAACCTGACGTGAAAGGAACCAGGGCCGGAAAGCGGAGGGGAACGGGGGATCGCTCGGGGTAAGCGCCTCTGGTCAGAGCCCGAGCGGCAGCGAGGGCGTCTGCTACTCCCCTCGCTGGCGCTCGGGCTCTGACTATCGGACTTGCTCGGCAAAACTTATTACGCGGAAACAAGGCGCCGATTGTGTCCGGCTCAATCCACTTTGCTCAGGACCGCCAGGGTGGTGAAGGAGGAGTTCAATTTCGTTGGCCAGGGGAGCTGGCCGAGCGGGCAAACGCGGAAGCGGGCGCCCTGGCGGATCAAGCGCCGTGCGGCCAGGTAAGGCCCTGGAAGGACCGATTTATCGGAGTAAAGGGGCCTCAGTTCGGGGAAATAGTCGTGCAGGAGGATCGTCCCGCCGGGGTTCAACCGCTCCAGGGCGAGCGGGATCTCCTGGAACACCTTGCGGGCGCTGTGATCGCCGTCCAGGAAGATGAAATCGAATTGCCGCCGGCACGTCGCCAGGAACGCCAGGGAGTCCGCCACGAGGAAGGAAACGCTGTCGGAGCAGTCGATCCGCTGGAGCAATTCGCGCGGCGAAGCGCTGGAGTCGAACGCCGCCCACGGCTTCGTCGCCGGATCGTTGACGTCGCGCACATCGACCGTGGTCAGCTCGCGCCGGCAAGAATCGGCTGCGGAGACTTGTTTCAGGGCGAGGGCGATGTTCGCCGTCGAACAGCCAACGTGGGTGCCGATTTCGAGAACGGACTTCGGTTGGAGGGCGTGAATCAGGTGATAAATGGCCCGCTGGTCGCCGGGGTTGACGCCGCCTGTCAACTCGGGCAGGCCGAGGGTGGCGAGGAGTTGCCGGCCGCCTTCCCAATCGCGAGCGATGGCCTCCGAGGAGAAGATGGCTCGCAGGTCGGCGTCCGTGAACTGCCGCAATGAGTCGGTGTCGCAAGGGATAGGCCCCAGGAAGGCCAGTTCAAACCGATCCCGGGCCGTGCGGAGGTGCCTCCTGAGAATTGGAGGACACAAGCGCTGCATGAAGGTAAGGGCCATGGTCTTCCCCTCCTTGGGTTTCGTGTGGCGTCGCCATCCGACGACGGCGCCCGTCAGGAATGTCCGTTTTCTGACGGGACGATTGTAGCCCTAAGAGTTTTGGCGAGCAAGATCGGTACGCGGCGTTTGGTTCGTAGTCCCGCCTTCAGGCGGTTTGACGTCAAGCCGCCTGAAGGCGGGACTACGAACCAAACGCCGCTTGCTCCGGCCAACCCATTTACTTGCCCTTCTTCCTCGCCCTGTACTCCTTGAGGATCTTCTCCGGATTTTCGTTGAAGGCGTCGCGGCAGCCGCTGCAGCAGACGTAATACGTCACGCCACTGTGAGTAACTGCCATCGTCCCCAGACCGCCCGTCACGACGCACTCAGGCTTTTTGGCGCTGGTGCCGAAGGTTTCGCCCTCGCGCGTCATCGCCACCTGGAAGTCTTTCGTGAACAGGGTGCGGTTCGCCGGCTTGATCGCGTATTCGTAGATGAAGCGCACGCCGCCGCCGGCCAGGTACATTTGCAACTGTTGTGTTTCTTGTTTCTCCTTGTCCTCGCGCACCAGCGTCAGGCGCCTGTTCTTGACGCCTCCCTCGAAGACCAGCGGCTTGCCGGCGCTATCGGTGAGCGTCAACTGGTAGACGCCCTTGTCGAGCAGATAGCGTACCTCGCCTTTTTTGAAGTGCTTGCCGTTCTCCAGATCCACGGTCAGCCAGGCGTCCTTGCCCTTGAAGCGCCAGCCCCAGTTGGCAGACTCTTTCCAGATCTCGCTCTTGTTCTTCTCAGAGAACCCGTTGCCCTTCCAGCCGCCGATGTAGTCGTTCAGCGCTTGCAGGGCCTCCTTGGCAGAGGATGGTTCTCCGCACCAGGCCGTCAACTCGGGGTAGAAGATCCCAAACACGGCGATGAAGGCGCCGGCGGCAAAGACGCGGTTCATGAAAGCGTTCCTCGGTGAGTCAGAAGTCAGGAATCAGAGGCCAGTTGCCCGTTGTCAGAGCCCGAGCGCCAGCGAGGGGAGTAGCAGACGCCCATGCAGCTCTCTCTTACCCCGCGCTGGCGCTCGGCCTCTGACCTCTGTGTTTCAACCTCTGATTTCTGACGCGGGCGGAGTCAGGGGAGTTCCAGCATATACAGTGTGGTGTTCGCGTTCGCGGTGAGCAAGTGCCGTCCGTCGGGAGTAAAGACCAGCTGCACCACCGCCCCGCCGCGCTCCAGGAGCGGCAGGCGAATCGAGTATTGCCGGACTTCCTTGCCCGATCCCGTTGCCCAGACCTTGACGAGGTTGTCCTGACCGGCAGTCGCGACGTGCTTGCCGTCCGGGCTGATCGCACAGGCAACGATCCGCTGTGTGTGGCCTTTCAAAGTGTGCAGGGTCTCCTTCTTGCCCACGCTGCAAATTTTCACCTCCGCATTGTCGCCGCCGGCGACGAGGATCGCCTTGTCCGCACTGAAGGCCAGGGCGCTGATGCCGCCCTTGTCGAACACGAACCAGTCTCCGCCCGCCTGGATCTGTTTCGTCTCCATGTCGTAAATGCGTACGCTGCCGTCGCGTGCCCCGACCGCCGCCTGCTTGCCGTCCGGCGTGAAGGCGACCGCCTGCGCGTCGCGGCCCGAGTCGCTGAACGTCACGAGCTGCTTGCCGCTCGCCAGGTCGAAGGCGCTCAGGATGGAGCGGCGTTCGTTCTCGGGAACCCAGCTGAGGAGGCGTTTATTGTCGGGCGTTACCTGCACCACCCGCGCGGGCTTGATCAGGTGGCTCAGGTTTTCGGTGTGACCGTCAAGACGCGGGAACTCGCGGCCCGCCTTGACGTCCCACAGGCGAATCTCGTGATCGGAGCCGCTGCTCACCAGGGTTTTCCCGTCCGGGCTGAACGCCAGCGCAATCACCCCTTGCGTGTGGCCTGTCAGCGTCAGCACCTCGACGCCCTTGATCGCGTCCCAGAGTTTGACCGTGCGATCCGTCGCCCCCGAGGCGATCAGCTTGCCATCCGGGCTGATCGCGACCGCATCGACTGAGCCGGTGTGCTCCGCCAGCAGCGCTTGCTCCTTGCTGGTCACCTCCCAGACCTTGATGGTCCGATCGACTGACGCGGACACGACATAGAAGCCATCCTTGCTGAACGCGGCGCTGCTGACCCAGTCGCGATGGCCGCGGAAGTTCTGAGCCTCCTTCGCGGTGGCCCCATCCAACCGCCACAACTTGACGACCCCGTCAGCGCCGGCCGATGCGAGCAACTTACTGTCGCGGCGAAACGCGACCGAGCTGAGTGGCCCGTTGTGACCGCTCACCGTGATCGGTTCGCTCCCCGGAAAGTCCAGTCGCCAGATGCGCGCCAGCTGATCGGCGCCACAGGTGGCCAGCATTTTGCCGTCGGGGCTGAACGCCAACCCGCTGACAGCGGCCTGATGGGCGACCCATTCGCGCACGAACTTGCCGCTCGTCGCGTCGTAGAGCCGCACTATCTGATCGACGGTCCCGGCGGCGATTTGCTTGCCATCCGGACTGAAGGCGACCGCCGCGACGACGTCCTTGCCGTCGAGGCTGAGCAGTTCCTTGCCGGCCTCGTCCCAGACCTTGATGAGCTTGTCGGCCCCGCCCGAGACGATGCGTTTGCCGTCGGGGCTGAAGTCGGCGGTGGTGATCGTCCCCTGATGCCCTTCGAGCGTGCGCAGAGGCTTACCGCTATCGGCGTCCCACAGTCGGAGCGTTTTGTCGCCGCTGCCGGAGAGGACCGTCTTGCCGTCGGGGCTGAACGCCGCCGTGGTGACGGCGACCGTGTGGCCCGCGAGCGTGTGCAGCACCTTGCCGGAAGCGGTCTCCCAGATCCTGACCGTCTTGTCGGCGCTGGCGCTGACGATGCGATTGCCGTCGGGACTGAAAACCGCGGTCCAGACGGCGCCGTCGTGGCCGGTGTAGTCGCGGGCCTGCAGGACGATGTCGAAATGCCAGAGCCGCACGGTGTAATCGCTGCTGGCGGAGGCGAGTTGATTCCCCGCGGCGTTGAAGGCGAGGGAGCGAATCTCGTCGTTGTGGCCCTTGAAGGTGCCGACGGGTAGACCGGTGTCGATGTCCCACGAACGGATCAGGCTGTCGGTGCCGCCGGTGTAGAGCGTCTTGCCGTCCTTGCCGAAGACGGCGCAGGTGAACCAATGGATCTTTTTCGGATCGACTTTGGGGTGATCGATGACGCGCTGCGGGGTAGTGACGATGATCGGTGAGCCGGGTGGCTGGACTGCGTAGATCTTCAGCTTATCGGGGCCGCAGCGCACCAGCCGCTTGCTGTCGGGACTGAAAACGATGAAGTGACTGCCGCCGTTGTCGTCTTGTTTGGCCCAGTATTCGGGCTGATTGCGGCCGGGTTCGACCGCCTTGGGGAACTCCCACAGGCGCAGCTGACCGTTGCCGACGCCGGCGCCGAGCGTGGCCCCGTCGGGACTGAACCCGACCGACAGGACCATCTGGCCGAAGTCGTTGATGTCGCGCCGAAGTTCGCCCGACGCGACGTCGTAGATGCGGACGGCGCGGTCATCGCTACCGGCGGCGAGGAACTTGCCGTCGGGGCTGAAGGCGATGCTGGTGATATAGCGCCCCTGCCCGACGAGGGCGCGTACGTCCTTGCCGGTGCGCGGCTCCCACAGCCGCACATCCTTGTCGCCGCCCGAGGCAATCAGCTTGCCGTCGGGGCTGAAGGCAACGGCGCGGACGTTGTCCCCGTGCTTGCGGTAGCGAATCGCTTCATGCCCGTTGGCGAGATCCCAGACGCGCACCGTGCGGTCGCGACCGGCGCTGGCGAGGAGTTGGCCGTCGGGACTGAAGGCGACAGAATTGATCTCGCCAGCGTGCCGCAGACGCAGGTTGCCGAAGACGCGGGCGGTGTGCTCGGGGATCTCCGGCGGATTGTAGGGCAGCTGCCAGCGGGCCTGACGAAATCCCTCGGCGGCCTGGAGTAACCGGCCGCCGGCGAGAGCAGCGCTGGCCCGTTGCCCGATGCCCTCGGCGTTGGTCAGCAGCTGCGGTAGGAAACGCTTGTCGGCACCGCTCTTGACGAGGGAATCGCGTTCGCTCTGGAATTTAGCTTGGAGTTCGCGGACCTCGTCGGCCGTGGGCGGTCGAGCGCCGCCCGCGCGAAGGTTGGGTAACACGCCCAGCAACGCGGCCCCGCCGAGCAGGAGTGGGACCAGCGCGCACACCCAGAAACGTGAGGAACTTTTCGCCGCTGTCATGTCCGCAATCTCCCGGGCGTGCTCATCTCGATCTCATTTCCCGCTTGCCGGGTCGCAGAAAGGATAGTGGCCAGCCGCTAACCCGCAAGCGGGAAAAGCGGGGGGCTTACTTCCCTGGTTTACTCTCCGGCTCCTGCAATCTGGCGGTCACGATCACCAGGGTCTGGTGTTGGCCGGACGCGGATTGCGTGCGCACCCCCGTGGCCGCAACCGCAGCGCCCGCGGCGACGGTGACCTTGCCCTCGAACGTCGCGCTGATGAACTCCGGAGCCTGATCCGCCGGCGCTCCATCCTCGACCCTCCGCATCCGGGCTTCCGAAAGGTGCAGATCCAGCACAATCTTGTTCCCTTCGCCGAATTGAGGCGTGGCACGAATGAGGGTGCCGACATTGCGATACTGAATCGTGCGCGTCGCGAATTTTCCCCCACCGGCGGCGCCCGTCGTGAAGGGCTGACTCGCGCCGGCCTGGACCGACCCACGCTGGTTCTCGGCGGCAGTGAGGCGGAAGCGCTTCAATTCGCCGATCAGCCCTTGCTTGTGCAGTTCCTGGAGTTTCGCGACAACGGTGTCGGCGTTGCCGGTGAACGCGCGCTCGTCCAGTTCCTTGACCGGCGCCGGTTTGCCGGCCTCGCCCTGTCGCCGCGGCACCTCGGCGATCAGCACCTCGATCGTCACCACGCGCGGCCGCCGATCCAGCTTCCTTAACAACTCCAAAATATCGTCCATTGCCGACGCCGGAGCGCTGAGCACCAGCGCGTTGCCCGCCGGCGCCGCCAGCGCCTGTACCCCTGACTCGCCCTTGTAGAGTTTCGCCAGCAGTTCGGCGAGATCCTGACTGGCACCGTGCTTGACGTCGTAGACAACGTGTCTGATTTTCTGCCCGGCCGCACCCTGGCTCAGCTGCTGACCCTGGACGGTACCAAGCCCGCAGCAGGCCAGGAAAGCGAGGCAGCCCGTGATCGGCATTAATTTCACTCTGGACATGAGAGTTCCCTCGTCGGTTGAAGCGACCCACGGGATAATTACTTGCCCGCCTTCGCCGCGGGATCCTCGACGCGCGCCGTGACGATCACCAGGGTCTGCTTTCCCCCGGCCTGTCCCTGCGTTGTGACTCCCTTGGCGACCGCGGCCTCCCCGGAGCGGACGGTAATGGCCCCATCAAACTGCGCATTGACGAAGGTGGTGGCGCGAACGACGATGCCGTTCTCATCCATCCCCAAGATGGGGGCATCGTCGGGGACACGCATTGAGGAGTCGGACAGGTGGAGGGTCAACACGATGCGCTGATCGTCGCCGATCTGCGGCGTGGCCTTGACGATCGTCCCCAGATCGCGATACATGACCGTGCGCCGCGACGCACCGCCACCGGTCTGAACGATGCCCACGGTGTACGGCTTGCTCCCCAGCACCTTCACGGAGCCGGTCTGGTTCTCGGAGGCGGTGACGGTGAACCGCTTCAGCTCGCCAAGCAGCCCCTTTTTCTGCAGGGCCTCAAGTTTGCCGACCACTGTTCCAGAGTTGCCGGTCAGTTCATGTTCGTTCAACTCCTTGGGCAGCTGCGCAGGCTTGCCGGCGGCACCCGAGCGCACCTCCGCGATCAGCACCTCCATCACCACAGAGCGCGGCCGCCGATCGAGCCGTTGCAGTAACGACACAATGTCATCTACGGCTGCCGGCGGCGCGCTGACCACCAGCGCGTTGCCGGCCGGCGCTGCGAGAACCTGGATCGCGGCGTCGTTCTTGAACAGCTTGGCGAGCAGTTCGGCGAGGTCTTTCGCCACCCCGTGCTTGACGTCGTAGACAACGCGCTTGACGGGCTGAGCCGCACCCTGGGTTGGCTTGGCCGGGGCTTTGTTCGTTGGATCCTGCCCTGGAGCGGTCGATACCCACAGGCCGGCCAGAATCAGCAAACATCCCACAACGCGAATCGAGAGCGCCCTTGACATGAGAGTCCCTCACAAAAGCAGGCGGAAAACCCACGCACCCTACACGATAGACGAACCACGGAGGGAATTTGATCGGACCTGAATTCTAGCGTGTCGTCCTTGGCAGTTCGTGTCGCGTTCGACTCGCGGGAACTTTTTCGCCCGCCGATTTGCTTTCCCACCGTGCGTGTTCTAGTTTTGTGTGTCCTCGACTTTTGGGGAGAAGGAGAGGACATCCA